>Ga0310125_10001584_pt1 | contig 11534 bp, 7 predicted proteins | sample CB11b_Tmax_Bot8__FD_203508 | JGI IMG/M metagenome (GOLD analysis project Ga0310125, IMG submission 203508) | Marine microbial communities from Western Arctic Ocean, Canada - CB11b_Tmax_Bot8 | ecosystem: Environmental > Aquatic > Marine > Oceanic | place: Canada: Western Arctic Ocean | collected... | reverse complement strand
TAGGTATGTCTTAACTTCGCGAAATGAATCCAAGAGCAGCGCTTTATGGTCATCGGACAGCAAGAGTTGCCGTCATAACAGAAAAAAAGAAACACCTCATCTCGTCTGACAAATTTTAGCAGGTGCACCACAGTACTTCTATCAGATAGTCAAAAGCCGTTGAGAAATCGAAATTCTCAACGGCAAGTCCCCGGTCTTGCGCTTTCCAAAGATTACGAGTCCGATTACTGCTGATAATTCGAGTCGGGACCTCCATCCACATTTCCAACGACATGCAGATGGTTGTGGTCGATATAAACAACCTCAACGGAGTCTTCATCAACGGTTCGATAGGGAACCGGCCATCCCACCCACGTCGTTTCTGAATAATAGATAGTGCATTTGTAGTGAGCGTGGTGCTGTGCGGCAGGACCAACCAGCGGATAAACGCGAGGCGGGTCGAAATAGTCAGCGATCTTGGTTTTCACAATTCGCACATTATTTCGCTGCCGCTCGAACAACAAGGGAAGGCCTCCTTCGATGGGATGAGCCTTTTCAAGTGCTCTCATGACTTCATCATCACTGGGTGCATCCAGTGCTTTCACTTCCTGGCCACGAGTGATCGGTCCTAAAATCGGCACGCGGTCGTAACGTTCTTTTTCCCAGAACTGATCCTCTTCCTGGTCCTGAAAATAGGGACTCACCGGTATGGGTACCGATAGCAGGCCTAAATTGGGACCTCGTGTGGCAAACGTGAAGCAACCAGTGTTGGTCACTGCCGCCACTGCAACTAACAAATAGGCACAAGGTAACAGATGGATCCGTGACACGGGACAATTCTCCCAGACGTTGGAAATCCGCAAAGTTCAGCCGACAGGAGTGAACAACTCTGCTGGCCATACGAGGTAGATATCGTGTTAACCTGGGGAAAACTTTCGGATATTTCTGAATTTATCGAAAAACAATCCTGGGGGATTACTTTTGCGTGAAATCCAACATCCACCAGCCATCATCCCATTCCAGGCTAACCTTACGCCATCCAAGTGGAACCTGGGGATACGGATAAAATGGGCCAATGTAGGGCCATGCTGCTGCGGAATGCTGACGTGGATAGGTCACCGCTGCGTAGTTTGGCGATGCAGCATAGCTGGGCCAGGCATAGCCCGGAAGATTTGGATGATCGTAACGGGCGCGAGGAATACCGCCTCCGGCAATCGCTCCGGGGGCATGCGCCGGTGCCGGTGAATTGGGTACCGGATGATAATTGGCAACCGGCGCAACGGGTCGCCGATGCTGTCCAAATTGATTGAGCGTGGTAGCAGGTGCGTACGGTACCGGCTGACGCCTCGCAATTTGCTGAGGTGCCATAGGCAATTGAGGATAGCCAGTTCCATCTCTAGCAATTTCTCTCACGTTCGGGTTGCCTTGCAAGACGGTTGAACGTTGCGACGCTCCTGGCCTCATTTGTTGGCGCATTTTCGGATGGACCGTTGAGTTCTGGACAGTCGTAGAATTCTCGACAATTGGTGAGTTCCCAGCCGTTGACTTCTCGCTAATTACTGCTGAATTCTGGTTGAGATGATTCTGGCGGATATTGTTGTACAATGCAGTCTCAGTCAACCGCTCCGCTGGACGTTGGGCAACCGATGGCGAATCTTGAACTTGTGCAGGTTTGTCGATTGGCTTGGAAAGTTCTACATCTGTCGGTGCATATCTTTGCTGCGTGCTTTCAGAAGCAGCAGCTATCTCCGGCGCTTCCTTGACTACTGACGCCTCCTTGGACACATTCTCGTCGCCCGTTTCCACAAAATCCAAATCTGTCGATGTACTGTTAAAACTCCACTGCGCGCCCTGAGCGACCTTCGAACTGCGAGATGGCTGCTCTGCTTCTGAAAATGGAGCAACGAACTCGGTTAACACCACGTCACTTTGCGACTCCGACGGTTCATCTTTGGGTTCGTACAAGAGGCCCTTCTGGAGTCTGGCAAACGCCGCCCCAAACAGCCCTCGCCCACTGGGTTGCGACTGTGGTGATGCAATCGGTGGCGTCTGGACCGGAATGTCTTCTGCGAAAGTTGGACGATCGCCGATAATTTCAGGTTGCACCTGCTTAGGCGAAACGGTCACCGGGATAATCTTTAGCTGATTCATCACGTCAACCACGCCACTTTGACGTTGAGCGAGTTGTTCAACGAGCAATTGCTGCTTTGCGTCATTAACTTGACCATTGAGCCAAACACGACCATTCTCAACCGTGATGTTGATGTTGAAACCGCGCAGATTACCCTGCTCCTGCTGGGTCTTAAGCTCAGAACGGATACCGCTGGCAACTCGCGTATCGTCGGCTTGGACAACTAGCGGCACAAACAGGACCACAGTTACGATGACCAATCGAAATTTAAACTGACGCATGATTTTCCCCTCTGAATGCCTGAATTCACTAGAACCTGAGCGCTGCAACGCCCAAGCGCTACGTCAATGGCGGATGTATGGGAGGACCCAGCATTTCGGTCAAAGAATCGGTCCGGCTGCGGATCCTCCCCCCAGCGCAACCATGACCTCAGAATTCATTTTCCTGCTACAGTTCTTCTTCGGATATCGAATCGAGGAAGTGGTAGGTTTTTTTGGCTTTTGACGATCTTTGTACGTTTTGACCTGTTAAGCCCTGATCTACACACCAGATGCCGCTGTTGAATCCACTTCCAGCGTTGCCGCAACTGCCATCATCGCCAGCGTCCCTCCAAGAAAGGGCCAACACGCATTTCCATGCTGGTAGGTAAGCAATGTGGCTGAACTTAGCAGTACCAAAGCGGCAAAGAAGTTTCTTTGAAACGATTTTTCAGCACGACGGCCTTCGGCGATCCGTGCCGCCAGGGCGCTGAGCAATCCAAATAACTGAAGTAGTAGTACGCCCCAGAAGATAATGGGAGTCTCAATGCCATCCATGAACGAGGGTTCTCCTGACAGATTCCATTCCGTTTGCTCCCCTGGATCCCGATTCATTCAATGCGATTTCTATGCCGGTGGTCCTCAAACGAGACAACTCAAAGCGGATAATCCGATCGATCATCAGACAACATCCTTTTATGAAACGACTTATGATTTTCCATCAAATATCGTTGACCGCGTCATTCAAGCATCACATGCCGTCTTGCAAAGGTAAAAACTACAATCCTTACATTAATTTCTCTTAAAACCAATCCTCGGCTCACGATTTGCTCGAACAATGTAAGTTGGCAGCCGGTTTTGGGAAAACAGTCCACCAGCAATGCCAAAAACTGATTCGCTGAAGACGTTCTGCGCACAGAATTTGCGTGTTACGTCCACGCTTCACTCAGAAGGAGAGCTAATTTGCCAAAGGACCGTTAGAGAATATCTCCAACGGTTGACACATAAGATATTTATATCACATGACTTACGAATAAAGTTCCATGGCCCGCCGGTGCGCACAGCCGTCACCGGCGGTTAACCGTGTAGCCATGTCGTGCAGTTGCCGTGGCTCCTGCCAGGTGACCTGCGCGGACTTCAACATGTCGTGTGGGACATCCATTCCACCTGAAAAGGAGGGTTCTGTATGCCAAAGGACCGTTCGGAGATTTCTCCAAAGGTTGATACATAAGATATTTATATCACATGACTTACGAATAAAGTTCCATGGCCCGCCGGTGCGCACAGCCGTCACCGACGGTTAACCGTGTAGCCATGTCGTGTGTGGGAAATCCATTCCACCTGAAAAGGAGGGTTCTGTATGCCATAGGATCGCTCGGAGATACCTCCGAAGGTCAACACATAAAATATGTTTATTAAATAACTTACGAATTACGAATACCTTAGGTTTCGTGGTCCGCTGGCGATCTCACCAGGTACCAGTCTGCGGTTGTATTTCAATGGCTTGAGGTTGGTTTCTTGGGCAATTAGTCAGCTTGGATCTCTGAACTGACAGCACAACTTTTGTGCTGTCCAAGAGGCTGATCGTAGGCGTTGAGACTGGTTTTCGGTTACTTATCGTTACCACTGCTGCGCGCAATTTTCTTGCTGGATTTGCTTCCAGCGGTTTCACCTTTCTGGTGAAACGAATCACTATTTTGGTGAACGGGTTTGTAAATCGTTAATTAATAGATGTTTAGGTCAACGCTGATCACTCGTTGAACCGCTCTCAACCGCTGTTGGCAACGCCCTCTCACCTCTCAACCTCTTACCAGAAAGACATTTACAACCTATCTGCTGAACATCACCAAAGTGAGGAAATCGGTCTCAGATAATCCGGATCCTGATAGAGCGGCCGTGAAAAAAATTGCAAATTTTCAGGGCTATTCCAACACGATTCCCAATTCGACAGCTCTGGCACAACGCTTGCATTAGCTCTGGAAAAACGCTTGCTTTATTGAACAGTTGTCGCTCTTGGGGAACCATCTCGGCGTGAGATGTCGGAGCGAGATTTGCTTTTGGAGGGGCCGCCAATATTTGGCAGACAATCTTTTTAAACGAGGTGATACAGTGGTTAGCGATAACGATTTTGATGACGAGATGGAAACCCAACCTGAGCGGCGGTCGAAAGATTATCGAGTTCGTCAGCCTCAAGCGGTTCGGCGCAGCAGCAACAATCCACGTAGTAGCAATAAGAAGAAACCTGCTAAACCTACGAAGACGCCGGGTACCCCTGGTGGAATCCGTCAGCGTCGCAACAAACACTGGAACTGGTAAGCTTGAGCGGCTGAAATCGATCCACCACTGGAAAACAGGATTATTTCAGTTGTTTTTCAAGCGAGTCATCCAGTTGAGAAACGTGGATGTTGCGGTCGATTACCTTGGTTTTTTCGTCCAGCAGGATCATCGTCGGTAAGGTGATTATTCCTAGCTGGTCAGCCAGGCGACTATCCAAACCACCTTTTTCAAATAGTTGTGGCCAGGAAATTCGGCTTTGCTTGATGTAGGCAATGACGGCTTGCTGATCGCTGTCAAGACTGACACCGACCAGCTTAAAACCTTGCTTTGCGTACTTGGATTGTAGCTTTTTGAGCTTTTCCAAGTCACGTTTGCACGGTTCGCACCAAGTTGCCCAATAGTGGAGAAGCACCACTTTACCGCGCAGGTCTCGCAGCGAGAGCTTGGCGCCGTTAAGCGTCGTACCGGAGAGATCAAGGACTTTACCCACGGATTTTAGCCGATCAGTAGCTCCAGTCGCTTTTCTTGCTCGCGGCGTCTCAGGGAAATCGCGCGCGATTCGTTGGTACCAATCGATAGCAATCTTGTCCTGGCCAGCAAACTCGTTGGCAATCGCCAACTGAAGCATCGCTTCGGACGCATCGTCAGCTCCGGGATGGTCACGAACAAAGGACTTCAAGTTGTCGAGCCATTTTTCCTGAATTTCTGGAAAATTAGCATCTTCTTTCTGCATGCTTTCACCGTATTCGGCCGACAAATATCGGAACTTGGTAAAAGCGAGCAAGTCTCGGTTGACGTTTTTTTCCGAATTCAGCCCGATAAACAAGCTTTCAAGCCGATCAACACCGGCGGGGAAACTCCCAGACTGGACTGCCGCACTCACCGTGTCAGCCAACTGCCGAATCCAATCTGATCGCTGCTGTTGGTCATCAATGGAGACAATGATCTTTTCCAATAAATCAGCCCGTTGGGCATTCATTTCAGCCATTTTCTGGGGGTCGATCGTGACCAGCATCTGTTTGTCCATCTTCTCGAGTTGAGCTATCAAGATTTCAAACTTTTTGTTGACAACCTCGCGACTCACTTGCTGATTGGGAACGCTCATCGACATGTTAAAAAAGATGTTTTCCGATCGTGCAGCCGTTTGATCGCTCGTCAGATTTGCTGGAATGTCAGTGATCCGCCAGGTTCGACCGACGCGAATCAGGGTACCAATGGTAAGCTGAGCGTGTTTTCCCTTCGTTTCAAGCAAGGCAACCGAATTTTCGTAAACCGTGAGGTCCTTTGTGGATTGATCGGTTCCGCTCGGGATCGTTCCCGGCCGCGAGCTGCTGAAATTGATCCATTGAGTTTCTGACCCAATCAGGCTCTGCTGCTTTGATAGCTTGCCAAATAAACTACGAGCGTCAGCCAATCGGTGGCGAATTTCCCTGAACGTTTTGGGACCCAACCCTAGCGACCTGAGTTCATCGTCGGTAAGCAGCAGTCGATTGAAACGTCTGGTGTCCTGTTGCCGAATCGACTCGACGACTTCTCGACTGGCCTCTTCGGCCGAAATCTCCTTCCAAAGGTCGATTTTGGTGTCTTCGTCGGAATCCACTCCCCAACGTGTACCTGCAGTGCCCAACCAACGATACTGGTCAGCCCGACCGTTGAAGTCAGCATCTACGTCGCGATAGACCTCAATGCCCTCTCGAAAGTAACACCAGGTATCAACTTTTTTATCGGCGTTGGTATCCAGAAATCGTCGTAATGGCCGCATGTCAGGTCCTAGCACCGTCCAGCCACTGGCCGATTCGCCTTTTTCCGGTTGAATTTTGCAATCCTCAACCTCCTCTAAGCTGGGAGTGTCAAACTGGATGTCTGATTGAATCGGTTCCAATTTAAGAGCCTGGGACACAGTGGGGGCGGCCAATGCGACATGTGACAGCAACAGAACGACCCAGCCAGCGACCAGCGATAAGGCCGATCTCAATAAGGTTGATAGATACATCGAACCTACCTTTTTACGGGTACCGTCAAGTATGAGAGGCCACCTGTCCGATAGCAGTGGTGGCAACAAAAGTTGTTCAAAAATGACTCATCGGTCATCCTCGACCTGTCTGAAAAGGGCAGGGCCCCACTTGGTACACCCGACAAATCATTCTTGGACAACCAACTGGCGGGTACTATAGAGAAAAGCTTTGCCAGAAAACAGTTCGATATGAAACATGGCAGTTGACAGTTTGAGCCCTATTTTAAAGTCAGCCCCCACCGCCTAGAATAGGGTGGAAACGGTCACAAGAGTATCGTCAAACCCTGGTGACAAAACCAGTTCGGGTTTTCCCCACCGGGCGTGTAGCTCAGTTGGTTAGAGCGCGTCGCTGATAACGACGAGGTCCCAAGTTCGACTCTTGGCACGCCCACTGCTCTGCTTATTGATGCCTCGCATGACAGTTTTTGCGGGTTCTGCCTCATTCTCAATCGCGTTTGCGTCGCTGTGCCGCACCTCGGTGGCTGCGAAAAGGATTGCCAACCAAACCAACGGGAAACATCCTTTACTGCGGACCTGCAAAGGGGTTTACCGAGACGAACGCCTACTCGCAGCGATTTCCAGAGTTTTTTTTCTTGTTCCGTTGCAGCTAGTGCAGCAACTCAACCAGACTCACTCGCCGATCGTCGTCTGCTATTGGTCTCCAAGCAGTTGAAAACCCTTTTCGCTGTGACTTCGGGCTGGCAAAAGCAGCGCACTTCGCCCCTTGTTTTTGTCTCGCAGTCCGCGAGTAATCATGAAACTGTCATCTCGCAGGTAGATTAAGCCGTAGCCGCAGTCAAATTCCCAGCGACCGGCCAACTGATAATCATCGGTCACACACAAGAGTGCGTTTCCATAACATCCACACCAGAGCTGGCTATCCGATGAGGTGACTGCCTGGATGCCCAGGCGTGTGTAACCACTCTGAACGACCTTGCGGCCGAGGTAGAGAAAGTCATTGTCATACTCATAAAAATAGTTCTCCTCTACACCCACGGGCAACCCACCAATCACGATGAACCGTTCCTTCTGCCAAGTCATCCCACCAGCACCATGCTTGACTTCGGGAATCTCGTGCCTGGCCAGCAACTTCAGCTTGTCGGCGTCGTAAACGTAGACTTTATTATCAGCATTCCCTTTCGCGTCATTGAAATTGCCAAAATTCACAGCCACGAAAATTCGACCATTGTGAAAACAGAGGTCACCATGATGGCCCGGCACATCAACCTTCTGGACCACCCTGCCAGCCAGATCCGTTTTGACCAGCACACTGGTAAATGACCAGTAAATGGCATTGCGACGATCCCAGTCGATACCAGCCCTCGCAAGTGACTGGCTGATCACCCAGTCCGGCGAAAACACCGGTTGCAGAGCATAAAACAGCAGCCAGCAACAGGCAGAAGACACTTTCGCTAAATTGATTTTTCATGCGCTACTCTCGTTACCGAATTTACCAAGTCAGTTTACCTCTGAATCTGCCAGCCGTCTGCGGTAAATCTCCAACCAATCTGTTGCTAGGTTCGTTACAGGGTAACCGGCGTGTCTTTCCTGAGCGCCAAGGGCCAATCCTGTGCCAAACCAATCCCATAGTACTGGATTAACCCCCTCATCTTCCCTTCCACAAACGCCCCTGGCACCTTGTCCTTCTTTTCCAGCAGACGTTTTGTGGGAAAGAACCCTATCGCTTGCGCCAGCACCCAAACAATGGCCCACAAAACAATCGCAAATGACTACTTATCTTGCGGTTTGCCGTTTTTACAGATTTCTACGCGAAACCTTCCGCCCCGTCAGTGGTTAGATTCTAAATGTGGGACGGACACCGCCAACCCCGGAAACCCTATGACAGGAAAGAGGTCATGGGCCTGGTCCAAACCACTGAAAACAGCTGTGCTGTTGGGGTCATAAGCAATTAACGCACCGGTCGAGTGTTCGGCAAACAGGGCTTCAACCCCGCATTTCACATCTCAGGCTCGAATTAGCACAGGGAGACAGGAAGCGATGCGATCCACCCAAATCTCTTACCGGCGGCAAACACCAAAGAAACGCACCTACCGAAAAAAGTACCAAACTCGCATGGAGCAACTGGAACACCGCCTTGTCTTTTCCAGCTCAAATCCCAACCTGTCTTTCGAGGTAGATCTGTCGGCAGAGTCAAATTCCAGTAATACGTACCTAACCACGGAATTTGCAGAAGCCGTTGCTGATTCGGCCACACAAATCCATTCAATCACCCTGGGGGACAACGTTTCTACTGACGGGGACCAACCGTCAGAGTTTTCAGCCTCAACCAATGCCGCTGAACTATCGGCCGATTTGGTTTTTATTCCAGATTCGGGAATTCGGCTCGAGGGAGGAACGGTTCCAGAAGTTGGCATCGATCCAGAATCAGGTACCGTGTACCTGTATCATTCGATTGGTCCAGATTCGTTCGTTGCGTTATCGCAGGACGGCGGAGTGAATTTCACCAATTCACAGACACTGACCAATCGAGCGTTCGATCCCCGTGGGCTGATCATGCCACAAGTGGATGAAAACGGGCGAACGATCTGGCGAAAGTACAATTTGGAACAGAACATCTTTGCCAGCGCCATTTCCTACGACGGCTCACACTACTCGCGCGAGGATGGTATCCGGTTTGATCCTCCCAATGCGGATATCATCGGCGTTTATACCAACTACATCACTGCAGACAACCGGGTTGCGCTGATGTATATCGGCGACAAGGGAACATCAGAAGCCAGTGTGCGTCTGGCTTACTCGACGGATAACGGCGAGACATTTGAGCTCTATGATGACAATCCATTAAACGATCTCGGCACACATGACGATGGTTTGAATCAACGTGATCCGGCCGCCAATGTTTGGGAGGATGGACGCATTCGGATCTTCACAATGGTACAGGGAGGCCCCCATGCGCCACTACCTGGAAAGCGAGCCGTTACACAAATCGAAAGTTTCACCAGCACCGATGACGGGCTCACATTCGCACACGACCCTGGAATCCGTTTGTCCCCTGCAGACTTTACGGAATTCGACGTCTGGTCTCTGAACGATCCGTCAGTCATCCAACTACCCGACGGCCGTTACCGATTGTACGTAGCCGCACTCATTACCGAAACACCCGATGCTGCGGACCCACGTTGGGTAATCGTCAGTGCAACCGCGTCACTCGAAGATCCGACCTCCCAACCGGGTGAGGAAAATCCAGAGAAAATTACGGTACAAAAACTGGACGACGGTTCCTTGGAATGTCGCCCGGTAGGAGAAGGACCATTTCCTGCAGTACTTTACAACCATGGCGGTCTTGGCACAGCGGTTGGCGGCGACCTGCAAGGCACTTGTGAGGCACTGGCTGAAGCCGGCTACTTTGCTCGCTCCGAACAACGTCCCCCCAGCGTTTCACTCGACGGTCAGCTTGAAGATGTCCTACAAGGATTGGATCAACTGCGCAGCCATCCCGACGTTGATCCTGAACGGGTGGCAATCGCGGGATTTTCGCGCGGTGGGCTGCTCGCATTGCAGGCGGCCATTGCACGGCCGGATGAGATTGATGCAGTGTTGCTGTTCGCACCCGCTCCGGGACGCGGTGCCATGGACCAAACGCTTTTGAACGTTTCTGAGGTGCAGGCTCCCGTGCGAATCCATATCGCCGAAAACGACGGCTTGTTACCTTTGGCGCAAGAGGTTGATTCCGCTTTGCAAAACGCGGGCAAAGATGTCGAACTGATCGTCTATTCGGCGTTTGAAGACGACGGTCACGATCTGTTCGATGAAGTGCGCGTGCCATACTGGAGTCAGGTACTTGCCTTCCTCAGCGGTCAATTCGACGCCTCCACCGAAAAGAGTTATTTCGTCCTCAACGAAGCGGTCCTGGGACGGTCAGATGTCGACAATACTTTGAAAGGGATAAGTGTTGTCGCCGACAACGAACGCCAATTGGGCTACGTCACCGGTATCATGACGGACACCGTCAGCGTGGTGGATCTCGATACGGGCACCCTGGAACGAACCTTTTATTTGACCGACCATGCGCAGGCTACAAAAAAACTGGCCTTCGACCCGATTCACCGACAGTTGTGGGCTGTCGCCAACAAACAGGACGCCTTCCTCTGGCTGGTCGACCCCGACACGGGAACGGTGCTGGACAGCCGTGATATTGGTGAAGATTTCTCCGAACAGGCAAACAGTTACCCAATCAGAGATGTCACCGTTGACCCGCAGAGTCAACAGCTCTACACCCTGATTTCTGACGTGCATGGAAATCGTGTTGTGGTGTACGACACGTCGCTTCAAATCGTTGACGAGTTGCTTGTGGGACGCGCCATTGTCGATCTTGAATGGGATGTCGAGCACAATACCCTGATTGCGCTGAGCGCACCCGCACCCAACACTGGTCAACCAGCACAAGTCTTTTTACTGCCAAATGGTTCCGAAGCGGACCAGCAAAAATTCACACCCGATGTGACTTCATCATCGTCAAACATGCCACCGGCGAAGATTGCGGTGAGTGAATCTGGCGACCTGTTCCTGGCAGGAGAGACAAATCTGTGGAAAATCGACAGCACCAACGGCACGGTTATCTGGCACACAGACCTTCCCTTCCAGACAACCGAACTGGCTGTCTCGGGAGATCAAGTCGGTGTCCTGCATCAGTATGGTGCGCCGGCAAGTCCAGATATTTTTATTTCACGCCTTTCTACCTACAACACCGAAAACGGCGAACTGATCGCTATTCGAAAAGGACGATTTGAAGCAAGTCGCATGGACGCTACCACCCAGGGTTTCCTGGTTGGCAACGGTGGTGATGCCAGCGTGTCAATCTTTCCCGCTGATACAACCGAGCCAACGAACATCCAGGTAGGATCAGCCGCCGAAG
>Ga0310125_10001582_pt1 | contig 11537 bp, 9 predicted proteins | sample CB11b_Tmax_Bot8__FD_203508 | JGI IMG/M metagenome (GOLD analysis project Ga0310125, IMG submission 203508) | Marine microbial communities from Western Arctic Ocean, Canada - CB11b_Tmax_Bot8 | ecosystem: Environmental > Aquatic > Marine > Oceanic | place: Canada: Western Arctic Ocean | collected... | reverse complement strand
GGGCTTGACGATGTGTCATGGGGGCCGAATTCAACCTTTCAATTCCCGCGTGAAGGCGGTACGGGTGCCATCTGGAAGGCCGTTGCCTCGAAACTTCCGGATTCAAACAAGCGACTCTCGCATACCCTCATTGATATTGATCCAAAAACCAGGCAGCTAACGTTTGCCAATGGTGAAACGGAGACATACGAATTCCTGATTTCTGCAATGCCAATTCCCGAGCTGATCAAACTCTGCAAATTGGATGAAATCGCAAAGCGAGCGGGACAATTGCGTCATTCTCATGTTTACGTCGTGGGGGTCGGGGTCAATCATCCCATTCCTGAAGATCTGAAAGAAAAGACGTGGCTGTATTGCCCCGGAAAGGAGAGCATTTTCTACCGGGTAACCCCATTTTCTACCTTTTCTCCCGCGCACGTCCCGCATCCGGGCCAACAGTGCTCCTTTCTTTGTGAGATTTCCGTGCCGGCTGGCGAGACCCGCGACACGGAATTCCTTCGGCAGGCGGCCCTCGACGGTCTGGTCAAGTCCGGTATGCTGCCGTACATTCCTGATGGAACGCACACCTACATCATGGATGCACCTTATGGCTACCCGATCCCAACGCCGGATCGCGACCGTATCCTTGCTGACGTGCTGCCCAGCCTTGAAGCGTACAACATATACAGCAGGGGCCGATTCGGTGGATGGAAATATGAAGTCAGCAACATGGATCATACCTTCATGCAGGGTGTGGAAGTTATCGACCTCATTCTCTCTGACATTCCCGAAGAAACATTACCCACACCAGCGCATGTAAACGCCGGGAAAGCTCGCAAAAGGTAATTGCTACGGCGTTGACCCCTCCTCACGAGGCGACCTATAGTGACATGATGGAATGGGGTGCATCGGCCGTGATGGCGAAAAGATCAAGATGGTTCAGAATCGCGCTGGTGGCTGCCAACTTCGCCGCCGCTGCCGTGCTGCTGTTACAAGCCGGCTGTGCATCGAGCGGCGGGCGAGAAGCTGATCCTGAATTCGCCGCGACGCAGGGAGGAGAAGCGGAACTAGAACTCGCCGAATTCCATTTCTCGCCCGGCGACGAAATTGGCATCAGTGTACACCAACACCCCGAGCTCGATCGTAAGTTGCGAATTCCGCAAAACGGGGTGATCTCGTATCCAGTCATTGGCGAAATTGCCGTAAGCCGCATGACCGTGCGTGAGCTCCAAATGGTCATTGCAGATGGGTTGGCGGCGGAGCGGGTGCAGCGTATCGGTGCAGGCGATGAGATCAGTGTTCGGGTGATCCGCCACACGGAACTCGGCACGGTCACCGTCGTGCCCGCGAGCGGCGAGGTCGATATTCCCTTGGCCGGCCCGGTTATGGTTTCCGGGAAGACTACCGAGGAGGCTAGCAGCGCGATTGCGGATGCACTTTCGGGAGTTCTCGTAGAACCCAACGTCATCACGTCGATTTCGCGGTCTTCCACGCCGACTCGCATAGAGAATGCGCAGATAGCCGTAGAAGTGTTGCGCTTTGGTGGGCAAAAGCTGCTTGTGTTGGGGCAAGTAAACAGGCCGGGCGTATACCTTGATGAAGGACAGACGTCGTTGCTCGGCGCGATCGCTCTGGCAGGCGGCGTCACCGATGATGCCAAACTTGTAAACGTCGCGGTGGTCCGTCCCGGGCGGGAAGGGCAGGAGCAACGGAGTATGATGTTTGACGTCAACAGCGCCATGAAGGGAGACCATTCCCAGAATCCTGTCCTGCAACGCGGGGATGTTATCTACGTGCCGAGAACCCGAATTGCTACAACGGCAATTTTCTTTCGTAATCTCTACGCAATTGTCAGACCGATTGTCGAAATCGAAACGGGCATCTGGCTTGGCCAGAACATTGCGGAGGGACCCCGGCGGTCAAGCAACACGGTTGTTTTCAGGAACTGACGAGGCAAACGGTAGAGGGTACGGTACAATGCTAGGAAAGAATGGACTGCCAAAGGATCTGCGGCGCGTAGAAGAAGTTCGCAATCTGGCAGCCCGGTTGCAGGCGTCCTCTGCTCTGGAGCCGAGTGTGCTCATGTTTTGCGGCCTGCGCGAGGGACACGGCGTGTCCAGCGTCGCATCGTCCGTGGCGGCTTGCCTGTCAGACGGCCGGCGTCGTGTGGTGCTGGCCACGGTGGGGCCAAATGACGAGGCCGGTGCCACAGGCGTCACACTATCGGATGCACTTGCCAAACCTGGCCGACTGGGTGTCGTCGACGACGCACCCGCGCGACTCTACGTGCCGGACCGGTTGTCCGACCTGCCAGAGGACGCGCGCGACCCGCGACAGTGGGCGAAGGATTCAGTGCTTGTGTTGGATTCACGCCCGATCGGCGAATTCATTACTCGGCATTTTGTGCCGCTGGTCCTCAGTACTGTGCTCGTGGTGCAGGGGGAACAGGTCAGCGTTCGCGCCGTCACCCGAGCGAAAAAGGAAATTGCTGATCTCGGAGGTACTCTTGAAGGCATTGTGTTGAACCGTCACCAATCGTACGTGCCGCGATTTGTCGAACGGTGTGCGGACAATGCCTGATGGAACGACCCCAGTGGGTTTCCGTCGACTGCTAAAAGGGGCCGCCATACTGTCCGCTGCGCGCTTGCTGTCCACGGCGTTCGGCATAAGCGTGTTGATTCTGATAGCGACTGCCTTTGATGCGTCATCGAGCACGGACGCCTATTTCGTTGCCCACTCGATAAGCTTCCTCTTCACGGGCGCACTCGAGTCGTGCCTAAGCTTGGCCTTTGTGCCCGCTTTCATTCACCTGCGCGAAAAGGAGGGCGAAGACGCCGCCTGGCGGCTGGCTATGGGATTGGTGCGTTCGGTCCTGTTGGCCCTGTGCTTCTGCGTCCTCGCGATCGTCTTCGTTGCGCCGTTTCTGGCGCGCCACTTAGCTCCAGGATTCGATGACACGACCGTTCACACCGCAGTGCGCCTGATACGTATTATGGCCCCGATCATGCCTGTCGTGTTTCTAGGCGTATTCCTCTCCACAATGGAATTCATTGGTGGGCGTTTCCTGTTACCTGCGGTTGCGATGGTGCTGCAGGCGCTTGCCGGGCCGCTGGCGCTGTTGCTATTTGCCGAAAGCTTTGGTGTGGATGCCCTTGCGGGCGGGATTGTTGTTGGCGTTTTCGCGCGTTGTGTCGTCTTGATGGTAGGATTTCGGCAGAAATCCCGATTCTACGGCCCTGCGGCCCGACTGCGCGACCCAGCCATGTTGCAACTTGGCCGGACGATGGCGGCGCGTCTGCTGACGACTTGGTTTGTTGAACTAAATCTGATTGTGGATCGTTTTTTCGCGTCCACACTGGGTCCCGGTTACGTTTCATACCTGGCCTTTGCCAGCCGTGCGGTTACTGCCCTTGTGCGGCTGGTCATGATGCCTCTGGGACGTGTGCTGATGCCCGCGCTTTCGCAATTGGCAGTCCAAGGGCAACATGAACGCATGCGCAAGCTGCTGACACGCATTGTCGGCTTGGTGGGATTTCTCGTGATCCCTCTGACCATATACCTCGCCGGATTTCGGCACGATGTGCTGCAGTTCTTTTTGCAGCGCGGCTCTTTTGCCGCCGACTCGGTCAATCTGACGGCTTACGCATTACTTTTCTACAGTCTCGGTATCGTTCCGTTTCTGCTCACGCCACTCCTAAACGGGTCGTTCTTCGCCATGCAGAAAACGGCTGTTCCCTTGAAAATAGGGGCTATCGCCGTCGGGGCCAACGTAATCTGCGATGTGGTTCTGATGCGGTTCCTGGGACACGGCGGGATTGCCCTCGCAACGTCAATCGTCGGAGCACTGCGTGCTGTTCTGCTCTGGGATGCCTTGAGGCGGCGAATCGGGGTGCTGGATAGTGTATCCATCATGAGGTCCTTCACGATGTCGATTATATCGTCCTGCGTGGCGCTGTGGTTTGTGAACCTGATCAATAGACTGGTGCCGTCACTGGAGCTACCCGGAGGGTTGTTCGCGGAGCTGACACTCTACGCCGTGGAAGGACTCGTTATATACTTGGGGCTGCAAGCAATCCTGAATAGGCCCGCCCTGCGACAAGTCACGCTCTTGTTGCGGCAGCGGCGTTCCTCATCCTCAGTTTGAAACCACCATCAGGGAGGCGAGAGAGAGCGCAGGCGACGGTCGAGATTCTGGCTGGAGATGTCGTGCGGAACGGGGAAGCAAACTGTCCGCTCCCAAGTCCGCATCGCCTGTCCGTTTTGCCTAACAATGGCTTTTGGCAACGTCGGCCAAGAGTGTACATCAATACCGTTGCGATAGCCCCATTCAAACCATTGGGCGCTTTTTTCCGGTGACTGGCTTCGGGTGGGATAAACGAGGGGCATACTGCCCTCAGGGAATACTTCAAAAATTGGTTTCAGCCCGTGCCGGGCAGTCCAGTTTCGCCAAGTTTGACACAGCGCGTGGCGATGCGCACGGATGACATCGACATCAGCGTTCACGATTGTCTGATATGTCAATTCATCCATGGCCCACTCCATCGGCGTGAATTCCCTGAATGCTTCCTGCGATGCGTAAGGTGGCTTTGGCCGCAGGCGGGCATAGACGACGGGCATCCCGGACAATAGTTTTCGTAAAAGGGCCTTAAGGGACATCGTGCGGATTTTCAAAGGCTGAAGCGGAAGCAAGGGAGCATCCACCCTCTGCTCGTCGCGCACGTATAGCAGTCCTCCATTCGGAATGGGCAATAGTTTATAGGGGGACGCGATGCCAATATCGCCGAACGTTCCCAACCTTTTTCCCTCGTGGATACCGCCGAAACCATGCGCGTTGTCTTCAATCAGAAACCACCCATGCCCTTTGCATTTCCTTATAATTTTTTGGATATCCTGCGGAATTCCGAAGTAGTGGATGACAATCATGGCCCGCACGTCAGAACAGTCCATGGCGCTAATCTTCTCCCAGTCGGGTTCCAGTAAGTCCGTCAGCGGGTGATAAAGAACCCTGCATCCGGCGTCCTGCAATACGCGAGGTACGGCGTCGCAGATATAGTCCGGGCACAGCACACATGCGCCGTCGCTTAAGCCCAGGGCCCGCAGCCCGTAGCTCAGCGCCGTTTGGCCGTGCGAGAATGTGTAGATGGAATCCGATGCGACATGCGGCTTACGGGAATGGTCGTTGCGAAAGGAAATTTCGGGCTTACGATTGATTATCATGAATCCCAGGTACTGTCCGTTTTACGCCGCTGCGCGTGTTTCTCCTGACGCGTGATCCTACAGTAGACGCGACACGTCTGTCGATGTGAGCTCCAGTTGCGGCATGGTGGGGTTGATCATAAGATTGGACTTTTGTGGTCGGGAACGATCTGCTAATCTTGATTCTCCTCAGTCTTTTACGACATCAGGTCGGCGGCGCACATCGGGCACACATAGGCGAGCGTTAGCAAGGCGCAACTTCCGTGGATTCCATATGCTGAGTATCGATCTGATAGAACGGGATAGCGAGTTCGATGCTTTAGAGGGCGCGTGGACTTCTCTGCTTGAGCAGTGCGAAGACGTAACAGTCTTCCAGACGTTCGCATGGAATCGGGCGTACTGGCAGACGCGGCAAGGGCGCGAACGCCTGCGCATTCTTGTCCTTAGGGATGATCGCCGCGTTACCGGGATTGCACCGCTGATATGCGGTGGCGTGTGGCAGAATCGGATACCCTTTCGCAAACTGGACATTCTCGGTCACGGCCCATCAGACCGTCTGAATTTCCTCTTCCCCGATCGTCAGGAGGATCACGTACAATGTCTTCTCGACTACGTCTTCGAGCACAGCGATGGCTGGTCCGTGTTTATGGTACGCGATTTTGTCGAAGAGTCACCCATTGCAGTAGCCCTTTTGCGGGTCATCAAGGGACGCAACTATTCATACCTGCGATTATCGGCAGAAAAACTGCCCTACGTGGAGATGCAGCGCACGTGGGAGGACTATTACACCGAGCGATTTTCATCCAAACAGCGGGCTCGAGACCGGGCACTGAAAAGAAAGCTGGAAAAACTTGGCACCGTAGAGGCACGGCTTATAGATGATCTTTCAGAGGAGCCGCAACTGATCGAACGATTTCTGGCCATGCCGCATCATGATGCGGACCGCGGCAGGCTGTACCGCATTCCATTCGCGAACCCAGTCAACGCGCGTTTTTTTAAAGAATTGACCCAAGCACTCGCTAACAACGGCATGCTCCGCACTTATTTGCTGGAGTTGTCAGGTGAACTGATTGCGTACAGTTTTGGATTCAAATTTCGTCGTTCTGCGTACGACTACTTTTCGAGTTTCAATCCGGCATACGGAAACTGCGGTCCGGGCAGAATCCTCTTGAATACAAATTTGCGCGATTGTCACGAGCGAGGAATCGGCATGTATCATTTCTTGAGGGGTTCTGAAGAGTACAAGTTCCGGTGGGCGAACGGAATTCACCGGAACCTGTCAATATTGGTCTTTCCTCCGTCGGCTTCTGGAGCACTCTTGCGATGGATGTATCGCATTCGAAACCACGGCGGCACGGATGCGCATGACACATTGAAGGAACGGCCGTGAGCGAGCGCTCTGACATCGTCGCAATCTTTGGCATGAGCTTTCAGCCTTACCAGGGACGGTACTTGCGCGTGCTGAACCAGTTACGCGCTCTCGCGAGAACAGGCTTCCGGGTAACATTGCTCTGTTGGGACCGCGAATGCACGCAGCCGCAGACAGAAAAAGTACACGACATCCATGTATACCGTCTGCGCATTGCCGCGCCGGTGGGACAAGGGCCACGCGTAAACGCGCCAAACGTACTGCGGTTCAACCGGGCCGCATACCGTTACCTGGCCGAACACCCTCCCAGCGTGATTCACTGTTATAACCTCGACGGAATCGGCGCCACCTACCTGGCGGCACGGCGATTAAAAGCCAGAACCGTGCTCGATCTATGCGAACCGGAATACTACGCATTGTGGAAAAGGCGTTATCGCTGGCTGCTTAAGATCGTTAACGGCATTGAGAAATCTGTCGCACGTAGCGCCGATCACGTCTTTGTGCACAACCGCTTTCAAGTTAGGAAATTCACCGGATATGGTATTGGGCATGTGACACAAGTGGGATCCTATCCCAATTGCGCCATGATTCCCGCGAAACCGGCGCCACCACGCGGCGACCGCTTCGTGATCGGTCGTCTCGGAACAATCTACGCGGACACCGGAATCGAGGAAATGCTCGAGGCATACCGTATGCTTCTTGAGCGGGCGGAATCGCGCGACTGCGCCCGCCGCTACCATTTGTTCCTGGCAGGAAAGGTTTTCGATGTTTATCGTTCCATTTTCGAGGCCCTGATTGAACCGTTCGGAGACAAGATCACGGTTCACGGCACTTTCGACTCCGCCGGCATGCCGGAATTGTACCGCGCGCTCGACATGTCGCTCGTCCTGGCGAGACGCACTCGATGGTTTCGTAACATTACCCCAACGAAGCTCTTTGATTCCATGGCCAACGGCGTGCCGGTACTGGCCAGCGATATTGGTGACGTCCGGGATGTGATCGACGAGGCGGATTGGGGAATTGTCGTGGACGAACGGGACCCCCTGAGCATTTGCAATGGCATTGAATCGATTGCCGAAACACCCGGCCTGCGCGAACGCATGGCGGCAGGCGCGCTGAAACTCGCGCGCGAACGATATACGTGGGAAGTTTACGAGCCGGCGTTCCTCGAACGCTACGCATCGCTAGTTGGCTCTCCTTGACGCGTTCGCCCGAAGCCGTCATAGTCTCTGACTAAACCTGTGGTAAACGTCGTTCCGGATTCGCGCGTCGCCGCATGCGGACAGGCAACGGCGTGTCGGCTTTCCTTGTAAATCGAATGGACCTTGTTGACAGGCAAACATTCATTGTCGGCCTTGGCTACACGCTGAACCGGCGCAAGTTCCTGATGGCCGGAACGTTCCTCGTGGTATTCGCTCTTTTCATGTTTGCCGGTTACCTCATCACGCCAACTTGGACGGCCGAGACACTCTTACTGGCCGAGCCCGCTCCGAAGCCCCTGTTGACCCCATTTCCGGACGCGACAGTCGGGGGTGCCAGCCTGGCGTCTGACACGGCGCAGAACCTCGTCTTACTGCTGGGGAGCAAGGGCCTCTCCTATGAAATCGTCAAAGAGTTCAAGTTGGACGAGCGTCAGAGACGGAAGGCGCAAGAACCCGCCACGTTTCGCGAAAAGACCAAGCTTGCGGTTGGGAAAACACTGAGCTTTCCAGCCAGACTGCCGGAAATTATTGGCCTGCGCGAACGCGAAGAAATCGACTGGATCGACAAGGCGGACAAAGATTTTCGCGAAGGACTGCTTTCCTGGCTGGACGCCAAGGCGCTTCCGAATTCCCAAGTTGTTAGCATCAAGATTAATGGTGAGACACCCACACTGGCCACGGATATTGCCAATGCGATGGTCGTCAAAGCCAGGCAACGACTTGCGCGAGCGGCGGCAGCCGCAAGCCAGGACGCACGCGACACTCACCAACGTGAGCTCGAAAGGATCAAGGCGCAGCTCGACGACGCAGAGCAGGAACTCCGGCATTTCCAAGAGGAGCAGGGCGGCGTCGTGCTGAACGAACAGTCGCGACTGAACACGCTTCGTTACACGGAGCTATCCGGACAATTCGCACGGCTTGACAGTGAAGTGAGCCTGCTCGAGTCGCAGGTCGTTGAGATCGCAAGTGACCCTGCGAGGGCGGCCACGGTTAATTCCGCCACGCTTGCCGACAGCGAGGTGATACGTGATCTGCGCACGCTTCTGCACGCGCAGACTATCGAACTTGCGGGTTTGCGTACGGAGCGTACGAGTCGACATCCTGACGTCAAGAACCTGGAAGCCGAAATTGCCAGGCTTGGACTGGGATTACGCGACGCGCTCATCACAGCGTTAAACGGATTAAAGACGGACCGAGAAAGAATTAAAGGCGAACTGAAGGTCGTCGAAGCGACGTTGCTGAGATTACCTGCTCAGGAACTTCGACTTGCGGAACTTGCGCTGAGCGCAGAAACACAGCGCGGTCTGTACAGAGAACTACTAAGAACCACTGAACAGCTCGAAGTGCTTGCCAATTCTGGAGTTGCTTCGATTGATTTCACCGTCCTGGACAACGCTTACGTGTCACCCCTATCAAGTTCGGACATCCCAAGCTGGTTTTTGATACTTGCGATTGCTCTGGTTATGGGAGCCGTGCTTTCCGTTGGTCTGGTTTTGTTCTTGGAATACTGGCGTGATCCGGTCAAGAGTCCGCTGGACATGCAGCGTCATGGCGTCGAGGTCTTGGCCGTCGTGCCCAAAGTCAAGTGACGACTGCAGACGTGCGCAGGATTCATGTTCTCCAAGTCACCCATGGAGCAGTATGGGGCGGTGGCGAACGACACATACTCTCGCTCTTGGAAGCATTTCGAGACCGAGAACAGAAGCTGTCCCTCGCGGTCTTTACGGATGGTCGGCTCGCACGGCAAGCGCGGCGGCTGGGAACGGATGTTACGGTTATCCCCAAGCGCTTTCGTGGTGACCCCGCGCCACTGTGGGGCCTTATAAGATGGATCCGCCGGAGCGGGGTCGACCTCGTCCACACCCACATGCTGAGCGGAAACATGTACGGACGAGTGGCCGCTCGGCTGGCGCGAACACGGCTCGTGACAACGCTTCACTATATTGACCCGCAGGCGCTCCCCTTCCTGCACCCCTTCCTGCAGCGGCTGTTCTTCGACAGTGACATTCGCCTGTCGGCGATATGCGACCGCATCATCACGACCTCCGAGCACATGCGTCGCGAGCTGCTATCAAGGGGCATGAATGAGAGCAAGTTGGTTTCGATTCTGAATGGCATCAACCCGGAGATGATCGATATCCCCGCCGGCACGCGTGAACGGCTGCGCAAAGAATTTTCACTGTCGGCCGACGCCACGGTTGTTGGCATGGCCGCCCGGCTTGTTCCCGTGAAGAACTTCACGTCGTATCTCGACGCGGCGCGAATGCTGTTGCAACAAGGTCTGGACGCGACATTCATGGTGATCGGGGATGGTCCGTTGCGAGCAGACCTGGAGGCCCACGCGCGGGTATTGGGAATTGCGGACCGGGTCATATTCACTGGCTTTCGCGACGACATCATGGAGCTGATGTCCATGATCGACTTGGCCGTGCTGAGCTCAAATTCCGAAACTTCAGCCTACGGTGTATCGGAGGCCATGGCCATGGGCAAGCCCGTTGTCGCGACGGCCGTGGGTGGCGTTCCCGAACTGATTGAGCATGGCAGGAGCGGTTGGCTGTGCAAACCAGGGGACGCATCGGCTCTCGCCGACGGCATACGGGATGTATTGAGCGACCATGAACTGGCGAACCGGCTCTCCGTCGAAGCGAAACGGACTGTACGTGAGCGACTATCGCTGGATCGTATGGCCGATGAGCTCTTGCTCGCTTACCAAGCCGCAATGGAGCGCCGGGCGATGAGTCATGAGTCCGGCGGGATGGAATAGCCTATGGCCGGGCGCGTTAAAAAAATGGGCCTGAAAATGTGTCTCAGGATCGGCCGATGGATCCGCCACCGCGGCCTGCCCGTGCTCGTTTACCATTCTATAGACGACAGTGGATCCTATATGAGCACGCCGCCGGCCATGTTCCGCGCACAGGTGGATTACCTGCAGGAAAAGAGCCTTCGCGCCGTATCGATCCCGCAATTACTGGAAGCCGTTGACGATACGGGCAGGGTGGCCGAAGACGTGATTTGCATGACTTTCGATGATGGATTGCGGAACTTCGCCGACGTCGCCTGGCCCATTCTGCATGAACGCGGCTTCTCAGCGACGGTTTACGTGCCCACTGATTTCATCGGCCGGGATGCGGCATGGTATCGCGACCATGGCTTGGCGGCGATGCCTTGCATGGACTGGGACCGGCTTCGCGCTGTTCAGGGCCAAGGCGCCGACGTTCAGAGCCATGGACGTTCACACAGGGCGCTGACTCAGCTATCCACGACAGAGGCGCAGGAAGAGGCGGCAACATCACGGCGTGTGCTCGAAGATGAAATCGGCGTTATAGTTGAGCACTTCGCCTATCCGTATGGGGCTCAGAACGCAGAGGTGCGCGACGTGCTTCGGAGTGTCGGATACCGGTCCGCCGCAACGTTGGGCGAAGGACAGACTCCCCTCGATGGCGATCGCCTCGCTATCAAGCGTTTGAGTCTCGACCGGATCAAGATCGACGATGTGGCAATCGCGCGGCTCAGCATGGCTGCCTGTGTGCAGGGTTCTTATGCCTGGTACGTCGCGATCAAGGGCCTGGCCCGCCGGGTTGCTTCGTTCCAGGCCGCACGTGACGGGCACGCAGAACGCTTAGACTGACATAGGGAGTCGATTCCCCAGGTCATCTTGACACTTCTCAGACTATCGTGCGACGCTATCGCCTTGCACAGGGTAGCGGTCTGGAAAGAATAATTTTAAAACAGGGAGAGCAAGGCCAATGAGCGAAGGTAAAACTCGTTGGTTTCACGCGGCCATATTGAGT
>Ga0310125_10001581_pt1 | contig 11550 bp, 9 predicted proteins | sample CB11b_Tmax_Bot8__FD_203508 | JGI IMG/M metagenome (GOLD analysis project Ga0310125, IMG submission 203508) | Marine microbial communities from Western Arctic Ocean, Canada - CB11b_Tmax_Bot8 | ecosystem: Environmental > Aquatic > Marine > Oceanic | place: Canada: Western Arctic Ocean | collected... | reverse complement strand
CTGTTCGGATATCCGGTTGGCGGCCAGTCGCGACGGTGTTGACTACACACGCATCGAACCTCAGCAAAGGGTCATTAGTCGCGGGGAGGCGGGGGCCTGGGATGCTGGCTTGCTTGTGGTTTCTGACAAGGTGGCGATCAAGGATGACGAGATCTATCTCTTCTATTGCGGCAATGGACAGGAATGCGGTGGCTTTATGACGGACCGCCGAGGCAGCCGGGCGAGTCGGATGGGGTTCGCCACGCTCGGGATCGACCGGTTTACGTACCTTGAGACGTGTGATGGTGATTCTTACGGTGAGGCGTTGACGACCGAGATCAAGGTTCAAGATGCGGATCAGGCGGAACTCGTGATTAATTTGAGCGACACCGATCCGATCCGCAGTTGGGTTGAAATTGATGTGCTCGATGCGGATCGAAATGAGCCGATTGCGGGCTATGCCTGCGATGATTGTGCGATTATCGACGAAGATAGCTTGGCGGCGCCGGTGCGCTGGAAGGGGGGCCAAACGCTTGGCGGCGTCAGTTGCCAGAACATTCAGCTTCGGTTTCGTATCTATGGCGCCGCCAAACTGTATTCGTTCTGGTTTTCCAAATTGCAAGTCAATCGTTGAAGTTGAGGTTCGGGGCCCTCGAGTCCGGGATCGTCGAGTTTGCCGGGGCAGTATCAGTCTCTATGTTTATAGTTCAACGAGCTGGCTACCGGGACGCTGGCCTTTCTTCAGCAGTTCATGGCACGCCGTATTCAAGAAGAAGCTGCAGGGTCTTCGCTTCTCATCTGTAGCACCTCGGTGCAATCCTTCGGGAACCCCTTGGATCGCATGAATCTGAGCCGACGCTTCAAGCAGGCGATCAAGGTGCTTGGGCCTGATTGCTGCTCATCGATCCATGATGGTCGTCATAGCTTTGCCAGCATTGCACTGGCAGCGGGTAGAACCCTGCCTGAAGTTCGTGACGCCTTGGGCCATCGCAACATCAGCACGACCAGTGTTTATCTTCATGCCCTTGATGACGGCACGGTGGGATCGATTTTCGAGTGATGTAGGAAGGCTAAGGGGGCCACGGGGGAAACTGTTTGCTCGGAGACTATTGATAAGGGTCACGGATGTTTGCGTTGAAATATTCGTGGTTGATTGATTCAGGGAAAGGCCACTGGATGTCCTGGATCGGAATTCATCCGAGCCGTGGTGTTTCGGTCACCTTGCAGGGCTCGTAGTGAATGGCTTTCACCTCTGCGTTCCCGTGGCACATGTCCAGGAAGGGTTCGCCGTTTCGTACCCCGACGGTTCCATAGCCAGTGGCGATGGCGATGAAACTACGGAAGTCACCCTCGATCCGCGGTGCCAGGTAAAGCGTCTTGTCCACGGCGTCGTACCGGGCGCCGGTCAGCCCCTGCAACAGGGCATAGGAGGACATTGCCCGGGCATACCAGTGTCCACACTCGTATTCGTTGAAGGGGTTGCGTGTCCGACCGTCGTATCGTCGACGGCAGGTTCGGACAATTTCAAGGCCTTCCTCGACGTGGCCCAGCAGCATCAGGTGCGAGGCCACCTGGTACTCGATCCCGGTCCATACCTCGTCGCTGTAGACGAAGGGAAGCGACGGCTTGCCGCCGCGTGGCCAGGTGCACAGAAGCAGGCCACCATCATGACCCAGGGCGAAGGTGGGGCGCTGCGGGTTGGCGTGGTGTGACAGGTCATGTTTCAGGTTGTGCCGATGCACGGAGAGAAGATGGCGGGTCAGCATCCCGGGATCGAGGATTTCCCCGAGACCACATGCGGCAGCCATCCACGCCCCGATGACGCCATCGGCAAGGCATCCCGTCCCGTACTGGTAGTGTGGCCCCTCCCGTTCGAACAGTGCCGTCGCCTCCGGCGATTGCCGTTGTGGTTCCACTGCATGGTTCGAGATGATCGTGGGCGCGGCCTTGTCCTGCTGTACTTCCTGGAAGAAATAGTCGCCGTTGAACAGCTTGTCTTCGAGGTAATGCTTGCCCTTGCTCCGCAGGATCTCGTATTCATGGACATCCTCGCCCAGTGCCTGGCCCATGGCCACGGCGGCGGACAGGGCACCGAGGTAAAAACTGCTGCACATCGAATCGGGACCCCAGAATTCGATGTCGTAGGTATTGTGGTGGGGTTCCTCGAGAACACCCTTGTGGTGCGGATCCCAGGTGCTAATGCAGTAGTCCAGGCTTGCCCGCACGCGCGGCCAGAGGTCGGCCATCCACTGCGTGTCGCCACTGATGCGCCATTCGCGGAACACCTTCAAGATGCCCCCGAGTTGTCCATCGCTGGCGGCGTGAAAATCATGCATGGTGGGCCAGACGGGCAGCGACGAGCGAAACTGCTGGTGTCCGCTCTCGTCCTGTGATTCGTTGAACTCAGTGGCGCGGAGCGTTCGCTCAAGATCGGGAAAGAGATGGGGCAGTGCCTGGGCATAGTTCCAGACATGTGTGCATGACCCGGCACAACAACCCACCGTATCAGTGCATCCCTCGAAACACCAGAGACGTCCATCAGCCTGTCGAAGCACCGTCGGGGATTTCAGGATCGCAAGGTTCGCCGCGACGGCTTCAATCACTTCCGGCGGCAGCGTTGAATCATAGAAGCAGCGGCGAAACCGCATCGCGTTTTTACGCAGTTCCGGATAGCGGTCGCGCCAGAAGGTAGAGACGGCGTGGATGTCCTTGAACTGTGCCACGTACCAGGCTCGGTAATGGCCCGGTGTCGCTTCGGATTTCGTGTCATCGAGCTGTGCCTTGCCACGTTCGCTGCAGTACCGGTAATTGCTGGTCGGGACATGCCAGGAAAACTGGAGCGTGATGGTCACGCCTTGACCGGGTTTCAGCGCTAGGGGCACGAAGATGGTTCCGCCCGGGGACGGAGGCCCGTCGGTGGGCGGCGGTTTCTCATGGCAGGCGGACCGTGCCACATCCTGCCAGGCCATTGTTCCGGCATCCCACCAGCCCCCGCGGAACCAGCCACAATTCACCCGTGCGTCATCGGCGGTCACCGCAGCGCAAAAATCGCCTCGAGTCCAGGGCTGGTTCTCGGATGCCGCTGAGGAGAGGATGAAGCCCCCCGGGGCACGTTGCACGGAAGGATCAGCGCCGGCGACGGCCATGAAATTCTTGGCGTTGTGGCTGAAAACCGCTTCCAGCGCCTCCGAGCAGCGATTGGTGAACCGGTACTCTAGGGCCGCGGCGGGAAGACTGGAGCCATCGGCATCACCGGGTTGAAATGGGCTCCAGCCGGTGATGGCCACGTCGAGTGGAACCTCCGGATCGGAAAGATCGACCGTGGCAAAGGGAAAGCGGCAGCGAAACGATGCGTCGCTGAAACGCGGCAGGCCATACGTCGTGCCGCTACCGCCGCCTCCACCCCCGCGGCCCATGATCTTCCATCCGGGGACCGGTCCTTCCAGGACACGCGAGGCTTTGGGGCGGCCGATGACCGAGATGGCCGAGAATATGTATGGTTCATGGTGTATATCGGGTGCATGCCGCAGCGAGACATGGGACAAGGATCCCGTGCCCTCCAGGCAGATCATGCCGGCTCCGATGCCACCAAGGGGAAAGGCAACATGATGAAGCTGTTCACCGGTATAGGTGGTGTTGAACGGTGCGTTCATCTTTGCCCCTTTCGGCATCATTTCTGGCCATGGTGCCGATGATGCTCGGCATCACAACCGTGCCAAGGCATCATCAAGGTCGATACGGCGGTAGGACTGTGTCAGTGTTTCACCGTCCCCGCATTCGCGCCAGGTCGAGACTATGGGGAGGGGGGGGCAAGCCGCATGTTAGCGAATAGAGGAGGCTTGACCACTACGAGGACCACGGGGCGTCTCGCCCCTGGGGCTAGCGATAGGGGTCACAGGGGTTTATGGCGAATATCCGCAGCCTATCTGTGGACCTCGCCCAGATCACCACCAACAGCGTCGATGATCGTCAGAAGCCCATGCCGTACTCTCGCTGGCAACGCAGGCCAAGCCTCGATCACACGTTGAAGCTCAGGTGCAATGGATGCCGTTAGGTGCAAGCGATGCGTCGGATTATGCGTCGCTTGTTTTGAAATTCGCGTATTCCTCGGGGAATATGGGTATAGTTCGAGTCCTATATCGCCCATTAACGTTTTCGTTCAACGACATGAACGAAGCCGAATCTTCCTGCAAATACCTGCAAATACCGAAACTTGCATCAGACTCAGTTTTTGACTCCGTTTCTTCTTTCCGCTCATTTCCACTCATTTCCGACGACTTCTGCGCCGCATTTTGCGCCGCCTGCTTGAAGTGATCTTCAGTTACCTGCAGATAGTTCTTCACCGCTATAGCGACGCTGTTGCCGATCCATGCCGAGGCCACGTTGCCGAGGAACTGGTCTGCCAATTTTGTTTCCCTGGTTGACCGAAGGTTCTGCCACAACTTCGGCCATGGCTTCAACTGGTCGACGGCAAGATGGTGATTGATGCGGTTGTGAAACTTATTGCTGACCAGCCGATGTGCTTCGCTGCAATAACCCAAATTGTGATTGGTACGCGTGACCACCGGCTGGTCGGGCATGTAAAAAAACTATTGAACTGACGGCTGGTTCATCAGTGGTGTGCCCGACAATCCCTCCAAGGAAGTAACCGAGGTGTGGAACAACTCGAGTGCATCGATGCGTTGGCGCTGGATGTTGACCAAAGTGCGTTCGGCGTCGAGAACGCTGAGATAATCTGTCTGGCCCATGCGAAAGGCCTCTTGTGCAGATTCGAAGGCCGAGCGGGCGGCGCTAAGCGTCTCGCCGTCGAGTGTTTGAATGGCATACTGCGCGGAATGTGCGTCGGCATAAGCACGAGCTATCTCCTCCTGCAGGTCCGCCTGCGCGGCTTTCTTCTGGGCATCAGCTTGGGCAAATTTGAAACGCGATTCCAGCACGTGACCCTGGTTGCGATCGAATAAAGCCAGCGGCACGGTGAATTGGATCAATGCTGCGGTATCGTCGGCGTTGGGGAAGTGGCGGACGCCAGCGCCTATGGAAAGATCAGGGACCCCATACGCCTGGGCCAGACTGAGTGCATGCTGACGGTGTTGGTATTCATCGGCCCACCGGGCAAGGCGGGGATGCCGGCGGGCGCGTTCCAGGAGCACCTGTTTGTCCGGCAGGGCGGTCGACGCAGGGAATGTTCCATCCGCCGGGCCAAAGTCGGACGTTGTGCCGGACCATGAAGCGGCCAGTGTCTGGCGTGCCGCTTCGAGTTGCTGGGTGAGTCGATCCAATTCGATGCCTTCGACTGACACACGCACCAGGGCTTTGTCGCGGGCCGATGTGGGGATTACCCCTGCTGCGGCACGCTGGTTGACGATGGTCTGCATTTTTTCCACCGTCCGTGTACTACGCAAAGCCTGCTCAACGCGTAGTTGGGCGGCAACCACGGCGATGTATCGCCGCGTCACTTCTGTGACGACCTGTAAACGCTGGTCTTCATAGTCCCACATGGCCAGGCGTTGCGAGCTGTCGGCCAGGGACAGACGCTTGCGGCGCTTGCCGGCCAGTTCAATCACTTGGCTTAATACCACGGTGGTCCTCTTGAAAGTGTTACCTGCGTCGTCAGGCCCTCCAAGATTCTCGATCGATGTTCGCACCTGTGGGTTGGGTCCTAGTCCTGCCTGCAACACATGGGCTTCGGCCGCGCGAACGTTGTAGGCAAAATCAGCCAGATCAGGGCTGTGCAGCAGTGTCAACGCAATGGCCTGGTGCAATGCCAGCCCATTAACAATTGCACCAACACGAGCAGATTCGCCTGGTCCTGGTTGCGCCCCGTTCTGTGGATACTGTACGGGCTGGGCATCGGTCCGGGGACGATATTCAATCCGCTCATCGGTTAGCGGCGAAAATGTGCACGCCGCCAGCATGACCGGCGTTAGCAACGTGACGCGTATTGTGGCGGATCGGAATTGCATTATGGGGCATTCTCGATATAGATGCCGGTGGCATTGACCACCAGTGTCTGTTTATCTGGGCGAGGGCCAACTATGCCCTGTACGCGTAAAGTCGACATTGGCTTCAGTGGCGATGCCGTTTCCAGGTTGACCTTTAATGGTTGGCCCTGTGCATCAATTATCTGCACAGTGGCCAAGTTGTTCGTCAGTGTTTGAGTAGGCGTACAACAGTAATCCCAAGGTGTTTTGCAGTGGTCGCCGGAAATATTGCACGGATTGGACATCGTCGCTTGCACCACCATCATGATGGATCGATTGTCGACGAATGGTCTGACACGCCCGCCGATCACGACATGGATGAGCACTTCGTCGCCTTCTTTGGCGGTCATCTTTAAGTCGGGAATCGGCGTGGTATCTTCCGGGGCCTTGTTGAGGAAGATTCCGTCAGGCAACGAAACCGTGGCTGACTTGCTGTCGCTAATCGAATCGGCGACATCAGACGAACTGTCCTGCCCGCAGCTTCCCAGTATCAGGCTGCTGGCGATCATTAATGTCACGGCGATTTTCATGTGTTGAACGTAATTCATGGATGGTGTCCTTATATCCACAGTTCATCAAGTTGCTTTGAGAGATTCTGCGATCGGCATGCGGAGGCAACGTGCGGCCGGTGGCAGTGATCCGATCAATCCGAGCAAGACCCCGGCTGCCAGGCCGATTGCAATCGTTGGGGCATCCAGAACCATTCCGAATGCACCCATGGAAAATCGCAGAGCCAGCCCATCGAGCCATACCATGCAAACCAGTAGGGCAACCACGGATCCCGCTGATGCAGCAACCACCGATTCTTCGACAAAGCTGACCACAATTGCCATCCGCGAGAATCCGATTGACTGCAACATTCCGATCTCGCGGATGCGGGATGCAAAGGCCGCATACATTGTATTCAAGCCGCCGAAGATGCCACCCAGCGCAACCAGCATCGCCGTAACCCAGACCAGTTTGCCTACCGGCTGATAGAAATCAACCAGCTTTCGGTAATAATCGGTCTCGCGCATGGCGATCAGTTCCAAGTCAAGTCGCTTCGACGCAAAGGCATCCACATCGGCGAATTCTCCTTGGCCCAGGGTCATTACAACGCAGGACAGTGAATCACGTCGTGTCATGATTTGCAGGTTGGTCAACGAACACCAGATTTCGGCATTCATGACCGTATGTGGCGCTGTAAAGTGGCCGACAATCATCCATCGGCGCCCATCTACCCAGATGTCTTTGCCGATACCAAGCCGCTTGCGAGGCAGGTCTAGGCGTGTGGCGGCCAGTTGGCCTACGATAAGTTCATCTTTACCCGGGTGGAACATTCGGCCTTCAACGATACGCACTTGCGGGTGTACGAGAAAGGCCTCCGGTCGCACACCGCGAAACATCGCTTGTGCGTTTGCTGTCTTGTTCTCGCTGGTGCTTACAGCCAAGGCGGCGTGTACCTCCGGTGAAATAAAGGGTGTTTTCATTTTCTCTTGAATACCCGCGATTGTGGCTGCGGCCTGTCCGGGCACCGAGGCACTGATTTCACTTCGCTCGACGCTCTCCTCACTGCCGGCACCAAGCAGCATGACATTCCGGGTTGAGCCACTACCCATCAGGCTTCGCTCCAGGCCCCGCACGAACGCCGCCGCTGTGATCACAAGCACAACCACCAGCAGGCTTCCCGCCACGCTCATGGCCAGGCGCAGAGGCGATCGTCCCAGGTTCCGGATCGCATAATCGAAGGGTAAAAGGCGCATGAATCGCTCACGAATTACAGGGCGCGAAAGCAATGGGCAATTGGCCGGCGCATGGCCTGCCATGCCGGAACCAGCCCGGCTACTATCCCGAGAGCGGCCGCAATGAGAAGTCCAACTAGGAACAAAAATGGGTTGGCTTCGATCGGAATGCTCAAGCCATCTGCCGACATGCTCAAACGTGTCCAGTGGATGATTGTCATCGCGACGGTGCTGCCGACGGTGCCACCCATCAGGGTGACCACGATTGCCTCACTGATAATCAGGCGACCGATCAGTCCACCCTTATAACCCAGCGTTTGAAGAATCGCGTGCTCCTTGATCCGATCTTGAGCACTGAGCACGATGGCATTACCGACCAGCGCCAGCACCGCTGCCAGACAACCGTAACCTAGCCACCGTGTGGATTCGATTAGCTCGATCATGTCAGTTGCCACGTGGGACACGAAGGCCTTTTCTGATCGAGTTGTTGTTGGGGCCTCTGCAGTGTGAAATAAGTCGTCGATGGCAGCAGCCACAGCGTCAAGTTGTGACGGCTCATTCACCTTGACGTTAAATTGGGTCACGATGCCGAGAGTGCGGTCAGTGGCCTGCTGCAGGAAGTCCAGGTGTACGTAGGCTGCGTTCTCGACTTGGGGTTCAGTGGATTGCACGATACCGGCCACGTAGGAGGTCACCCCGGCGGCGTCGAAGCGGTCGCCAACATTCAGTCCGCGGCGCCGGGCCAAGGTCTCACCCAGCAGGGCTGCGTCGCTGCGGTGTTCCCACTGGGCTGTCGAGCCGTCGATCACGCGCAATTGCGAGGCATGCTGCTCAATGAAAGATGCGACATGCACACCGCGAAAGGTCACCACGTCCAGGCTGGTTCGGCAATTATTGACCACCACCTTCATGGGCGTCACAGTCCGTACGCCATCAATCCTTTCGATCTGATCCATGTAATACTGGGGTAAACGACTCGTGAAAGGGCAGAAGCGATCTTCACGATAGACCACTAGCGTGGTGTCCTCCGCCTCTTCAACTGTCGCCGCATGCACACCTCGCTGCATTGCCTGTACGGCAACGAACAGGAACATTGCGGTCGCCACTCCGCCCACGGTCAGGATAGTGCGCAACGGGTGTCGGATGACCTGCTTCAACACGAAGGGAACGAATCGTGGCGCGATCATGCTGGAGCCTCCTGGTCATCCAGCGTCACGAGTTGTCCCTTGTCCAGGTGCAATGTCTTTTGGGCATAGCGTGATGTTCCCGGATCGTGCGTGACCATGATCATTGTCGTCCCCAATTCACGGTTGATCTTTTGCAGAAGCTCCATCACGTTGTGAGCCGAAGGCTTGTCCAGGTCCCCCGTGGGCTCATCGGCCACGATGATCTTGGGATCCGTGACAATTGCCCTCGCAATAGCGACTCGTTGTTCCTGGCCACCGGACAACTGGCGCGGATAGTGGTCATGTCGGTCGGCGATGCCGACAAGTTCCAACGAGGCCGCGACGCGTTCCTGCCTCTGCCTTCGGGTCATTGGATGAAGCAGCAGGGGGAGTTCAACGTTCTCGTAGGCGGTGAGAACGGGCACCAGGTTGTATAGTTGAAAAATGTATCCAATGTATTGCGACCGCCATTCGGCAAGCTGGTGGCGGGATAGTGTTGAGACGTCCTGCCCATCAATTATCAGGCTTCCAGAGGTTGGTAGATCGATGCCTGCAATAAGGTTTAACAGCGTGGTCTTTCCACTGCCACTGGGGCCCATCAGGGCGAGGAATTGCCCGCTGTGCACCTCAAGATCCAAGCCATCCAACGGGCGAATTTCGCCCATGCCCTTGGTGTAAATCTTGGTCAGGTTTTGACACTGGATCATGGTCATTGGTTTTTGGTCGCAATCCTGACGCGTTGGCCTTCCTGGAGATCTTCGGCCGGGCTGACGATCAGCACATCACCGGGTTGCAGCCCGTCGGTCACGGCCACCCAGCCGTCATCACGCAATGCCCCCAGCCTGATTGCCTGGCGGCGTACTGTGGAATCACCGGCCGTCACGAGCCAGGCCGAAGCCGTTCGGCCCGAGCCTTGAATCGCATGCATCGGGGCGAAGACCAGGAATGATGAGTCCGAGCCGCCATCGGCGGTAGTGTGCGAATCAGGTCCGAGAAACTTCACGCGGGCCAGCATGTCTGGTTTCAGCAGCGATGAGGGGTTGTCAATCGCCACCTTGACCTGCAGAGTGTTCTTCCCAATGTCCGCTTCATGTACGAGTCGGGTGACACGTCCATTGAATGTGGTGTCCGGAAGAATATTCACAATAATCTGGGCTTGTTGTCCCACGCCGACACCGGCGGCATCGGCGGCAGGCACATCAACCCGTACCTGCAGTTTTTCAGGGTTGTAAAGGTGGGCCACATGTGCTGAGTGAGGCGACTCCATGTTGAACATCACTTTTGAACCAGGCGCAACCATTCGGTTCATCACGACGCCTGGTGCGGGGCTGACGATCTTGGTCCGGGCAAGCCAGAGATTGGCTTCGTCGAGTGAACCCTTGGCGTTTTGAACGGTGGCCTGGGCTTCACCCAAGGCCTGGCGTTGGGCTACGCGTAGTTGCAGGTTAGATTCCGCGGCCTTCAGTTCGGCTTTGAATCTCTTGGCTTGCGATTGCAGCACGAGAAGCTGCTTTTCGGTCGATTCGACCAACGCTTTTTGTGCTTCCATTTGGTATTGCGTTTGTTCGACTTTTAAAGCGGCGACGGCTTGGGGGCCTAGCCGACTCAGGCGATTGTAGGCTGCCTTAAATTCCTCATGTTTAGCGCGTTGTTGGGCGATCGTGGCTTCGTGTTGGCCCAGTTCGGCTTCCGCTTCGGCGACCAGGGCCTTGTTCACCGCCACCGCCCGCTCCAGATTTACCGGTTTGTCCCAATTGGTTTGAGCGGCTGTGAGCAGGGCGTTTTGCCGGGCAAGTTCAGCTTCGGCGCGTGTGACCGCGAGGAGAGCATCGTCGTCAACCATTTCCGCGATAACTTGGTCGGCTTCGATCTTGTCACCTTCGAGCACCAAGAGCTTTTCGATCACCCCGTCGCTCAAGGCCGTGACGTAGATCGGATACGGGTCCGGCTCGACCCATCCTGACGCTTGTGCGACCACGGTTGATGGGGTGTCAGCGCCGACATGGCTGCCTGGTGGGTGCTGTCCCGATCTCGGGACGACCCGTACGACTTCAACCAGTTGGGCTGGCCAGAAGGTGTGACGTGCGGCGTATGCAAGAAGGCCAAAGGCCACCAGCAAGATCCCAATTGGCAATACGACGCGTGTCAACAGGTGACGATTCGGCGCCGGCACCGGATTCAGTGTTGGATCCTTGGAGGTATTAAATAGAGCATGCATGTTAATGCACCTACAACTTTGTTTAAGAGTTGCATGAAATCGGCCAGTGCGGAACAAGCCTCCGCGCGGACCTCGCTTGTATTACGATTGACCAAGGCGTCGCCATTCAATTCACCGAACGAATAGCAACGACAAACGCGATGACTACTGTTAGAACTGCGGAGGTCGTAGCAGGGAATCAACCCAAAGAAATGGTATGAACGATTCAATCATGGCCCCGAAAAATTTCGACGATAGGTTCGGCAATCCAGCTTCTGATGGATTGAATGTTGCCAGGGCTGACGTACATACGACAAGCCAGCAATGGCAGCCACACTGGCCATCACACGGCGTGCCCTCGTCCTTCGGTGGGGCCGGGTGCTGAGGCGATGATTCAAGTTGCGTGGGACAGCAGTGCTTTTGCTGTTCGGGGATGGTGGCCGATGACAGATCGCAAGAGGATTTGCATTGATGACCCGCCATGGAACATGCGGCATGATCTCGGT
>Ga0310125_10001580_pt1 | contig 11550 bp, 9 predicted proteins | sample CB11b_Tmax_Bot8__FD_203508 | JGI IMG/M metagenome (GOLD analysis project Ga0310125, IMG submission 203508) | Marine microbial communities from Western Arctic Ocean, Canada - CB11b_Tmax_Bot8 | ecosystem: Environmental > Aquatic > Marine > Oceanic | place: Canada: Western Arctic Ocean | collected... | reverse complement strand
ACACGACGTCGGCCGACGACAACAGATCGTCGAGCGACGGTGCCAGCTCGATGCCAAGTTCCTCGGCGAGCTTCGGCTCGACGTAGGGGTCGAAGGCGCAGACGCGCATCCCGAGTCCTTTCGCCATTGCGGCGACACGGCTCCCGATTCGGCCGAGGCCGACGAGACCCAGCGTTCTGCCGGCGACGTCCACTCCAGGATTGGCCGTCAAGTAATCGATCGCTTCGCCGCGGGCGATTGCCCGATCGGACCACTTCAGATGCTTGGTGACGGCAAGCATCAACGTGATCGCGTGCTCGGCGGTCGCCAGGGTCGGTCCATCCGGCACGTTGCAGACGGCGACGCCGCGATCGGTAGCCACTTCCACGTCGATATTGTCGTAGCCGATGCCCATTCGACAAATCGCGCGCATCGTGGGCACACGATCGAGAAACGTCGCGTCGTAGGTGACCCGAGCCGCGGCAACGACCGCGTGTGAACCCGGCAACGCGGCGAACAGATCGTCCGGCGTGTCGGACGCCGCGCCGCTCGGTTCCGCCTGCTTCTCGAGCAGAGGAAGAAACTTCGTTGGAATCGGTCGCTCGGACCAGATGCGATGCATGTACTCAAACCTTAGTCGAACGCGAGGATATCGAATTTTTCTCGAACACGCCAATGAATCACAGAACGACACGGCGTAACTTGTCATCGGAACCCGAGGGCCACGACGGCGCGGCCGTTGATCGAAGTCTTGGCATATATTGATATCAGTCCAGCACGAGGAAGAACCTGTTCCAATGGCCGACGCATCGCTCAGACCGACGCAGCGTTTCTCCGACCGCGTGGCTGATTACGTTCGCTACCGGCCCGGATACCCCGACGAGGTCATCCGCACACTCCGCAATGAGGCGGGGCTCGACAGCGACTCGGTGGTTGCCGATGTCGGCTCCGGCACGGGGATTTCCAGCGAACTGTTCCTCAGCGTCGGCTGCACGGTCCACGCCGTCGAGCCCAACGACGAGATGCGGCTCGCCGGCGAGGATCGACACGCCGGCAACCCCCGGCACCACAGCGTCGCCGGCACGGCCGAAGTCACAGGGCTCACCGACCGTTCTGTGGACTTCGTCGCGGCGGGCCAGGCCTTTCACTGGTTCGACGCTTCACGCGCCCGGGTCGAGTTTCTTCGAATCCTCAGGCGCGAGGGGCACGCCGTTCTTTTCTGGAATGATCGGCGAATTGGATCGACACCGTTCCATCGCGACTACGAAGCGATTCTCCAACGGTTCGCGACCGACTACCGCAAGGTCAGGCAGAACAAGAGCGATGCGGCGATCGCCACGCTCTTCGGCAGTCCGTTTCGAAAGTGGTCCTTCTACAACGAACAGCAACTGGATCTGGCCGCATTCCGCGGCCGGATCCGTTCCTCCTCGTACTCACTCGCGAAGGGTCACCCCGACCACGACGCGATGTTGTCTGAACTCGATCGCGTGTTTCGCGAACACGAGGAAACCGGCCTGGTGCGCATCGAGTACGACTGCGAAATATTCCTGGGCCATCTCACGCCGTGAGCGACGCTCAACGTCGTGACGCCCGTCCTCGCGGCCTTGTCGACCATGGGCGTAAAGATCGGAACGCTCCACGGGCGCCTTGTAGCTGGCCGTCTGGCCCGTGCTGTCGTCGTTGAGAATCAGACGCCGAGTTTTCTTCGTGTCCATGGGTCGTGTTCCTGGCCCGCTGGGGTTTACCAGGCCGCCAGTTCACCAGTGATCGGCTCGATCAAATCCTTGAGCGTGACGATCCCGGCGGGCTGACCCTCTACCGTGACAACGGCCATGGGAACGGCGTTCATGCGCAGGATGCTCAAGGCCTGGCGCAGTGGTGTCGCGACGTCGAGCAACCGGACCGGCTCCATCATCTGAGTGATCGGAGGGCAGTTCTGCCTGTCGTGCATCAGCGGTTCGATGATGTTCAACACCCCGGTCACCTTGCCGTCGGCGACGACCACGGGATAACGCGTGTAACTCATCTCGTTGGCCAGCTTCCAGAGCACGTCGGCTCCATCGGTTTCTCTCAGAAAAATCACCTGTTTCCAGGGAATCATGTGGGGCTCGATCCTCTGGCCCCCAAGGGCCATTGTCCGCTCAGCGAGTGCCAGTTGTTCGTCATCCAGCAGACCGTGCCCGACGCCTTCGCGCACCAGCGCCTGAACTCGATGGCGCGGATGAAAGGAGTGTGTCACGCCGCGCGCCCCCAGCAACCGCATGAACAGTTGGCTGGTACCGGCCAGAAGCAGGGTCAGGCCGCTGTACCGGCACACCCAGACGACGAACACCACCAGGCGGGCAAACGGATAGATGAGCCGATCGGCATATACGGCGAACAGGTTCTTAGGAACCGTTTCGGAAAAAATAAACAGCAACGGCATCATGATCAGCGCGTCGAAGAAAACCACCTGCCAGTGACTCAGATGCCGTGTGTGCAACAGCACCGCGGCCGCGTGCGTGGCCAGCTTCACCCCTGCGTTGTGGAGGATAAGCATCGACGCGATCAGGGCGCTGGGCGCGGCGAGGTGGCGGGCCAGAAGTTGTGCCCGTTTGCTGCCGGAATGCTCGAGCACGTGCAGGCGCACCGGGTTCAGGCTGTAGATTCCCGTTTCCAGGCCCGAACCGAGGCCGGCAATGAGCAGTCCCGCCGCGGCAACAGCAAACCAGAGAGTGATTTCGATCATGGCGCTGTCCGGTCGCTGCGGCTCGCGGCCGTCGCGGTCCTGTGCAGTTCCAGGCGCAGCGTTTCGATTCTTCGCCGGCCCATGCTTTCGACCTCGATGGCCAGGTTATCCATGTTCACGCGGTCACCGACTTTCGCGATCCGTCCCAGCTTGGCCGTCACCAGGCCCCCGAGTGTGCTGATCCCGTTGACGCGGGGGAAACGGCCGAGCACCGCGGTCCACTCACCCACAGAAAGGTCGGCGCTGACGCGCCACGCTCCGTCACCGATCGCGACGACGCGCGGCAAACCGGGCTGATCGGTGCGGCCGCGGATCTCCCCCACGATGTGCTCGACCATGTCTTCGAGGGTAACCAGTCCGGCCGTGCCACCGAACTCGTCGACCGCCATCGCCATCGTGGTACGCCGGCGGCGAAACTCGACGAGCAGGCCGCTGGCCGTCTGCAATTCCGGGACGAACAACAGTTGACGGACTAGGCTCCTTACCTGGGCCGTCGTGCTCGGCCGGTTCAACAGAACCTGGCGAGTGTAGGCGAAACCCTCGATGTGATCGAGGTCGCGGCTGTAAATCGGTATGCGGCTGAAGCGCCGTTCTCGCGCGATGCCGAGAAGTCCGGCGGGGTCTGCACGGATTTCAAATGCGACCAGATCGACGCGCGGCGTCATGAGGTCCTTCACTTTCAGTTGCCCCACGGTCAGCACCTGCTGCAGCATATTCTCCTCTTCGTGATCGATGACACCGCGTGCCTGGCTCAACTCCAGCATGGTCTCCAATTCGGTAACCGAAAGCGCCGTGGGACGGTAGCGCGGAGCGACCAGGCGCGACACCGGTTCGACAAGGACGGCCTGCAGAACGATCCGTAGCGGAGACAGGGTGCGGAAGATGACCATCAGAGGCACGCACGCGACACTCGACCACATCATCGCGAACCGCGCCGCCACCAACTTGGGCAGAACTTCGCCCAGAATAATCAGCAGCAGCACCGCCAGGATGTTCAACGCGCTTCCCGCGGCCGCGCTGACGACGTTCCGCTCGTGCAGTCCCATAACCAGAACCGAGCCGATCACGAAATAAATCACGTTGACGAACATGTTCCCCAGCAGCAGGGTCACCAGCAGGGCATGCTTCGCGTTCACGAGACGGGTCACGATCGGCGCGGTCATCGATCGCGAGCGGCCCAATTGAAGCCGCTGGTGCCGGGTGAGACTGAATAGCGCCGTTTCTCCGCCACTGAAAAAGGCACTGCACGCCAGCAGCACGGGCAGGATCGACAGCATCAGGATGTCGGCGGGGCTCAGCATGGGATCGACGACGGCATACGACTATCTGAAATGGACGGCGCGTGCGCAGATGCGGTAACCGTCGCCGGCGTCCTTGCGACAAACGAACCGTCCTCGAGATGCCATATCGGCAGTTGCACGTCCGGCGCCACCCTGTTGAATTTCATCATAAGTGTTTTATTATAAATATATTACGTTATCGATCCGCTCGATCCGCGTTGGCATCGCGGTTGCACTTGGGAGTTGAGGAGGCGCTTCGCGAATGGAGAACAACCGATGAATCCAAACAGTCTGACACAGAAATCCCAGGAAGCGTTGCACGACGCTCAGACCGCGGCGACGCGGTTCGGCCACCAGCAGGTCGACGCCGAGCACCTGTTGCTCGCGCTTTGCCGGCAGGACGGCGGCCTCGTGTCGCGCCTGCTTCAGAAGATGAACCGGCCGGCCGACGTCGTCTGCGCCGAACTGGAACGCGAACTTCAGAAGCGACCGGCGGTTACCGGCCCCGGCACCGAGCAGGGCAAATTGTACGTCACCCAGGTGCTCAACGAGGTGTTCGTCGACGCCGAACAGGAGGCGAAGCGCCTTAAGGACGAGTACGTTTCCGTTGAGCACCTGCTGCTCGCGATCGTCAAGCAGGGCCGCGGCAGCGCGGCCGGCCGCATTCTGCAGACGCTCGGCATCACGCTCGCCGCGCTGCTCGCCGCGCTGACCGAGGTCCGCGGCAACCAGCGCGTGACCAGCGCCGCCCCGGAGGCGACCTACGAAGCGCTCGACCGTTACGGCCGCGACCTGGTCCAGCTCGCGCGTGACGGAACGATCGACCCGGTCATCGGCCGCGACGACGAGATTCGCCGCGTCATCCGAATCCTTTCGCGAAAGACCAAGAACAATCCCGTCCTGATCGGCGAGCCCGGCGTCGGCAAGACCGCCATCGTCGAGGGCCTCGCCCAGAGAATCGTGCGCGGCGACGTTCCTGACGGCCTGAAGAATAAGTCCATCTTCGCTCTGGACATGGGCTCCCTGATCGCCGGGGCCAAGTTTCGCGGCGAGTTCGAGGAACGCCTCAAGGCCGTCCTGAACGAGATCAAGCAGGCCGAGGGCCGGATCGTTCTGTTTATCGACGAGCTGCACACGATCGTGGGCGCCGGCAAGGCCGAGGGCGCGATCGATGCCGGCAACATGCTCAAGCCGATGCTCGCTCGCGGCGAGCTGCATTGCATCGGGGCCACGACGCTGGACGAATACCGCAAGCAGATCGAAAAGGACGCGGCCCTGGAGCGTCGCTTCCAGACCGTGCTCGTCGATCAGCCCACGGTGGCCGACTCGATCTCGATCCTGCGCGGCATCCGCGAGCGCTTCGAGGTTCACCACGGCGTCAAGATCCAGGACAACGCGTTGGTGGCCGCCGCGACGCTGTCGCACCGGTACATCAGCGATCGGTTCCTGCCCGACAAGGCGATCGATCTGATGGACGAGGCGTGCGCCATGATTCGAACGGAGATCGACTCGATGCCGGCGGAACTCGACGAGGTGACGCGGCGCGTCATGCAACTCGAAATCGAGGAGGCCGCGCTCAAGAAGGAAAAAGACGCGGCCTCGAAGAAGCGCCTGGAGTCGCTGCGCAAGGAACTGGCCGACCTGAAGCACGAGGCCGACACGATGCGTGCCCAGTGGGACCAGGAAAAGGCCGCCATCGGCGGCGTCCAGCAGTTGCGCGAGCGGCTCGACCATGTGCGCCAGCAGATCGAACTTGCGGAGCGCCATCACGAACTGGAAAAGGCGGCCGAACTCAAATACGGCGAGCTGCCGCAACTCGAAGAGCAGTTGTCGGACGCCGAAACGAAATGCAGCGGTGAGGCGCAGGGCCCGCGCCTTCTGCGCGAAGAGGTAACCGAAGAGGAGATCGCCCAGATCGTCTCACGCTGGACCGGCATTCCCGTCTCGCGCCTCGTCGAGGGCGAACGCGAGAAGCTGCTCAAGCTCGACGAGGTGCTGCACCGCCGCGTCATCGGCCAGGACGAGGCCGTCCAGCTGGTGGCGGACGCCGTCATCCGGGCACGCTCGGGCATCAAGGATCCGCGCCGCCCCATCGGCTCGTTCATCTTTCTCGGCCCCACCGGCGTGGGCAAGACGGAGCTGGCCCGCACGCTGGCCGAGTCCCTGTTCGACTCTGAAGACAACATGGTGCGGATCGACATGTCCGAGTACATGGAGAGGCACACGGTCTCGCGCCTGATCGGCGCGCCGCCGGGCTACGTGGGCTACGAGGAGGGCGGCCAGTTGACCGAGGCCGTGCGCCGCAAGCCCTACAGCGTGATCCTCTTCGACGAGATCGAAAAGGCTCACCACGATGTGTTCAACGTGCTGCTCCAGATCCTCGACGACGGCCGCGCCACCGACGCGCAGGGGCGCACGGTGGACTTCAAGAACACCGTGATCATCATGACCAGCAACATCGGCTCACCGCACCTGCTCGATGGCGCGGCGATCAGCGACGGGCGGATCAGCGACGCGGTGCGCGAGACCGTGATGCGCGAGATGCACGTCCACTTCCGCCCCGAGTTCCTCAATCGCGTGGACGACGTCGTGATGTTCAAGCCGTTGACGATCGACGAGATCCAGCAGATTGTCGACCTCCAGGTGATCGACATCGCCCGTCGGCTCGCCGATCGCGGCGTTCGCCTCGAGCTGACGGACGCCGCACGCCAGCGCGTCGCCAAGGCGGGCTACGACCCGGTCTACGGCGCCCGGCCCCTCAAACGATATCTCCAGCACGAGGTGGAAACGCGTATCGGCCGCGCCATCATCGCCGGCAGCGTGATCGAGGGTTCCACCCTGCGCGTGGATGTGGATCCCGACGGCGACTTAAAGGTAGACATCGAATCGCGGGAAGTGGTCGCGGGGGCTGTCTGATTGCCCCCTACTCGATGTGGCTGAACCGCTCTTCAAACACCTTCCGGCACACGCGCGATTCCTCTTCACTCAATCCGATATAGGGAGGCAGAAGACGATTGGAGAATTCCGGGTGGCGCAGCCAGATGAAGGTTTTGTCAAAGCTGCCGTCGATCATGCTGCGCGTACAGTGGCCGAAAAGCGCCGTCCCCGCCTCGTGCAACAGTTGCGCGATGCGAAACAGCTCGGGCAGGTCTTTGCGGACACCGGCCTCGAAGAACTGATGCGTTGTTTTGGGAAACAGCACGTCGTAGCTGCACAGCAGTGAGCACTCGCCCGCCGTGCACCCCAGGGCGAAGTTTCCTTCGAGCAGGAAGTGCTGCAATTGCGGTGCATGAATAACCAGATCGACGCTGCGGGCGTAATCGGTCGAGCTGTTCTTGGTCGCCACCAGGTTCGGCACTTCCTGGGCAATGCGTCGATATTCCGGCCCATAGATGATCCGCCGGGCCCGCGGCAGGTTGTAGTGAAGGAACCGGCAATCGGGAAACGTGCCGCACACGGTCTTGAAGTGCAGCATGGTTTCACTTTCGTCCAGCGGGCCCCAGCAGGGCAGCGTCATCTGGAACATGCGGATCCCCAGGTCGTACGCGACTCGAAACCGCTGAATCATCTGCTCCATTGACGTGCCGATGACACCGACCTGTGGATCCAGGCCGTCGCGAACCGTCATGCCGGAGAAGATCTCAACCACCTGGCGGAATCGATCCTCGCTCAGCGCATAACCTTCGCCCGCGGTACCCATCAGGTAGATGCTTTCGTAACCACCATCAATGGCACTCTGCACGTGGGCCCGGAACACGGGCTCGTCCAGCCTGAAGTCTTCGGTCCACGGCAGCATGCAGGCCGCGAGGTTGCGTTGCGGGTAGCGCGTCGGGGTCGGTCCGTTGGAATCAATCATCGATACCTGATCCTTTCTGACACGAAACACGGAGGGGGGACATTCTACCTACTCGTTGTTGAACCGATGGCCGGTCCGCCCAATTATCCCACGCCGAGAGAGAGAGTAGAATGTGCCGTCGCGATCTTTCCTGCCCGGTGATGTCGAGGTACAACATGCTACGTCTGAGGTAAGAGCGCCCGAATAGGGAGACCTCCAATGCACCATTATCTCTTGCCTGCGCTGACCTTTCTGTGTCTCGCCGTCAACAGTACGCCGTCCCCGGCTTAGAATCAGCCGAACGGAGATGCCAGGTCGCAGTCCCTCAGCGTCGTCTACGGTCCGAAGACCACCGTCTTCAGCAGACCTCGACGCGCCGACGGCACTGTCGATTACATGCAGGCGTTGAATGACAAATACGGCAGGGGTGTCACGCCGGCAAACAACGGCTTTGTCCATGTTGTCGGCATCATGCTGGCGGAGGAATGGTCTTCACCAAACGTACGTCACGTACGTCGCAAAACGTACGTCGCAAAATGTTTGCGAATCTCGGTGTCGCCGTCCCCGGGGCGGACGCCGTGCGATTCATCTATTTTCGTGAATTCGCGAAAGCATCGATCCCCGGTGACGACGCGCAGGACGGGGTGCTCGATCAGATCACGTCAGCGCCGTGGGAAGGCAAGCAGCACCCCGAAGCCGCGGCGTGGATCGAGGCAAACCAGCCGGTCTTCGATGCGGTTGAACGCGCCTGCGGTTCCAGGAAGTATTGGGAACCATGGGTGGCGGAAAAGGAAGACGACGTTCTCATCAACGTGCTGCTGCCCCAACTGGAGTTTTCGCGCAAAGTCGCCCGTCTGATTGCAGCCCGGGCGTTTCATAAAATCGGTGAACACGATACTCGTGGTGCGTCTGAAGACCTGATTCTTCTGCTCCGCTTCAGCCGTCTGTCTGCAACAAGCCAGACGCTCATCTCGAACCTCGTGGGGATGTCCATCAGCGCTATGGCGTCACCACTGGTGGCGCACCTCTGTTCCGCGCCGACACTGACCAGCCAACAGGCGAAGCAACTGATTCGTCGGCTTGAACGCCTGCCGGAATTGACGCCGATCGCTGATGCGGTGGACATAGGCGAACGCTTTTTGGGACTGGACACGGTCCTGCAAATCGGTAGCGGCCGGGTCGGCCTGTCGCAGATGATGGATCTGCTCCTTGATGACAATACCGTGAAGGTGAACAGCGATTCGGTCGTCGCTCATCTCGACGTCAACAACACATTGCGCGAATTCAACAGCCTCTACGATCGGATCGCTGATTGCGGCCGGGCTGACGACTATGCGACGTTCAAGCGAATGCAAACCGAACTGGATGCGGAAGTTTCCGGCATGCCAGGCTCGTTGGCCGAGTTGCCGGCGGCAGTGCAGTCGGTTCTGGCCGAACACGCTGATCCTCAAGTCCGCAAGACAGAGGTGACAAAGGTTTTGACCGACATGCTCAAGAGGCTCCGGATGACCGCAGTCGGTGCCGCGCACGGCGTGGAATTCCGCCACCGACAGGAGCAGGCGCGCTGGCCGGTCGCGCTGGCCGTGGCGGCCTACGAACACGCCGAGGATAAGTATCCCGAAACACTGACTGCCCTCGTCCACACTTATCTCGACAGTCAGCCGGTCGACCAATTCGACAGCAAACCACTGCGCTACAAATACAGCACCGAGTTCAAGGTCAAGGGCTTCATCGTTTACAGCGTGGGCCGCGACCTGGACGACGATGAAGGTCGGTCGAGGGATGATCGGGACGAAAGCGATCCGGAAGATCAGGCAGACATATCCATCCGCATCGGAACGTATCCTGAGCCGAAGGCAGGCGGCTAGAACGTCCATGGCGATGGCATCGCCTCGAATCAGGAAAGGCCGGACAGCAATGATCTGCTACGCAGGACATGCCGCCCTGTGCCTTCTTCTTTTCAACAACGTTGTTTTCGCCGGCACAGACTCGCCTCACTCACGCTTTGAGAGAATCGCGAGCCGCATGGTCAAAGCCATCAACGAGCAGAATCATCCTACCATTCAGCAGGATTTCGGCGACGTGATGCTGAAGGCATTTTCGCTCGACAAATCGAAGCCTTTCTTTACGAACCTGGTGGGCCAGTACGGCACCATCGAGAAACTCGGCAAGGCAAGGTATGTTCCCCCGAACCAGTCGATTTTCCCCACGCAGTTTCAGCGCGGCAAGCTGGATCTGAAGCTGGTCCTCGACAGCCAGGACACGGACTCTGGTTTCTTTCGCAGCGTCTTGCCGTGATTCGGCAGAATCGGTAAGTGGCTCCACAGATCGGCCGTCGTCCCACCGGATCCCGCGGAATGAAACCCACGACCAGCCCGCATTTTTCACCAGTTTCACCGCCCAGCGGGCGGCTTCGTCCGCTGGCTGCGGGGCACCCCAATCGCATTGAATCGCGATTGGGGTGCCCTTCGTCCTCCGTGCGATCCGTCCTCGTCGTAGTATTCAGCTACGCCTGGGGAGGATCGCATGTGCGTCCTTGCCCGCGAACGAACCTGCCTCGCTGGTATGTACACTGTCACCGGCCAAGGATCGCAGACTCTGCCTCAAGTCCCAACACCGCTGGCCACTACACCACCGAGCGGTGAAACTGGTAAGAAATTCGGGCGAAAAAGACCTGTCTGAAGTTGACGGTGGCCCTGGTCAGCCTGATTCTGGTGTTCGGCATTCTGGAACTCGGCATCCGAATCTATTGGGGCGAATACCGATTTCACAATTCCTGGGAAGTCAACAGAAATCTCTTCCGCTCGGCCTATCCCGCCGAATTCCACCAACAGCTCGGCTGGATTCCCATCGAAGGGTATGTCGGCGACGCGAACGTGTGGGGCACGCACGTCACCATCCTGCAGGATGGCATCAGGGCGAACAGCAAAGAGTCGATTCCGATTTCCAGAGAAGAGGGCGATCTCATCCTGGCCATCGGCGATTCGTACACCTTTGGAGACATGGTCTCCGATCACGAGACCTGGCCGGCCCGTCTCGAGGGACTGTCGGGGATTCGAACCTTGAATGGCGGCGTCTTCGGATACGCCGTCGATCAGACGTACCTGAGAATGAGAATTCTGGACGAACAGTACCGGCCCACGCACATTGTCATGAGTCTGATCCCTTGCGACATCCTGCGCTGCGAGCTATCCGAGCGCACCGCGGTCCCCAAGCCCTATTTCGAGATCGTCGACAATACGCTGGTGCTTCGAGACGGCCACATCACCGAAAAGCCCGCGGCGGGCAACGGGAATCTCCTGGGCCGTACGCTGGGCTACAGCTTCCTGACGCACAAGCTCATGCTGCAGGCGTTCCCTGAATACTGGCTTCAAGGCTCACAACGTACCACCCAGGTTCATTCGGACGGCGCCGCCGTCACGTGCCTGCTCATGAAGGAAATCGAATCCTTCCTGAAGGCAACGCCGTCAGTAAAGAAGTTCTATCTGCTCATTTAATACAAGGCCCACACACCGCGGGAATTTTTCGAAACGATTGACCAAGTGCTGAGCTGCGTCAACCAGGATGTCATTGAGGTCATTGATCTACGACATGCCCTGTCTGAGCTGCGGGATAACCATCCTGGAAAGTATCAAAGGTTGTATGTTCAGGGCCACATGACCGAAGAAGGCAACTATTTTGTGGCCGAAATCATGTCAGAAGCGATCGCGAATTGAATCGCGAGATCG
>Ga0310125_10001579_pt1 | contig 11550 bp, 5 predicted proteins | sample CB11b_Tmax_Bot8__FD_203508 | JGI IMG/M metagenome (GOLD analysis project Ga0310125, IMG submission 203508) | Marine microbial communities from Western Arctic Ocean, Canada - CB11b_Tmax_Bot8 | ecosystem: Environmental > Aquatic > Marine > Oceanic | place: Canada: Western Arctic Ocean | collected... | reverse complement strand
TCTGACGCCAGCGGTAGTAGGTCTGCACGGTGATCTCCAGGGCCCGGCAGGCCTCCTCGACGGTCTTGCCCTGGCCCAGTTCCACATCGGCCTGACGCAGCTTGCCGATGATCTGGTCCACGCTGTGGCGTCTTCTGGACATCTCGAGAATCTCCTTTCCGGATCAGTCAGATCCAGATGATCCTTTCATTTCCACTGGTACCACGGGAGGGGGTAAGGTCATTCAGCTTCCGAATGGAAGTGCGACTGCGGCCGGGCCGAAATCTGATTCCCGTTGTGCTGGATGATGGAAAGGGACACGCAAAGACGTGCTATCGGGACATCCACCTTCGGATGCCGAACAATAAACACAAATAGCACACATGCGTGTCACATCGCATGAAGGGGCGACGGGGAACAATCCAACTGATCTCGTCGGCCGGCAACCCGATCTTCGTCGCCCGCCGCACCTCCGCCTGGCCTAACGCTTCTTGCTGCGAGATGCGGTGAAGCGCATGACGAGCATCGTGTGGTAGCGAAACGGGGGAACGGAGACGGTGACACGTGGACCGCTGGTTTGGGGTTTCATGTCCTGCTGCACGACTTGTTGCGGCTCCTCGTAGTGATAAGCCCGACACGCTTGAGCCGTGCGCAGTCGTTCGCCCGGAGCATTCATTGTGACCTCAACGCCCTTGAGTAGCGACGGTTCATCTGCCCAGGCGTAGTCCACTTTCGGGGTCGGAGGAATGCGTAACATGTGGATGATGACGTCGCGTCCGGATGCCGTCTTGCGTTGATACACGAGCCGTTTCCACCACAGCTCTTCGCCCGACTTCACCTGCACGTCTTGCTCGGCCTTCTGTTGTGACACAGCACGGATATCGCGAGCCCAGATGAACCGCGAGTACCTCGTCATAAACTGCATTCCCGGCCTCTGGCTGGGCACAAACGACGAGGCCAGGTGCGACTGAGTCGCGATCAGCTGCGACATGACATGGTTCCACGCCGGCCAGCCCCACTTCGTGGCCCCTGGCTCCTGCAGATCCACAGCCGGACTGGCGTAACCAATGATGTGGCTCACCCCATATTTCTGCACGTAATGATCGCGACTACGCAACCGGTCACGAAGCAACTTGCGATAGTCCTCTCCCGAGAAGTTCTGGTGCTCGTCAAGCAACATGACATTTTTGGCATCCGTCGCTGCTCGGATATTGTCGTCGCGTGGGTCACCCTTCACGCCTGTTCCTCGCCAAATGGTAATACCGTGTCGCTTGGCGAAGTCACCCGTGGCTCCTTCCAATCCCCAATTCAACCACGTCCCAAAGTACGGGTCGTCCGCCTTGAGAATCTGGTTCCACAAGCGATGGTTGCGAGCGTTCAGGTTGACGTAGTCGTCGTACTCGCGCGATGGAACATTATGCTTTCCTTCATGGTCCAATCCGGCCCACACGCCGAGACACCCGTCCCAGTACACTCCACCAAACCCCCACGCCTTGGCGTATGCCCTGATCCGATTGATGGCATAGAGGACCGCATCCTTACGAGCCATATTCATGCTGACGTGTTGCCAGGGATGAATCTCCCGATCGAGATACGGCTTGATCTTCATCGCTTTCCGTTTGGGGCCAACTTCCAGCGGTGACGCCAGTTCCATGGGATTGGGATAGCCACCATAGAGCGTGTCGACCGCAGGCTGGCCGTTGGGATCATACAACAGGAATTCGGGGTGCTGTCGGGCCTGCTCGTAGCCCATCTGCCCGTCAAATGCTCCGATCGCATAGAACGTGCTGAGAATGCCCTGCGCTTTGTTGAAGGCCATTTGGGCTTTGCGAAATTTCACGTTGATGCGATATCCCGTCTGACCCGTGATGTACACCTCCGCATCAAAAGGCTCGACCCCCAAACCTGTCGGCTCATGAGCAAAATAATGCGTCTGGTTGAAATAGAAGATGTGCGGATCTTCAGCCCAGTACTTGCCTTTGACCTGGTAGGAATGTTGGTGGACTCGAAAGAACTCACGGGCCACAGCGTAATATTCCTGCCACTTGTCCAGCCGCTTCCCTCGACCGTCAACGAATTCGACCTCGATGGCTCGGCCGTACGTTTCCGGACCCACGTTGTATGCGAACGTCCACTTGCGAGTTTCTCCTGACTTGATGGAGAACGACTGCTCGTCTGCCAGGGGGCGCACCGCACCCAAATCGACAATCATTTTCGCTCGCAAGACACCAGTCACCGTTTTCGCCGTGTGATTGACCAGCGTTGCCGTTGTGCTGGCAGGTTCGCGTTCGTTGTAACGCAACTTGTTCGAGCGGATGTCTGTAATCGTGACCTGGCTGGGACGCGGATCCCGCTTGCCGGGAAAATGAGGTTTCCCGCCGGCCTGCAGCCTGGTCGTACTCAGTGCAACTACTGATCCGACGGACTTGCCTGCGAGTCGATTCAGGACGCGAGTCAGGACTATCATCTGGTTGTAGTGAGTGGCCTGTACGGTCTTGAGGCCCTTCGACTCAACGTACGGTCGCAAGGCGACGATGTACTCACCCATGGGTTTGAGCAGGTGAGCTGACACACGGTCCTCGGCAGACTCGAAGGCCTGCACAGCGGATCGATACTGTTTCAGCCGCCCAGCAAAGGTCTCATCACTCGCAACTCGGCTCAACGATTCCACCAACGCGTTTTTGCCATACAGGCGATTCTCTTCGGCGACAATCACATCAAGCGCGGGATCCGAATCGAGAATGTCCACATCATCGAAATCGACAGTCCCCTTGAGCGTCTGGAACAGCGGGTGACCTGTCAGCTCGTAGTCGGGCTTCTTCATCAGATACCGATAGCGCACCCACTTCTTCGTGTTGACCTTGATGTCCAGCGCCGGCATGCGTCCTCCCGGCAGGATCCGTTTGTGGTCGTCGGACAACTTGTACGCCATCAACCCGGCTCGCAAAGTCCCCTGCCCTCTGGCCCAGAAGGTCAAGACTTGAGATGGCTTGAATCGCCCCCCCCAATAGCCGTTCACGTAACCTGAGTTACTGGCTGACAACCGACAAAACGCGTCGTTGCCTCGTCCGCCCGTTGACGGGAACTCGACGGTGACTCGTGCACCTTGCCCGCCCCACGAGTGTGGCCAATCCTTCGCATCAGGACACTTCCAGCCTCGCTTCCGCATTTCCGCTACCATTTTTGCGGTCACGGTCTCACCACGAGCTTCCCGAAAACTTTTGTTTCGCACGCCGACGCCTGGCGAGCTCGATGTGAACAGCACCAACAGCAAACAGGCCTTCACCACAAGTGACCAACGACGCAGGCTGGATTGGCAACGCCTCATTGTCGGTCCTCCTTCAACCAGCCAAACAGGTTACGAACCAAGGGAAACCATCCCTTCCAGTCCCACCAGGCGACTTCCCCTTTGCCAGGCAATCCTGTGGGGCTGAGCGTCAGAGTCGCGACGCGTCCTTTGCCGTAGCGGCTGAGGATGAGTGTCGGTTCCGAGCCCGCGTGCAGGACAACCGTCGCATTCGGTTTCGGTGTCACGAAGTGATGCCAGAACACTCGTGGCGATTGATCAAACCCGACTCCCTTCAGCAGGGGATGCTCCGGCTGCCTGGTTGCCAGCTTCCATGACTTCCCTTTGCCGGCCCACTTGAGATCAAACGGTCCTCGCAATCGAACGGGCAGAACATCCAGAAAACGCGACCCCTGGAATTCACCGTTGCCGAAAGCGTACGGCCCACCGACAACCAGCAGGCTGCCCCCCTGCTCGACATAATCGCAGACCATTTCCATCGCCACGTCACCGAGTGCTCGATAATTCACGTCCGACAGCACCACCACGTCGTATTTAAACAACTCACCGTACGTCCCGGGGAACGTTTCGACTCCATTCGGTGGGCAATTCGCCCATGTGAACTCGACCGGCATGGTGCCACCGCGGTGCTTCCAACCGGCGACGGCGTCGTCGAGCTTGAGGATGTGGGTGTAGAGACCAAACACGACCAGGCAACGAAACCGCCTGGGATCGCGCTGTGGAAGTTTCGTGAAGTCGGGCTTGTCAAACTGCTTCCGCTTCCGCGGCTGTGGACGAAAGTAGCGATCTCCTCTTCCGCTCGGCAGTCCGCCCCCCTGGGTGGCAAAGAGATTCGTACGAGCTTGCAGCTCGGCGCGGTCGCCCGCGTAGAAACGCTCGTATCGTTCTTCCTTCTTGCCGCTGCGCACTATGGCTGAAATCAACACACCATCGGCCAGCACCGGCGGCTTGAAGACAAGCTGTTGCCGCAGCCGCTTGCTGGACAACCTGGAAACCTGGAACCCCTTCGCAGCCAGAAGCTTCTTGCTCTTCCAGCCTATAACTTGCAGTTCGACCGTGACATGGTTGTGATCCCGTCCAACTGCCATGACATCGTGCGTGATCTTGACTCGGCCCTGGCCCACTTCGTCTGCCTGGATGTCGGCCACAAGTGTAGGCGACCCGTACACGAAGTCCTTGAAGCCACTGACCGGCTTGACCACGTACTTTGTGCGGAACGACTTGCCGGGGCCAATCGGCACCGGTTCCAGGAACCATTCGCCCGTAGCACCGCTGGTGTACGTCTTGCTGAGATAGTTGTAGTCGAAGGCGAACACCATCCCGTGCTGCGTCTTGCGGTCCTTGACGGCCATCCAGCCGGCAACAGGCGTACGGATCCAATCGGGGCCAATGGTACGCCCTCCCCTCTTGTCCGGTTGCAAGTTGACCCGAACCCCGCTCGTTGAAGGCAGATACCAGTTGTCACTGTAGTGACTGCCGCTCATGGCCAGGTTCTGTTGAATGTAGAGGGCGGCGGCCCGTGATTGCTTGGTGGTGTTGACCAACTCCTGGTCGACCTGGATCGTGTCGTTGTCGGAGTTCAACCAGATCGTCTTGCGCACGGTGAGACCAACCAGATCGGGCGACGTGGCCATCTTCAGCGACGCGCTGCGACCTCGCGACCCTTTTCCACCGCCCGACTTGGGGACGCGCACCCACAGCCGCACGCCCACTCGCCTCTTACCCTCTTTCACCAGCTCGTACTCATACGGCAAGTGCATCAAACCACTCGGCCATGCGTACTTGGCCCAGTGATCGAGAAACATGCCCGACACATCCTCGTCACCAATCACCTGTTCGCCCGTCGCTCGAATCAGCAGCCGACTACATCGGCCACCACGAGCCGGATCGAACGTCAGCTCCAGGAAACGGTTCTTGAGAAGGATTTGCGTTGGCTGCCTGGAGTCCACTTTCTTCACGACCAGATCTGTCAGCTCGTCGCCCGTCGCGCTGGAAAGCGTCAGGCATGCTGCACACCCGGCCAGGAGAATTCTCTTGAGGTTGATACGCATCGACATCTGGACCTCAACAGTCAGTTTCCATAAGCAGGATGGCTCTCCAGAGCCGTCCCCACGGACGTACGACAGCACGCCACCTCTTCGACCTGGTTTGGACAACAACCTGCAAAACACGACATCGGCGCGCGACCCAATAAGACCTGGACGACTCTGGCAACGGCCCGCTTCAAGGCGGGTGGGGCTGTGGTCTCGAGGGTTGAGAGTTCCGGAAACTCGGGCAGGCCTTCCCGGCGATTGTGTGCTCGGCGATTGACGACATCGCCGCGTGCCCGCAGAATTCACCAGTTCTGGTCCCCGTGCGGGACACTGGTCACTTCTTCGCCGTTCCGGTCAACCATATTGTCTCAAAGGCGTTTCCGAGCTTCACCGGCGTGCGTGCGGCCCGTTGGAACTCGGCGGGCTCAGTGCACTTGCCAATGATGCGAATGGGACCAGAGAACGCTGTGCCGTCGGTCTTGATGGACAGTTTGACTTTCTTTGACGTGCCACCGTCTGGCTTTGAAACGACGGCCGACGACGTCAGTCCTTTCGGCAGCCCGTCGACGGCAATCGTAATCGATCCCAGTTTTCCACCGGAGCCATTACGGCGAGTGACGACGACATCCACCTCCAACGGCTTTTTGGGTGTAACGACCAGCATATCGGCACTCATGGACAACTCGAAATCCGTCTCTTCCGGAACGATCGTGACCTGGTAAAAGTGTCCGGGTCCATGATGTCGGTAGCGGTCAAAGACCTGGACCTCGTGGGGTCCATCCACTTTCGGCGAGAATCGCAAGTGCGTCTCCTTGCCTGTTCCCGGATCCGAACTTTGAGCCGCCCGGGAACCGTCCGGAGCCATGATCCGCATCATCGGAACGACCGGCAATTCGAATGTCGAAGCTTCGGCAGACAACGAGTACGTGGTTCCCTTCTTGAGTTGGAACACGTGCCTGGTGACTTGATTGCGTGTGTCGAGACAACCGGTCACGGCGACCGGAGGAGCCAATGCAACCCCAGGACCACCGCCGGGACGTGTAACACCCACCGTTTTGAATGGAACGGTACGGATTCGAGCTCGCCCTGCGAACTCGCGACCCTGAACAAATCCGATCTCGCTGGAAGCCGGGATCTGTTTGGAGAACACCGACTCGACTTCTCGCAGCGATTCCGCCTCGACGCTCACCGGGACCTCTGTCCCCTCCGGGATGTTCCAGCCGAAGACGGGCACGCTCTTCGTCCCCGCTGCGACGGACACCCGAGCCGCATTGGCAATGAACGGGCCCGTCGTGATCGTCAGTCGATAAACGTAGGTTGCCGCTCCCGAATAGGTGATGCTCGAATTGGGCTTCGACGGAAACCCGAACACGCGTACGAGGTAGATCCCCGTTTTGGTTGGTGTAAAGGCCAGTCGTGGATCGATCCCCACTCCGTCGTGATTCTCGGCAACGACGAATCCATCCGAGGTGACGACCTGGAGGACGGAGTCGACCGGCGAATTCAACCGCGAGTTGGCCGCCATGTCAGCCACCAACGTCGAGCCGGCTTTGACGAACACCGCAAAGCCGTCCACATCGCCGGACGATTGCAGGATGCCATTCGCCACACCATGGGATCCGGGACGACTTCCTTTCTTACTTTTACCTGGCGGATCGCCGCCCTGTGTTGCTCCCGGCGGCGTCTGTGTGCCTCCCGGCAGTGGCTGGGCCTTTCGGAGTCGGTTATTCGGTTCCTGATCTCGAAATTCGGTCAGGTTGCTGAGCAGGAACGGCAACGCAGGCGACGCCCCCTCGGCATCGTACAACCGAATCCAGACCCGATCGGCCGCCAAGTCCGCCGGGATGGTTACTTGAATCTGCCCCGAGTCTTTCAGGGCCACAACTTTCACACCGGGCGCCCAGATCTTGACGGGCCACTTGAACTTCCCCGTACACTCGACCTTCACCGTCGTGCCCCGCTGTCCGCCCGCCGGAAACAGGCGAGTCAGGGTCGGTGCGGCGGCATGGCTGCGACTCGGCCACAAACTCAAAACGACAAGCATCAGCCACAGGGGCGGCGGCAGCGTAGGACAACGCACGACGAGGGCGATCGCGCCGAGCCCAATCTTCGCCCTGGGACGTTGGCCAGGGCTCTCGTGATCACGCGCTACGGGAACTGTGGTCATCACCGGATGCTGGTCTCGGAAGAAGTCAGAGCTGGACGTCTCAGGCAACACGACGCAACGGCCAAGCCACTAACCCATCAACTCTCTGATCGGGCGATCGTCGCTTACCAGGTGAATGGGGCGTCCCACGCGGTTGTAGACGATCGTGTTGGGGTCGATGCCCAACTTCAGGTAGACACTCGACACCAGGTTCTCCGGACCGTAAATGTTCTCGACGGCCGCATAGCCGTTCTTGTCCGTCGCGCCGACAATCTGGCCGGGAGGCGTACCACAACCGGCGACAAGGATCGACATGGCACTTGACCAGTGGTCGCGGCCCGGAGTCTTCGAGCCGGGCAGAGTCGAGATCTTCGGGGTCCGTCCAAATTCGCCCATCACCACAACCAACGTGGTATCGAGCATTCCCCGTTCATCCAGGTCTTCGATCAGGGTCGCAACAACCGATTCGAGTTCGCGTCCCTGGGTTTTGAATTGCGGGAAGATGTTGGAGTGGTGATCCCAACCGCCGTTGTTGATCGTCACGAATGGGACACCCGCCTCGACGAGTCGCCGCGCCAGCAGGGCTCGTTGCCCCAGGGCGTTGCGCCCGAATCGTTCGCGTACCGCATCGGGTTCACGCCCGATCTCAAAGGCTTTTTGGGCCGCGGCGGATGTCACCAGGGACAACGCTTGTTGATAGTTCTCGTCCGCGCCCAAAACGGGATCTGCTGTCGCGCGATCCTGAAAACGACGCAGCGAATCCAGGTCGTCCCGGATCCCGCGACGGCGGACCGCTCGTGCGTCGGTCAGGAAGTTCGGGATCGTCACGTCACGAACCTGGAATGACTTGGAGTTCGGGTCATCGGCCACAACAAACGGTGCATGCCGAGCCCCCAAGAAGTTGGGGCCTCCCGAACGAGTTTGCGACGGAAGCGAGAAATACGGTGGCAGCCCGTTCTCTGCACCTCGCTGGGACGAAACGACCGAGCCCATGCTGGGATGGAAGCTGACGAACGCGCCACAACTGACCGGGATACGGGTGGGGGAACCGGTCATCATGTAGTGGTTGCCGGCACCGTGGTTGTTCTGGTTGTGTTTCACCGAACGAACGACCGCGAACTTGTCTGCGATAGCCGCCAGCCGCACCATGTTTTCCGAAAATACCGTGCCAGGGACCTTGGATTGGATGGTCTGGAACTCGCCGCGAATCTCCGCCGGAGCATTCGGTTTGGGGTCGAACGTCTCGAAATGGCTCGGGCCTCCACTGAGCCAGATCAAGATGCACCCGGTGGCGTTTTTCCGGGCAGTGCCGGCCACGGCCCGCAGCTCCAGCGCGCTGGCAAGGCTTCCCCCCATCAAGGCGCCCAAGCCCAGTTTCAAACAGTCTCGTCGCGGCACACCCTCGCAGTTTCGGTCAAGTGTCATGGCAGGTCCTTGGATGATCGCTTTTGTCGGGAGGTAGTCAGTCAGTCAATAAACGAAAACTCAGGCGTGTTCAACAGTGCCCAAAAAAGGTCCTCCACCGACAGTCGCCGATCTTTCGAGGGCAAACTGGCGGCAGCCTTCTTTGATTCTTCGGCTGTTGGACGCCGAGAGAACATCAGCAAGTACGCTTCGTCAATGATTGCCGAGTTGGCCATGTCACCGGCCGCCAGGCGAGCAACACGTCCGCTGTCACTCGCCAGTTTCTTGTTGAGCGCCGGCGAGTTCATCAGATGCAGGACTTGAGGCGTCGTGGAGTCCGATGACCGTTCACACGGCGGGTCCTGATTCGGGTCCGGCCGCCCGAACGTGTCCAGAAACAGCGACGAGGAACGGTAAGTCCAAAGTTGAGTCGCTCGGGATCCGGGCGGCATCGCGGCGAACGTCTCCTCGGTCTCCAGCACGTCATTCACGGCGTCCAACAAGACCTCCGCTCTCATCCGATGCCGGTAAGCCCGAGCGAAGTTTCTCTGATCACCCACGTTTCGCAAGACCGGCGTCGAACTCAACTCAAACACATGCGACTTCATGATCGTCGCGATCAGGTGTTTGACATCGTAGTCGTACGACCGAAAATCCTCCGCCAGGAACTCGAGCAACTCTTCATTCGTTGATGGGTTGGTCGCGCGAATGTCGTCGACTGGCTCCACCAACCCGCGTCCCATGATCTCTGCCCAGACGCGGTTGGCCATGACCTTGGCAAAAAAAGGGTTCCCCGGCGACGTCATCCAGTCGGCGAGAACTTCTCGCGGGTCCTTGTCTGGACCGATGGTCAACGGATCGCCCAGCAAGACCTGAGGCAACACGTTGGCCCCGGTCCGGCCATGTCGGAGCGACCCCGACGGTTTGGTGAAGATCAGTTCCTCGCCACCGGAGATCGGCGGCGACAGTCCACCGTTGTGCCCCACTCGAGCGAAGAATGCCGCAAATCCGAAGAAGTCATCCTGGCTCCACACCTCAAATGGATGGTGGTGGCATTTGGCACATTCCAACCGCACGCCCAGGAACAACTGGCTCATCGAGGAGCCGATCTCGACAGTCAGCGGCCGATCGCGATGGATCACTGTCGCCCCATTTTTCCAGGTACTCCCCTTGGCCGTCACCAGTTCGCGAGCGAACTGGTCGTAGGGGACGTTCTTCCGGAACGACTTCCGCAGGTAGGCGTCCAGCGTCCAGACCGCCTTGATGCCGACGCGATACGGATTGGGGCGGAGCAAGTCGGCCCACTTATTGGCCCAAAAATCGCCGTATTCTGGTCTCTGCAAGAGCTTGTCGACCAACCTGGAGCGTTTGTCCGATCGGCTGTCCGCGAGAAAAACTCGCACCTCCTCCGGTTTGGGAAGTCGTCCAATCACTCGCAGGTAGGCTCGCCGGATGAACTTCGAATCATCGGCCACGCCCGACGGCAGCATGCCCAGGACTTTGAGCTTCTTCCAAACCAACCGATCAATTTCGTTGTTGGCCGGCAGGTTCGCGTAAGTGCCGTCCGCGACTTCGCCCGGAATTGGTAGCGCGATGTGGCAGACGGCGATATTGTTCATGTACCGCGCCAGCACGGCGGTTTCGCCTGGGACTGGGCCAGCGCTAACCAATCCGTCGTCCGTCACGCTGGCAATCGTGCGGTCATTGGATTGGTAGGCAGCACTTTCTGTCACGTCGCGACGACTGCCATCGGTGTATTCCGCGAACACCTGGAGATCGGTGGATTCTCCTGCAACAAGACTCTTCGTCGGCGGTTCCACCACGACTCGGACCAACTTGGGAGCGTCGGCCGGCGTTCGCGGATAGCCCCCTTCCAACCAGCGGACAAGCAACTGAAACTGCTTGGAGTCCACCGTAAAACGAGCCCCTCCTCCATGAGGCATGCGGCCGGTGGCCTTATCCAACACCAGGCTGGAGGCGGGGGCAGACGACGAGATTCTCCGCCCCCGGCCCTCTCGTGTGATCGACGCGTAATCGAAGTCGGAATCAAACCCGAGCAACGACAGGGCGAAACCGTTTTGTCCACGCGACTTGCCGTGGCACGCTCCCGAGTTACAACCGAATCGGGTCAGCAACGGTTGGATGTCGTGCTCAAAGGTAACCGGTCGCTCCTCAGCGGCGAGGTCACCGATGGACGCACCGATGCTCATCGCAGCGACCAACGCACGGACGCATTGGGGGAAGCGGAACATGGAGGTGGCAAGCTCTGGAGGGCGGACTGACATAAACCAACCGGCAGAAACCTTTTATCGCAATTGACACCCGGAATCAAGATGGCAATCTCCTCGTTGGTCACGGCTGGTGACCGAAAACAACGAGCAGCAAGACCTCCCTGAAAGGGAAAGTTGGAATTGCTCCCTGGGGTCTAGAGAATCTGCTCGATCACCCGACCACGGCTGATCGGCAGCGGACGGCCGGACGTGTCGTGCAATTCCGTGTCCGGCGAATAGCCCAGACAATGAAAGACCGTGGCCATCAAGTCTCGAGGCTCCACCCTTCCAGAAATCGGATAGGCGGCACTGTCATCCGACTCGCCGTGAACAACGCCGCCCTGCACACCGCCCCCGGCCAGTGCAATCGAGAAACAGTTGCCCCAATGGTCACGTCCGGCCCGAGCGTTG
>Ga0310125_10001578_pt1 | contig 11552 bp, 8 predicted proteins | sample CB11b_Tmax_Bot8__FD_203508 | JGI IMG/M metagenome (GOLD analysis project Ga0310125, IMG submission 203508) | Marine microbial communities from Western Arctic Ocean, Canada - CB11b_Tmax_Bot8 | ecosystem: Environmental > Aquatic > Marine > Oceanic | place: Canada: Western Arctic Ocean | collected... | reverse complement strand
TGAGGGATACCGGGTAATCGGCCTTCGTAGAGGTTGGGCTGGGCTTGTGGACATGGTCCCGGACAAAGATGCGGACAACAGCGCCAACTTCCAGTCACTGGACGAAGATGATGAAGTTAACCGGGCAGCGCGTACGGGCGGCACCTTCCTGCATTCCTCCCGCACGCGTCCCAGTCACCTCCCCCAAGACGCCGTTCCGCCGCACCTACGCGATCTATATACCGATGACATTAATGACCTCACGCCCACGATTCTGAAAAATCTTGAACACCTCGGGATCGACTACCTGATACCCATTGGCGGCGACGACACGCTCAGCTACGCGCATCGCCTGCACACGGAAGGCGTCAACGTGGTGGCGATTCCAAAGACGATGGACAACGACGTGCCAGGCACCGACTATTGCATCGGCTTCGGCACGTGCGTTTCGCGCACCATCCAGATGGTCCACGACCTGCGCAGTACGGCCGGTTCGCACGAACGCATCCTTGTTATCGAGGTGTTTGGGCGTTACGCGGGTTTCACGGCGCTGCTGCCAACGATGGCCGGCGCCGCTGATAGATGCGTGATCCCGGAGCATGAGTTCGACATCGAGCACCTCACCGAATTGCTAGTCGATGATCGCAACCGGAACCCGAGCCGCTATTCGGTGGTGCTGGTGTCGGAGGGCGCTTCGATGTCGGGCGAGATGTCTTATGAGGGCGAGAGTACGGACCAGTACGGTCACCGACGGCTCGGGGGCATCGGCGACCAGATAGCATCTCAGGTCTCCGACATTTCGGCCAAATACAATAATGGGACTCGAGTGAATGTGACCAGCCAGCGTCTTGGCTACATGGTTCGCGCTGGAGCTCCGGACGCACTTGATTCTGTTGCACCGATGGCGTTTGGAAACCTTGCGTTGGATCTGGTGATAAAGGGTGCTTCAGGGAGGCTTGTCGGGATCCAGAACGGCGTTTACGACAGTGTTGCACTTGATGTCGTTGACGGCCCCCACAAGGTGGTCGATGTGGAGAAGTACTACAACATCGATCGATTACGGCCGAGCTATGAAATGTTCGGCGGGACGCCGCTTTTCTTGTCATAGGCGTTGATAACGTCAGGCGTGTGGTTCGTTGATCACCGCCATTCCCGTAAAGACGGGAATCCAGGTATTGTTTTGGACAATGAGCGCAGTGGTCACGGGATTGGCGTTTTCTGGATTCCCACCCACGTGGGAATGACGGGCATCCTTTCCGATTCGGATGCGGCCGATGAATTGGACCAGACACCCGGCTAAAGGCCGACACTGAGGCTTGTCATCGAAGTGATGTGTTCCTCGCCACAGAGGGCGTAGGGTGAGGGAGTTCGCCTCTATCCCTGCTCCTCATCCACCGGGGGGTGGCCATAGCGGCCGTCTTTCCATAGGCGTCGTAGTCGGTCGCCTATGCGCGGCTCGAAGCCCTGGTCGCCGGGCTCGTAGTAGCGATGCCCACGTACGTTCTCGGGCCTGTTTTCCATAGCGGCAAAGTTGTCCTCGAAGTCGTGCGAGTACTTGTAGCCCTCGCCGTGTCCCATGTCCTTCATCAGCTTTGTCGGGGCGTTTCGGAGGTGCATCGGTACGGGATCGTTTCGGGTGTCTCGCACGTCCGCCAGCGCCTTGTTGATCGCCATGTACGCCGAGTTGCTCTTCGGCGCGCTCGCTAGATAAACCGTCGCCTCGGCAAGAATGATGCGGGCTTCTGGCATGCCGATCAGGTGGACCGCCTGCTGCGCCGCGACCGCCACCCGAATTGCCTGTGGGTCGGCCAGTCCCACGTCTTCGGCCGACGCGATCACGAGTCGTCTGGCGATGAACATTAGGTCCTCGCCGGCGTCCAGCATCCGGGCCAGCCAGTAGAGCGCCGCATCCGGATCTGAGCCGCGGATCGTCTTGATGAAGGCGGAGATCGTGTCGTAGTGAAGGTCGCCCGTTTTATCGTAGCGCGACTGCTGCTGGACGGCGTTTTCGACCGTCTCGATTGTCACCAGCCGGGAACCATCCTCCGATGGTTCGGTCGACGCGACAGCAAGCTCAAGAGAATCCAGACCGTGGCGTGCATCGCCGTTCGCCACCCGAACCAGCAGCGCCAGGGCCTCATCCGTGAGTGTCGCTTCTGGCTCGCCTGCACGTAACTGCGGGTCCATCAGCGCGCGGTCGATCAGCGCCGAGATATCTTCATCTGCAAGCGACTCAAGGCGGAAGACGCGGGCACGGGACAGCAGGGGGCCGATCACTTCAAATGACGGGTTCTCGGTGGTGGCGCCGATCAGTGTTACTGTGCCTTCTTCCACGTCCGGGAGGAGGGCGTCTTGCTGCGATTTGTTGAAGCGGTGGATCTCGTCCACGAAAACGATCGTCGGACGGCCCTCCATCCCCAGTCGCTCTTTGGCCGCCTGCACTGCGGTACGAATGTCACGGACACCTGCGTTGACGGCGCTGATGGTCTCGAAATGTGACTGGGTCACGGATGCGATCACTCTTGCGATGGTCGTCTTGCCGGTGCCGGGCGGCCCCCAGAGGATCAGGGACGGCACACGATCGGCCTCTATTGCACGCCGAAGCACCTTGCCCTCGCCAAGGATGTGAGCCTGGCCCAGGATCTGATCAAGCGATTCGGGTCGCATTCGCGCAGACAGGGGAGCGGACCTACGGGCGATCTCTTTGCGTCTATGGTCGAAGAGGGTCATTTTATTTACTGGCCCTCACTGAGGGTTAGGGGCCTAGCGATGACCGTCCGCTGGTGGAAGCGGCGACGAGTTGTGTGAGTTCTTGCGGGTAGCATACCGGTCGCCCGTCTTTAGCTCGGCGATCGTGACTCCGTCTCCGCCCATTCCATACGATGCAGGGTAGGACTTGTCGACCAGATCGTGGCCCTTGAGGTGTTCTCGGACGGCCTGTTTCAATCTCCCAGATCCATGTCCGTGAACGGCGTGTATGACGGGGGCGTTTGCAGCGAAACAAACCTGCAAATGCTTGTTCAGGGCGATCAACGCGTCCCGAATGAAAAGACCGTGGAGATCGATGTTGAAATCGACGAAAGCAGCGTCAAACCCCGGTGTTGCTGGCGGAGGATTGCGGACCTTTTTGCGCTTACGTGCGGGTGACATGTTCGACCGATTTTACTGGGCGTCCTATTTGAATAATCTCCGAGCTACATCATGCAGGTAACGCCGCCAGTTCTGGAAGTCGTGGCCGCCGCCCGTCAGATGGGCGATATGGTCAACACCTCGTTGATCCAGCCAGGCAAGTAGCGCCCGATTCACGTCGTAAAGGTGATCGAGATCGCCGCATCCAATCCAGAGCAAGTTGGGGGAGGGAGCGTCCGCTAGTCCACTGCCGTATACATTCTCGAATTCTGATTCGCGGATGGCCGAGCTAAATCCGGCTATCCAGCTAAACTTGTCCAGATTGCTCAGTCCGACGGCGAGCGACTGACCGCCGCCTCCTGACAGCCCGGCGATGGCTCGATAGTTTCGATCCGATAGTACCCGGTAGTCGGCCTCGACCTTTGGAACGACGTCTGTGAGCAATTCGTTTTCGAAGAGCTCGATGTTCTCGCGGAAACCGATGCTTCCCGATTCCCGACTTATCTGCGGGTAGGCTCGGCCGTAAGGCATCACGACCAGCATGGGCACAGCGGCGTCGCACGCGATCAGATTGTCGAGGATGAAGTTAGCCCGGCCTTCGTTCGTCCAGTTCGCCTCCGAGCCTCCGGTGCCGTGCAGAAGGTAGAGGACTGGGTAATGCTGATCACCACTGGTCTCGTATTCGGGCGGGGTGTAAACGTACACCCGCCGTGAGACGGCTTGTGCGCTGGATCGGTACCAGCGCATCGTTACGTTCCCATGCGGCACGTCGTCGAGCTCGTAAATGGCCGGCATGTCGCCGGGGACCTCGACAAAGTTGCCGAGAGTACGTTCGTTCTGGGCGACCTCTGAATTGTTGGGGTCGTTTACGGCTGCGCCATCGACGATGAAGTTGTACCGGTAGATGTTCGGTTGCACCGGACCGACCGTGATTTCCCAGACGCCTTGGTCGTTCTTCGACATCGACTTTGGCGGGTCGATGAACTCACCTCGTGCGCTAGAGCTCAGACCGTGGAGATGGACCTCACGGGCGTTGGGCGCCGCAAAACGGAACGTCGCCGTTCGGTCTTCATTGACGACCGGCGATACCACATAGGTTCGGTTTCTTGAGAAATTGGTGGGGTCGCTAATGGTCGCCATCGCGTGTTTCCTCCGGGTATCCCTGAAATCTCAGGCTTTAAGGGCCAACTTCACCGCCTCAACCACGGTAGCGGACTGGCCGTCCAACACCGTTCGAGGGTCGAGGAGAACCACCTCGTTCTCTATTCGTGCGATCACCGGCGTCGGCCCTGAACGGAGTCGGCGGGCGAAGGCATCCGGTGAATCGGGTGGGGTAACAGCCAGCAATGTGGTGGTGAGTGTCTCGCCCGGCAGACTGCCGCCGCCGACGGTTGATTGGCCTTCACGAAGACTTACGGCTGGTGAGTCGATCTCTTTCAGCCAGCCTTCGGCCGTCTTGGTGATCGTATCCACGGACATTGAGATCATGCGCCACACGGGGATCTCTTCGTGTGCTTCTTCCTTCAGAAACGACGTTAGGGTCGCCGAGAGCGCGGCGAGTCCCATCTTGTCGATCCGTACAGCGCGCGCCAGCGGATGCTGGCCAAGTCGCTCTACCCACTCCACGTTGCCTGCGATGATGCCGGCCTGGGGGCCGCCGATCAGCTTGTCTCCAGAGAAGAAGGACAGTTCGACACCGGCGTTGACGCTCTGCTGAACTGTGGGCTCGGGAGCCAGGCCGTACTGTGTCGTATCCAGCAGGCAGCCGCTTCCGAGATCGTTCAGAACGGGCACGCCGCGTTCGCGGCCTAGCGTGACGAGTTCGTCTAGTTCTGCCTCGTGCGTGAAGCCGATTACGCGGAAGTTGCTGGGATGGACCTTGAGGATCGCTGCGGTGTTTTCATTTATGGCAGAGGCGTAGTCACGAACATAGGTGCGGTTGGTGGTGCCGACCTCAACCAGCGTTGCGCCGGATTGCCTGAGTACGTCCGGTATACGGAACCCGCCGCCGATCTCGACGCCCTCGCCCCGAGAGACGATCACCTCTCTTGGCCCGTCTGGTCCGGCTACAGCGCTGAGGCCGAGCATGATGGCCGAGGCGTTGTTGTTGACCACGAGGCCGGTCTCTGCGCCGGTGACTTCTGCAATTAATCGGCCAATATGCGCCTGTCTTGATCCACGCGACCCTTCACGCACATCAAACTCGAGATCGCTGTAACTCCCGGCGGCCGCATTGACGGCGGCCATCGCCGGTTCACTGAGTGGAGCGCGACCCAAGTTGGTGTGGATGACCACGCCGGTCGCGTTCACGAGCGGCCGTGGCCACGGCGACCACTCGTCTTCAGCGCGCGCCATGATGTCCGCCGCAAGTTGTTGCAGCGCGGGCGCATCTTTGCCTTCCCGAATCGAATCCCGGGTGTCGTCAAGCTGCTGTCTGGCAAGGCTCACGACGGCCGCGTGGGAGTATGCTCCGGCCAGCCCGCCGAGTACCAACTCTTGGAGGAGCTGCTCCACGCTTGGCAGAGATCTGAACTGTGTATTTATATGGTCGTTTGTCATCGGCCCTCGCCCGGGTTGTGTACGTACGAGTCTGTAGTCACCCGGCATGTCTACTTTGGAACCCCTAGCGCACTATAATAGGCGGCTGTTAGTTTGCGGAGATTGCCCTCAATCGTGAAAACCACGCTACCGTGTTGACAATTGGCCTGACCGGCGGCATCGGTTCGGGGAAAAGTGAAGCTTCTGGCATCCTGCGAGAACTCGGCGCACTGGCTATAGACGCTGACATTGTGGGGCATGAAACGTATCGAAGTGGGCAGCCGGCCTGGGACGAGATAATGGAAGCCTTTGGCGACGTGGTCATCGATTCAGATGGAGAGATCGATAGAAGAGAACTCGGGAGAATCGTGTTCGATGACCCCGGGAGCTTGAAGCGATTGACCGACATCGTCTGGCCTAAAATTCGTGAAGTCTTAAAGAATCGTATCGCAGGAGAGCGGCATGGTGGGGGCACAGAGGTCCTTGTCGTTGAATGCGCCGTGCTGTTCGAGGCTGGATGGGAGAATCTGTTCGACGAGATCTGGGTGGTAACAGCCCCCGAGAAAGATGTCCTGAAGCGGCTTGAACGACAGCGCAATCAAAGACCGGAACAGACGCGGGCAAGGGTGCGCGCGCAGATGGCCAACGAAGAGCGAGAGCAACGGGCCGACGTGATGGTCCGAAACGACGAAGACCGGGCGGCGCTCGCCGCAACGGTCAAAAAACTGTGGACCGATAGGACCCGATAAGGGTTCCAAATACATCCGAGGGAAGGCACAACGGGTAATGACGACAACCGAGTACCGGGAATATCGCGTTGAAGAATACACAGTCGCTGAGGAGCCTTTTTATGCTCCTTTGAGTGACGAGATCGATATCTTCACCGCCGCATATCAGCAAAGACTTCCGATCCTTCTGAAGGGTCCGACGGGTGTGGGGAAGACCCGATTTGTTGAGTACATGGCGTGGAAACTAAGCCAGCCATTGAGCGTTGTACAGGACGGGACGAAGGCGCCCGCGAGCAATAACGGCGAGAATGCAATTCCGCTTGTTACCGTGGCCTGCCATGAAGATATGACCGCCAGCGACCTGATCGGTCGATATCTCCTGGACGCCGATGGCACGCGTTGGGTCGATGGGCCGCTGACCCGCGCCGTCAAGGTCGGCGGCATTTGCTACCTGGACGAGATAGTCGAAGCCCGCAAGGACACGACCGTCATCATCCACCCGCTCACGGACCACAGGCGCATGCTGACCATAGACAAGCTCGGACAGGTAGTCGAGGCGGCCGATGGTTTCCTGATGGTTGTCTCTTATAACCCGGGATACCAGAACGCCCTGAAGGACCTGAAGCACAGCACCCGGCAGCGCTTTGTCGCCCTTGAGTTCGACTTCCCGCCGCCCGAGGTGGAGATGGAGATCATCAAGCACGAGGCGGACGTGGATTCTGAGCTAGCGGAACAACTTGCCAAGTTGGGCGACAAGATTCGCAACCTCCGGGATCACGGCCTCGCAGAAGGTGCAAGTACCCGTGTGCTGATCTACGCGGCACGGCTAATTAAACAGGGCGTCGCACCGCGACGGGCCTGCCAGGTAGCTGTTACGTGGGGCATCACCGACGACGAGCAGATGCAACGCAGCGTGGACGAGGTCGTAACCACGATCTTCGCCTGATGATTGGCGGCCCAAAGGCGCCTGATGTGACACGAGACAGGGCCGGAGGAAAGCCCCCGGGCCTGTCTCGTGACCATATCGAACGTGCGTTGCGTGAGCGGAGCGGTACCGGTGAAAACGACATAATTGGCCGGCCGGCGGCGGTGCTGGTACCGTTTTGCATGGTCGGCGATGATCTGTCCGTGTTGTTCATTCGGAGATCACAAAACCTGCGCAACCACCCGGGACAGATGGCGTTTCCTGGGGGCGGAGTAGATGCCGGGGATAAAGATCTCTCGGCTACCGCAGTCAGGGAAACCGTTGAAGAAATTGGCGTCGTTGAGTCTGAGGTTGAGGTGTGGGGGACTCTGGACCCGCTATTGACCATCTCAGAGTTTGCGCTCAGCCCGTTCACCGGCTGGCTCTCGCGCACAAGTGAGCTGAAGTTAAGCGAGCGTGAGGTGAGTGAAGTGGTCACTGTGCCCGTATCCAGGTTGATGGATGGATCTTGTGATCGGGACGAGACTCGCAGGTACGAATCTGGGTACGTCATACGGCCAACCTACGCATACAATGGCCGCGTTATCTGGGGATCAACCGGGATGATCGTTTCACAACTAATCGATTGCCTCAGGAAAGCCTGAACGTTATTGCCTGAATTTATTGGCCTGGGGCCAGGAATGAGACAACTTGACCACTAACGATTCATCGCCAGCAGGTGACCTCGGACCGGAGATGGCGACCATCGAGAAAGAGCTTGAGCGGTTTCCTTCCGCGGTGCTTGAAAAGTACGCAGCGGCATACTCCGAGCTAGAAAATCGGCTGCGCCCCCAGGACCTGCTTGATTGGGCCAACCATGCGCTCGCGATCGCTGGCAAGGCTGTACGTTCCTGGGAGGCAGCGGCTGAGTACTTGGAGGCCAGTCCGGCCGTCCAGCGTCAACTTCCTTCCGGTCAGTTCATAAGGTGGGCGGCGATCGGCGGACGTCTTTGCGAAGATTCCCCAAGCCTCGCCGTTTCATTCTTCAAGGCCAGTCCGGACGCGCTGACGCGTCTCCGGCCGCGCTACGTGGACGACTGGGCCAACCTTGGTCGGACGCTCTACAGGGGCACCTGGAAGTCCAGTAACCTGGCGTGCCATTTCTATGAAATTAGCCCGCAGCTTCTTGAATCTCTGACGTTTGCTGAGTTCACACGCTTCGGTGAATCGCTCCAAGTTCTATCGCGCCGGTCGTACGACCTTGCGGACGAATGCCTGGTCAAAGCGGCACGGTTGTTCCCGCGGCTTGGTGAGGATCGGGACGCTTTTATCACCGTGTCGCACGACCTTGCGGAACACTCATGGCGTGAAGTGAAGAGCCTCTACGACTCCGCATCGACTTCGCTAACGGCGCTTGAGCCCGTATATCGCAGCCGACTGCTTATGATCGCCAGAAGGCTGATCTCGGTGGAGCAGACGGCCATCGGCGAGTTCTTTGCCGGGGCCAGCAATGCGGTGAACCACGTTCCTACCGAGTTCAGGCAGCGATTACTGGAACTGGCGGAGGAGCCCCTGGCGTCATCGCCGTCGTCCGTGAACCTGCTTATTACCCAGGCGCCGAACATCCTGGATCGACTGAGCCCCTCCCAGTTTGAGGAGTGGCACCGGGAAGGCATGCGTGCCATCGCAGAGTCCCCGGAGTCCGGTCCGGCCTTCTACCGACTGGAGTCAGCGCGCTCCCGGGAGTCCCTCGACCAACTTTCCTCCGGCGTGGAACTCAATCGGGTGAAGGATCTGCTGAGGACATATTGCAGTGCGCTGTCCGCACGGGACATAGCGGTCAACGCGACCTCGACGATCGTCGACAAGAAGATCGGCTGGGTGGACGAGCAGAGCGCAACGACCGAAGGCACGACGATCTATCTGCCGCCGGTGGCCGATCGCTTCCCCCAGAAGGACGAGAACTTCGGCTGGTACAAAGTCATCGCCACGCACCAGAGTTGCCACATAGAGTTCGGCAGTTTTGAGTTTGATTTCGACACCCCGTCGACCCTGTTCGAGGACCTCCGTCCGCAAATGAAACCTGCGGCGAAGCCTGCGACCGACGTATCTGTCGTAGTTGCAGAACTGGCAGAGGCCGCGATACCTGGAATAAGCGTTCCGGAAGCTCAGGAAGAAGAGGGCGGCATAGAGACGGCCTACCTGACAGACATGGGGCGGTTCTTTGACATGTTCACCGACCGAACCCTGGGCCTAGACATCTTCACGGTGGTCGAGGATACGCGCCTGGACTCCAGAATCCTGCACGAGTACCGGGGACTGGCCGCGAGCTACCTGCAAACCCAGGAGTTTTCGCTGCGAGAACGACCGCGGATCGAAGAGCTTCCGATGCGGGAGGCGATGATCGAATTCATCGTTCGACTCAGCCTGCGGCAAACCGGCAGCATCAAGGTCCCGAAGGACTTCACCGACATCGCACAGCAGATTCGCCGCCTCGTGAACATGCTGTCTGAGATTGGTGCCACAGTTGAGGATTCTGCCGAGGCGGCGACCCGTATTTACGCCATGATTGCCGACGTGCCGAACAACACCATTCCCGAAGAAGAGTTCGAGGATGTTGACCTCGACGACGACATTCCGGACGAGGATGAAGAAGAGAACACGGACGAGATTCTTCAAATGTTCGGTGGTGAAGGTGAAAGCGCCGGCGAAGAGGCGGGCGAGGCTGGTGAGACGGACGAGCAGGAGCAGATGGACGAGGAGTCGTATGACTCACCGGAAGACGTGGACTATCGCGGTGAGTTCAAGCCGGAGATGGCCCAGCTACTGTCACAGATATCGATGGACTCCGCCGATTTCGACGGCGAGGCGGAACCGATTACGCAGGAACAGCTCGAGGAGCTGCTGAAGAACTCCACGGAGCTCGAACAGGGCGAGATGGAGGAGGGCGAAGAGGGACAGCAGCAGCAGATGGACGAGATGCTGGAAAACCTGATGAAGGAGATGCAGCAGCGCGATCCGGACAACCAACAGTTTGGCGACGGCCCGCTGGTCCATGTGCCAGAAGAGGGCGGCCCTCTCGAAGCTACAGAGCCGAAGACCTTCGTGTACCCGGAGTGGGACTTCCGCGCCAACGACTACAAGCCGAAATGGTGTGTCGTTCACGAAAAAGAGATGGCTGAGGGCGAGCCGCAGTTCTACCAGGACACGCTCAACGAGCACTCGGCGCTGGTTCGTGAGATCCACCGGCAGTTTGAGTTGGTAATGCCGGAGATGTTCCGCAAGGTGAAGCGGCTTGAGGACGGCGAGGAGTTTGACCTTGATGCTGTTATCGAGGCGGTCATCGACAGACGTACCGGCACGACGCCCAGCGACAAGGTGTTCTGGCGTCGGAACAAGGTCGAGCGTGACGTCGCTGTTGCCTTCCTCTTGGACATGAGCGCATCCACCGCCGAGGCTATCGACGAGAACAAACGTCCGACCGATGATTGGGGCGCGCCGGACGATCCTGTCGAGTACATGGTCTGGCTGCGGTCACGTCGTGCGGAAGGGCTACGACGGTCTTATAAGCGCATCGTGGACATCGAGAAGGAGGGCATCATCCTCCTGACGAGCGCGCTTGAGCAGACTGGCGACATGTACGGAATTTACGGTTTCTCGGGCTACGGCCGGGAGAACGTGGAGTTCTACGTCATCAAGGAGATGGAGGAGCGCTGGAGTCCGGCTATCCCGAAACGGATCGACCGAATCGCCCCGCTCCACGCGACCCGAATGGGACCGGCGATTCGCCACGCCACCAGCAAGTTGACGCAGGTGGATGCCAAATCACGGATCCTGTTCATGATCTCCGACGGCAGGCCGCAGGACCGCGGATACAGTCGTGAGGGCGTTGAGAAGGAGTACGCGGTGCACGACACTCGTGTCGCCTTCGACGAAGCCCGTAAGGAGGGCGTGACTCCGTTCTGTCTCACCGTGGACAAGAACGGGCACGACTACCTGAAAACGATGATGCAGGACATGAGCTACGAGGTGCTGTCGGACATCACGATGTTGCCGACCAGGCTCCCGCAGCTTTATAGAGAGCTAACGCAGGCTTAAAGAAAAGGCCCGGGCAACAATCGCCCGGGCCTTTTCGCGTCTTGTGTCTGGCGGAGTGGCCATGGGCCCTCGATGTCAGCTTCGCCTCGGTAGAGTGCGAGTATGTCCGACGTGCAAACGTCATCCAGTGGCGGGATCCTTCATCGCAAGCTCCTTAGGATGCCGCCGGCCGCGCT
>Ga0310125_10001573_pt1 | contig 11571 bp, 9 predicted proteins | sample CB11b_Tmax_Bot8__FD_203508 | JGI IMG/M metagenome (GOLD analysis project Ga0310125, IMG submission 203508) | Marine microbial communities from Western Arctic Ocean, Canada - CB11b_Tmax_Bot8 | ecosystem: Environmental > Aquatic > Marine > Oceanic | place: Canada: Western Arctic Ocean | collected... | reverse complement strand
TCCACCTCGACCAGGAGTGCCCCGTCGGCCGCGATGCCGATGGCCTTCCCTGCAATCCCCAACTCAGTACGCACCGTTCGGCCCGTCAACGTATCGCGGTCTCCGACCTCCCGCCTCAACGACTTGTCAAGAAAAGCAGGAAGTGGATCCACCAGGGAACGCGCGGCCGACAGGAGCTCCCCGGCGAGCCTCGACCGATTCACCCCCCTGCACCCGGCCATCTCCACGGACGCCGCGCGCTCCTTCAACCCGGGACCGAAGTCCTCGATCCCTTGCCGAAGGTTGAGACCGACCCCGACCACGACCACCCCCCTCCCCGCACCCTCGCAAAGGATACCCCCAAGTTTACGACCCTCGACCTCAATGTCGTTCGGCCATTTGATCCCGGGCTGCAGCGAGGGACAGAGCCGCTCGAGGGCACGGCTGGCGGCCAGACCCACGAGGATCGGGACGAGGGTCGGGGAGACCACCGACTCAGTCCGCACGAGAAACGAAATCCACAAGCCCATCCCTCCGGCGGACTCCCAGTGCTTTCCGCTCCGCCCCTTCCCCGCCGTCTGGGAGTCGGCGGTGACCACCGTGAAGTGAGCGGCGCCGGCCTCCGCCAGAACGCGGAGGCGCTCGTTGGTTGAGGAAAGTTCGTCGTAGGCCTCGAAGCGAGGGATGCCCCAATGCCGCTCCCAGTCCTGGATCGGCCTGCCCTCCCAGCGATCGAGGGCGACGGGCACTCCGGGCGCGGCAGTCCCCCGCAACGGCCTGGCCACCTTACCCGACAGTGAACAGGTAGAAGAGGAAGGCGGCCCCGAGGGCCCAGCAATAAAAGGCGAAGCGGTGGAAGGCCTTCCTCGCCAACAGCGCCACGAAAGCCTTGATGGCCAGAATTCCGGTGACGGCAGCTACGATGGAGCCTGCGGCCAGACCCGTGCCCGAAAGGGCCAGCCCCTGCGAAGCGAGTTCCGGAACTTGGAGCACGGCAGCCCCAGCGATCGCCGGAATGGCCATGAGAAAGGAAAATGCGGCAGCCTCTTTGGCGTTCACGCCGAACCACAGTGCCATCGCCACCGTCGTCCCCGAACGGGAGATGCCGGGCACCAGAGTGAAGGCCTGCGCGAAGCCGATCAACAGGGCCATGCTCCAGGTTGGTGACTTCCAGACGTCCCGCTCGATCACCCGGCGCGTGCTCCACAGGATGGCTCCCGTCACCAAGAAAGCGACGGCCGGAACGAACGGGCTCTCGAACAGCCCCTGGATCACATCTCCTAAGACTACACCCAAGATCCCCGCGGGAAGCGTCGCGACGGCGAGTAGCCCGACGTAACACAAAGCGTCTCGGTCCAGCCGGAGCGTACCGGACACCAATTCGATGAGACGATCCCGATACATCACAAGCACGGAAATCAGCGTGCCCACATGCACGGCAACCTCGAACTGCACGCCTGGAATTTCCAAGCCGAGCAGCGTCTGGCCGACCACCAGGTGTCCGGAACTAGAAACCGGGAAGAATTCGGTCGCCCCTTGGAGAGCCCCGAGGAAGATCGCCTCCCAAACACTCACCCGCTGTTGTCCGAGCTGTTCTCCACGCGCGAGTCCAGCTTGAGCCGGTGCCTCTCGACGACCCGCTGGCAGTATTCCTCATACATGGGCACCACGCGCTTCGCCGAAAAACGCTCGACGGCCACGGCGCGGCCACCCTCACTGAACGCCTTCCAGCGGTCCGGGTCACTCAAGATCTCAATGGCTCCCGCCGTCATGCCATCCACATCTTCGACGTCGAAGAGGTACCCAGCTTCGCCGTCTGGTACGACTTCAGGCAGGCCTCCAGCATTCGATACCACGACCGGCGCTCCGGAGGCCATGGCTTCGAGCGCGGCGAGGCCGAAGGATTCAGACTCACTCGGCAACAGAAACAGGTCGGCGCACGACAGGAGCTCCTCTATGGCGCCGTGCTTGCCGATGAAGCTGACGCGATCCTCCACACCGAGGGCCTGGGCAGCTTCGACGGCACGAGGCCGCTCGGGCCCATCGCCAATCATGATCAAGCGGGCGGGCATCCGTTCGGCCACACCGGCAAACACGCTCACCACGTCCAACACGCGCTTCACGGGCCGGAAGTTCGACACGTGCATGATGATCTTTTCCCCCGGCTCAGCGAGCGTATCGCGGCGGCAGGGCTCTTTTCCGGGCTCGTATACGTTCGTGTCGAGAAAGTTCGGAATCACCTCGATGTCATCCGCCGCGACCCCGAAGTCACGAACGGTCTGGTCCTTGAGGAACTGGGACACGGCGGTGATCCCCTGCGACCGGAGAATCGAAAAGCTGGTGATCGCCTGGAAAGACGGGTGGATTCCCACCAAGGTGATGTCCGTGCCGTGGAGGGTGGTGACCACGGGGGGACCCTCGTCTCCGAGCATCTGCTGAGCGATCCACGCCGACGTCGCGTGGGGAATTGCGTAATGAACGTGGATCAGGTCCAAGTCGTAAGTTCGCGCCGCGTCGTGGAGCGCGACCGCGAGGGCCAACGTGTATGGAGGATGCTCGAAGAGTGGATACTGCTCCATCTCCACTTCGTGGAAGAACACCCGCTCGTGAAAATGTCCCAGGCGGAACGGCTGGGCGTAGGACACGAAGTGGACTTCGTGGCCGCGCTCAGCGAGCTCAATCCCCAAGGCCGTGGCCACTGCGCCGGAGCCACCATAGGTCGGATAACACGTCACCCCGATTTTCATGCGATCATTCACCCGTCCCGTCGTGATCCGTCGTCCGTTCCGATCCGTCTTTCCGTCCTGATCCGTCCATCGCTGGCGCCTCAGCCTGCCAGGCCGTCACCACCCCCGTCACCTGCGTGTCCAAGGGTTGGGAAGTATCGACGTGCATCGCGTCTTCCGGTAGTTGGTGCCGGAACCACGTGAGCTGCCGGCGCGCGTACTGTCTCGTCTGAGACCGCATCCGGTCGAGGGCCTCTTCCAACGTCATGTCCCCACAGACGTGAGCTGCGACTTCCCGGTATCCTGTGCCACTCATCCCGGGATCCTCGGGCCCATACCCCTTGTCCAGCAAGCCCTTCACCTCGTCGACCAGCCCATCGGCCGCCATCCGGGTTACCCGGGCGTCGATGCGCCGGTCCAGTTCCTCTCGGTCCTTGTCGAGTACGACGATCAGCCCGCTGAGGGGCTCCTGGTCGGGCGTGCCTTCGGCGTGCCACCACGAGAGAGGGCGACCCGTGAGAAGCGCCACCTCGATGGTCCGGCCCAAACGCTGGGGACCCCCCTCGCGGGCGAGATCCGCGCGGCCGGAGTCCAGCGCCCCGACCCAACGCTCCAACTCGCTCCGCGGCCACTTGGCCATGAAACCGCGAAGGGCCTCCAGGCGCACGGCATCGACGTCCGGCTGCTCGAAGATCGGATGCGTCAAAGAGCGCAGAAACAGACCCGTGCCCCCGACTAGGAGAGGAACGCGCCCTCGCCCCGAGATTTCCTCAATCCAGCGGCGGGCATCCCGGCTGAACTGCCCGGCGCTATAGAACTCGTCGGGGTCGCGGACATCGAGGCCGTGATGGGGCACCCGGTCTCTGTGTGCCGTCGAGACCTTGTCCGTGCCAATGTCCATCCCCCGGTAGATCTGCCGGGAGTCCATGCAGATGATTTCGCCGTCGAGAGCCCCCGCGACCGCGATCGAGAGCTGCGTCTTCCCGGAAGTCGTCGGCCCTGTAATCGCCAGGAAATCCCTCACGACTCGATTGCCCTCACGGAACCCTCACTGCCCGGACTCTCTCACCGTCCGAATTTCCTCTCCAGCTCGCTCTTGCTCAAGCGGACGATGGTCGGGCGGCCGTGCACGTCGTGGTATGGGAGCTCGGTGGCGAAAAGCTGGTCGAACAAGTCCTGCATCTCGCTCTCACTCAACGCTTGACCGGCCTTGATCGCCCCTTTGCAGGCGAAAGTCATGGCGATTTTCTCGTGCTGGTTCTGGGCTGAGCGGGTGAGATCGGATCCCTCGACCAACTCCTCGATCATCTCGCGCAGGCATCGCTCAGGATCGAAGTAGGGATGCGGATCAGGAACGGCCTGGACGATGATCGTGTTACCGCCGAAGCCCTCGATCTCGAAGCCCGCACGGTTGAGGATGCCGGTGAGAGCCTCCACTTGCTCGTACTCAGCCTTGGAGAGGCGAATGGTGAGCGGGAAGAGGAGCCTTTGGCCGGCCTGCCCGCTCTCCTCGAAGGCACGGCTCAGGTGCTCAAATAGGATTCGCTCGTGGGCAGAGTGCTGGTCGATGATGATCAGGCCTTCGCGCGTCTCCGCGAGGACGTAGGTGTTCAGGATCTGCCAGAGGCGAGGCCGCTCCTCGACCACTGAGATGGGCTCGACAGGCGCCTCCGCCGAAAGAAACAAGGCGGTTTGGCTCTCCACGTCGGACTCATCGGGCCGTGGTGGACTCGGCTCGCGGACCATGAGCCGCGGAGACTCCAGTTGCGAGTCCAAGGTGGCCGCACTCGCCTCCGACGTGAGACCCGTCCGCACGGCTTCCTCGACCAGGGACTCCACTGCGACGGCGTCCCGAAAGCGCACCTCAGCTTTGGCGGGATGTACGTTCATGTCCACGGTTCCGGGAGGCATGCGCAAGTAGAGGAACGCCCACGGTCGGACCCGCTCCGGGATCGTAGTGCGATACCCGCGATCCACGGCCGCGAGCAGTGGACGGCTTCGGAAAGGCCTCCCGTTCACGAAGAGGTGAGCGCGCCGAAATCCGCTCTGGGCCGCATCGGGTCGTTGGATCAGACCGCGCACCTGCATGCCGTTGGGCTCAGTCGAAAGGGCGATCAGCGTGGTGGCCGCTTCCCTCCCCCAGAGGGCCGCGACACGAGCGCTCAGATCCGCGGCCGGAGGCAACTCGAGCAGGATCCGTCCGCCGGACGTGAGGCCGAAGCCGACTGAGGCGTTCGCGAGAGCGAGAACGCTCACGACGTCACTGATGGCGCGCGCCTCCACGCCGACTGCCTTCAAGAACTTCGAGCGTGCGGGTGCGTTGAAGAACAGGTTGGAGATTTCGACGGTCGTGCCCCGCCTTCGAGGAGCGTCTTCCACCGCCGTGATCGTCCCACCCTTGACGCTAACCCGGGTACCCACCTGATCCGCCGCTCCCCTCGTCTCGATCGTCATGCGCGACACTGCGGCGATGGAGGGAAGCGCTTCTCCCCGGAAACCGAACGTGCCCACCGATTTAAGGTCCTTGGCGCGGCGGATCTTGCTGGTGGCATGCCTGTCGAGAGAGAGCAGCGCGTCCTCCCGGCCCATGCCGATGCCATCGTCGGTCACTCGGATGCGTCCCTTGCCGCCGCGCTCGATGTCGATGTCGATGCGAGTCGCCCGGGCGTCGAGGGCGTTCTCAATCAGCTCCTTTACGGCGGACGCGGGCCGTTCCACCACTTCGCCGGCGGCGATCTGGTTCGCCACCAGATCCGAAAGGACCTCAATCGTGCGCGGCATATCGAATCGTACGCTGCATATTCAAGACCGGAGTGCGTAAAAGCGTTCTGCGTTCTGGGCCGTGGCCTCAGCAACCTCTTCGACATCTTCGCCCCGGATGTCGGCTAGTGCCACCACCACATGAGCGACGAAGGCCGGCTCGTTCCGCTTCCCCCGACGCGGAACCGGCGCCAGGTACGGCGCATCCGTCTCGGCCAGCAGGCGGTCGCCCGGGACGGCACGGACGGCGTCCTGACCATCGAACTTGGAGAATGTAATGATCCCCGCAAACGACACGTAACAACCCTCCTCCAGCCCCACCTCCAACAACCTCAAGCTCCCCGTAAAGCAGTGGAGCACCTTGCGAACCGATTTCGGGGCGTTCCGTAGAACCTCAATTGTATCGTCTTCCGCTTCACGCGTGTGAATCACGATCGGAAGATCGAGGTCGGCGGCGACCCCGAGGTGGGCCTCGAACCAGCGCCGCTGAAGATCGCGAGGTGAGTGATCATAAAAGTAGTCCAGGCCGGTCTCGCCGATGGCGACGATTTCGGAGTGCGTGGCGGCCAGCTCCTGGACCAACCTGAGGTCGCCGTCCCCCGCTTCGGAGACCTCGTGCGGATGGATACCCGCCGTCGACCAGAGTCCTGGATGAGCCGCCGCTAGGTCGGCAGCGGCCCTGGCATCCTCAAGATTCGAAGCAACCGTGACCATACTGGTGACGCCCACCTCCAACGCCGCATCGAGAACGGCCGCCCGATCTTCATCGAAGCGGCCGTCTGTGAGATGGCAGTGACTGTCGAACATGGGCCGAACTAAGTGGTCGCGAGCTAGGCGGTCGCTGGAGCCCCGCGCTTCTTGCGCCGCTCTCGGATCGCAGAACCGTCTCCGAACCGCTTCTGGATCTCGAGCAGGGCCGGCGAAGCCACGAAGATGGAGGAGTATGTCCCAATCGCCACGCCGAGGATCAGCACCAGCGTAAAGTCACGGATCACCGCCCCACCGACGACCAAGAGAGCCAGGAGGACAGCAAGCGTCGTCCCGGATGTGAGCACAGTCCGCGGAAGTGTCGCGTTGATCGAATGGTTCACGAGTTCCAGCGGATCCTGCCGCCGGCCACCCTTGGCGTTGAGATTCTCCCGAACGCGATCGAACACGACGATGGTGTCGTTCAGCGAATACCCGACAATCGTCAATATGGCCGCCACCGTAGGCAACGCAATCTCGACCCTGAACATGGCCAGGAAGCCCAGCGTGATCAGAATGTCGTGCGCGGTGGCGATCACCGCGGCCAAGCCAAAACGAAGCTCGAACCGCATCGCGATATAGATCATGGTCACGAAGAAGGAGAACAGAATGGCCAGCAACGCATTGCGCTCGAGCTCGGCTCCGATCTTCGGTCCAACTGTCTCCGTCCGCACGATGGTGAAGACGTCGCTCTCGAAAGCGGCCGCAAGTTGATTCTCGAAGCGGGCCCGTATGGTCTCCACGTCGTCATTCCCGAGGGGGGCCCGGATCGTAAATTCGTTGTCCTCACCGAAACGCGTGATGGGCGGTGCCTGCGCACCACCGAGGGCCGCCCGGAGCTCAGCGGCGGTGGTCGGTTGGTGGAACTCTACCTGGATCAGCGAACCGCCCGTGAAGTCCACACCATAGTTCTGCCAGCGCCCGAGGCTGAACACGTTGAAGATCATCGCCGCGAGTCCGACGAGAATCAGGGCAGCGGAGAAAACGTACGCCCGGCGTCGCTTCTCGATAAACGCAAAGTTCACTTGGTTGAACAGTTTCATGGAATCCGTCTCAGATGCTGATCGGGTCTGATGCCTTCTTCCTCGACAAGTAGAGGAGGAAGAAAGTTCGCGTCACGTACAGGGCGGAGAAGAACGAAGCCACGATCCCGATCGCAAGCGTCACCGCAAAACCTCGCACGGGCCCTGTACCGAACTGGAAGAGAATAAGCGCCGTGAAGAGCGTCGTCATGTTGGCATCCACGATGGCGGAAAGCGCGTGGGCGAAACCCGCGTCGACCGCGGTCCGAGTGGCCCGCCCGAGGGTCAACTCTTCTCGGATCCGCTCGAAGATGAGCACGTTCGCGTCCACGGCCATGCCGACCGACAGAATGAGGCCCGCCATCCCCGGGAGGGTCAGCGTAAAGCCGAACGCCGAGAGAGCACCCAAGACCAGCAAGCCGTACACAGCGAGCGCCATGACAGCCAAGATCCCAGCCACGTGGTAGTAGAGGGCCATGATCACGACCACGAAGACCACTCCGATCAAGCCGGCGATCCGGCCCCGGTCGATCGAGTCCTGTCCGAGCGACGGTCCGACCGTGCGCTCCTCCATTATTGCCAGACGGGCAGGCAACGCACCCGCCCGGAGCACCAACGCGAGGTCGCCAGCCTGGACCATGTCGGAATTGCCCATGTTGATGACGCCGCTCGCACCGATGCGATCTTGGACCACGGGCGCGCTCACGATCTCGTCGTCGAGCACGATGGCGATGTAATCGCCGATATGTTGCGTCGTGAAGTTCGAAAAGCGCCGCCCGCCCGCCCTGTTGAACTGGAAGGACACCTGAGGCTGGTTGAACTGTGGATCCCGTTGCGCCGTCGCCGTCTCCAGCATTTCTCCGGTCACGAACGCATCTTCTTCGGTGACTATCAGGCGCCGGTAGGTTCTCTGCCCTAGCCCGATCGGGTCCGCCTCCCAGTGGAGGGACGTGTTCCTCGGAAGGGCCCGCTGCACTTCCGGTAACGCGAGGAACAGCTGGGCCACCTCAATGTCCTCGGTGCCCACCAAATACGCACCCTCGATGTCTCCCGAAGAGAGCAGCGACGTGAATGGCCTCAAGTTGACTGACGAATCCTCTACCTCGGGTCCCTGTTCGACCCCGGTGCTGTCCGCCTGCGTGGAGTCCGTCGGCGTGGAGTCCGCGCCCTGGCCGCCGAAGATGAGGTTCTGAATGTCCTGACTTGGGCCTTCTTCATTTCGGCCGAGCGCCCGAATGGAGTCCACGCCCAACGCGCCGACAATCTGGCGGTCGATGCGGCTCAAGGCGGCCTCAAGCTCCGTGATGGGAAGCACGAGCTTGAACTCGAGGAACGCGGACTGCTGAATGAGGTCCTTGGCCCGGCTCTCGTCGTTGAGTCCGATGCCCGGTAGTTCTACGATGATGCGGTCAGACCCTACCTTCTGGACAATGGGCTCCTCGACGCCGAACTCATCGATGCGGGTACGCAGGATGCGCTCAGCTCGATCGATGGCGTCGGCACGGGCCTCAGGCGCCATGATGCCCTCAGGATCGTCCACCTCGAGGACCAAGTGCATCCCGCCCTGGAGATCCAGACCCAACTTGATCTGGTTGGTGAACAGGTATCCTAAGCTGGCCCCGACCAACGCGATGATCACGATGATCCGGCCTCGTAGGGATGTGAACATCAAGGAGGTCCGTCTCAGGTTATGGCCGTTTCAAAGCCCAGTAACCTCGCAGGGCCGGGGCACGCCTGTCAATCTACCGTTTCTTGGCATTGGAAGGTTCCCCAAGCGGGCCATCACCCGGGCGGGATGAGGCGCAATGCGGGCCGAGGAAGGCGCGCCAGGTGGTACGTGGAGTGTGCCGGAAGCCTTACGGCAGCGACAGATCGTCGAGGGTCTCCTGCACGTTTGAGCCCAGAATTCGGATAACGGCCTTTTCGTCGGACCGGCCAGCCGGGACCGTGGACACGCGCAGGTCGTAGGACAGATTCTCGAATCTGACATGCGCCCTGCCTTCTTGGGGCGAAGCCGGTCGGCGATATCAAGCTGGGCCAAGATCTTGATGCGAGAAATCACCCGGTTCATAGCCGCCATCGGAAGGTCCATGTGCTCTCTGAGGACCTCGTCGACGCGGTAGCGGATCACGCCGACCCGGCGGCTGAGCTGCTAAGCCAAACATAGGAAACCCCTGATAGGCTTGCCAAGCTTTATTCTTGTGACGAGCCCCATGGAAACAGCATCTTCTGGCCCTACCTTCGATCGATTTGTCCTTCCGTTCTTGAGAAGTGCCCTGAACGTGGCTACTTCAAGGCCGAATCCGCACAAGGATGCCCAAACAGGCCGCCCTTGGAGGCCACCCTTAGATGAAGCGTCTGCTAATCGTCTTGTCGGTCGCGGCCCTGCCCATGATCGGATGCTTGGGCACTCCACCCGAGCCGACGTTTCAAGTCACCCTCCGCCTGTCTCCGACACCCCCACTCATCGGTCCGACTCGCCTCATCATCGACGTGGCGGACGTTGGAGGCGCTGCAGTTACGAACGCGGCGGTGTCCGTCGAGGGCCTCCCGGAGGAGCGCACAGCCGGCACGGCCACAATGGGGATGGCCACAGAGGAGGCCGCCGGCCGTTATGTGGTGCCCGGCTTCGATTTGGACGTTGGAGGCCCTTGGATGATCGCCGTCACGGTCACCGCCAGCACCGGCGTTTCGATAACCAGAGCCTTCCCCATCTCCGTGTACGGCGGGTCATACGATCGTCCCGCCCCGGGCAGGGCCCCGCCCGCCCCGGACACGCGCTTCGGGGCCCAGGGCGACGGACTGATCCCTACAAGGGCATTCGGGTTCCGGCTTCGATGGGGCCTCTAAGAAGGTGGCCGCAACGCGGAGTACGCTTCCTGCAACCCCACGAGCCTTCTATCTTGGCGCGGTATAGCCACCCCCAACCGGAGCGATTCCAGGACGATGGCCATCGAGGAAGCCCTTCTCGAACTCGATCAGCGCCTCGGTGGAGGAAGGATGGAGGTCGATGCGCTGCTCGCGCCGCTGACGACGTTTCGCATCGGAGGCCCAGCCGATCGGCTCTTCCACGCACGCACGCCAGACGACCTGGCAGACTCCATCTTGGCAGCTCGGGATCTCGGCATCCCGCACTTCCTGCTCGGTAAAGGCGCCAACGTGCTCGTCGGGGACCGAGGCTTTCGCGGCCTGGTCATCCGCTCCGAAGTGGGAGGCACGGACTTCTTCGAGGACGGCCGGGTCCGCGCCGGGGCGGGCGTCGACACTTACCCCGATCTCATCGAAGCGACCGTATACCGCGGATTTGGTGGATTGCATCACTTCGTGGGCATCCCGAGCACCGTGGGCGGTGCGATGTGGCAGAACCTGCATTTTCTTTCCCCTGCGCCGGAAAGGGAGCGCACGGTCTTCATCGAGGAGGTGGTCGAATCCGCCGAGATCCTATCGGAAGAGGGAGAGCGGCGGACGGTGGATCGAGCATACTTCAAGTTCGGCTACGACTACAGCGTTCTGCACGAGAGGGATGACGTCATCCTCACAGTGGACTTCCGGTTGACTCCTGCTCCATCCGAGGAACTTCGCCGGGTGATGGAGGAAAATCTCGCTTGGCGGAAAGACCGCCATCCGGACCTGACCGTGTCCCCCAGCGTGGGCTCCATCTTTCAGCAGATCGAGGGAATCGGGGCCGGGCGGCTCATTGACGAGTGCGGCCTCAAGGGGCACACCGAAGGGGGCGCCCAGATCTTCCCGAGGCACGCCAACATCATCATAAACTTAGGCGGTGCGACCGCCTCAGACGTCCGCACCCTCATCGACCTCGCTCAGAAGCGAGTCGCCGACGAGCTCGGATACGAATTGGTGCCGGAGATCGCTTTCATAGGGGAGTTCTGACCTGGAAGGCCGCTGAAGAAGCACAGCGGGCCTTCTAATCCGCGATGCCCGCGATCTGTCGAAGCACGGCCGGATCGAGTTCGTGGCCCCCAGCGTGCGTGATGGTCTTGAAAGAGACTCCAAGCTCTTCGAGCCTCGCCTCCTGAAAGGCGTGGGCCTCTTCAGAGATGTAGTGATCAAGAAGTCCCCGTACCAGAATGAGCTCGGTCGATCCCAACCGGTCGGGCCCGCGTTCCAGATCGAAGTCGTCGGGAAGATACGCTCCCCAGAGGATGAGCCGCTCTACGGCTACCTCTCCCGCGGCCACCCACCGACACGCGGTGTGGGCGCCTTGTGAGAACCCCAACACGGTGAGGCCCGTGATCTCTCGGCCTGAGTCTTCGGCCACCTCGGCGAGAACCGCATCGAGAAGCCCTATGTAGTCCGTGATCTCGTTTTCCCGATCC
>Ga0310125_10001572_pt1 | contig 11571 bp, 7 predicted proteins | sample CB11b_Tmax_Bot8__FD_203508 | JGI IMG/M metagenome (GOLD analysis project Ga0310125, IMG submission 203508) | Marine microbial communities from Western Arctic Ocean, Canada - CB11b_Tmax_Bot8 | ecosystem: Environmental > Aquatic > Marine > Oceanic | place: Canada: Western Arctic Ocean | collected... | reverse complement strand
GTTTCATTGGTGAGCACCGTGACGAGCCGTTTTACTTGTTCGTGTCGTTCACCGCCCCGCATGGTCCCTTGCAGGCCAAGCCCGAGCATCTCGAGAAGCTGGCCACGATCCCTGCCGGCCGGCGTCGGCGGTATGCCGGCCTGGTTGTCTCACTGGACGAGAACGTCGGCAAGATCCTGGCGAGCCTGGCCACCAACAAGCTGGAGAGCCGGACGCTGGTCATCTTCACCAACGACAACGGAGGCCAGACCCGGACCGGAGCCAACAATCAGCCTCTGCGTGGCCGCAAGGGGCAGTTGTGGGAGGGCGGGATCCGGGTTCCGTGTGCGATGCGATGGCCGGGGCGGATCGAGGCCGGTTCGGTGATCGACGACCCCATCAGCTCACTCGACTTCCTGCCGACATTCCTGGCCATCTCCGGTGCCCGGCCCAAGCCCTCATGGAAACTCGACGGCATCAACCTGCTGCCGCGGCTGAGGGGCAAGGCCGATTCCCTGCCCGAGCGAGATCTCTATTGGCGTGGCGGGGGATCCGGGGGGCCGATCGCCGTGCGGCGTGGACCGTGGAAGATGGTTCACAACCGTCAAATCATGGGCGGTCGGCCGCTGCTGTTTCGGCTGGATGGGGATGTGGGTGAAGCGAAGAACGTGGCCGGGGATCATCCCGAGCGGTTGGCCGAGCTGGTGAAGGCGGCCAGTGGATGGGAGGCGGGGCTGATTGAGCCGCTGTGGGGGAAGGGCTCGCGGTGACGGGGACAGGCACCCGTCCGCCGGGGGCGGACGGAGAGCCAGTCCCTGCGGCTAGCCGTTCACTGTGGCTACGATTCGCTTGACGACGCGGTAGGGGTCTATGTTGGACGCCGGGCGTCGGTCTTCGAGGTATCCCTTGTAGCCGGCCTGGACGGTTCCGACCGGGATCCGGATCGAGGCACCTCGGTCGCTGACCGCGTAGCTGAACGAGTCGATGGACTGGGTTTCGTGCAGGCCGGTCAGCCGCTGGTCGTTGTCCGAACCGTACTCGACGATGTGAGACTCGTGCTCGGCCTTGAACTTCTCGCAGATCGCCGTGATCAGCTCCTCACCACCCTCTTCACGGATGGCTGTATTCGAGAAGTTGGTGTGGCAGCCGCTGCCGTTCCAGTCGCCCTTGATCGGCTTGGGGTGCAGCGAAATCCACACTCCGTAGGCCTCGGCGTTGCGGTGCAGCAGGTATCTTGAGAGCCACAGGTCGTCGGCGGCCTGCTTGGCCCCGATCCCCAGCAGCTGGTACTCCCACTGCCCCTTCATCACCTCGGCGTTGATTCCCGAGATGCCCAGTCCGGCGTCGAGGCAGCTGTCGAGATGACTCTCGACCACATCCCGACCGGCGGCGTTGCCGGTTCCGACCGAGCAGTAATAGGGACCCTGGGGCCCGGGGTACCCATCCGGCGGGAAACCCAACGGACGTTCACCCTCCATGATCGTGTACTCCTGCTCGAACCCGAACCAGAAGTCGCCGTCGTCTTCGAAGGTGCCGCGGATGTTCGAGGCGTGAGCCGAGCCGTCGGGGTTCAGCACTTCGCAGAGCACCAGCGAGCCGTCCCGGCGGTCGGGGTCGGGGACCATCCGTACCGGTTTCAGCAGGCAGTCCGACGAGTGACCTTCGGCCTGCTCGGTCGAGCTGCCATCGAAGGCCCAGTCGGGACAATCGTCGGGACCGTCGGGTTCGCCATCGACGATCTTGGTCTTGCTTCTCAGGGACGGTTCGGGGGTGTATCCGTCCAGCCAGATGTACTCCAACTTGTAACTCATGAGGCTCTTTCTGTTTCAGAATCCTTGGTGGATCTCGTGTCGGACCTGGTGCCCGATGGTGGTTGTCTGTCGAAAGGACCTTCGGAGAATAATCATCGCCTGACGTGATTTCCACCGAATCGAGACGCCATTTTTTCTGCGCCGTCGACCTCCGACTGCATGACCCACCGAGTTGCTCCGCGATATACTCACCGTGATTCTCAACCGAGCCAAGCCATGCCATCACAATCAGCCCGCCACGTCTGCTGCCAGCTGGTTCTGCTGGTCGCCGCTGCCATCCTGTCGGGACCGCTGTGGGCGGCCGAGCCGGATCGCGGCGAGGCCCGATCGGTCCGCTGGCCGCCTCGGTTGTGGCTCAACAGCGACTGCGGCACACCGGTCTTCTATCGTTTCGATCCACCGATGAAGTCCGAGCATCTCGCTCGAGTGGTCGACGACCTGCCGGGCACGGCCGTCGACGCCTTCCTGCCCTGTCCTCAGTTCAGCGACGACCAGTTCTGGTATCCGCTCGATGCGGCCGAACCCTACGACGGCCGGCAGGTACCCGACGGCAAGTTCGAGGACAAGTACTTCAAACGTGTGGCCGGCAACGTCCGCTCGCTGGTGCAGCAGAAACTCGATCCGATGACCGTCTGGGGCGAGCGATCTCGAAAGCACGGGCTGATGTTCATCCCGTCGCTGCGGATGAACGACGTGCACAAGGACTACATCGACCTGTGGCCGAGCCTGCGCAGCGATTGGGAGCGGAAGCGGAAACACCTGCTGATCGGCAAGGCGATTCCCGCCTGGTACACGCATCCCTACACCTATTCCTGGGCGATGGACTATGCCCAGCCGCAGGTGCGAAACCGGAAGCTGACGATCATCACCGAGTTGTGCACCAGGTACGACGTCGACGGCTTCGAACTCGACTTCCTCCGCAGCGGCCTGTTCTTTCGCAAGGGGCACGAGTTGGCCGGTCGCGAGTTGATGACCGACCTGGTCCGAAGAATCCACGTCATGCTGGGCGACGTGGGCCGCAAGCGGAACAAGCGGCTCAGGCTCGTCGTCCGTGTCCCGACCAGCATCAGGCAATGTCACGAGCAGGGGCTCGATGTACCCCGCTGGATTCGTGACGGGCTGGTCGACATGGTCGTGCCCATGGACTCGGGCTACCTCGACATGACGGCACCGGTCGAGCAGTTCGTCGCCCTGGCGAAGGGGACCGGGTGTAAGGTGGCTGGCGGGCTCGAGTACTACATCCGCGGCTACGTCAAGCCGAAGCAGCAGGGGATCACCCAGGCATCTCTGGAACGCCTGCGGGCCGGGGCTGCGTCGTTCTGGAACCGCGGTGTCGATGCCATCTACCTGTTCAACTACGACTGCCACGGCCCGTTCCCGTTTCGCGGTCCCAAGCGTCAGGCTCTCAACGAGATCCACGACCCGGCCAAGTTGGCGGGCACCGACCAGCACTACTTCGTGACTCGAGAGATGAGCCAGAAGACTCCGGTGGGGACCGGGTACAAGCAGTTGCCGGCCGAACTGGACCAGAAGGGAAAGCCGTCCCGGTTCACGCTGCATATCGGTGACGATGTGCCGGTCGCCCTGAGCCGGCAGGACCCTCGGCGTTCTCGCCTGATCGTCCGCACATCGTTGTCGCCGCAGGTCGATGCGACGCTGAAGTTCGTGGTGAATGGAACGCGGATCGAGCCGACCCTGCGGAAGGGGACGGTCTTCTTTTTCGATCAGCCGCCGATGCGCCGAGGGACGTGCACCCTGGAGATCGGGTTCGACCCGCCCCGGAGCGTGACGGTGCGGATCGAGGAGATCGAGTTCCTGATGCAGCGGGAGCTGCCGGGATTGAGTTCCTAGCGAGACGATCCGACCCGCGGCCACGCACCTGCTTGCCCGCGTCGAATCGCCTTCGGGGCTCTGGTAGGATCTGGCGACGTTCACTGACCCCAGTCGACGGGACGCAGCACCGATGACTCATCCTGGCATCCGGATCACCAATCTCTGCCTGGCAGCGGTTCTGCTGCTGGGCCTGTTTTGTGTTGGCCGGTCGCAGGCGGTGGCCGCCAAGCCGCTTTCGATTGGCGAGGCCCGGTTGAAGGTGACCGGAGCCCGTCACAACCGTCCGGACGCCTACAAGGGCATCGGCGATTTCATTGGCTGGCCCGGTGGCGTGGACCGCATGCCCAACGGCGACCTGCTGGTGACTCATTCGTCGGGCTACTGGCACTCGTCGTTTGCGATGCCTCGCCTGATCGAGCCGAAGTTGGCCAAGAACTGGCGTGCCGAGGGTTGGCCTCTGGACTTCGTGGCTCCGACCGGAGGCCGCACAATGGCCTGCCGCTCGAGTGATGGCGGCCGGACCTGGTCGAAGCCCTACACGATTCTCGACCACCGTCTCGATGACGGGGCCCACGCCGTGGTGACTCTGGCCGGGGGTCGAGTGATCTGCCTGGTGGGGGTGCAGGCCTCGTGGTACGGCTACACCGAGGCTCCCGCGGGGTTCAAAAAGGACATCGACGGGCTGAACACCAAGCAGTTTGTCATTCATTCGGACGACAGCGGCAAGACGTGGTCGAAGCCTCGCGGCCTGAAGAGCCCGGGGAACTTCTACGAGCGGGGCCACGGCGGCCGCCCGGTACTGCTCTCTGATGGCAGCATCCTGTGGGCGACCTACTACCAGGTCCGCGGCCGCAAGTTCCTTTGTGGAGCCATCAGGCGTTCGACCGACAACGGCCTGACCTGGCCGGTCATTTCCCGGATCGTCCGCAAGGACAACGCGATCGACGAGCCGGCGATTGCCGAGTTGAAGGACGGCCGCCTGGTGCTGGTGACTCGTCCCGATGGTGCCATCTTCCACTCGCCCGACAAGGGTGTCACCTGGAAGGACTCCGGAGCCCGGATTGTCGACAGCGGCAAGTTCAAGGCACCTCAACTGGTGGTCCTGAAGGATGGCACGCTGGTGGCGTTTGCCACGTGGCGGAACCTGAGGGCCTGGATCAGTCGTGATGGCGGGATGACCTGGACGAAGGACCTGCCGCTGGACACCGGCAGCTACGGCTACCCCGGTTCCTACATCCTCGAAAAGGACGGCTCGATCCTGTTCCCCTACTGCGGCAGCGGCCGGGCTCCGAACACGGTTTACCTGTTGAGGTTCCAGGTGAACTCGGCACGCGACGGGGTCGTGCTGTTGCCGGTGGTGCGGTGACGGCTACGGCCGGGTTGCCGGTGTCGTCGTCTCGGCTGTGAACAGCCTGAGCAGCAGGTGGTGAGCGATCAGGCTGTGAGCCAGCGGGGTGGGGTGGCAGTCGTCGTGGATCAGCTCGACGTTGAAGTGCCGTTTTCGGCTGTGCTGGAACTCGTCGAAGATCTTGCGGAGGTCGACCAGTTCAGCTTCCTGGTTGGTAGCCACTTTGCGGATCACCCGGTTGATACTCAGCCGCGAACCGAGGTTTCCGATCATCGTTTCGCGAGAGCGAGCGTAGGCAGCTTCAGCCTCGTCGGGCCGACCCAGCGATTCGAGCAACTCGGCCTCGAGGTAGTGAGCGACGGGTGCGTCGGGGTCGATCTTGATGGCGAACTGGATTCTTAGCAGCGCGTCGTCGGTGCGATCCAGCTTCTGCAATTGCAGTGTCTCGTGGATCAGTCGGGTCATGGTGTGCAGGTTGCTCGGGTTTCCGGCGAGTGGTTGGCGTTGTTTCCAGGCCGGTGCGAGCCGGTACTGGAACGGCATCGTCATCAGGATGACCCGGACATTCTTACTTCGGGCCTCGGCGACGATCCTCACCAGGTTGTCTCGAAACCGGTCCAGGTACCTCTGGCGGGTTTCCGGCCACGTGGTGGCGTCGTACCTGAGCGGAGTCAGCGGGTTTTCGAACGCGTGTCGTGCCCCCTGCAGGTTGTAGTGTTCGACGAAGCCGTCGTCGTGGATCACCGGCAGGGGTGCTGCCTGGGTGTCGCGGTCGTACAGCAGGTGCAGCAGCCCCGACATGAAGGCGGCCAGTGCCCGGCTGTGGGTGAGTGTGATCAGGACGGATCGACTGCTGCGATCCAGCGGCAGGGTCGGTGAGTCGTCGTCGGGCTTGAGTCCGGGTCGACTTGGACGCCAATGAAACCACTCGTTGTTCCCGGCGAAGATGACCAGCGTGGCGGGGTCGTAGTGTTCGAGGATCGTCTGGGCGATGGGCAGGATGTCGCTGCTGTTGGCTCCGACTCGTGCGGCATTCAGCACTCGGTGATCGGGGTTGCTGGAGGGTCGATCGGCCTGTGCGGCGAGATTTTTGTCGTGGCGATAGGGGTAACCGAAGGCGGCCGATCCGCCCAGCACGAAGGTCCGTTTGCCTGGGAAACCGGGGCAGGTGTCGGGAGTCACCCGTCGGTGCTCGATCCATGGCCCGGCGTCATCGATCGTCGTCTGTCCGACCCGGTAGGGTTCGGCCGGATCGGGTGCCTTATCGGAGCCACGGATCCAGAGTGTCCTGCCGGGGGTAGTGTCGAGCTCGGCAGCGACCGGCTCGGTCTCGGTCTCCATCAGCGCCAGCCGCCAGAGCAGTTTCTGCCGGAAGTCGAGCAGATGATCACCGACCCAGCCGGCGGTTTCGAGCACCGCCAGGATGATCAGCACGAACCCGAGGCGTCGCCAGCGGCGGCGTCTCGGGCGATCGCCCGGCTGGGTGTGCGCGGTGGATTTCATGGATGCTCGTGGCCGAAGAGCCGTCCTGTCATCGCGTCCTGAGTCGGGACGGTTACAATCGAGAGCCTATGACAGATCTGATGGTAAACCACCACCGGCGGTGCTCGCCAACGGTGATTGCCAACCCATCTCCCACGGACTTCCCTCATGCGACTTGCTCGATTGCTCGTTCTCGTTTTGCTGCTCGCCCCGATCGCTTCTGCCGGGTCATTCAAGAAGGGAAAGGCCCGGTATCCGGTCACGGCTCCACCGAAGAAGCTGAAGCTCGATCCGTTTTACAAGAAGTACACCCACGCGGGCGGCTACCCGATCGTGGCCTCGAAAAACGTCAGCGACTTTGCGTTGAAGGAGGCGGCGTACCTGGTCGACCTGATGCTGGCTCGTCGCCCTGATGTGCGGAAGGCGATGATCGAGAGCGGTTCGCGGCTGATCGTGATCGCTCACAACGAGTTCACGACCGATATCCCCGAATACGCTCATATGAAACCCAAGGACTTCTGGGACGCCCGGGCACGTGGCCTGGGCGGTTCGCGGACCGACCCGGTCTGTTCGTGTGCCGAGGAAAACGTGATGGGGTACGCGGGGGATCCGTACAAGACCGAGAGCATCGTGATCCACGAGTTTGCTCACAACATCCACCTCCGCGGCCTGGTCCGCATCGACAAGACGTTTGATGAACGCCTGAAGCAGTCCTACGAGCGGGCGATGGCTCGCGGATTGTGGAAGAACAAGTACGCGTCGACCAATCGGAACGAGTACTGGGCCGAGGGCGTGCAGAGCTGGTTCAACAACAACCGGCCACCCGACCACGATCACAACCATGTCGACACTCGCAAGGAACTCAAGGAGTACGACACGGGATTGGCAAAGCTCTGCGAGGAGGTCTTCGGCTCGACGAAACTGGTGTACACCAAGCCGGTGACTCGCCTGAAGGGACACCTGGCCGGGTACAACCCCAGCACGGCTCCGAAGTTCGCCTGGCCCGAGCGATTGGCGGTGGTCAAGAAGGAGATCCGCGAGAAAGCTCGCAATCGTGGCAAGGAGAAGCCCAAGCCCAAGCCGACCAAGACCGGCTTCATCGATCATTCGCCGGTGAAGCTGCAGGGTTGGACGCTGCAGTTTGACAAGCGATTACTCACCGGTGAGCACAAGGCAGTCGGCGACGAGGTCCGTCGGATGATCGACGGGAAACTGTTTGAGATCACGTTGCTGGTCTCTCCCAGCCGCCTGAAGCATCTTCGCGAGGTGCCGATCTGGGTCGACCTGGATCATCCGCTGAAGACGGCCCAGTATCATCCGGGAGCCAAGTGGTTGCGGGATCACGGTCACGACCCGGCGATGGTCAAGGCGGTTCACATCCCCGATGCGGGTCGGTTGATCGGCCTGATCCGCAGCAACGATCAGCCAGCCGTGATGCTCCACGAGTTGGCTCATGCCTACCACGACCGGGTGTTGGGTTTCGGGTACGGTCCGATCCGCAAGGCGTGGGACAAGATCGTGGCGAGTAAGAAGTACGAGAAGGTGTTGCACATTCGCGGGAACCAGGTCAGGCATTACGCGTTGACCAACCACAAGGAGTTCTTTGCGGAGATGAGCGAGGCGTTTTTTGACACGAATGACTTCTATCCGTTCGTGCGGGCCGAGTTGAAGGAGTTCGAGCCCGAGGTGTTTGCCTTGCTGAAGGCGGTCTGGTCCGAGGGTGAGCCACCGAAGCCGGAGACGCCGGAGAAGACCAAGACGAAGAAGACGAAGAAGACGAAGAAGACGAAGAAGACGAAGACGAAGAAGAAGTAGCCAGGCTCGGGAGGCAACGGATGTCGGGTCAGTGGGAGTTGGCACTCGAGCAGAACCCCGAGCTCGAGGCGACCAGCGGCAGTGCCGGGGACGTGGCGGCGGCGGTGCGTCGTGGTGCGGATCTGCGGCTGTTCATGGAGGCCCGTGGCTACGACGAGACGCTGTATTTTCAGCAGGTCTATTCGGGCAGCGGCGATGCGTTTGCCGGGCTGATGTCTCATCACCACTCGTATGCTCACCGGGGCGAATTGGCCGAGCAGCCGTACTTCAGTTTCTTCCGTTACGACACCAGTGGCGCGTTCTCGCAGGTCAAGTGGATGCCTGGCGGGCAGGTGTTCGACGAGCAGCAGACCTACGCCTATGGCGTGTACCGCTGGTACGTGTGTGACCGCTGGCGGGTGGTGTACGAGCACGATGCCGAGGGCCAGGCGGTGGCGGGTGACCTGGACGAGTTGCACGAGGCGATCCGATCGGGTCGATCGATGAAGGTTGGTGTGCGACAGTTCCACGGCCTGGCGACTGACGACACGAGTGGTCCCGAGCAGGTGTCGTTTCTGAGCGTGATGCAGCCGTTGATTTCCGACGGTCACGCCGGAGCGAACTGCGACTTCGTCCTCGATTGTGCCCCAAAGTGGCCGTTCGAGTTTGCCGAGGGGTTGCAGGTGGGGATGATCTGGCCCAGGACGTCGGGGCGGATCATCTGTCACCTGGTGCAGCCCGGCGAGATGCCGTTCCGGCGGTTCGAGGTCCAACGGTCGATGCAGTGGCTGATCGCCGACGTGGGTTAGCCCGCCTGCGACGGGTTATGGACAGGCGAACCGGTGTGTGAAACTCTGACGCGTTCGGCCAGGTTCCTCGATCCGGATCGTTGCCTGGTGACGGCCGGATGTCAGGTCCGAGGCCGGGATCGTCCAGCCCCAGTGATGTTCGGCCTGCAGGTCTCCGAAATGTCGGCCCTGGTTGCTGGGTTTCAGGGTCACCGGAGGTCGCGAGTCGATCTGCGCGGTAACGCGGGTGGTGTCGGTGCCGTCGAAGATGTTGACCAGCAAATCAGCAGTCTTCTTGGCCGGGAGTTTTTCGGGACGTCCGACGATTTCGCCCGCCGCGTCCACTCGCGATTCGGCGCTGCCGAGGTAGTGATGGGCCAGCCTGCCGCCGGAGGAGTCGACCAGGCGGTAACCTCGAGGCTCGCCACTGGTGGCATTTTCTCGCTCGCCCGACTTCGCCCTCCACCAGGTGCCGCAGACGCTGACCGATTCGACGAACTCGATTCCCGACTGCACCATTCTCTGGTTCTCGTGCAGGTGCCCCTGCAGGACCAGCTTGACGTCGTGCTTCTTCAACTGGTCGATGGCCTGTGAGGCGTTGGTAATGACCCAGTGGGGTGCCTTGTCGGCCGTGGTGCCTCGACGGGGAGGGTAGTTGGTGGCCAGTGGGATGTGGACCGCCACCACGGTTCTCATGCCGCGGGGGACAGCAGCCAGGTCGGCCGCCAGCCACTGAAGTTCACGACGTCCGAACTGCCCGATCACCTTTCCCGGTTGGCCGGCTGTGGTGTCGATGTGGCAGCCGTCGAGCGTGATGCAGTGCAGGGTGCCGATGTCCCACGAGTAGTAGGTGGGTCCGAACAGCTGGCGGAACCGGCCCAGTGGATTGTCGGTTTTCAGCTGGAACTCGTGGTTGCCGACGGAATGTCGTACGGGCATCTTCAGCCGGCTGACCAGTTCGACGTACCGGGGCCCCGCGCGGTGATCCAGCGAGATGTCTCCACCGACCCAGCAGGCGTCCGGCAACGGGTCCAGCCGGTTGATCTCGTCGATCGTCCCTTTCATCCGCTTCAACGATTCGGCCGAGTTGCCCTCGGCCAGGTGCACATCAGTCATGTAGACCAGGCGATGCGACGGGTCGCTGGTGCGGGGCTTCAACCGAAAGATGGGTCGTTGCTTCACCGCGTCAGAGGTCGCGATGTAGAACGAGTCGGTCCAGTGACCCGACGGTGTGGTGAGGAACAGGAACGGTCCGCTGTCGGGCCCGACGCGGATCCTGAAGTCGCCCGAGGCATCGGTGTGGACGACCCGCAACCCGTCGGAGACGCGGACACCGGCCAGGGGTGTCTTGCCCGAGATGACCGAGCCGCGGACTTCGGAGGCGGGCACCGCTGCAGACAGGGCTCGGCACCAGGAGCCGGATCCGACGGCCAGTCCGACCGATGCGGCCTGCTGAAAGAATGTCCGACGATCGCCGCTGTGGTGATTCACGTCCGGTGGTTTCCGTGTTTCCTGGTGATCGCCCGGCAGGATCATCGAAAGCAGCGGGGCGTGGCGGTGGTGATCGACACGCTGCATCTCGTATCGTGGCGGCAACAGGACCTTGCAGGCAAGGCTGCTGGGCCTGAGAGTGAATGAGAGGGACGGCTTGGACCCAACGCATGGCGATGTCAAAGGAACCGACGGCATGTTCCTGAATATGGCCCATCGAGGCGATTCGAGTCGGGCTCCGGAGAACACCCTGGCCGCCTTCGAAGCGGGGGTCGAGGCGGGTGCGTCGGCCATCGAACTGGATCTCCGCTGTACCGCCGATGGACACGTGGTTGCGATGCACGACGAGAGCGTCGACCGTACGACCGATGGCACAGGGGCCATCCAACAGCTGACCCTCGAACAGGTCCGCAAGCTCGACGCCGGCGGCTGGTTTGACGAACGGTTCGCCGGTGAAGGCGTGCCGACTCTTGCCGAAGTCTTCGATCAACTGGTCGACCGCGTGCCGCTGGTGTTGCACGTCAAGGAGGACCGGTGCGGTATCGAACGTGCCGTGGTCGAGGAGGTGAACCGGCGAGGAGCTGTTGATCGCGTGACCGTGTCCTCGGATAAGCGAGGCGTGCTCGAGTCGATTCACCGGATGGCTCCGGATCTCGCAACCACCTGGATCGCCTGGTTCCGCGACTGGCGTTGGTGGATGTGGTATGTCGCCGGTAAAGTACGGCGGTTGCAGGCCAGGCGGGTTGCACCACCGGCCAGCCAGGTGACCGAGACCATGGTCGATTACTTTCAGAGTCGAGGGATCGTGGTGCGGGCCTGGGGCGTCGGACGCGACGAAAGTCTTGCCGCTCGACTGATCTCACTGGGCGTCGACGGCATGACCTTCGATGACCCCCGACGACTCACCGAACTCCTCAACACCGCAGCATCCACCGCAGCATCCACCGCAGCATCCACCGCAGCATCCACCGCAGCATCCACCGCAGCATCCACCGCAGCATCCACCGCAGCATCCACCGCAGCATCCACCGCAGCATCCACCGCA
>Ga0310125_10001570_pt1 | contig 11583 bp, 11 predicted proteins | sample CB11b_Tmax_Bot8__FD_203508 | JGI IMG/M metagenome (GOLD analysis project Ga0310125, IMG submission 203508) | Marine microbial communities from Western Arctic Ocean, Canada - CB11b_Tmax_Bot8 | ecosystem: Environmental > Aquatic > Marine > Oceanic | place: Canada: Western Arctic Ocean | collected... | reverse complement strand
GAATCACGATCCAATGGCCCGGCTGGATCGGGATCCGGTTCTTAAGCCGGAATTCGGAACTTGAAAACTGGACACATCGACCGTTGCCGTTTGGATCTTTTACCAGATGAACTCCCGGATGGCCCGGATACCCGCCGATCGTACCCCCTTCAAAGTCCTCTTCGAATAGGACTTTACCTTGCCGACCTTCTTCTGCTTCAATCTGAAATGAATGATCTAACGGCGTTGAAGGCGGTGGCCAATCTTCCACCCGGCCTGCTTGTGTTCCAATCTGATCCTGAATGATCCGCCAGTCCAGGGCCATCGCCGGATCAGAAAGCAAAGACGCCGTGACAAGAGCTGCCACGGTTTGGATTAAAGATAAAATACGTATTCGACGCGGTGGCATCAGCGGTTTCCGGGTCACGTTGAAAAGATGTCCTGCGGTGCCCTGATCATTGTAAATGATAGCGATTCCCATCCCGACACACAGCCCCGCGTTGCCCGATGGACCAGCTTTTGACAAGGATGCGACCGCTTTTCTTCCATTTTGGCGTTGGGGTTGAATTCTCAGAAATCACTGTATGTAAATGTTTTTTGACGTTACGGGTGAAGCCTTTATTCCGCAAAGTGATCCTGGGGGTCAAAAGGTCGCAGGTTCAAATCCTGTCACCCCGACTACGGTAACAACTTGATAAAAAATCAGTTACGCCGTTTGTCCTGAATCCAACCAGGACTCATGTTGTTTTCATTTCCCGATCCGAAAAATAAAGCAACCGACGCGGGTGAGCGACAACGGTCCTGAGTTTACAGCAAACCGGGTCCGTGAATGGCTTGATCGTGTCGAAGTGCAGATGCTGTTCATCCAGCCGGGCAGCCCTGGGGAGAATGGCTCTATCGAGAGCTTCAACGGAAAGCTCCGTGACGAGTTGTTAGCCCGAGAATGGTTCGATACTTTGCTGGAGGCCAAAGTGCTCGTCGAGCGTTGGCGTCGGCACCGAGAGCACCACCGGACGCAGATGGTTTGGTCCCAGAGCTCGATTCCGCTTCTTCCGACCAACTCCAAGAACTGACCTACGTGGACATGGACACGTTGCTGGCCACCTTATAATCATCACCGACGCAGGTCGGCCTGGGAACGTTGCGTCTGAGCTGCGAGGTCCACCCGTATTCCTCAGCCTGACAGGCCGCAACCTCACCCAATCGCTCCAAACACCGGCATCATTGGCAGCGGCACAACATGGCTCACCGGTGACACCGACGGTGATGGTGACACGGATACCGTGGTCAGGTCGGTTGAATCAACGTTGCTATCGGTGTCACCAGTGTTCCACGTGCCGTAACAGGCGCGGTACATGGTGTTGCTGTTGTTTGCAGAGAACCAGGCCGAGGGGGAGCCTGCTGGTACGACGATGTGGTGATGGTGCCGATACCCGACATGTGATCAATCGAGATTTCGACCGCCATCAGATTACAGGCCAGACGACAATTCCACACCAGGAAGCGGAGAAACAGTAGCAGAAGGAAATTCTTCATCCACTTTCCAGAGCCATCGATGAACGGACTGGAGTGCTTCAATATAGATCTCTCCGGCATGGCCGAAATGGTTCGGCGGACGGGTTTTCGATTCAGCTCGCTGGCAGGGGAGAGTACGAACTGGGATAATGAATCGTTGCCTTTTCAGCCGGTTTTTATCCAGTAGAGCGTGCGAGGATTGTTCATGGTCAGACCGCTTCCCCTTTTCCCCACGGCGGTGATTGGCAGCATGCCACGGCCACAATACGTCAAGGATTTGCTGCTGGCCCGCACCACGGCTGGCGCAGATCTCCCGGCGGACTTGCTGATCCGCACCGATGATGCCGTTCGCTTCGTCATTGGACTGCAGGAACAGGCTGGAATCGATATGGTCTCAGACGGAGAGTGGCGGCGCGAGACATACATCGACGTGATTGCCGAGATCTGTCATGGCTTTGAGTGGATTGAGCGTGAGCTGTTTGGTTATCACCAGGTGGTGACCAGTGCCATGACACCCTGGCAACCGGGAATCGTGGCTGCAGAAGCGAGGTTCCTTCGAGAGAATACCGAGCGGGCGGTGAAGGTGGCACTTCCCTCGCCCTACTTGATTGGCCAGCGGATGTGGGAACCGAATCATTCGACTGCTGCTTATCCCACTCGCGATATGTTTTGTGAGGCGCTGGTGCCTGTGCTGCGAGAGGAATTACTTGCCGTTCGGGAGATCGGTGTCGACCTGATCCAGCTTGATGAACCCCACCTCTGCGTGCTTGTCGACCCAGAGGTCAGGGCCACTTTTGATGATCCGGAGGCGGAGATGCGCAAGGCGGTCGAGTGGATCAATGCCATTGTCGATGGGGTGGAGGGAGTCACGCTGGCGGTGCACCTTTGTCGCCGCAACTGGGGGCGTCAGGGCTGGGGAGCGGCTGGAGGTTACGAGGCGATCCTGGACCATATCACCCGCCTAGATGTCGACCAGCTAATGATGGAGTTTAGTATTCCTGCCGCCGGAGACGTTGCGGTGCTGAAGGAATTACCGGCGGAAGTTCGCATCGGGTTGGGATGTGTGGATGTGCGTTTCGAGGAGATTGACACGCCGCAAGCGATTGTCGAGCGGGTGGAGAGGGCGCTTGAGCACGTGGCTGCGGAGCGGTTAATGCTGACGCCCGACTGTGGGTTTTCGCCAGGGAAGGACCATAAAATTCCCCTGGACGAGGCCTTCGTCAAGCTCACGAGCCTGGGAGCGGCAGGCCGTTTGCTGCGCGAGCGGGTGTAAAATTGCTCGCGAGTTCTTTACTTTTGGTAATTCACAGGAAAAAGTTGCGCCGGGGTGTCCGCTTTTTGAGTTCAACGGCGATCCGCTTTTGAGGACATTGACAACTGCCGGGAAGCGCAACAGAAATATGAGAAGAAAGGCTGGCTGTCGCTGGAATGTGTTTCTGGATTTATTTCATGCTAAGCGACCATAGTCTACCATGATCTTGGCTGAAAGATCGCCGCTTCGACGGCCGAACATGTAGACAATGAGACCGATTCTCGCCATTCTGCAGGGTTTAATTTAGCGATGGGGGAAGCCCGGGCCGGCGTACCTGCCACTTTCATGCAAGGTAATTGAGCAGCAGGCGACTTAGAACCTCCGCTGCTGGTTGGGGATCAGATTCGATCGGCCCCTGGAGTTGATCTGTAACAGTGCGGCTTATCGAGTTGTCGATCTTACACCAATCCCAGGCAGCGCTAGGACGCTTCCGGTTCCTCGTCCCCACGTGCGACCGTATTGTGCGTATAGACGATGGGTCGAACGATGGTGGCGGTATGCCAACCGACCGAGTCGGAGATAGTTTTAGCGGTTGGCGGATCAAACGTCCCTCGGTTGACAGTCGAAGGCCCCTCCACGCAACACGCGCGCCCTCCCGCCCGCGACTGGCATTGCATGTCATGCATTCCTCGACAAGTTTCGCAACCCCGCCGGACACAACAATGACCTCCACACAAAAGGGGATACCGTCTGAATTGAGGCTGCAATCGTTCGGTCCGTTAGCGGGCTGATAACTGAGAGTGATTTGCTTCAACTCGGGGCGGATGACTACATGATCGAACCGTTCTCCTTCGATGAGCTGTGCGCCCGGATCAACACACTGATTCAGGAATCGCATCAGCGACCGTCCTCACCGCCACGCTCTTCTTCTACCGAAACAGTAAGCTCAGAAGATCCTCGTACGCAGCAACTTGATACGACTCTTCTACTGCTGGTTGAAAATCCACCGGCGCAGAATTTTGTAGCCCGTATCGTCCGGATTGTAGCGACGATCACCCTGGTGTCCATCCTCCTTGCCCGGCTGGAAGTTGAGCGGTTCACGCAGGAGCTTGCTGCGTTCGATATCTCCCAGATCGATGCGTTGCTGCAGGGTTCGATAGTTGACGAGTAGCTGATCGACGGGAAGAATTCCGGAGTCGTCGGGTGCGTGGAGATCCATCGGAGTCCTGCCGAGCTTGCCGTGGCACGACATGCAATCGCACTGATCCGTACGCAACACACTTGTCATCTCGGGAATGACGTGGTTGCGGAAATAGGTGAAATCCGTGACGAAGGCTTCCGGGAGAACGGGATTGCCCTGCCCATCGACGACGAATCCGTGGTTGGGTTCGGCCTTCGCGGCGGCGACCAGGTCCTCTCGAAATTGGGCCGGTCGTGTCGACAGAACCAGCCGCGCCGTGTTGGCGACGTTCGGGTCTTTCTCGAACTTCAGAAAAGCCTCGAGCGCTGCGTAAACTCCCGGCTGGCGCCGCAGTGCCCGCCGATGGGCCAGCGTCACGGCGTCGAGACGGTTACGGGCGTGGGCCGTCTCCTCGAGCTGAGCGAGGAAAAGTCGTAACGCTTACGCGCGAATTTCGCTCCTAGGACCCTTCGACCGCGCCCGGCGGTCCTCGAAAGTTCCGTCGATTTCAGGAACTGGCGTATCGAAATCGAGAATCCACCTGCGCGTGGGGCCTTTCATTAGGATTCTTGCCCTCCGCGTATTCCGAAATCACTAGCAGCTCTCCCGGTTTCGCCGTCGCGGCCCCGACCTCCGTGTCGACATGATAACAGCGTAGCCGCGCTGTCACTTGCTGGTCCACGATACCAAGACAGGCGGTCAGCCGGCGTCTTTCGGGGCCCTTGAAGTCGATGCGAAACCAATCCTCACCACTCGAACCGACACGGCCGTTGTCGTCGCTCGAGCCAACCACCTGTAAATTGAAGTCGTCCGTGGTTTCGGGAAGCACCAGCGTTTGCGCCTACTCCGGCGTGTCGTTCGGCTCGCATTCGACGTGCAGGCCGAGTCCCGGTCGGTCGCGCACGTCGATCGATTCGTTCCCCGGCGCCACGGTGGCCTCGGCGCCGGCGGGCCAAGGCACGCTTCGCGGTACCGCGGATATCGACGCGACGATGCCCTTTTCGCGCCAGCGGGTCCCGTCGAAGAGGGTCACCTCGCCATTTTCCGGCGCAACGCTTAGCCGGTAGACGCCCGCCACAGGCGCGCGATAGATCACGAAGACATCGGTATCGAGTGCGTGAAGAATCTTCGACCAAAAGGGGGTCGAAAGAGTCGAGAACTCGAACGTATCCGCCGAGCGCGCTCCCTCCGCCGATTCGTGCTGCGGCCGGCAGCCTCATCTACCTGGTGGCACAGAGCGATGGCTGGGTTGTCAGCAGTGTTTACACAGCCGGCCGCAGCGTGGTCATGAATGTGCCGGCAGATAGAACTAACTGCGGCAGCTACTGTTCCGTGTAGAAGCCAGGCAGCCGATCGCCAGCAGCAGCAGACCTGCACAGCAAAAGCTCTGCCTCGCTGTTGTTTTCTGGTGCAAATCGACTATCAGAAATTCCTACTTGGGAGATAGGAAATACCGAGGCAGCTTTTTACCCCTCGTCCTCGTAGTGGCAGGCGATACTTGTTTGTATTAACTTAATTAACTACGCCAACCCTTAAGGATTCAATGATGAACCGACAAAATTCCACTTCTGTCTCCCGTCGTCGCTTTTTAACTTCCACCGCTGCAGCTACAGGATTTTCCTTCACGATCGTGCCACGTCACGTATTGGGCGGCGTTGGTCAAACACCCCCCAGCGAACGTGTCCACTTCGCCGGCGTCGGAGCTGGTGGTATGGGAGGTGCCGACATCCAGGCGTTGGCCTCCTTGGGAGCGAACGTCATTGCCTTGTGTGACGTCGACCAGGTCCGCTCGACCGGCGTGACCAAGAATTTTCCCAAAGCAACAGTTTACAAAGATTTTCGTAAAATGTTGGACAAGGAAGAAAAAAACATCGACGCTGTCAGCGTGGGAACACCCGACCATATTCATGCCATGGTGGCGATGGACGCCATCCTCCGGGGCAAACACGTCTACTGCGAAAAGCCACTGACCCATACCATTTACGAGGCCCGCCAGTTGACGCTGGCCGCTGCAAAACAGCAGGTCACCACGCAGATGGGCAACCAGGGGCACGCAAGCGAAGGTGCCAGGCTGACCAACGAATGGATTCAAGCGGGCGTCATCGGAGAAGTGCGGGAAGTCCATGTCTGGTCCGACCGCGCGGGCAAACTATGGAAACAGGGCATCGGTCGCCCCAAGGAAACGCCACCTGTACCGGCCACCTTGGATTGGGATTTATGGCTCGGCCCGGCGCCCGAACGGCCCTACCATCCTGCCTATGCACCGGTGAAGTGGCGTGGCTGGTGGGATTTTGGTACCGGCGCCATGGGTGACATGGGCTGTCATATCGTCGATCATCCGGTGTGGGCCTTGAACCTCGGTAGCCCGACGGCGGTCGAAGCCGTTAATACTTTAGACGGCTCAGTAGTCGACGGCAAACCGAACTTAGAATCATTTCCTATCGCGACGATGATCTACTACGATTTTCCGGCCCGCGGCCAATTACCTCCGGTGAAAATGACCTGGTATGAAGGGGGATTGATGCCTCCCACGCCGCTGGAATTACCGGCCGGCCAACAACTGCCCAGTAACGGTGTTTTGTACATTGGCAGTCAAGGCAAGATGTTTCACGGATCCCACGGCGGCATGCCGCAACTGTTGCCCGGTGAGCTGGTCGAAGAGGCCCGCACGGTCAACAAAACAATGCCGCGTTCGCCGGGCCATCGTCAGGAATGGTTGTTAGCTTGCAAGGGCCAAGGGACGGCGCTGTCCAACTTCAGCTACTCAGGCCCTCTGACGGAAACGGTGTTGTTAGGTGTCCTTGCTCAGCGCGCGCCAGGGCGAAGATTGCAATGGGACAGCAAAACCCTTAAGGTCAAGAACATGCCGGAACTGAATCCACACGTCCACAAGGAATATCGCAAAGGCTGGCAGTTGTCTCTGCTATAGGAAAAGCACCTATTCTTTTTAATGGATTATTGGTTGCTCCAATCGAGGCACATAGAATTGAATTGTCCCGATAGGCGAGCGCTCGAATAGGTAGTCCCGCAAACAATGAGAGTCGCCCCAAGGCGCTGGTACTCATTCCCCATCCGTCATGATTCTTTCCTATTGACGCATCGCCATGCGCAGCGCATCGCACCATTCTTGAATCGGAGATTCAAGAAATCCGCACCCCAGCAACTTCTATTCTGCGCAGTAAAAGCTGCGTGCTGCCGGCCGCAGCACCTATCTACTGCCAGTGTGGCCGTGGCAATGTCGATACAGTAGAAGTAGCGGCTGCACTAACCGTAACAGCAACGTACAGCTTTGCCGCCCGTCGGCTACTCGGGAAAAAGTTACTTCGGCTCCCGAAACAATGTGGAAGCAACTATCAACCAACTGTGTATTGAAATTTTCGCCTACCGTGCTCTTCCGACTTGAGCCTCGGGAGTTGGGGGGCCCACCGGAAAGCCTACGGGTCATCTACATCAACGGATTTACTGTTTTCTTCGATATTTTTCCTATTACTGTCGACAGAACCAATTGCCAGGGCCGTTCTGTCGCAAATGGTTCTCCTCCCAACAGTGGACAATTTCCGTGTTTCCAAACTGACCTGTCAATTGCTGGACACCGAGTTGCTACGTGTTTATGCTCACGTTGTGGCGGCAGGTAAGGCACGAGTGCTCATTAAAATGCCTATCTATATTCCTTTTACGGTTAGAGTAACTGATTTGGAGACTCATGTTTATCACACGTCTTTGGAAAGTGTTGGAAGAGGATCGGCGGCTGATGAGTTGGTCGGTCAGCTTTGGGCTGTTGTTTACGGGCCTGGGGATCATTCCGCCGTTGTTGATCCGTGAAATGATCCGCCGGCTGCAAAGGCCCGAAGTGGTTGGCGAGTTTCTGATGCTTGGTCTGACGGTCGGCTTGATTTATCTATTACGAGGTATCACTCGGTATTTGTACGGTCTGATGTCCCACGTGGCGGCCTATCGGTCGCTGCACCGGCTGATGAACATGGTCTATCGGCATCTACAGGGGATGTCACCGACCCATTTGAACCGGCAACACTCTGGAAACCTTGTGGCGCGGACGGTCGGTGACGTCGAAGCCATCGAGGACTTCATCGCCCACGGCATCCCCGAAACGATGCTGGCAATCGTCATTCCCGTGACGATGAGCATCGTATTGTTGATGATCAACTGGAAGCTGGCGCTGGTTGCATTGTTGCCATTGCCGATTGTCGCCGTTGGCGTATATCTCATCACCACTCGTGTTAAGAACTATTGGCTAGGCGTTCGCAGCCGATTCGCCGAACTCTCAGCCGACATTCAGGATCATGTCTCCGGACTGTCGGTAATCCAATCGTTTGTGCAGGAATCCGAGGCTGCTGGGCGAATCGAAGAGAAAAGTCGACGTTACCGCGACAGCATTATTTTTGCCAACCGGTGGTCCCTGGTTCCTGCGGGAGTGATCGAGTCGGCCAGCGGAGCTGGACTGGTATTGATCGTCTGGGCGGGTGGCTGGATGGGATCGAATGGTCCGCTCGACGTGGACGTGCCGGATCTCGTCGTGTTTCTCATGTATCTCGGGCAGATTTTTCTGCCGTTTCTTCGACTCGCCAATTTGACGGAAAACCTTCAGAAAGCGGCTGCCAGCGCGGAACGGGTTTTCGAACTGCTCGATACCAAATCGACCATTGTCGACGCCCCTGACGCGAGGATTCCGGACGAACAACGCTTCGACATTGAATTCCGTGGTGTCGACTTCAGCTATCGGGAAGGTCTGCCGGTCTTGCAAGATGTCTCGTTTCGTATCGGCGACGGGGAAACGGTGGCAGTTGTCGGCGCGACAGGCGTCGGAAAGACAACCGCCTGTCATTTGCTGGTACGGTTCTTCGATATCGATTCTGGCTCGGTTCGACTTGGAGGCTGTGACGTTCGCACACTGCCGTTGCACTACCTGCGCAACAATATTTCCCTCGTTTCGCAAGATGTGTTTTTGTTCCACGGCACGATTCGTGAGAACCTGTTGTTGGGCGATGCCGATGCGTCCGACGATGACATCCGGACGGCAGCTCAAGTCGCCAATGCCGAGGAGTTCATTCTGTCATTTCCAGACGGATATGAAACGGTAGTAGGAGAACGAGGCGTTCGTCTTTCCGGCGGCCAGAAACAGCGGATTGCCATCGCGCGGGCCCTGCTGAAAGATGCTCCAGTGCTCGTGTTGGACGAAGCCACCAGTGCGGTCGACGCCAAAACCGAAAGCCTGATTCGAGAAGCGCTTCGCCGGGCAGCAACCGGTCGAACGGTGCTGATTGTAGCACATCGTCTTTCGACCATTATGGCCGCCAACCGGATTGTGGTCCTCAACCAAGGCCGAGTCGTCGAGACTGGCAGTTATGAGGAACTGGTTTCCGCACAAGGACAGTTCACCCAACTGTGCCGATTGCAGGAAAACGTTGTGTGATGATTGAGAAATTTGGCTTCTCCAAAAATCCGGGTTTTTGAAGTTACAAGACGAACAGGGCCTTCAACACACTGTTGACATAGGAGTGACATCACGATGCGCATCGCCAGCGGTGGGGTTCAGCACGAATCGAACACTTTCTCCAAGATACCGACTACCTTGTCCGACTTCCAACGGGACAGCGGTTGCGGTGAGGAATTCCAAGGTGGAGACGTGATTTTTGATCGTTATCGAGGAACCGGGACAATCCATGGCGGATATATCGATGCCGCAGAATCGGCAGGCGTCGAGTTGTTGCCATTGATTTGTGCTAAGGCACAGCCGGCGGGACCAGTCACCAAGGTGGCATTTGATACGTTGTTGGGCCGATTTCTGGATCGGTTGAAAAAAGTGCTACCCGTCGACGGTATCGCCCTCGATCTGCACGGAGCGATGGTCAGTGAAGAGCACAAGGATGCGGAGGGAGAGTTCATCAAAGCCGTCCGGGAACTTGTTGGCCCGGATGTCCCGATGGTTGTCACCCTTGATCTGCATGCCAACATCACCCTGCAGATGGCAGAACTGTCCGACTCGATCATCGGCTACGATACGTATCCTCACGTCGACATGCGCGATCGTGGTCGCGAAGCGGTGGAACTGCTAGTCCGTACAATTCGCAATGAAGTGCGACCCGTACAGGCGTATCGCCAATTGCCGTTGATCACGCTGCCGCCGAAGCAATGCACGCTACGGGAGCCGATGCAGAGCCTGATGAAGAGTGTTTTCGAATTGGAGTCCGAGTCGGGCGTGCTGACGGCGACCGTCTCGATGGGCTTTCCATTTGCTGACATTACCGATGCGGGCGTCTCGGTTCTGGTCACGTGCGACGGTGATGCCGATCTGGCCCGTCAAAAAACGAACGAACTGGCAAGCCGGGTGTGGAAGTTACGGGCTGAACTGCAACCAGAACTGACGCCGATCGAACAGGTCATTCAATTCTGTAACGAGCACGACAACGGCCTGGTAATCGTTGCCGACGGCTCCGACAATCCGGGCGGCGGAGCTCCGTGTGACGGAACAGTCGCTCTGCAGGCGTTGATCCAAGCGGATTTCCAGGGAGGCGTGGTGGGCATATTGCGCGATCCAGAAACAGTCGAACAGGCCCACGCTGCCGGAGTGGGTCTGACCATCGACGCACGAATTGGTGCGAAGACGGACGAATTGCACGGATCACCAGTCGAAGCGAAAGCGTACGTCCGCACGTTGAGCGATGGCCGATTCGTTCACCATGGACCGATGATGAACAATTTGCCCGGCGATTTCGGACGAATGGCGGTGCTGGTCATCGGCGGCGTGGAAGTGGTGGTGTCGACGCATCGTCAACAGCTACTCGATTGCCAGATGCTGCGGATCGTCGGAATCGTGCCGGAGCATCTCCGATTGCTCGTCGTGAAAAGCGCGGTCCACTTCCGAGCGGACCTAGGTCCACTGGCATCTCGCATCTTCGACGCCGATACGCCGGGCATTCACCGCCCCGATTTCGCAAGCATCGAATACCGCAGGCTGCGACGGCCCATCTATCCGTTGGATTCGGACGTGGACTTCGTCACTCCGGAATGAACGTGTCGGAAACCGACAACCCGACCATGATGCCCACTCATGTTGTGTTGGTAGTACAGGCAAGGGTGTTCGTCAAATGCCAATATCATTCATAGGGTGACGTCAGCGTACACTCAGGCAGTGGCAGGTAAGCCCCGAAATGTGGGAGAGCCTTTCTGAAGTTCAACGAAAGAAACGTCTCCAGTTTCCGCGCCCATTCGATGTCGGAGAGGCTCCAGGTGACTGCCCCAGAACCATTTGGCGTGAAATGCTCACGAAAAATGTCTCTGTTCTCACTGAGCGAGAAAGCCAGCACTCCAATATCAAGAATCCACGCGCTTTTCAGCCGAATTTACTGTGAATCGGACAAACACCGGGGGTGCCACATCAACATCAATTGGCCTGACTTTTTTAGGGTTGGTGTAGTTTTGCCTCGGGTAACCAGCGATAGATGCCCGCCGAGCTGTCGCTCCGATGACTCTCGGCGGTGAAAATAACAAATTCATCTTCACCCGTGACAAAGGCGCCAACTGTCTCGTAGGGTCCCGTCAGCAGGTAATCGAAGCTGCGGCCTTCGTCATAACTGATGGCAACCCCCGTCCCTTGCCACGACGACGTGCGCCAGGTCAGTGCCATCCCACCATCGGG
>Ga0310125_10001569_pt1 | contig 11586 bp, 6 predicted proteins | sample CB11b_Tmax_Bot8__FD_203508 | JGI IMG/M metagenome (GOLD analysis project Ga0310125, IMG submission 203508) | Marine microbial communities from Western Arctic Ocean, Canada - CB11b_Tmax_Bot8 | ecosystem: Environmental > Aquatic > Marine > Oceanic | place: Canada: Western Arctic Ocean | collected... | reverse complement strand
GAGATCCTGGCCTTGATATTGTTGGTATTACGGTAGATGGGAGCGCGGCGGCGACCGAGGACGAAGGCGGGCTTCGGCGCGGCGGTTTCGAGAAGAGCGAGTTGACTGAGGGCGAAGGAAATACGGGCGCCGTGAGTGCCGTCATTCTCTCTTTTAATGATTTTATAACATTGCCTGTTTCCGGAACTGAGACAATTGCCAGGGTCGACATCCGGTGTCCTTTCCCCGATGTTGGCGTAACCGCGAACAAGGTCGTCAGGTACGTTGATGGCCTTCGAGGCGCGGGGCAGCCGGTGGATAACGTGATTACCCACGGAAACATTGGCGTTCTACCTCGGAAGACCGCCTACGAGGTGACTCTCCGTGGTGTCCTGGCTGAGTTCGAACTGGCCTTCGCCGGTGAGAATAGTGAAACGATCGAAGGCGTTTATGGCCAGGCATTTACCCAGGCGATTGATTGCACGCTGACAACATCTGAGAACCAGGTAGTGTTCGGAGCCCAGGGCTGGTCGATCAGTCTCGCGGGTGATCCTGGCCTCGATATCGTTGGCATAACGGTCGATGGCACCGCTGCGGCCGACGAGGCCGAGGGCGGGCGGCGGCGCGGCGGTTTCGAGAAGAGCGAGTTGACCGAGGGTGAAGGAAACCTGGGTGCAGTGAGTGCTGTCATCCTTTCCTTTACCGAGTTCGTGACCCTGCCGGCCTCAGGTACTGAGTCGATCGCCAGGATCGACATCCGGTGTCCTTTCCCCGAGGTGGACGTGACCGAAACCAAGATCGTCAGGTATGTCGATGGTCTCGAGGGCGCCGGCCAGCCGGTGGAGAATATTATTACCCATGTAAACATTGGCGTATTGCCGCGCAAGAGAGCTTACGAGGTGGACCTCCTCGGTATTGATGAAAACGCCGTCACCTATGACTGTAATGTCGATGGACGGGTTAACATTGCCGATGCGCAGTGCCTGTTGAACTGGCTGTTCCTCGGCGGTACTGCGCCGGGTTGCCGGGATGCTATGAACTTCAACGGAGATGCCCGTCTGAATATCGCTGACGGTATCTCGGGGCTCAATTACCTCTTCCTCGGGGGTATGCCTCCTGTCGCGGGAGTTGGCTGCCAGCCTTATCCAGGTTGCGATTTGCAGGACACCTGTGGCCTTTGATGTAAGTCTGAACATTCAGCCAACACCTGGGGGTGGTATGAGTTGGCAGCCTATGAGTTCAGAGTTCTTGAACCTGTGGTGCCGGCCAATTCTTCCATTCTGAAATTGGAATGTAAGTGGGGCAGGCAATGAGTTCTCGCCTCATGAGCTTTCCCGGGCTCGGGCTGGAATCAGACGGTTCAAGCCGGGAGAGGTCTTCCAGGATGGAGCCTCTCCATTTGTTTGCCTGTTAACAATAGGAGAAAAGCGTGTCTGCAGTTAGACTGGCGGCCGGTCCAGGAGAATAGTGATGTCCGGAGAAAATACTGAGTCGCGTGGCGCGTTGCGCTGGCTGGCCCGACGGGTGGTGAAGTTCTATTATCCGCGGCTGGAGATTTCCGGAGGAGAGAAGATTCCACAGGAAGGTCCGGTCCTCCTGTGCGCGAATCACTCCAACTCGATGGTCGACCCGGTTCTGATCGGCGTCACCGCCGACCGGCCGGTGCGGTTCATGGCCAAGGCCCCGCTCTTCGACATGCCCGTGGTGGGGAGGGTGATGTATGCCCTCGGCATGGTTCCCGCCTACCGGGGAATGGACGACAAGAGCCAGGTTCGCCGCAACCTGCAGAGCCTGGATACCGGGGCGGAGGCCCTGATGGAAGGGAAGGCCCTGGGCATCTTTCCCGAAGGCAAGACGACCGACCAGGCCCATCTTGACAAGGTCCGGTCCGGAGCCGCGCGCATGGCCATCAAGGCCTACGATGAAGGGACCCGCGGAGTCCTGGTGGTTCCCCTGGGGATCAACTACGAACGAAAGGAGCAGTTTCGTTCGGGGGTCTGGATCCGGGTCGGGGATCCCATAGAGATCGATGACTGGGTGCGGCGACACGATGGCGACAGCCGCAAGGCGATGCGCGCCCTGACCACGGAGCTCGCCGATCATATCAGGGAGCTGATGGTGCATCTCGACGACCCCGAGTGGGAGCCCTGGCTCGAGGACCTCGAGGTCCTGGTTCCGACGGTGGTGGACCAGGCCGAGGTTCCCGCCGGCTCGCTGCGGCAGCGCAAGCGGATTGCCGATGCGATCAACCATTTCCTGGCGGCTGACCGGGAAAAGGCGGAGGCGGTCGCGAATGAAGTCAAAATCTACCGCGAGGCAGTCAATTCCGCGGGACTCAAGGTGGGCAGCCCTGTACTCGAGCAGAGCGGGCTTCCAGCGGTTATCAATGTCTGCGCGACGTTGTTCCGATTGTTGCTGTTTTCTCTCCCGGCGCTGCTTGGCTCGCTCTGGCACATCGTTCCATTCATCGCCGTTCGTTCCATCGCGAGGCTCCTGGGCCAGCCCGGGATGGTGACGAGGTCCACATACCGTATCCTGGTCGGGCTGCCTCTCTACCTGAGCTGGTACGCGGCGCTGGGCTGGCTGATGTTTGACCAGGGCTTCATGAAGGGCGTCATCCTGGGAACCCTGGCTTTCATGCCGTTTGCCGGAGTGTTCGCGCTCGCGTTCTGGAGAAGGGCGTCGGTCGCCGCGGTTGTTTTGTGGCATCAGCTGTTGATCTTCGGTCGCAGAGGGCGGCTGAGAGAGATCAGGCAGCTGCGGTCCGGTCTCCAGGGATTGCTCGCCGGGCTGGCGAAAAAGTTTGCGGAGGTGAACCCGCGTCCGGAACCGGAGCCAAGGCTGCGGTGGAGGCGCAGGGCGTCGGACGGGGCGGTTTTTAGTTCCGCTTCCCTGCTGGTGCTGGCCGCTGTCTTGCTGCTCTGGTTCGGGATCTTTCAGCCGGCGGGTATTGTCGAGCGTGAGCGGGAGAGACGCGATGGACGCGATCTTGGGGTCAAGTTGCTGGAGCCTTCTCTCAGGCTGAGGGAGCTTCTGAATACGGAAACTGGCAAGGGCAGGCTGGGGCGCCGTCTTGATGTGGATGAGGGAAAACTGATCCAGCTCATTGGAGAAATGGCCGCGTTCGAAAGGGAGGCGGGGGCGCTGAAGCTCGACAGGGAGAAGGCCGAAAAGGCCAATGAGGCGGGCTGGAACTGGTACCAGGTGCAGGGAAACAGCGACAGGGCCCAGGAGCTCTTACGGCGTTTTTACCATTATCGCGAGGTGCTGCTGTTTGTTTTTCTGAGATATGAGAGGGTCGCGAATTTTAATTCTGAGGAGGTTGCCGCTGACCTGCTCCTGCTTCGCGCGTTCCTCGTTGAGTACGCCTCGGGGGTTGTGCTCTTTGAGACCTCCCTGAAGTTTGTTAACGGGTTCAATGCGGAGAATACCAGGGCGAAGCTCAATGAAGGCATCCAGCAATGGGGAATCCCGCCGGCATTCTATAATTTTGTCAGGGATGGACTTCGCAGCCCGGAAAACCTGGGCCTGTTCAAGGAATTCGAGTCGCGCTACCATGCGAGCCCCATCAAGGATGAGCTGGGCAGGGTCGCCTGCTATGAACAATTCCAGCCGGTGATTAGAGCCGCGGAAGAAACCATCACCAGGTACGCGGAGTCGAGCAGCCAGCAGGTTGTGCGCCGGGCGCATGATCAAATCAAGGAGAGGAGCAAGGAGGTCGTCTACCAGGCTCAGAAGGCCATCTCTTCCTGGATTGGTGACTTCAAGACCATCCAGCGCGACTCGGCGATCAAGGGTTCGGCCGGGTTTGATAAGCTCCTTCAGATGATGAAGCCCGGCGACATTATCCTGGAACGGAGGGACTACTACGGCTCCAACGCCTTTCTGCCCGGGTACTGGCCGCATGCCGCCCTCTATATCGGGACAGTGGAGGATCTGAGAGAGCTCGGTCTGACCGAGGGGGTCCTGAAAGAAGCTTTTGGACAGGACCTGGTGAGAGCGAATACGTCCTGGGAGAGGTACACCTCGCCTGATTCTGAGGGCCACGAATGCAAGATCATCGAGGCCGTCAGCGAAGGGGTCATCTTTTCGTCAATGGAACACTCCATCGCCGAGGCGGACTCGGTTGCCGTCTTTCGACCGAGGCTGGCCGCCGATGCGATCAAGGCGGCCATCGTGAGAGCCTTCACCTACTGGGATATGCCCTACGATTTCGAGTTTGATTTTACCTCGACGGATAAGCTGGTCTGTACGGAGGTCGTTTTCAGGGCCTACGGGGGCGATTCCGGAGAGCTTGATTTTCCCGTCGAAGAGATCATGGGTCGGCCGACGATGCCGGCCGTTAACCTGGTCAGGAAATTCAGCAAGGAGCGGACCTCCGCCAAGCCCCAGCTCGAATTCATAGCGTTCCTGGAGGCGCCGGACAGGAAACTCCACCTGCTGTCCAAGATTCTCGTCCTCTTCTGCGCCTTCGGCGCGTTCATGCTCGGGCTCCTGGGCTGTCGCCTCGCGGTTAAATCCATCCGGATAAGGTTGATCTTCGTGGCCATCCTGGTGGGTCTCACTGTTCCCGCGGTCTTTTATTACCGTAAGATTCTCCCGGGTGAGGATGGCCAGGTGGCCGAGGCAACCTTCAAGTCTCCGGAAGAGCTTGTGGGGACACTCGAATTGAAGGGGCTGAGCTGGTGGAACACACTGATCCGAGAAGTGGCGACTGAAGAATAATTAATGACCTGGTGCAAGGATGGCTCGCCTGAAAAAACCCGAAAACGCTGACCCGGATGAAGCTTCCGATACTCCGGCATCCACCTGCTCGGTAGATGTGCACACGCATATTTTCTGTTGGGGTGAGAATCCGGAGGAGGGCTACCTGTCGGAAAACACCCGCAAGAAGTGGAAGACGCGGCTTGTTCTTCAAATCTCGGGAATACTGAGGGAGCCCGGTGAGACGATCAGCGAGAAGATGCGCAACAGGCTGATTCGCCACATCCAGACCTCGGGTCTCGACTACGCCGTGGTGCTGGCGCAGGACGCCGTGTACCACGAGGATGGCTCCCGCAACGATCCTGCTACGCACTTCTACGTCTCGAACGATCACGTGTTCGACCTGGCCAGAGAGTGCCCACAGGTCCTGCCGGGCTGCTCGATCAACCCGATCCGCAGCGATGCGTTGAAGGAGCTGGAGCGCTGCCGCGAGGCGGGCGCGCGCCTGGTCAAGCTGCACACGGCGATCCAGGGCGTCGATCCTTCGCGCCCGGAGTTCGATCCGTTCTACAAGCTGGCCAACGAGCTGGGAGTGGTGCTGATGTTTCATACGGGGTGGGAGCATTCCTGCAAGGTGATCTCGCAGCAATTTACCGATCCCCGGAAGCTCGAGCGGCCGCTCGATCACGGCGGGCCGGTGATCGCCGCTCATTGCGGCAGCTGCGCCTGGTACGATGGGGAGCAGTACTATCCCCGTTTTGTGGAGATGATGAACCGCTACGACAATCTCTTCGGCGACACGGCCATCATGGCGAGCATGAACCGCTGGTTTTCACTGCTGCGAATGAGCCGTGAAGAGGACTGGCTCAAGCGCCGGATCCTGCATGGGAGCGACTATCCTTTCCCTGCCGCGCGCCTGCCGTTCCTGCTTCGCACCGGTCTCTTCCCCCGGGAGCGGAAAAACCCGCTCGATTTCGACCTGCTGGTCAAGAGCTCCTTCAAGTTCGGCCCGGGCTACGCCGGACAGGTGCTCAAGATGCTTGGGGTGGAGCCGGGTTCTCCTCCTCCCTGCGCCTGAAGAGGTTCTCCCCGGGGGGCCGACGGTTCGTCGCATTGAGGCCGGCGGGTTTTCTTTCTAGATCTCATCTCCGGCCTATTTGGTCCAGCTCGAATAGCGGGAACCGCAGGTAGCCGGCTATCAGCATGCAGACGAAGGCGGGGACGAGGGCGGCGACCTCGTTGGGGAAAAAAAATCCCCAGCAGGGAGAAACAGGAGATGCCTGAACAAATGTTACGGCCATCTTTCATCTCCGCGGGAACGAAGATTTTTTCTCCACCACAGTTCGAGCACCGACTTGTTCCTTCCTCCTCCCGGTGGGTTCTGCAGTCCGGACACCAGGGTTGTTCCGGATTAGCGAAGAGATGATCGAAAGCGTTGCCCGGGGCTCGCTCTTCCATCGTTCAATCATCAAAGTCCGGGGGGGGAGGAGGGGGCTTCGGTGCGGGATCTGTCCGGTCTTTCCGGATATCATCCGGGGGCTCCGCAGGGGAGGGTTCTCGTTCTTTCGGGACAACGCTTTTTTGCGCTCTTTGGCTTTTCCCGTTTCTTCTTTTTAGGGCGGCTGTTCTTTCTTTCTTTCTTTCTTTCCTGCGCTCATCCGCGGCCCAGTCGGCCCATTTTCGATACCTGAGATAGTACCTGAAGGTGAAGCCGGCCAGGATAAAACTGATGAAGACGCTGTATTTGCCCCATGACGATGCTGCCAGGAAGAAAAAGACAGCGGCTATGCCAAGCCCTATGTAGGCAAGCTTGGTGTTGGCCGGTGTGAAAACACTGTCTTCGTAGCAGACCGCGCAGACATCCTTGCTGTCCCTTTCAGTGGTCTGGGTGTGACTGGAGCATCTCGGACACCAGGAGAGATCTTCGCCGATCTCGTTTTTTTCTTTGGATTCGTATTCGTTCATCTGTCAGTTACGACTGTCGGTCATTGCTTGAGCCGGATAGCCTATTGATCGCAAAACCACCCTTCGCAGCCCAGCGAGATGTCTCCGGTGGTCGATGAGAGCTCGCATTCGTTCGGTTCCGGCGGAGGAGCGCCCCCCATAAAGAGCCAGGCCAGTGTCCAGATCGGGTCGCTGATGTCCACTCTCCCATCGGCGCTGGCATCGGCTGAGGCCACGCACCGAGGTTCCGGAGTTCCCAGGAAGAGCCAGTTCAGGGTGAGGACTGCATCCCCGATCTGTACATGGAAGTCTCCCTGGGAATCACCTCGAATAAAAGGTCCGACCCACTCGGCCGGCCGGCAGTTCCCGTCCGGGCCTGCCGCCTGGAGCTGGTCCGGGTTCCAAAGATTCGGGCAGGTGTCGACATCGCCGCAGACGCCGTCATGGTCGATGTCGTTTTCGGGATCGGCCGGGCAATCATCGCACACGTCCCCTCGCCCATCCCCATCCGCGTCCGCCTGGTCGGGATTCGAGGTCAGGATACAGTTGTCGTCATCGTTGCAGACTCCATCTCCGTCGCGGTCAGGGCAGCCGCTGAGAGCGACCGGAGGATCGGCCGCCAGGGAGATCAGGACGAAGACCGGCAGTAGGGCCGTCGCCAGGAGGTTCTTCATGGATTGTTCCCGGTCCAGTTTTTGAGAGCGGCTTCCGCGCCGCAGGAGTGCGGCGCTCATCCTAATGGAGGTGAGCGGTTCGAGGCAAGGAATTGGAGCGGGTTGATTACCCGGCGCCGGCCGGGGGAAGGTGTTTCAGGGCCAGGCGTTTCCAGAAGCTCTTCCAGTACCCGTCGTAATAGTCGTTGGCGGCCTTCTTGATATGTTCGAGTTGTTCAACCTTCGGGGTCTTCTTCGGGTCAAAACCCCTGAGATGTTCTTTGCCGGCGCGCTCACGCGGCGAGACGAAGCGCCAGGCGGATTCACCCATTACCTCCGTGCAGAGCGCCGCGAACAGCGGGTCGTATTCTTTGAATTGTTCGCGGGTGTGGATGTGGTTGTGATCATGATCCATGGTTCGGTTGGTGTCGTACCAGGTCTGGAATCCCTCCGCCCAGTATTCGTTGCGGTTTTTCGAGGCATAGCATTTTTTTACACCGCCGAAGATGATGAGTACCTTGTCGTCCCGGGTGACCTTGGTCTTCGAGTGAGAGGGCTTGTCGTTGACGAGGATGTCGCCGCCATCGAGACACCTCCGGATGAGCTCCGGCGGCTGGTCCGGAAACGATTTCACCAGCGCGTCCAGCAGCGAAACAGGCTCAGTGCTCTTTACCCTCCGGAACCGCTGGGCCGCCCGGCCATCATTCCACAGGCCCTTCTTCGCCGCGTTTTTGAAGGCTCTTGTCAGCTTATCCTGAAGGTTCTTGTCGAAGCCGGCTCCATGAACGACATGACCGAACTCATGGATCAGGATGCTCTCGAGCTTCATTCCTCCCTCGTATTCGAGGACGTCTTCCTCGGCGAAGACGACGGTGGGGCGGCCCTTGGGCCAGGCGAGGAAGCCGCGGCTGCGCCAATTGTAGAAATCGAGCTCCTCTCCCTTCTTGTCGCTTCCGAATTGGGGAAGGTCGGAGGTGAATTCCTTGTGACCGATGAGAATACAGAGCACCTTCCTGTCCCTGATACGCTGCGCGATGGCGGGGCCTAGATTTTTCATCATCATGTCAAACTGGTAGGCGGCCTCGCGATGGGCGTAGTCGCTGACCTGCTTCGAGGTGGCGATGAAGATGCCCTGGACGAGGGTGCCCTTCGAATAGAAGGATGTGTCGAGCTTGTAGGAGTTCGCGAGCTTCTCGTCCAGGGGTTTCACCTGGTAGATCGACCCCGCGGTCGTGCAGGCCGAGGCGCTCAGCGCCACGATGGCTCCCAGGGCGAGGCCGATGAGACGGGAGAGGGGGGGGCGGCCCAGGCTGTTCTTATTCCTTGGTGGCATTTTTCTTGTTCTGGCTCTTCTTCTTGTTCTGTTTCTTCTTTACCGGGTTCGGTCGCTGGGGGGTCGGGGATACTTTTTCCCTGGGCATGATCGCTGTGGGCCGCCTGTTGTTCTTGATCTCGGAGATGTGTCCGTCGTAGGCCGCCTGCAGCCGTTTGACGAGCTCCTGGTTGCCGGAGGCGAGGTTGTTTTTCTCGCCGATGTCGGCGACCGTATCATAGAGCTGGACGGGATAGCTGGAGGGGTTCTTCGGGGCCTTTCCCCTTTGCCGGCCACGGCCTTCCTTCCAGGGGTAGAACTTCCACTTGCCGCTTCGCACGGTACCGGGGCCGTGCATCAGGACATAGAACTCGTGGGGACTTTTCGCTCCTTCACGCCCGGACATCAGCGGCCAGATGTCGAGCCCGTCAATCTTTCGCTCCGGCAATCTGCCGCCGCAGAGCCCGGCGAGGGTGGGGAGGAGGTCGATTGTCGCGGCGACCTCGCGGCAGGTCTTACCGGCGGGAACCTGGCCCGGCCACCACATCACGGTTGGCTCGCGGATACCTCCATCATAGACGCTGCCCTTCTTGGCTCTCAGGGGCAGGGAGCTGCCGACGGCCGCGCCGTTGTCGCTCGTGAAGATGACCAGGGTCTTCTCCGCGATTCCCTCATTTCGGACAGTCTTGAGAATCTCTCCGACGGACCAGTCAACCTCCTCGATGGCGTCCCAGATCAGCTTACCGGTACGCCCGGCGAAGGCCTTGGAGACGGCCAGCGGCAGGTGAACCATGGTGTGCGGGAGGTAGAGAAAGAAGGGCTTATCCTTGCCGCCCTTGATGAAGCGGATGGCCTCCTCGGTATAGCGTTTCGTGAGGGTGCTCTGGTCCGCTGGGTATTCGATGACTTCCTCGCCTCGAAACAGCGGCACCCAGTTGCGCTTCTTGTGCCCTTTTTCAAGGTCCGCGCGGGTGAGGCCGTTGCGGATCACGATGTCAGCGGCGAGCTTGTTGGCCGGATCGATCCACATATCGTTGGAGTAGGGAATGCCGTAGTAGTATTCAAAGCCCTGGTAAGTGGGCAGGCAGGGAGGCAGATGCCCGAGGTGCCATTTTCCGATGCAGGCGGTCCGGTAGCCCGAGTCCTTGAGCATCTCGGCGATGGTGGTCTCGTCAGGGTGGAGTCCCTTGCCGCTGTTTGGGAAGAGGACTGCGTTCATGCTCAGACGCTGGTAGTGGCAGCCGGTCATCAGGGAGGTTCGTGAACCGGAGCAGACGGCGCAGCCGACATAGAAGTCGGAGAAGATCATTCCGTCGGCGCCCATCTTATCGAGGTTAGGGGTCTTGGGACCCTTGGCGCCATTGAAGCCGACATCTCCGTAGCCCATGTCGTCAATGAAGATGATGATGACGTTCGGCTGCTTTGGCGCCGCGCCCATGGCCGCGGTTGACAGGAGACCAATGGCCAGCAGGGAGAGAATCATGAACCTTGTGACCGTTTTCATTGCGGAGCTCTTTCTTTGAAATGATTCGAGGCGGGCGCCGTGCGGAAGAAGCCCGGCGAACAGATACCCTACTCTCCGGAGACGAAGGTATCAATCGCCGTCGACAAGACGGGAGGAGAGCGCCGGGTTGGAGTGCATCCGTGCATCCCGCGGGGAAAGGTTACCTCTGTAGCCTCTTTGCTGATACCTTAGTGAGCTAGGGAATTCGGACTCCACAGGTTGTCGCCTGGAGAGCTTCGGGCCCGTAGCTGAAACATTCAACCTCCTTGGAGTAGCTGATGCCTGTTGATCTTTCCCGAATCCTGGCGCGTCTTTCCATTTTTTTTCTCGCTCCTGTTCTGCTGGGACTTCCGGTTTCTTTGCCGGCGGATGGGTCAGGGGAGGCTCGCTCCATCCTCGACTCGACGGGCGTCAGCGGCGGACTCGTTGTTCATCTGGGCAGCGGCAATGGCCGGCTTACCGCGGCGTTGCGCAGGACCTCGGCCTACCAGGTGCACGGTCTCGACACCGACGCTGAGAAGGTCAAGCTTGCCAGGGAGCATATCCATGCGCTGGGGATCTACGGCGACGTATCGGTTGACCGCCTGGCCGGCAAGAGGCTTCCCTACATCGAGAACCTCGTCAATCTTGTTGTCATCGAAGACCTGGCTGGTGTTGGCATGGATGAGGTTCTGCGTGTGCTGGTACCCCGCGGCATTGCCTATGCCAGGGTGAATGGCGGCTGGAAAAAGACCATCAAGCCGCGGCCGGAGAATATCGATGAGTGGACTCATTTCATGCATGGCCCAGGGGGAAACGCCGTTGCGCACGACACGGTGGTGGGGCCGCCGGAGCACCTGCAGTGGGTGGGGAGCCCGCGCTGGTCCAGGCACCATGACCGAATGGCCAGCATGAGCGCGCTGGTCTCGGCCAACGGGCGTATCATCTATATCATGGACGAGGGCTCTCGTATCACGATCCAGACGCCGTCAAGCTGGAAGCTCATCGCCCGGGACGCCTTCAATGGGGTGATTCTCTGGAAACGCTCGATCGGAAAATGGCATCACCACCTCTGGCCGCTCAAGAGCGGCCCGACCCAGCTTGCCCGGAGGCTGGTCGCAATAGGGGACAGGATCTACGTGACCCGGGGCCTGATTGCGCCGCTGGAGGAAATCGATGCAGTCACCGGGAAAACCCTGCGTGTCTATGAGAAATCCGGCGCCACCGAGGAGGTCATCGTCTCCGATGGGTTGGTTCTTGCTATAGCCAATGATGAGCTGACCCAATTGGCCGGTTATGTTCCGAAGTTCAATGTCGGGGACCAGAGACGAGTCCTCACCGAGTTCGTCTGGAATAAGAAGCCGCGTCGCGTCGTTGGTTACGAGGCGGGCACGGGCAAGAAGCTGTGGGAGCGGAGCACGAGCGTCGCTCCATTGACCCTCGCCGCGGACAAGGGCGGGGTCTATTTTCACGATGGGCGCGAGGTTGTCTGCCTTGACAGGAAAACAGGC
>Ga0310125_10001566_pt1 | contig 11590 bp, 10 predicted proteins | sample CB11b_Tmax_Bot8__FD_203508 | JGI IMG/M metagenome (GOLD analysis project Ga0310125, IMG submission 203508) | Marine microbial communities from Western Arctic Ocean, Canada - CB11b_Tmax_Bot8 | ecosystem: Environmental > Aquatic > Marine > Oceanic | place: Canada: Western Arctic Ocean | collected... | reverse complement strand
AGGCGGCGGCGAGTTGCTGCTGTTCTCGGTAATCATCCTGCTCGGCGTTGCGCTGACCAACATCATGTCCGACGGTGCCGCGGCGGCGGTGCTGGTGCCAATCACCCTTGCGGTGGGCGTCGCGGCAGACCTGGAGCTGGCGGTCGTCGCCATCCTGACCGCCATCTCGACTGCCTTCGCCTTCATGACCGCCTTCGGCACGCCACCCAACCTGATAGTCCACGCTTCCGGCATCCCCTCCTCAGCTGATTTCGTCCGCAACGGCGTGCCGATGGTGCTGCTGGCGGTGCTGGTGCTGCTCACCGCACAGCGCTACTACTGGCCCTTCGCGCTCGAGTGGACCGGCCTTTAGTCGCGCCCGCGCCGCGCTGCTTCCGAAAGGCCGCCGACGAAGGCGAAAACAACGACGGTGATGAATACCGCCGACCCGGAATCGGGCAGCTGCGAGAGCGGCCCCAGCGCCCCCCCGCCCGGTGAATAGTCGATCCACTCGCCCAGCGCCGCGCCGAGGTCCTGCGGCCCTGCCCCCGGCGGCAGCCCGCCAGCGCTCGCGAGCCCGGCAATCGCGGCGACCAGCAGGAACGGCAGCATCGCCGCCGTCAGCGCCCGCGCCGGGTCGCCCGCCAGGCGACCGCCAAAGTAGCCGCCGACCGCGGCGGCCAGCGAGCCGGGCAGCCCCATCAGGCCGAAGAGCACCATCGTCCCGAGGATGCAGCCGAACCCGGCCGGAACGCCGCTTCGCAGCAGCTCCAGCGGGCTCGCCGTCAGCGGCGAGCCCGCACCCGCAGGCGACGGCTGCCGCTCAGTCTCGTCCGTCGGCGCCGGCGCGCCATCCGGCTCCAGCTCCGGCAGCTCGGGGAGCGTGCGAGGCGCGGCTGCGTTTCCGGCCGCGCCGTCTGCCTTTCCGGCGCCTTCGGGGATGCCGAAGAGTTTCCGCTCCATCAGCTCCCAAGGGTCCTGCCCATCGGCCACGGGCGGCGCGAGCCGTCGCGCGCATATAAACGGCGCGACACGGAATTAATATAGCACCCAGCCCACAGCGGCGAAGACCCCGGAGCTCTATGGAAGTATTGACGGCAGACTCACTCGCGACCGCCATCCGCAACAGCGCTGAATACTCGCACCTCGGCGACGACGAAGCGGGCTACCTCGCGGAGCACATCCTGAACTTCTTCGGCTACAGCGACCGCATCATCGACAACGTGCTGCACCCCGAAGACCGCGATACATTCTACATGCTGGAAGACACCGGACTGATGGAGACCGAGCGCGAGGAAACCACGCTCTACGACGGTCGCGAGTGGCGCATCCACTACTGGCTCATGAAGCACCGCGAAATCTTCAACCGCCGTGACTCCGGCCCGCAGTTCGAACCCGAGGCGGAGGAGCCGTCAGTCTACGACGGAATCCCCGATAATATCTGGGCGCGCGAAGAGCCCGAAGACGAAGACGAGGCGTAGCGCCGCGCTAGCCTCTTAACCGCCGCTTGCACGGGGAGGCGCGAGCCACCGTTGCTTAGCTCGGTAGAGCGGCTGATTCGTAATCAGCAGGTCGAGGGTTCGAATCCCTCCGGTGGCTCCATTACTTGTTGTAACCGCCTTCATCGAAACGCCGTTTCGAGTGCCGCAGCGCCTCGAGCACCGGCATCACCCGGCCCGACATGAACGCGATGCAGGCGCCGCCGCCCGTGGATACGTGAGTGACCTGGTCGGCGAGCCCCATCTGGGCGAACGCCATCGCGGTCTCGCCGCCGCCGACGACCGTCAGCGCGTCGCGATTGGCCATGGCGGCGAAGATTTCGCGCGTTCCGGCGGCGAACTCGGGGTTCTCGAAAACGCCCATCGGCCCGTTGGCGATGATGGTTCCAGCCTTCTCGAGGTGCGTGAGGTAGGTGACCAGCGTTTCGAGGCCGATGTCGTGGACCGGGTGCTTCGTCGGCAGCTCGCTCACCGGGAGGCCGTGGCGCAGGCCGCCGTCGCTGACCGCGACATCGACCGGTACCATCAGGCGGTCGCCAAACTCCATGCAGAGGGTCCCGGCGTCGGAGACCACCGTTTCCCAGCCGGGGGTGTGGTTGCGGATGTAGGCGGTGCTCGGCTCGCCGATGTCGATGCCGCCGGCCATCAGGAACAGGTTGGCGACGACGCCCCCCGTCAGCACTTCGTCGACGCCCTGCAAAAGCAAGTGGCGCGCGATGGAGACCGAGTCGGCTGCCTTGCTGCCACCCAGCAGCGCAATCCGCGGCGCCGGGCCGTCGGCAATCGCGCCGCCCAGCTTGCGCAGCTCGCGCTCCATCACGAGGCCGGTCGCCATCGGCAGCGCCTCGGTGAAGCCGACCAGCGACGGCTGGCAGCGGTGGGCGGACGCGAAAGCGTCGTTGACGAAAATGTCGGCCAGCGGCGCGAGGTTGCGCACCAGCGCGGTGTCCGCCTGCGGCGAAAAGCTCTCGCCGTCCCACGATTTCACGGCGACCTCTTCCGTGTCGAAGCGGACGTTGTCGAGCATCACTATCTCGCCCGGCTGCAGTCCGCGGATGGCGTCCTGCGCCAGCTCGCCGTGGATGTCGGGCACGAACTCGACCGGCCGGTCGAGCAGGTGTGCCAGCCGCCGCGCATGCCGCGTGAGCGGGGCGCAGTCGAGCAGGCCGGGGCGCGACTGGTGCGCCAGGATGGCGACCTTTGCGCCCGCTTCCGCCAGCAGTTCCACTGTCACGGCGTGGCGCCGGATGCGCGTGTCATCCAGCAGCGCGCCGGTCTCCGGGTTGAGGGAGGAGTTGATGTCGACCCGCAGCAGTACTGTCTTCCCGCCGGGCGGCAGGTCGTCCAGCGTCAGGAAGCTGTCGCCCACGGCGGGGGATAAGGGGTGTTTCTAAACCCTTTGTCCAATCCAACCCTGAAATCCGCTCAGTAAATCAGGGCTGCTCGCGCTCGATATGCCGCCCGACGACGATGAAGTGCGCGATGGCTGCCTCAATCTGGATGCGCGCGGTCGCGCCCTCAGAGAGCCGGAAGTCGACCTCCGCCAGCTTCTCGATGAGCTGCACCTTCGCCTCGTCGGGAATCTCCAGCTCGCGCACTGTGCGGTGCATCTGCCGCAGGATATCCTCACCCGCGAGGCCGTAGGTGATAATCAGCGCGTCGAGCCGCTCGCGTGCGCCGGCGAAGTTGCCCTGCAACGCCAGCTCCAGCACTTCGCGCACTTCGCCCGGCCGCGCCGCCGAGACCGCCTGATAGACCACCTCGGCGGTGATGGTCTCGCTGTCGGCGGCCGCCGCCATCTGGAGCGAGTTGATGGCCCGGCGCAAATCCCCTTGCGCCAGATACGCCAGCGCCTCGTACGCCTCGTCATCTACCTTCAGCTTCTCGCGGCCGGCGATGAACTTCAGGTAGCGCTGCACATCCTCGCCCTGCAGCGGCCGGAAGCGGAATACCGCGCAGCGCGACTGGATTGGCTCGATGATTTTCGAGGAGTAGTTGCATGACATGACGAAGCGGCAGGTGCGCGAATACTTCTCCATCGTGCGGCGCAGCGCCGCCTGCGCCGCACTCGTCAGCGCGTCGGCCTCGTCGAGAAAGATAATCTTGAAGCCGCCCTCGCCAATCGGCGCGGTGCGCGCGAACTCCTTGATTTTGCCGCGCACGACGTCAATCCCACGCTCGTCGGAAGCGTTCAGTTCGTGGAGGTTGTGCTGCCAGTATTCGCCGAACATCTCCTTCGCCAGCGCCAGTGAGCAGGTGGTCTTCCCCGTCCCGGCCGGCCCCGCAAAGAGTAGGTGCGGCATCGACTTCTCGCGCACGTAGCTCGCGAGCCGGGTCGTCACCGCCGATTGCCCGACCACCTCGGCGAGCGTGGCGGGGCGATATTTCTCGACCCAGATTTCCTCCATCATGGGGGCAGCAGCCGCCTGAATTAAAGACGGCGGCTGCGTCATTTTGCAATATTACTAAAATAAATTCTCTCCTCTTTTTACTAATAACCTTGACAAATAGATTAAATAGCGGAAGTAGTGTATGGACCATTGAAGAGAATAATCAGGCGATATTGTAATTGATGAATACACTACCTGTTCACATATTATTAAGGACGCGTTACAAAGTATCAAAGAGGCATACTTCCATGACTGAAGATTGTAAATTAGTTCATGCAGATTGTCTGGATTATCTCAAGAAAATTCCAGATAATTCAGTTGATTTGATTTTCACGGACCCTCCGTATAACATTTCCCAGTATTCTACTGGAAATATGAAATTCGACTGGAGAAGCGACATCAATAATGACCTCGCTGAATGGGACAAAGATTTTTCACCGTCGTCTGTTAAAGACAATTTTCTTCGGGTTCTGAAACCTACTGGCAATATTTTTGCATTTTGCACATACAACATGATTGGCTTTTGGCATGCAGTATATGATTCCATTTTCGATACTTTCCAATTTTTTGTCTGGCATAAAACAAATCCAGTGCCCAAGTTCAGGAAGGCTGGTTTCCTGAACAGCTGTGAACTTATTGTTTGCATGTGGAATAAAGGCCATACTTGGAATTTTGGAAAGCAGAATGAGATGCACAATTATTTCGAATCCCCGATATGCATGAAGCCTGAAAGATTGAGCGACCCCAAACATCCAACTCAAAAACCAGTAAAACTTCTCAAACATTTGATAGAAATAGGTTCAAATGAAGGCGATGTTATTCTGGACCCTTTTATGGGTGTTGGCTCTACGGGTGTCGCAGCGATGGAATTGGATAGGAAGTTTATTGGAATCGAAATTGAAGAAAATTATTATGAGGCTGCTAAACAGAGATTACAAAAAAAGCAAATGAAATTAGTCCAATATTAAAGAAATATTTCACAGGCGTCCTCATTTATAGTCCCCGGATTCGACCCTCGTATGGCGCCTTACAGCGGGGTCGATTTCTACAACCTCGAGCAGCACCTCGCCGAGGAGGAACGCATGGTGCGCGATACGGTGCGTGACTGGACCGAGGAAAACGTACTTCCGGTAATCGAGGAGCATTACATGGCCGGCACTTTTCCGATGGACCTCGTGCCGCAGATTGGCAAGATGGGACTCTTCGGCTGCAACCTTGAGGGCTACGGCTGCGCCGGTCTGTCTAACGTCGCCTACGGGCTCGTCTGCCAGGAGCTGGAGCGGGGTGATTCGGCGCTGCGCAGTTTTGTTTCGGTGCAGGGTTCGCTCTCGATGTATCCTATTCACGCCTTTGGCTCCGAAGATCAGAAGAAAAAGTATCTGCCCGGCATGGCTGCGGGTGAACTCATTGGTTGTTTTGGACTAACTGAACCTGACCATGGCTCCGACCCCAGCCGTATGGAGACGAAGGCGATTGCCGATGGAGATGACTATGTACTCAATGGTGCGAAGATGTGGATTACCAACGGTACCATCGCCGACCTCGCTATTGTATGGGCCAAGCTGGACGGCAAGTTTCGCGGCTTCATCGTCGAGAAGGGCGACGAGGGCTTCAGCGCGCCGGAGATGAAGGGCAAGCATTCGCTGCGCGCCTCGGTCACGAGCGAGCTGGTCCTGCAGGATTGCCGTATTCCCGGCGACCGCCTCCTGCCCAACGCCAGCGGTCTCAAGGGCCCGCTGTCGTGCCTGACGCAGGCGCGCTACGGCATCGTCTGGGGGGCCCTCGGCGCCGCGATGGGCTGCTACCACGCCTCGGTCAAATACGCAAAATCGCGCATCATGTTTGGCAAGCCCATTGGCAGCTTCCAGCTGGTGCAGCAGAAGCTGGCGTGGATGCTGCGCGAGATTACGAAAGGGCAGCTGCTCGCCTACCACCTAGGCCGCGCGAAGGACAAGGACGAGGCTTCACCTGAGATGGTCTCGCTGGGCAAGATGAACAACGTCGACGTTGCGCTGAGCATCGCACGTATGGCGCGCGATATCCACGGCGCCAACGGCATCCTCAACGAGTACCCTATAATGCGCCATATGGCCAACCTCGAAAGCGTTTCTACCTACGAGGGGACGCACGACATCCACAACCTGATTCTCGGTAAGTGGATAACGGGAATACAGGCGTTCGAGTAGGCCAGCGCGAAGCCGGCAAGCAGCAGCAGGAACGGCCGTGGGCGCATCGGCCCTACACCGCGCCCGGCGTCGCCGCAGCCGCAGCCCAAGCGTCGCAGGTGGGGCAGTCACGGGTGAGCGAGTTGCCGTCGCCCGCTGCGCCGTCGTCGTCCTCGTAGGCGAGCGCGTCGCTGTAGCTGTGGTAGCCGAGGGCGATGGTGTCGGCGATGTCACCCAGCCCGTCACCGATGGCGCTATCCTCGATGCCGAAGACGTAGATGACGCCCGGGTAGCGGTTGACGAAATCGCTCGGGCTGGCGGCGACGATCGCGGCGCTGCGTGCCGGGATGGTGAGCGTCTCGCCGTCACCGCCGAGAATCAGGTCATCCTCGGCGAGGTCGCTCAGTTTCCAGCCGGCGACCTCGGCCGCGACCCAGGCGGGGTTGTAGATTTCAACCCATTCGGTGCCGGCGGCCGGCTGGTACATTACCTCGGTCAGCCGCAGCGTTGTGTCGGGCGTCACGCCGCTGAAAAGCGTCACGCGCAGCTTGGCCGGCACGTCGCCGTCAGCGGTGCGCAGCAGCAGGATGCGTTCCTCAGTCACCGAGACCGTCGACTTCGAGACGTCGCCACCCCAGAAGCTGACGCGCGCGTCGGGCGAGAGCGTGCGCACCTCGACCGACATGCCATCCTTCGTGCCGAGCTCGTCGCGCAGCCCGTTGTAGGTGAATTTCGCCAGCGCCTCACATTTGGCGAGTGACAGCACCCCTGTCTCAGTGAGCAGCCCCACCGTCAGGCCGGCTGACAGCTGCGGGCTGCCACTGCCCCACTCGAGCGTCTCCCAGTCGACGGTGCCGGAGGCGTTGCCGCTCGACCCCGCCAGCTCGTGCGTGATGGAGCGCGTGGCGGCGATGCGGTTGTCGTTACTGTCAAGGTCGACGCCGATGCGGAAATCCATGGTGGTCGAGAAGGCCTGAATTATGATGAGGAAGAGCGTCAGCGCGAAGGTGAATTCGATGACGTGCGTAACGCCCTCTTCCCGCCGCGGAATCATCCGCGCTCCTCGCGCCGGAACAGCCATGCTGCGAGGGCGAGGCAGGCGAGGGGCCATAACAGCAGCGCCGACGCCACCTGCCATCCTGAAACTCCCTCGAAGTCAACCGCGAAGGTGCGGTGCGCCAGCAGCCCCACCCCCATCTGGTAGACGTAGCCTGGATTGAGCAGTCCCATGTGCGAGACCACCGACTGGTAGCGCGGGTCCTGCTCGTAGCCCGCCGTGGTGACGTCGATGCCCAGCGCGTACGCCGCAGCGAGGAACAGCAGCGGCCAGACCAGCGCCACCAGTAGCCACACCAGCAGGCCATAGACCGCCGCTTCGGCGCCGGTACGCGCCACGATGGCGAGGCAGAGCTGCAGCAGCACGAAGGTCAGAATCATCAGCTGCCCCAGCAGCAGGTAGCCCGCAATCGCGGCGCCAGCCGGCTGGCCGCCTTCGCGCAGCATCAGCGCCAAGCCGAGCAGTTGCGCCGCCAGCGCCGGCAGCCCGATTGAGAGCCAGAGGCCGAGCGCCTTGCCCAGCACGACGGTTTCGCGCCGCAACGGTTGCGCCAGCAGCAGCGGCAGCGTCCCGCTGTCGCGCTCGGCGACGAAGCTGTCAAGCGACACCGCCACAGAGGCGAGCGCCGTCACGAAAAAGGTGAACCACGCCAGTTGGCCGAGCGCGTCGTTGGGGTTCTGGACGCCGCCGAGGAGCGCGTTTTCGTCCTTCTGCAGGTCGCCCAGCAGCCACCCCATTCCGACGATAAAGAGCGTGAAGAAGAGCACCAGCACAATCGTCCGCGGCGACCGCAGCCCGCGCTGCGCCTCGAAGCGGGCGATATGCTGCGCCGCCCCCCATTCCTGCCGCAGCCACGGCAGCCGCTGCGCCGTGAGCCAGCCGCCCGCCACCAGCGTCAGCAACTCGCCGCCGAAGAACCAGCGGTCAGCCTGCGAAGCGAGCACGATGTCCTCCGGCTGCGCCTCCCAGCCCTGCCGGATGAGGGTGATATTCTCGCCATCCTGCTCGAAGAGGGTGATGTTGTAGACCTCGGTGGCCCGGATGGCGACAATCTCGTTGACGAAGAACATCCCCGAAACATTACCGTGCACCAGCAGCGGCATGCCCGAAAGGTTGAGCATAGTCTTCCCATACAGGTCTTCGGTGTAGACCAGTCCGTCCGAGGGCGAGAAGATGCCGGTCTTGATGGTCCCGTTTTCGTAGACCGAGAAGCGCGGCGAGGTCACCAGCGTCCCGCGGAAGACCACCTCGTTGCCGCCCGCCCCCGGCTCGCCGTCGAGGTAGAGCCGCCAGACGTTGCCGTCGCGCTCGAGGTCGCGCGACGCCCAGAAGCCGCCGGGGTCGGTCTCGGCGGTCAGTTGCCAGTAGCCGTAATGCGAGACCGCCAGCAGCAGCACCGCGAGGAACGCCGCCGCGAGCGGCTGCCACGGCCCCAGCGCGTCCCAGCGCGCCCGGAGTTCGGCGCGGTTCATTCCTCCACCTCGGTCGAGGCGAGGAACACTTCCTCGAGCGTCGGCTCGTGTGGCGCGACCGAGAAGACCAGCGCGCCGGTATCCACCAGCGCGCGGGTCAGCTCCGCCGTCGTGAGGCCCGCCAGCTGCACTTCCAGCCGCGTGTGCCTCCCGTCACGCGACGCGCTGATTTCGGCCACGCCATCGAGCGCCTCAAGTTTCTCGAGCATCTCTGGCGCGAAGTCGCCCAGCTTCAGCGTCACCAGCTGCCCCGCATCGGCGACCGCGCTGCGCAGCTCCTCGACCGGCGCCTGCCGCACCAGCCGGCCGCGGTGGATAATCGCCGCCTCGCTGCAGAGCTGCTGCACCTCCGCCAGCACATGCGAGCTGAGCAGGATGGTCAGCCCCTCGCTATTGAACTGCCGCAGTAGCTTCCGCAACGCGGCGACCCCGCGCGGGTCCAGCCCCGAGGTCGGCTCGTCAAGCACCAGCAGCCGCGGCCGGTGCAGCAGCGCCACCGCCAGCGCGAGGCGCTTGCGCATGCCGAGCGAGAAGCCGCGCACCGCGCGGGTAGTCTCGCCCACCAGCCCCAGCTGCCCCAGCAGCTCGCCACCGCGCGCATCAATGTCGTCGCGCGCCAGCCCGTGGAACGTGCCGTAGAATTGTAGCGTCTCCTCCGCCGTCAGGTGGCCGTGCAGGCCGACATGCTCGGGCAGGTAGCCGATTTCGGCGCGCCCGTGCGTCGCGTCGAGTGGCTCGCCGTCGAGCCGGATAGCGCCCGCATCCGCGCGCAGGATGCCGACGATACAGCTGATGGCGGTCGTCTTCCCGGCGCCATTCGGGCCGAGGAAGCCGAACATTGCCCCTTCGGGGACCGACAGGTCCAGCCCGCGCAGCGCCTCGACACGCGAAACCTCGCGCCCCCAGCGGCGGACGGGGTAGCCCTTCTGCACGCCCTCAAACTCCAGTAGCACGCCGTTGCAAGCTGCCTCGCGGTTATAAAACCGCAGCACCTGCACTCGTCGTGAGGGACCTCTGGCGCTACCCGTTCCTACCCGCCGCCCGCGAGGCGGTGCAGGAACTGCAGCTCGAAGATTTGCTCGACGACCCGCTCTACGGCGAGGCCAATTCGATTGCGGTGATGCGGCTTGAGGCGGCCGCCGCCGGAGGGAAAATTGCGACCGGCACGCCCTCCGACGAACGCGAGGAGCAGGACCAGCTGCTTGGGTTCCTGATTTCGCGCCTGATTCTCGCGGCTGCCGACGACCCCAATCTGGCCAGCCAGGTCGCCCTCGCCGAGGCGATGCGCGCCCAGCGATTCCTGGCGACCGAGGAGGAGGCTGGACTGACCCACATCGCGTCCGAGCTGGGGCTCTCCGCGCGGCGCGAGAACGGGAGCTATGTGGTCCCCTTCAGCGACTACCTCACTGCCGCCGCCAGCCTCCGCGAAGGCAAGTGGAAGCTGGTCAACCGCGGCGTCAGCCACGGCATGGTTTCGCTGCCGCGTGAAGCGCTGGAACGGCTGCTGCGCGAAGTCATTGTCAACCACCTCAGGCAATTGCCCGAAGCACCCGATGGCATTGCCGAGCGGTATGCGCCTGAAATCGAGGCGCTGCTCGGCGTCATAAAGCAGCGGCGCGAGAAGGTGATTCGCGAAATGGGCAAGCTCGATTTCGGCAAGGCGCCGCCCTGCTTTAATGGCCATCTTGCGGACTTGCAGGCGGGCATCAACCTGCCGCACCCGGCGCGCTTCTTCCTGACGACCTTCCTGACCGCGCTGGGGCAGGAGCCCGAGCAGATAATGCAGCTCTACGCCACCGCCCCCGATTTCAAGGAGTCGGTGACGCGCTACCAGGTCGAGCACATCACCGGCAAAATCTCGGGGACTGAGTACGACACTCCGGGCTGCGAGACACTGATTTCGCAGGGTGTCTGCCCCGGCGGAAACGCGCTCTGCCGCGAAATCCCCCACCCCCTCAGCTACTACCGCGTCATGGCTGAGCGCGAGAAGCCCGACGCGGTGCGACGCAAGCGGCTGCGCCTTGCCGAAGGTCGCGGCGACGCCGGATTCTGGCAGAAGCTGCCGCTCAGCGCGGCTGCCGACGCGCCGCAGCGTTCACTCGCTGCGGCGCTCCAGTCCAATTCCCAGAGCAGGGTCAGGGTGCAGGTCGGCCACTTCAGGGCCCGACGCGACAAGCGTGGCGACGAGTTCGTCCGCTGGGCCTCGGCGCGGCTGACTGACGACACTTCCCCCTCGCTCGAAACCCTGCCGCTGACGCAGTGGGAGCTGGCGCTGGCGCTGGCGCACGCGAAGGCGCGCGGCGAGCCGGTCGAGGTGACGTTGCTGCCGGTTAAGCTGGGCAACCAGTCCCGGCTGCATGTGCTCGCGGTCGGCTGAAAACGCTCAGCCGAGCCGGATGCGGCGGCCGCACTGGCAGATGAACTTGATCGTCTCGGGCGGGATAGCGTGCTTGCGGTCGCAGTTGGGGCAGGTAATCTGCCGGTCGCCGGCGTGCTGCTCGGCGGGCGCGACATATTCTTCGCACTTCTGGCAGTAGTAGTCGGTCGCGTAGCCCGAGTCGGGCCAGTGCTGCAGCGCGCTGCCATCCTTCGGGCAGTGGAAGCCAGCGCCTTTCGGTGCCGGCGGTTTATCGGTGGGCTTCGGCGGCTTCCCGGACGGCGCCTTGCGCTTCACCTTGCGTCCGCGTAGTTTCGCCTTGCGGGCGGACTTCTTCTTCACCTTGCGGCGGACCGGTGCCGCGGCTGCGGCCGGTGGCGCTGCGTCGTCGCCAGTGTCTTCCTCGGTATCTTCTTCCGAGCTGTCGACCAGCTCGGCGCCAGAGGTCAGCTGCGCCAGCAGCTCGGTTTCGGATAGCCCCTCTTCAGGAACGTCGGCGCCGATGCTATCATCAAGGTCATCATCATCATCTTCATACTCGTCGTCATCGTCATCATCATCTTCCGTGCTTGGCAGATCCACCTCGTGGCCAGTCCCCATCATACTATCCTTGAGCGGGTCGTATTCCTCCCTCTTCTGCGGCACCAGTTC
>Ga0310125_10001565_pt1 | contig 11594 bp, 5 predicted proteins | sample CB11b_Tmax_Bot8__FD_203508 | JGI IMG/M metagenome (GOLD analysis project Ga0310125, IMG submission 203508) | Marine microbial communities from Western Arctic Ocean, Canada - CB11b_Tmax_Bot8 | ecosystem: Environmental > Aquatic > Marine > Oceanic | place: Canada: Western Arctic Ocean | collected... | reverse complement strand
GACAACTCCCCGGAACGCCCGTCACGCTCGGTGACCCCGACTCGTAAGCGGATCCGCCACACCTGCCATTTTGGCATTACCCGGCTTCAAAGACGAAACTGCCATATTGGCACTTCCGGCTCGGTGGGGATCGGACGGAATCTGTCCGTAAACCATTTATCCACACTGGTTTACAATTCACATCGTGAAAATCGGCACGCCATTTGTTCTTAGTCTCCCTCAACGAAGCCTCGCACGAGAGGCCGACCAACCACGGCCGGATGGGCCGGACCTTGAAAAGGGAGTACAGAGCCATGACGAGTACACTGTTACCGATGGGATGGAAGGTGGGGCGTCTTGAGAACGTCTGGGGCGACATGGACCGGATGATGGGTGCGTTTCTGGGCGGTGAATCGGGCAAGTCGGTCGACTGGGCCCCTCGCCTGGACCTCTCGGAAACCGACTCGCACTACGAGTTGCATCTGGACCTGCCTGGCGTATCCGAGGACGACCTGGAGATCGAGTTTCACGAGGGCAACCTCTCGGTCGCGGGCCATCGCGGAGAATCGCCCGACGAGCCGGACCGGTCGTGGCATCGTGTCGAGCGTCGACGCGGCACATTCCGCCGCGTGATTCGGCTGGGTGAGGAGATCGAAGCGGAGGGGATCGAGGCCGAGCACACCGACGGGGTCCTGGTCATCCGGGTCCCCAAGGCTGAGACGGTCAAGCCGCGTCGGATCTCATTGAAGAGCTAGTTCTCTTCGGCCCGCAGTTCACACCGGGTCGGCGTTGGGCTCCTCCCCCCGGAGCATCAGCCCGGCCCGGTGTGTCGGTTTCCGTCCCACCCGGCGCCGTTCTCGATCCGGCTCACGGCCTGTTCGCATCCGGGTGACTCAACTGGCTCAGTCGCAGCAGGTGATCATGCACTCGCTCGCCATCGATCGTCACCGCCTCGAACCGCACCTGGGGGTCCTTGGCCGAGGTATCGAAGTCCATCACCGCGAAACTGCAAGTCTTGTTGTAGCCCCAGATCAACCCGGGTGATGGGACCACCTTGTGAGTGTGCCGGTTGGTCAGCTTCGAACTCTCCAGCTCGTACAGGTCGTACCCTCCGTCGCGCTTCGTCACTCTGAGGTCGGTCCGGTGGCGATCGGCCGAGACCAGGATCACGCCATTGATCCGTTCGGTCTCGAGGAACCCGAAGATCTCTTCGCGTTCCTCGGCAAACCCGTCCCACGTGTCACGGCTGCCGGGTTTGACTCCCGCCGACCAGGGCACGGGCGAGGCGATGATCCGAAACGTCCCCTTCGATTCCTTCAGCGTCCGCTTCAGCCATGCCATCTGCACCGGCCCCAGCATGCTCGGCCGCCGGCCTCGACTGCGGTAGTAGCGACCATCGAGCAGGATCACATGCAGGTCACCGATCCGAAAATCGCACCAGCACCCCGGCTGCTTCCGGCCTCCCCCGTAGTAGGGATTGCACCAGTTCCGCGCGAAGGTGTTCCAGACCCGCCGCTTCCAGGCCGGCTTCTCGATCTCGGGACCCGGTACGCAGTCGTTGGTGCCGAAGTCGTGGTCGTCGTAGATCGCATACACGGGTGTGCCGGCCACCAGGCGTCGCCATTCGGGCCGAGACTGCCGACGGTAGTAGCAGTACCGGGTCGTGAGCGTTTCCTTCGGCGCGTCGATGTAGACATTGTCCCCGAGCATCAGCATCGCATCGGGCTTTCGCTTGAGAATCGTATCCCACATCCGTTCCCACTTCGGCACGTAACCAGCCCCGCCACCAAAGACGATCCGTGTCTTCCCGGGCTGCCCCACGGCCGCCGTCGTCCGGAACCGGGTATTCTCTGCCTTCTGCGGCCGGCCGTCGACAAGCACCATGTAGCGATACCCTGTCCCCGGCTTCAGCCCCTTGAGTCTCACGACGGCCGTGAAATCCGTCTCCGGCATCGTCCGCCCAAACGCCTCGAGCACGATCGCCCGGCTGGCAGCGTCGCGGACCAGGATCACGATCCTCGAAGCCCTGGCGGTACGGAGCCAGACCGAGGCGGCCGTGTCAGAGACATCACCGAGCATCGGCCCGTGGAGCAGGTCGGCGGGACCGTGCTGTTTGGCCAGTTCCCGAAACCCGTCACTGGCGTACAGCGGCTGCAGGACATCGCGCGGTCCGGCCACCAGCCGTTCAAACGGCAGCCCCGCCGCCATCGCCTGCCGCATCTGCTTGACCGCCTCGACAATTCGCCCCTGCTTCGCCGCCGCCATCATCGCCACGAAGTGCGTCTCGGGTGCCCCGGGCTCACCCTTGCCCAACTCCACACCAGCCGCGACAAAATCGCCCCTGGCGATCAGCCGGGTGGCATTCCGCTGAGAGTCGTGCTGGGCATCGGCGGGATCAACCGCCCATAAGGCAGCAACCACCACCACGAAGACCCTGCCCGCCCGGCTGCACCTTCTGAGGAATCCCTTGCTGATCATGGGAGTTCCACAATTTCCCTGCCCGACTTGGTCGCCAGCCCCTTGAGCGTCTCGGGATTGATCGAGTTCATGAGGAACATCACGCGGCCGTCACCCATGCCGACGTTGAACCCTCCGGGCCGTAGTCCTCCAAGGCCCGCCCTGGGATTCGCCGCCTTGATCTCGTGATCGACCGGCTTGGTCCATGGCACCGCCCGGTCGGCATCCACCTCGACCAACATCATCGTCAGCGACGTCCCGTCACGGACGTCAGCGAACTTGACACCCGTCTTGGACATCATCGAATCGGCTCCGACCACTGCCAGGTAATTGGTCACAGTTCCAGCCGGCAGGTTGGGATTGGCGAGCACGGCGGGCATCAGCCGAATCAAGGGCTTGTTGTGAGCGCTGTCCCAAGGCTCATCCAGCTTGAATCGCTTGAAGAGTGACTCCTGGTCGAGGAAGGGCAGGATGTGCACTCGCCAACTCAACAGCGGTTTGCCATTGGCGTCATAGCTGGCGCGAGCTGGCAGGCGGCCATGCACGCTGTGGTAGTTATGAAATGCCAGCAACACCTGCTTCATGTTGTTGCGTGACGCGCTTCGCCGAGCCGCCTCGCGAGCCTGCTGCACCGCCGGCAAGAGCAGTGCCACCATGGTCGCCGTGTTGAAGTACTCCAGCCCCACCTCCATGGTCACCGTCACCCCGTCACGCTTGGGCTGCAGTCGCTTCTCGAGCGAGTTGGCCAACCGGGTGAAGTAGTTTCGAGTCGCCTGGCCCACTTGCCCTTCGCCTGCAGGAATCGCCAGCGTCGTGGCCAGGAACATGGTCTTGACCATCCCCAGCCCACCCCGCACACCGGTGTCAATCGCGGTCGCCGCCCCGGCATCGGTTGCCGTCGCGACCAGTTGCAGCTGGCTGTCGGCATCGACATTGATGTTCAGTCGCAACGACTGCAGTTGGGCTGGCAGCGAGCGGACAAACTCCAGCGGCGGCGGAAGCGGAGGAATGTTCTCCAACATGTTTCGCAGCATCGGCCGTAGTGGTTCGACGGCCAGGAACACCGCGACGTCATCGGTCGGTGCCAGCGTCCCGATCTGTTTTCTCAGCGGCGACAGTGCCGCGGAATTCTCCAAGTCAGCGGCCGCCTTGAGCATGGACTCGAGGAATCCCGGAGTCCCCAACACCATCGTCTTGCCGTTGATCAGAGCCAACCCAACCGGCGGAGAGAGGCGAAACCGGTACACCTGCTTCCCGGCCGTGACAACCCGCTGGGCTCTGGCAAGCAATTCAGGCTTCAACGTCACCGGGGCCGAAAACGAAACCACCGCACCCAGGCCGGGGGTTGGGGCATTAGACGGTGGCGCGACAATCGCGATCACCTGCTCGATCTTCAAAGGATCAAATCCCAACTCCTCGATTCCGCCCGCCGTGAGAATCTCCCAGGGCATCAACTCGAGTCGCGGCGCACTCTGCAGCTTCTTGAAATTGACCACCGCAGCCATCACAGCTTCAGCCGGGACGTACTCGATGCCCTGCAAAGCCGCCTTCTCGGCCGCGTCGATCCGTGGTGACGGAATGGCCAGCAAGGCCACGCACATCGTCACCAGCGACAGCCCGCTCAATGAATGCCTCATCATCTCACCTCTCCCTGATCGCCCTGGAATCTCCAGGATCTTGAATCCGGACGTTGCCGAACAACGCCGCAACTCTAGCCCGCTCCCGATCGACTCGCTACCACGCACCCCTCGCAACCGATCGTCTCAATCGACCGACTTCAGCGGGTAGTGAAACCCCAGGTCCACCGGGCCGGTGTCACGTAACTGATCGGATCGAGTGGTCCGTTCATCGAGTCCCCCTGCGGCGGCCAGCCTCGAACCGGCATCGATACACCGACTCGCTGCAACATCCCCCACCCCGCTCTCAGCCAGCAGAAACCGACGACCTCCAACCACCCGGAACCGGGGATCCGACGCCAGGTTGCCCCCCGAGTCGTCTCCGCCCTCGGGCACTCCACCCTGCAGGCAACAATGTGCAAACGCGGGTTGCCCCGAGCCGAGTTGTACGGCGAGCGGATTGCCCCAGATGATCGAATCGACCACCTGCGGAGCCGCATTCTTCTCGAGCACCACCCCGACCTTGCCGGCACCGGTGATCGTACAGTTGGAGAATCGCACCCGGTCTTTTCCTCCGACGATCCTCACCGCGTGAGGCAGCGATGTTTTGCCCGAGGCATCGACGAGCACATTGCTCAGAGAAAACCGGCCCGCCTGGGCGTTGATGTTCAGGCCCCGGACCTGGACATTCCGCAGCGAGACGCGGGTCCCGGCAAGAGGCAGGGGACCGCCGGGGTCGCGACTGGCCTTCGAACCGTATTCCCAGCCGAGATGGATCATTCCAAAACGACCTCCGACAATCCGCACACTCTGAAGCGGACCGGCCAGCATGACCGGTGCCAGGCAGTGGACGTCGTGGAGACTGATATCGTTGACGCGATTGCGGGGGAACTTCTCGCGCGGAGCACTGTGGCTGTAGATGCCGTACTTGCCCCCCACCCGTTCGATCCGCACGCGTCTCAGCTGGATGTCTCGCGAGATATCAACCGGCCCGGCCTTCCAGTGGTTGCGGATCCCGAACGCGTTGCCCCGGGGCACATCGGTGACCGAGCAATCGACCACCCGGATGTGCCTCACCCCGTCCTCGATCTCCCACGCATTGCCCGTCGACTTCGGAGCACCTCGTGCGTGGCAGTCGATGAAGCGGACATTGGTCGTGATCGCCCCGGACCCCTTGTCGGCATCCCCGCTGGCATCGAAGCCGTCCTCGAGCCAGTCCTCAACCACGCACCCCCGCACCTCGCAGTCGCTCGACCCCGCCCCGATGTCCAACCCGACAAACGGTCGCAGGATCGTGACATCGCGAATCTTTATCAGATGACCGTGCTCGACCACGATGGCCCGGGGATTGTAGTAGTCCTGCTGGCGGTAGATGTTGGCATCGACGGTCAGTCCCCGGATCTCGACTCGCCTGACCGGCTGATCCGGCTTCCCTGCCACCCACAACACGTGGACCTGGCTGTCGGTAGTCCGCCTGGCCTTCGTCCCGTTGGCGGCACCGTCGGCCAGCTTGATCGTGGCCCCCTTGCCACTGAGTTTCACGTTGCTCGAACCGATGACCACCGTGCCGCTGACCAGGTAGGGCTGCTTGGCCGGAGGAAACACCACGGTACCTCCTCCTGCAGCGGCCACCCGCGAGATGGCCTTGTTGATCGCGGCCAGGCAGTCCGTCTTGCCGTCGGCCACTGCTCCCAGGTCGGTAACACGCACCCGGGCGGCGGCCGCCTGCCGCAGGACGACCGGAAACAGGGACCCTGGCGGGTTGCCACCAGCAACAGCCTTGACCCCGGCCAACCGGTAACGATCGACCTGTCCGCCCTGCGAGTGCCAGATCTGGTCGGGATGGCCCGGCACAAAATCGAAACCTTCCAGGTGCATCCGCGTCTCGGCAATCTCCCACACTCGCGTCGGCTGCTGAATGCTGGCATCCAGGGTCTTGGGCAAGTCGAATTCGAACAGCCCATCCATGCTGCCGAAGGTGTGGATCGAGTAGAGCTTGCTGCCGACGATGCGGACCCCCTGCGAGAAGTGCATCGCACCGGGATAGCGAAACACCCCCTCCCGCACGATCCGGTCCCCGTCGATCTTGTAGCGGTGGATTCCCAGGTCGCGGAGGTCCCCGATCCACAGGTGCTTGCCATCGAAACAGACCGGATCAATCCAGGTGAGTTCCCTGGTGATGTCCCAGGTCTGAACCACTGTCAGATCGCTGGCCCGGATCTTGGCCACCTTCCCGCGATCCAGCGCCTTGTCGTACTTGCCTCCTTCGGGACCATGCAGCAAGCCGGCCCACAGGAAGCCATCGTGATAGTCGATCGCTCCGAAGTGGTTGACCCCCTCGATGCGAATCGTCTTCTGCTCGATCAACTTCCAGTTCTTGTCGAACCGGCAGATCGTACGGGCGTTGGAAGAAAAGTTGTGAGTCTTACCGAGGGCCAGCCCCTGGGTGGCCGCCCCCCCGACCAGGGTCCGTTGCTCCAGTTGAGTGGCCAGTGGAGTCTCGAGCCCCTTGCGAGTCAGCCTCGAGCGATACACCGGCCTCAACCGCGCGATCCCCAGCCCGTCGGCCACCCGGATCATCGCACCGACCCGATCGACCAGGGGAAACTCGACGCCAGCACCAAACAGGCCTGCCACCTTCCCCGCCTCGTTGGCACAGCAGTAGTTGATCCGCACCTTCTTCTGCTTCAACAGCTTCGTATGGGCTGCGTCGACCGAACCGCCCCCGTAGAGCTGGATGAACGCCGCCCCCCCCGCAATCGTCTCGTCGACGTACCGGCGATTGTTGGCCTGCCGCTCCATGTTGCAGACCTGGACCCGGGGATGAGCCGCACGGGCCGCCCGGGCCGCAACAGCTCCGCAGGCCAAGAACGCCTGGTGCAATCGCCGGTGAGCCACGATGCGGGCCGTCACGTCCGCGGCCAGCTTCTCACGCGTGGCCGGATCCTCCTTCAAATGCACGTTCAACCAGATGTTCTCGGGCATCATCGCCAACGCCTCATCCAGCGTCGGCACCCTCGTCCCGCCGAAATGCTTCGCCTTCCAGGCTCCGGCATCCAGCTTCTTGATCTGCTCGAGCGTGAGTCCCGAGACGGGACCCGTGCCATCGGTCGTGCGGTCGACGGTCGAGTCGTGCAACAGCACCAGTTTTCCGTCGCGGGTCAGCGCCACGTCGAACTCGATCATCACCGCCCCCAGCCGAATCGCCTCGCGGAAGGCCTTGATGGTGTTTTCCGGATGAGTCTCACTGGCGCCGCGATGGGCACAGATGCCACGGGCGGGCATCGCCACTGGTGACTCGACCGGCTCGGCCGAGACAACCGGCCTCGACACGAACAGCACGGCCAGCAAAAAGACGAACGGCCGACTTCCCAGACACATGGTGCTAATCTCCGGTTTCCGATCACGATCCGACACCCCGCCCGAGTGGGGCTTCGCCAGCGGCGGCTCGTGCGTCGTGAATTGTGAGAACTCGAAAAAAACCGCGGCACCTTCACAGTACCATGGGGTTACTTGTCCCTACGGGCTCGCAGGCTCAGTTGAGTCGTCGAGCAGAACATCGAAAAAAGTGGCCACTGAGTTTCAGCCGCGAAGCAGTCCACTCACCGGCCCAACGTCACTGGTGATCGCGCTGTGCTCGGCCAGTTCGGTCCTGCGCATGGTACCTGCATCCCAATTGCCATCACAACTGGCCGACACCGATGCAGGCCACCGGTCCGCAGAGCCTGCGGACCCTGATCGGGGTCCGCGATTCCGCGCCACCGCCACGCTGTGCAGCGTGGCCTGCGGCGTCGCGGTGGTCGCCACGATCGCCCTGGCCGCCTTTCTGCTCGAACAGGCACAACTCAAACGCAGTGTCGCCGACCAGGCCGATGCAGAGATCGACCCCGTGCTGACCCGCTACCGGCAAGCCCAGGCACGAGCACACCGCCAGGGCATCGACCAGCCCCGCTTCGAGATCGCATCCAAGACCTTTGTTCCCGACCACGAAGAATGCGTCGTCGTCAGCATCGATGACACCCACTACGCCTTCCCGCTCTCGCTGCTCTCAAACATCAAGACGCACGTGATCAATTGCCAACTCGAAGGCCAGCACGTGGCCGTGACCTACTGCGACCTGCAGGACTCCACGAGGGTACTCAAGAGCTCGAATCCGTCAGAACCACTCACCGCCTCCGCCACCCGGTTCGACGGAACGCAGCGAGGCATGATGCTGGAGATCAACGGCGAGGCCTTCCGCCAGATGTCGCCGGACGTCCCGCTGTCGGACCTGCCGTTTCAGCGTGTGATCTGGGGGCAGTGGAAGGGTGAGCACCCGAACACGAGGGTCCTGGTCGTTGAATCTGACAACGACTCCACGGTCACTTCGCCTGCTTCTGAGACACCAGGAACGCGATCAGGTCGATGAACTCCCGTTCGGTCAGCCGCTTGTCGACCCCATCGGGCATCGTGCTGATCCGCTGAAGCGACTGCTCCTCGATCTCCGACTTGGCGATCTTGTGCAGCTTGCCTTCCTTGTCCCCCAGCGTCAGCTGCGTCGCCGTCTCGGAGACTCGCACCCCGGTCACGACCCGTCCGCTCTCGAGCACCACCACGCGGGTCTGGTAGCTGGGAGCAATCGCGCGACTCGGCTCGAGCACCGCCTCGATCAGGTGGATCCGCGAAAATCTCCGGCCCACCCCCGTCAGGTCCGGCCCGATCCGGCCACCCTCGGCTCCGATCCGGTGACAGCGGGCACACAATCCCCGTTTCTTGATGTCCAGGAACACTCTCTGGCCCAGCACCGCGTCTCCCTGTTCCTTCAACGCCCTCTGGGCGTAGGTCTCCAGCACACCCTCGAGCGTCCGATCCCGAAATCGCACCTGCAACCGGCTCGGGCGATCCCAGTCGACCCAGGCCACCAGCCGGTTGACTCCTTTTTCGAGCGTGGCATGAAACCGGTCGCTGTCGGGCTGGAAGCCTCGTACACCATCACGCCGATAGACCTCGGTGCCGTTGATCGTCACCCGCAGCCGCCCGCCGGCGGCAGCCAGGAACTCGATCTGCTTCTTCGCCGGCGAGCTGACGTCGGTCCACGCCACCCGCACGGTCTTCTCGGCTTCGACCTTGCCTCGCGGCAACACGACCGCCGGATCGGCCCCTGCGGCCATCACCACCTTGCCCAGGCGATCGCCGCCGGTCGACCCGGCCGGCCCAACACCCGCCAGCAACCCCGTCGCCTCATCAACACTCAGCACCCCACTCGCCCGCCACCTCAACAACAGCCCCCCGTCGCCCTGCAGGTCGGCTCGCGCACGTGCCAACGCCTGGGCCGAGACCACCTTGCGAGCCTCCAACCGGTCCAGGGTCCCGAACACGCGGGCCTGGATCGACGTCGAGCGGTAGGTTCGGGCCAGTAGCTGGATCCGACCCAGGTCCTTCGCCTCCCCAAATCTGCCCAGGTACGCCAGCCCCGCTTCCAGGGTGATCGGATCATCCAGCGCCGCCCGCGCCGCACCCAGCGAGCCGGGATGTTCGAGTGCCACCAGTGCGGACAGGCCGGCGGACCGCACCGCTGCATCAGGATCGGTGACCGAGCGTGAGAGATCCGCAGCCAGTGTTTTCACCTTCAGCCGCCCCGCCGCCGCTGCCGCCGCCCGTCGTACCGGCGACGCCTTGTCGCCCAGCAGCTTACCCAGCCGCTCGGCCAGCCGCTGATCGCCCCGATGGGCCGACGCGGTGATCGACGCGGCACGCACCGAGGCGTCGGTGGAACCGAGTCCCGCTTCGAACAGACCGCCGGAATCGAGCCCCTCGCGGCGGCCCAGACGCTCGAGTAACTCGGCCAGCACCGGACCCTGCTCGAGCTGCCCGCCCAGTGTCACCAATCGGCTGCCGGCTGCCCCCTTGAAACGCTGGTCGAGAACCGCCAGGGCCGAGCGGCGATTGGCCGGCGAATAGGCCGCTTCTGCGACCACTCTCAGTAACGCCGAGGTCGATGCGTCCGAGACCTCGGCTTTCATCGCATCCAGCAGCTCAACCACCGCCTTGTCATCCCGCTCAGAAACCAGCCACTCCGAGAGCACCTTCGACGCAATCGGTACACCCTGCCGCCGCATCGTCCTCAACGCCGTCACCCGCACCCGTCGGTCCTCGTCTCGTAGCGCATCGCCGAGGGCCGTCGCGATCGTGGTCGTCTGATCCCAATCCGCCGGATTGACCGGACGGGGTGCCGGGCGGTAGCCCCAGTACTTCCAGGCCGCCGGCTTGCGCCACACCCGGGTCAAACACTCGGCATACTCACGCCGCCGCTGGGGTCGAGATTCGGACTTCAGCTTCTCGATCAACCACTCGACGATCGTCTCGTCGTACCGGTCGGCCACGGCCCGAAGCGCCATCGCCCTGGCCGGATGCGCCGAGGGCAACTCGAGCAGCTCGAGAGTTTCTGACCAGTTGGCGACTCGTCGCAGCGCCTGCTGCCCGGCATGCAACCGGACGGCATCCAGGGTGGTCGGCTTGTGCCCGGCAAGCCACTTCGGCAGCCCCGACCACTTCAACCGGCCCAGGGCAACAAGCACCTCGCGATGGACCTCCGCTGCGGCCTGTGCCTGCGACCCGGCCAGGTCGGCCAGCCGACCGGCGATCGCTGCGTCGCCGGGTCCGCTGTCGAGCTTGTTGCCAACCAGCACGGGATCAACCAGGTCGGCAACGGCACGGATGGCCTGGACCCGGACCCTGGTGCTCGAATCCCGCGCGGCCACCTCGAGCAGCTCATCGAGAGACTCCGCACCACCGGCCGCCAGCAGCCAGACCAAGTGCATCCGAGCCCGGACCCGGTCCGGGCCGGTCTTATTCCTGCCCGATCGCAGCACGAACTGCAATGGTGAGTTCCAGTGTTTTCGAGGCAATCGCAACAGGGCCGCAGCCGACGCCTCACGCTTCAGTCGACTCGTCGACCTCAATCGAGCAAACAGCGCCTGCACGCTCGCAGGCTTCGGTGGCGAGTCGCTTGAGGAGCGGGGGGCGGGGGCTCCCTGGGGAACGACCCGATAGATGCGGGCTCGGCCGCGTCGAGGTCGCTGGCCGTCGGCCCAGTCGGAAATGAACAGCGCCCCGTCGCGGCCCACGACCACGTCGGTCGGCTTGAAACCGTAGGGATCGGTCGAGGCCCCGCTGGCAAAGACCTGCTCGCGCATCGGAGCGAACCCGGCTCCGGCCGCCTGCCGGGGATAGAAGACCACCGAACTGCCCCACTCGCAAAAGAACAATCCACCCCGGTACGCCTTGGGAAAACTCGTCTCGCCGTAGTGCACCCCTCCGGCTGAGGACCCGCGTCCCATGTCCGCCAGCGGACCCAGGGCCAGCTCGCGTCGCTCGCGATAATGATAGGGGTACCCGTGATCGGCTCCGTGGATGCTGTGATAGACCCGGATCATGTAGTCGCCGCCGTCGTTCTCGTTGTCACGCACGAAGACGTTCAGATCGTCATCCAGTGCGAGGTCATAGATGTTGCGGAGTCCTCCGGAAAACACGTGCAGGTCGCTGCCGTCGAGCCGGCACCTC
>Ga0310125_10001564_pt1 | contig 11600 bp, 10 predicted proteins | sample CB11b_Tmax_Bot8__FD_203508 | JGI IMG/M metagenome (GOLD analysis project Ga0310125, IMG submission 203508) | Marine microbial communities from Western Arctic Ocean, Canada - CB11b_Tmax_Bot8 | ecosystem: Environmental > Aquatic > Marine > Oceanic | place: Canada: Western Arctic Ocean | collected... | reverse complement strand
GCCAACAAACACCGCTCCCTCCAGGCAATAGGTCACCTCGCCGTTCAAGCTCCAACCCACGGTCGTCAGCAACCCTCCGTCAGAACGCACCGCCTCTGTCCCGGTATTCATCAACAAGAAGCAGCCAGTGCCGTAGGTGTTCTTGGCCTCTCCCGGTGAAAAGCAGGCCTGCCCGAATGTCGCAGCCTGCTGGTCTCCGGCCATCCCCGCCAACGGAACGCTCGTACCCAGGATCTCGGCATCGATCTCACCAATCACCCCCGACGACTCGACCACCTCGGGCAACATCGCCCTGGGAACACCGATCGCCGCCAACAGCTCGTCGTCCCACTCGAGCGTGTGGATGTTCAACAACAGTGTCCGGCTGGCGTTGCTGACATCGGTCACGTGGCAGCGGCCTCCGGTCAATCGCCAGGCCAGGAACGAGTCGACCGTGCCAAACAGCACCTCCCCTCGCTCAGCCCGCGACCTGAGACCCTCGACCTCATCGAGCAGGTGAGCGATCTTGGTGCCCGAGAAGTACGGATCGAGCACCAACCCGGTCTTGTCCCGAATCAGGCTCTCGTAGCCGTCGCGTTTCAGATTCGCACATCGCTGCGCGGTCACGCGGCTCTGCCACACGATCGCGTTGGCGACCGGCCGCCCGCTGTCTCGCTCCCACACCACCGTCGTCTCACGCTGGTTGGCGATCCCCACCGCCACCAGCTGACTCGAGTCGACCTCCGCCTCGACCAACGCCCTGCGCGCCGTCGACAACTGCGAATCCCAGATCGCCTCGGCGTCGTGCTCGACATGACCCGGCTCGGGGTAGATCTGCTCGAACTCGGCCTGGGCCATGCCCACCGCCCGGGCCGATTCGTCGAACACGATCGCGCGGCTGGAGGTGGTGCCCTGGTCCAACGCCAACACGTACTGTGACATGCACTCGCCTCGGTTTTTCGGTCATCAACGCGGCGCCGCCCGACTACTTCACCCGCTCTCGCCACGCACGCCAGCTGGCACGCAACTCGCTCAATCGCTCGGACATGCCCGAATCTCCGGCCAGGTTCTTTTCCTCGCGAGGATCACGCTTCAGGTCGTAGAGTTCCTCGACGACCGGGTCCAGGGACGTGTAGCGGACGTACTTGAATCGCGGACCACGCACTCCCTCGGTCATCGGGATCCGAGGGTGCCGGAAGGGATGCTCGTAAAAGAACTCGGTCCGCCACTTCGCTCGACGACCCCGCAGCAAGGGCAGCAGAGATCGCCCCTGCACCGACCCGGGCACGCCCAGACCGGCCAGGTCGAGAATCGTGGGGGCGATGTCGATGTTCAGGGCCGGAGCGGAAATCCGGCTACCCTTGCGGCCCGACGGCAGCCGAGGATCACAGATCACCAGTGGCAACCGGATCGACTCCTCGTGCATGAACCACTTCCCCGCCAGGCCATGCTCGCCCAAGTAGAAGCCGTTGTCGGAAGTGAAGATGATCACCGTGTTCTCAAACAGCCTCTTCGACTTCAACAGCCCCACCATCCGGCCGATCACATCATCGACTCCCATCACCAGCCGGTAGTAGTCCTTGACCGATTTCTGGAACATCGCCGGGTCGGCGAACCGGATCTTCCAGCGCCGACGTGCCTCGGACGTCTGCAGGAACTTCGGCAAACGTGCGAAATGCGCGGCGGTGGCCGTCGCCGGACGTGGGATCTGCGTGTCGGCCAGAACCGTCTCGTAGCGGTGATCGGGCTGGAAGGGCCAGGGATCACCGTCCTGACAATGAGCCGCCTTGGTGTAGTACTGCAGCAGAAACGGCTTCTCGCCGTCGCAGGTGTTCAGGAAATCGAGAACCTGCTGGCCCAGGCGGTGAGTCAGGTGAGGCCCCTGGCCGTTGGGCTTGGGGTAGTAGCGACCCTGGCCGCTAAACCCCTTGAAGACGTCGTAGCGGTCCACAGGCAACCGCCCGCCCAGGCCCCACTTGCCAATCATCGCCGTGTGGTATCCCGACTTGCGCAACAGCACAGGAAACGCATCCTTCCATTGCATCTCGCTCAGAGGCTGCCGGAAACTGCGGATCCCGTGACGCATCGCGTACTGGCCCGTCAGAAAACTGGCCCGGCTGGTGGCACAGATCGAGGTCGTGCAGAAAGTATGAGTGAAAATGGCACCGTGACCGGCCAGCGCGTCGATGTGAGGCGTCTTCAGGACCGGGTTGCCCATGCAACCCAGGGCATCAAACCTCTGGTCGTCGGTGATCACCAGGATGATGTTCGGTCGCTGAGCCGCATGCAGCCGAGCGACTCCGACACCCGCCAGTAGCATCAGCACGCAGGCGAGCACACGCCCAGGGACCCCTCGGCCACCATGCCCCGACCGCCACTCCTGCATCTCCCACCCCCTTGGCACGTCCGATTCTTCCTCGACGGCGACACAGTGCCCCATTGAACCGAAATTGTCAATTCTCGGAGGTGTCCCCCACTTTACCTGCTGCCCGAGAGCACCTATTCTCCGCTCCGCCTTCGCTCTCGAGCCAGTACCGGGAAGATCCACAGTGTCCTGTTCCATCGAAACGGCGACCGACCGCGACTACCTGAACGTCGCCGCACTCGACCGCATTTCCTGGCCCATCGCTCCGGACCTGTTCATTCCCGACGGAGAACACATCTGGAGGATCTGGTGCGACGCGGCGACTCTGCTGGTGGCCCGCCGACCCAGGGAATCAGAGCCACTCCCGGAATCCGACGACATCGCCGGCGCGCTGGTGATGTTTCCCACCAACACCGCCGAACTCTGCCTGCACAAGATCATGGTTCATTCCCAGTGCCGGGGAGAGGGAATTGGCAGCGAGTTGATGCAGGCCGGGCTCGCCATCGCGACCGCGCCGGTCTTTCTGACCGTAGACCCCGGCAACGACGCCGCCGTCTCGCTTTATCAGAATTTCGGCTTTACCATCCGCAGCCGAGTCGACGGCTTCTACCGGCCGCACGAAGACCGGCTGATCATGGTTCACCCCGGTCCCCAGTGACCTGCTCGGCCGAACCCGAGTCGGACTCGGCCTGCACCGCCTCCTCTCGCTGACCCAGCCGCACCTCCTCGCCGCGAATGATGCGACCGATGTTGCCGCGGTGCCGGTAGATGATCAAAAACGGCACAGCGAGCGTGAACGCCGAGAGACTCCAGTGCGGGATCCAGCGATCCTCCATCACCATCAACGCCGTTTGCACAATGGCAAACGCTAGCGATGCCAACAGCGAACCCAGGCTCCCCATGCGACTCGTCGCCAGGCTCAACAGGTACACGCCCACGGCCGCCAGCGTCGCCCACGGACCCAGCACCACCACCACGCCCAACGCGGTGGCCACTCCCTTGCCCCCTCGCAGGCCAATCCAGCAGGGGTACATGTGCCCCAGGATCGCAATCAGCCCCACCAGCACCTGAGCGTGCACGATCGTAACGCTACCCGGTTCAAGCGTCGCGACCCACCGGGCCATCGTCTCTGAAACCACCAGGACCGGCAGCAGTCCCTTCGCAGCGTCCGGCACCAGCACCGCCACGCCCCACCTGAGACCCATCACGCGGGCCACGTTGGTGGCTCCGATGTTGCCGCTGCCCTGGGTGCGAATGTCGATTCCGCCCACCACGCGGCCGATGATGTACCCAAACGGGATCCCACCCACCAGGTAGGCCACCACGCACGCGATCACCATGTAGACGGGCGTCGTCATCGGGGTCACGCCGAGCCGAACGGGAATCCGAAGCGGTGTGCCCCCAACGGGTTACCGCCTGTGACGAGTTAGAGCCGATCGGCGAGGGAAAGTCGAGCGACGGGATCGGTTTTCCCGACTTCAGATTCCGCCAATTCCCATCCGCCACACACCGCCACACACCGCCGCCTCATGCTGCTCGAAAGAGGTCCGCCGATTCGCGGCTCAATGAGGACCTCTCGAGTTGACTCGCAAACTCGCTTCTGGCCCGCTCGCACGCCGATACGTCGATGCCGCAGACCACGCGGGCACTCTCGAGAACTCCATCAAACCACCGACAGTAGTCCAACTCGGGCCAATCGCGACGGCAGTACCGGGCCAATCTCGAGGACTGGCGGGCCAGTTGAGAGACCTGGCCGGGCACGACAAACTCGGCGTACTCCAAGTCGATCACCGCCGGAGAAATCACCCGGCTGCCGTGACACGGCAGGAACACGTTGTCGGGCCCGACATCGACGTGAAAACAACCGGTCCGAAGCAAGTCAACCAGAACACCGGCGACCCGGTCCAAAGCGCGACGCCGCTGCACATGATCTCCGGCGATCGCCAGTTGCGATGACAGGCTCGAACGACCGGCGAGGTGTTCGATCACCAGGAGACTGGCCACCAGCGGATCGAATCGGCGACGGACTCGGCCCTGGGCAAAGACTCCAGGCACGACCAGGCCCAGCCTGGCGGCATGCTCCAGGTTCCTGGCTTCGCTGAAACCGTATCGCCGCCACTTGCGTTTGCGATGCAGCGTACCCAGGAAGACGACCTTCACCACGTGATCACCATCGCGGAACACCAGTCTGCGGTCGGTCTGCTTCAGGATGCCCGACACCTCTCCGTCGAGAATCCGCTCGGCATACGCTTCCAGGCACTCGCCCAGTTCGCCGTCGCCGGCCCGTCCCACCACTCCACGGCCACGAACGGCCGTCGGCAGGAACGAAGACAATGCCGGCGTCGGGTCGCTCACCAAGTCACCTGGGTTCGAGTCACGCGGCCTGTGCCCGCTTCAGCAGCACGTTCAATTCGGCGAAGACCCGCTCGGGAGTCAGCTCGGTCATGCAGCGGTGATGGCCCAACGGACAGGTTCGCTGCTGGCACGGTCCGCAATCGACATCCAGTTGCACGTGGATCGCGTTGTCGGAAAACGTCTCGCTCCAGGCGATGTGAGTCGGGCCAAACAGCGTCACCACCGGAACGTCGAACGGGGCTGCAAAGTGCCTCGGCCCCGAGTCAGTCGTGACCATTGCGGTGGCGTGCCGGACCACCGCCTTGGTCAGCCCCAGGCTCTGGGGCTCTTCAGACAACGACACGACCCGAGGGTCATCGGCGACCGCGGTAATCTGTCGGGCCTCCTCACGCTCCGAAGGTCCACAGACCACAACCACCGCCAGTTCAGTCGACGTCACGATCTTCCGCGCCAGTTCTGCGAACAGGCCGCTGGGCCAGTGCTTGGCTGCACCGAACGCGCCACCGGGATTGAAACACACGTAGGGCCGCGGGCCCAGGACATCGCCCCGACGTGCTCGAATCGCACGCCAGGCCGATTCGTCTGACTTCGATACCGACAGGTGCATCCGACGATCGGTCGACTCGCAACCGAGCCGCTTGACCAATCTCAGGTATTCATCCAGCACCGGGTGAGGTGTCTTCTGAGACCGGGGCGGGACCGGATCGGTCAAGAACAGCCGGCGGCCGTCTCGAGCCAACCCGATCCGGCGACGGGCTCCCGACAACCACGCCATGAAGGCCGATCGCAGCGAATTGGGAAACAACACCGCCACGTCGAACCGCTCGGCTCTCAAACGACGCGCCAGCCCCCAGCCGGAACTCTCACGCGAGCCGCCACCCGGGTCCCACTCGATCGACCTGTCAACCAGGCCGGTCCCTTCCAGGACATCGCCCACGTAGGGACGCAGCACACCCACCACTTCGCCATCGGGCCACCGGCTGCGAATCGAGGCCAGGGCCGGGGTGGCCATCACGGCATCACCAACCCAGTTGGGCAGAAACACGGCGGTCTTCATGCCATCCCCCGACCGACTCCGACTGACCCCGGCCACGCTAACCGGCCCGCCGCAGTTGTTGTTGATCTGCCTCGCGAATCCGGGCCACGATCTCGCTGGTCGAGAGCCCCGGCACCAGCCCCAGGCCCTTGGCGACTCCCCCGTAGGACTCGACCAACTCGCGTCCCACGATGTCCTCGACCGCGTAGGTCCCCCCCTTGACCAGCACGTCGGGTCTGAGTGTCTGGATCAGAGCTTCGGGGGTGGCTTCGTCGAAGATCACCACGTAGTCGACGACCTCCAACCCCGCCAGCATCGCGGCTCGCTGCTGCTGAGCAATGATCGGCCGCCCCGGTCCCTTCTCGAGCCCCCTCACGCTGTTGTCGCTGTTGACGGCCACCACCAGGCAATCGCCCTCGGCGGCAGCCTGCTCGAGGCTGGCCAGGTGACCGGCGTGCAACAGGTCGAAGCAGCCGTTGGTCATCACGATCTGCTGCCCCGACTCGCGGCGGGCCGCCAGCAACTCGGACAGCGTCGCTCGATCACGAATCTTCTCACCCGCGACTCGAGGCCCCTTCAGCAGGTCCGCGATCATCTCACCGCGTGTCACGATGACCACCCCGATCTGCTCCACCTCAAGGCCGCCGGCCGTGTTGGCCAGCCGCGCCATGGTTTCGGGATCACAACCGGCGGCGGCCGCGAGACCGATGGTGGCCAGCACCATGTCCCCGGCGCCCGTGATGTCGTAGACCTCGCGGCGACGCGTGGGCAGGTGACCGGTGGTGCCGTCGGAATGGGCCAGCACGATGCCGTCGCTGTCGAGCGTGACGAAGGCGGTGTCGAGTTCGAGATCTCCGCAGAGCAGGGACGCGGCGGCCAGGCCGTCCTCGACCGTGGCAATCACACGTCCTGTCGCCCGGGCCGTTTCGGTGCGGTTGGGAGTGATCGCCGTCGCACCGCGGTAGACCCGGTAGTCTCCGCTCGAGGCCGGATCAACGATGACCGGGATCCCCGCCCTGGCGGCGGCCGAGATCACCGCCGACAACAACTCCGGCGTGCAGACTCCCTTGGCGTAATCCGAGACCAGCACCGCATCGACTTGACGCTTGGCCGAGGGCGATATCGACGCCTCGAGTGCCTGGATCAACTCGTCGGCGATCGCCGGGCACAACCGATCACGCGATTCGCGATCGACGCGGAGTACCTGGTGAGGGTGCCGGTGCTGGGCACGGCCCATGACTCGTGTCTTGACCGTCGTCGGACGCGCCTCGTCGGTGACAACCAGCTCGGTCCCGATCCCGGCCCGTACCAGCTGGTGACGCATCTCGCGGCCGTCTTCGTCGTCGCCGACCACTCCGGCCATCAACACCTCGGCCTCGAGACCCCGCAGCATGTTGGCCACGTTGGCCGCACCGCCCAGACGCACCTCGCGATGATCCTCCCGTAGGAGCATCACGGGAGCTTCCTGGCTGATCCGCTCGGCGTCAGCCCAGGTGTATCGGTCCAGGACCAAGTCTCCCACGATCAACAGACGCGGATGACCGGCCCCCCGGAGAATCTCGACCAACTCGTACGACATGGCCCGGGGATCATCTCGATCGACCGCGGTCGAGTCAATATCTCTTGAATCGCTGACCCGATCACCCGGGCAAGTCAATCGGACTCGCTGTCGACATCCCTGAGCATCGGTTCCAGTTCTTCGACGAAGTCGTTGACGTCCTTGAACTCGCGGTACACCGATGCAAACCGTACGAATGCCACCTGGTCCACATCACGCAGGCGACCAAAGACCAGCTCGCCGATTTCACGCGACGGAATCTCACGCTCGAAGCCCCGGTAGACCTCCTGCTCGACCGCGTTGATAACCCCCTCGATCTCGTCATCGCTGACCGGTCGCTTGTAACAGGCCTTCTCGAGTCCCACCCGGATCCGCTCGCGGTCGAACGGTACCCGCGAGCCATCCTTCTTGATCACCCGCAGCGGAGATTCCTCGATCTTCTCATACGTCGTGAATCGCCGCTCGCAACCCAGGCACTCGCGGCGGCGGCGGATCGCATGAGGCTGACTGGCTCGCGAATCGACCACCCTGGTCTCTTCGAAATGACAAAACGGGCACTGCATCGCTGCAAGACTCCGGGGAACGCGTTGCCGAACCGTTGCGTGCCAGCGCGACGACTACGGTACCCGAGCGAGCCGAAACCGCAAAGACCACTTGGAGCCTGGCCATCAGACCGACTCACCCGGATCGAGACATCTCATCACCGGCATCATCACCGGCATCATCACCGGCATCATCACCGGCATCAGCACCGGCATCAGCACCGGCATCAGCACCGGCATCAGCACCGGCATCAGCACCGGCATCAGCACCGGCATCAGCACCGGCATCAGCACCGGACCCAGCACCGGACCCAGCACCGGCATCATCACCGGCCGCATTGTCGTCGCTGCCCTGTCGTAGCTCCTCGAGAGACATTTTCAGTTCACGCACCGAGCCGACCCCGACGGCCAGCAGCAAGCCTGCCATCCCGAGCAGGCCTCCACCCAGGATCACCATCCAGAGCAGCCTCCACGCAAAGTCGCTCATGACACCGCCTCCCTGTCACCAGGCTGATCCGTGCGAGGTCGATCGGGCACCAGCAACGACACGGGGATGAAGACCAGCGTCGGCGTCACCATCGTCAGCAGCATCATCATCGCCGGAAAGACCTGGAACCCCGTGGGGTCGGGGAAGAAGGTCGAGTTGATGGCGTCGATGACCTGGGCGAGGCCGCAGACCCCCATCACCCCGCAGACCAGCGCCGCCAGGGCGCCCGCCGAACTGGCTCTTCGCCAGTACAGACCGCCGACGATGACCGGGAGTGCTCCCGAGAGATACACGGTTCCGGTGATGGCCAGGTAGTCCCACAATTCCTGTCCCACCTCGTACCACAGGCCCCAGAACAGCAGGAAGGCTCCGATCACCACGATACTGATTCGCGTCACCAGCACGCGGCGGCGGTCGCTGAGACCTCCGCACAAGGGAGCGACGATGTCCTGGGCCACCACGCCGCTCCAACACAACAGGTAGCTGTCGTGAGTCGACATGAAGGCCGCCAGCATCGCCGCGGTCACCAGGCCCAGCAGCCCGCTGGGGATGATCTTGGCCAGGTACAGCGGCATGGCCGACAGAGTGGACAGTTGCTTCGAATCGATCAACTGCTGGAACTCGCTGCCGAGCTCCGTGTTCAGCGTGAAGAAGGCAAAGGCCCCGATGCCCCACAACGCCGGCAGCGTGCGGCGGGCCAGGAACGGGATGGTACTGAAGAGATACAGGCGACGGGCGACCGTCGGAGTCTTGACCGCCAGGGTCCTCGAGACTGTTGCCGGCCAGAGCATCACGGCGATCGACAGTGTCAGCCACTGAGCCGTCAGCATCCAAGGACCCACTCCGTCGGCAGTCGCCTCGGTCATCGGGTTGTCGATCAGCAGAGGATTGACGTAGGTCGTTGTGCTCAGCTCCCACAAGCCGCCCACACCGCCCAGCTCGCTGAGCACATAGTAGCTGACCACCAGCGAACCGACTCCCAGCACCAGGAACTGGATCAGGTCGGTAATCACCACCGAGACCATGCCTCCCAGCACGGTGTAGAACAGGACCAGCAGCAGCAGTCCCGACATGATCAACTTCATGGCCATCGGGTCTTCGAGACCGGTCACGCCGACCAGGAACAGCGAGCCGGCCTTCAGGAAGACGCCCATATTGAGCACTCCGGCCAACACCATCATCACCGCGCCCACCACTCTCACCGTCTGCGTGTATCGCCGCTGGTAGTATTCGGGCACCGTCAGCACCGCCTCCTGACGCAGGCGGAACACGACCAGCCCGGTGATCCCGATCACAGCCAGACCAGCCACCTCGATCACCGCCAGGTACAACGAGGCAAACTGCTTGGTGTAGCCCAACTGGGCGACATACATCACCGTCACCAGGCCCAGCTCGGTGCCGGTCATCGTCGCCAGGGCCAGCCGAATCCGCAGCGTGCGGCCGGCGACCAGGTAGTCACTCAGACCACCCACATAGCGGTTGGCCCACACTCCGATCAGGATCGAACCGGCGAGGTAGACCGCGACGATGATCCAGTCGATGGTCCCGAATTCGGTATGAAACAGCCCCATGACAGCTCACCGCAGTCCCAAATATCGCGGTTGCATTCGGAACAAACTCGTCCTACGATTGGACTTCGAACTCTCGATACGAGTCCTGCCGAGAGTCCCATTCTGGATCTCGAAACGACTCTAACGCGCCGACCCGGGGAGATGCCACGGTGACGATCGACAAGAGCCTGCGACGCAGGGGGCACCTGACGCGGACACGCAACGTGCTGAAGCGAAGCGAGCGAATCGAGAAGCTCGAGTTCGAGGACCGATGGCAGGACGGCCAGAGTCCCTTCGGACTGCCCAAGGTCCGGGTCGTCAAGAGTTCGCTCGGGCGGAAGAAGAAAAAGAAGAAGGAAGAGGAAGAGGAACTGGTCGAAGAAGGGATGGAGGCGACCGAGGACGAAGAGTAGACCGGGTGCCACCGCCTGGCCTGACTCCCGTTGCCACTTCCCCGCGCCCATGGACATCCGCTCCACCCTGCAATCGCTGGCGGGCACACTGCCCCGGAAGCGGATGAGGCGTCTCGGGCGGCAGTTCCTGGCCGCCACCGCCGATTGTCGAGGCACCCAGCACCGGGTGCTCCGCGAATTGCTGGAACTCAACGGCGGCAGCGAATTCGGCAAGGCGCATGGCCTGCAGCGGGTGCCCGACTCGCAAGAATTCCGCCGCAGCTTCCCGGTGACCGACTACGAGGTCTACCAGCCCTTCATCGAGCGGCTCAAGGAAGGCCACCAGGCAGCGCTGCTGGGTCCCGACAACCCGCTGCTGATGTTCACGCTCAGCAGTGGAACCACGGCCGACCCCAAGTTCATTCCCGTCAGCCAACGCTTCCTGGACGACTACCGCCGCGGCTGGAAGACCTGGGCCATCTTCGCCTACGACAGCCACAAGGCTGCCACCGGCGGGAACATCGTTCAATTCGTCAGCCATCACGAACAGTTTCACACCCGAGGTGGAACCCCCTGCGGGAACATCAGCGGGCTGGCCATCCGCATGCAGTCGCCGTTTGTGGTCCGCTGCATGTACACGATTCCCTTCGATGTGGCAGAGATCGAAGACCCCGAGGCGAAGTACTACGCGTCGATGAGATGGGCGATGGCCGATCAGCGGGTCGGCATGGTGACCACCGCCAACCCCAGCACTCTGCTGCACGTGGCCCGCTTCGCCGACACCCACAGCTCATCCCTGATCCGCGATATCGCCGATGGGACACTCAGCACCGAGTTTGAAATTTCCGGCGAGATCCGGCACCGCCTGGCCTCCCGGCTGAAACCACGCCCGCGCCGGGCCAGGGAACTCGAACGGATCCTCGAACAGACCGGACACCTCTACCCCAGGGACTACTGGAACAGCGTCCAGTTCCTGGCCGTCTGGACCGGAGGCAGTTGCGCTGCCTACTTCGACGCGGTACGCGAGTGCTACGGAGATGTGCCGACGCGAGACCACGGGCTGCACGCCAGCGAAGGACGGATGACGATCCCGCTGAGGGACAACTGCTGCGACGGAGTGCTCGACGTCGTCTCAAACTACTACGAGTTCATCCCGGCCGAAGAATACGGCAGCACGCGGCCCACCGTTCTCGAGGCCCACCAGCTCGAGTGCGACAGCGACTACTACATCCTGCTGACAACCGGGTCGGGCCTGTATCGCTACGACATCTGCGACGTGGTCCGCTGCACCGGATTCTGTGGGACGACACCCCTGCTGAGATTCCTGCACAAGGGG
>Ga0310125_10001562_pt1 | contig 11607 bp, 10 predicted proteins | sample CB11b_Tmax_Bot8__FD_203508 | JGI IMG/M metagenome (GOLD analysis project Ga0310125, IMG submission 203508) | Marine microbial communities from Western Arctic Ocean, Canada - CB11b_Tmax_Bot8 | ecosystem: Environmental > Aquatic > Marine > Oceanic | place: Canada: Western Arctic Ocean | collected... | reverse complement strand
TGGCCCGTTGGGGCCTCCCGCCGCGGACTAGCTCATGAGAGCCAGCGCATATCCATCGACCGGATTAGCGGAATCACCGGGGTTCCTTCGACGTCTAGCGATTGCTCCCGGTCGGGGCGCCACTATCCATTGTGATTGTCTGATGGTTTAGATCACATGGAAAAGCAGGAGGTGCTCTCTGAGGACGTCGATGCCGAAGTCGTTTTCTACGTCGCGAAGGACTGAGTGGATGTGGTTGGCGTCGTTCTGGCGGTTGTCGTACTCGATGACGAAGTCACCGCTGTGGATCCGGTAGTAGTGATTCTGGCGGTTTTCCATGCCGCCTGACCAGGCGAAGTGGAAGTTTTCTACGCCGTCTTCGCGAATCTGATTGAGAACCTTTCCGACTCCTTTGTCGGCAATGTCGTCTCTCACCTGGCTCGTGTACTCGGTGATAAGGGAAGTGAGCATCTCTTTCTGGGTGCCATTCATCTGTCCACCGCGGAGGCCTTGCTCCTTGGGGATCACCACCTTGGAGGAGTTGTACGAGAGGATGTCCCAGGGGGCATCTTCGGCGATTACGGCTTGCGAACGCTGGCTGGAATCGAGGGTGTTGGCAAGCTCCAGGGCCAGGGCTTCTCGGTTACCCAGAATGCTGCGTCCAGCGTTCGGGAGGCCATCCGGCACGACTGCAGGGTTGGATCCGAAGAAAAACGGAGTCGTTGAGATCACATCATCGCCATAGATATGCATATGGATCGAGATGTGGTGGCCTTCGATACGCCATCCCCATGGGTCGCTTCCAAGTGGGTCGCCAAAAACGGTCCAGTAGTAGAGATCGGGATCGCGGACGAACGACCTAATTCCGGCGGTTTTCTCCATGGACCCGAGGATCAACTCATGCTGGATGATCTGATGCGCTCTCGTGTTGGCGGTCTCGCTGAGCCCTGAGGCCATAAGGGCGTATGCGAGAGTGCGCTGGTTTTCATCCATGTCGCGTAGCGGTAGGCCGTGACGGTTCATCGGCGGGTAGTACCAGAAGATACGTTCGCCATCGTTGAAGTGGTAGATCGTTTTCGTTTTCTGGTCCGCCGAGAGGCTATCGACGAACTTGACGCAGGCCGCCGCCATCTCTTTTACGGCGAGGGAGGGGCCACTGTGATCTTGGCCGTTGTGGTCGTGCTCGTGGCCGTTGTGATCGTGCGTTGTCATGTCTGCTCCTCGCGTTTCGGCGGAATATCGTCTGAGAAGAGGTTCGGGAACGTTTCGGCTGCCACTCGGTGGGCTACTTGGGCGTGACGAATATATCCAGCCTGTCCTGCGGAAGCAAACGCTGCCACGTAATCCACAAATCGTAGGTTCGAGTCTCAGGAGGCCCTACGCCGGTATCGGCTCTTGCTGCCGGCCCCCAACAGAGCTAGCCTCCATCATCAACACTGCATCACAGGCCGGAGGCAACTTCTCATTACAACCGCATCTCACCGCCCCCTTGATCCCGAAAACCCGGACATCCTCTACGGCTCTACCAGCTCACTGTGGGACGCCCGACACCCGATCGAGTGGGCGATCAAGCGGATTGCCGCACTCGGTTTGCAAGGCATCGAGCCATATTCGAAGCAGATCGAAGATCATCGTTCCGATCCACTGGCCTTGAAGGAGAAGTTCGACGAGTCGGGAGTGACGTTGATCGATGTCTCAAACGGAGCGAAGGGACAGTCGACAAACTTTACGGACTCGGAAGAAACACCGAAGACGATCGCCGACCATGTCGCCTTTGCCCGTGACTTCCTTCAACCGTTTGGCTGTGATGTCTGGAAGGTCAACATGGGTGCTCGACCGGCCGAGGGCACGTCGGCAGACCAGTTGAAGAGGGTTGCCGATACGCTCAACGAGATCGGTCGCCAGACTATCGAGATGGGGATTCGCCTTGCGCCACACCCGCACGTCTGGGGTCCGGTGGAGCGCGAGCACGAGGTCCGAGCCATGCTTGACATGACCGACCCAGACTACGTGTGGTTCACCCCTGACACCGGGCAACTGACCCTGGGCGGCCTGGATGCGGTCCAGATCATGACCGATTACCTGCCTCGTATCGCGGAGGTGCACTTGAAGGACACATACGCGAAGTACCGCGGGAACACGGAGACCCCCACGCGTGAACAGCATGCCGAAGCCAGCGTGTATCACAACCTAGGTGGTGGTGGTGTCGATTTCCCGGCCGTAATGAAGCTTTTGCGAGACCAGCACTTCAAAGGCTGGGTCATGCTGGACGTAGATGGACCACGGGAAGGTGACGATGGATTCGACGCGATCGGCGGGAATCTAGACCTCGCCGTCGACGATTATCTAGCTCACAACGTCAACTACCTACGAGTTGTACTGGGCGTTAAGCTGCCGCCTCTCGACTGAGTTCACAAACGGATTAGTGTTAGGTCGAATCCTGCTAGACCGAAAACATGCAGGAAGGCCGGATCAGCGACGGTGGACTCCGACGACGGGGACGTCGCGCTCAGCGAAGCGCGCGTGGCGGAATGGATGAGGACTCACAAGGGGATCGTCGCCAAGAACGAGGTCAGCCGTGAGTCGCCCTCCAGCAGGCCCCAGAGCAAAGCCGTGGCCGGAGAAGCCAGTGGCGATGAAGAGGCCGGTTGGGCCACCGTCGACCGATCCAATAATTGGAGCCTGGTCAGGCGTCGAATCTATGTTCCCAGCCCAGGCCAACTCGATTCCGACTCCGGCGAGATCCGGGAACAACCGGTGGAATCGCTCAAGAGTCTTACGTACCGCCTTCGAGTCCGCCGGTGGGTCGATCTTTCGTCGGCGCTGCCAGAACTCACGCCGCTCCGGCATTCCAGGCATGCGCGCAGACAGGTCACGCAGAAGGGGTCGGCCAACGCGCATCCGTAACCATCGCCGATTCTTCCAAGCCATAGGAAGGAACCAGCGCATGTCACGAAAGAGGCCCAGGTCCACGTCGTAGATGGCTTCTTCTCCGCCAGCCAACACGAACCGGCCAGCGCGGTCCTGTCGGAACGTGAATCCTTCAGCCCATGCGGTTACAGATGTGACCGGATCCACCGGATCTGTCCTCATAACCGTCGATCGGACCGCACGCTGCGGGAACTGTACGCCAAGCGGTCGGGCCAAGTGCCCAGACCAGGCACCGGCGGCAACGACGACTTGGGGTGCGCGGATTGGGCCGCGTTCAGTTAGCACCCCAGTCACGGAACCACCTGCCATGTCGATCTCTGAGACGGCACAGTCACTCACGATGTGCGCTCCGTGGCGCTCCGCACCACGGGCGAAAGCGGCAGTGACCAGCGAAGGGTCCGCCTGACCATCCGTGGGAAGGTGGAGCGCGCCGGTCCAACTTCCTTTCATCCTAGCCATCCCGGGCAACATGTCGACGACCTGAGCGCGGGTTAGGACGGTTGTCTCAAGACCGGTGTTACGAGCAATCTCTCCACGCAGCTCGAACTCGGCCAAGTCGGCGTCGTCGAAGCCAAGGCTCAGGTTGCCGCCCTGGACCCATCCAACGTCCGACTCGAGGTCTTCGGCGAGATGTTTCCACATACGAACCGACTCGACCGCCAGCGGGATAAGGTGAGGGTACCGGACCTGTTGGTGGACCCAGCCCCAGTTGCGGGTCGATTGCTCATACCCGATCGGCCCCTTATCGACCAGCGTGACCGCCACACCCCGGAGCGCCAGGTTGTAGGCGATGGCGCACCCGATGATCCCGCCGCCGATGATTACAACGTCTGTAGAACTATTGAGCGCTGACATTGCGGGAAGATATCACTCAGGTCGGGATGAAAGTAGATTCCGCATCGGGTCATTCGATCTCTTATGCGTCGAAGAAATCGGCGTCTTCTTCGCTCAGGTAATTCTTTGCCTCGTCCTCGATGAATGTAATGCCAAGTCCGGGTCGATCCCATACCTCGATGTGGCTGTCCTTGACGATATCTGCTGAAATGCCTTCCGTGATGTCGTACCACCAGTCCGGGTCGCCGTTTGGCAGTTCAAAGGCTATGTAGTTGTCTGGCAAAGAGGCTGCTAGTTGCACATGTGCAGCCAGACCGATCAGCCCGTCAAACCTCCCGTGCGGCGCAAACATGATCCCGTGGAGATCGGCGTACTCGGCGATGAACTTCATCTCAGCCAGCCCACCAACGTCCGATGGATCAGGCCCCAGAATATTGACGGCGCTGGTTTCAATCAATTCCACGAAGTTCTGACGCAAGTAGATCTGCTCTCCCGTGTGTATGGGCGTTGTCGTGTACGGCGTGACCTGTTTGTACAGATCAGCCAGCACGTACGGCGTGTAGTCGCCCGTAATCATGTCCTCAAGCCACATGATGTTCTCGCCCTCGAGCGCCCTGGCCAGCTTTAGTGCGTCAGGAACCGTCATGCCCGGACCGCAGTCAAGAGCCAGTGCGACATCGTCGCCACACACCTCTAGCATCGCCTCGATGCACGCCATCAGGTGATTGAATCCTTTGCGGGTGATCGTGCCCCTGTTCGGGTGACGCCGTCGGGTCTCCGGCGTGCCGTAGTAGAAATCATCGACTTTTCCGGCCCAGCCGTCATGAAATCCGACCGCCTGCTTGACGATCGAGAATCCTTGAGGCGCATCGATCTCCTTCCGGATCTCCTCGGCGTAGTCCTCCGGTTCGTTCCCGTTCATCTCGAACCGAATGTTGCCGTTGTAGACCTGCACCTTGTCCCGGACCTTGCCGCCCAGCAGCTTGTAGACCGGGGCACCGAGCGCCTTACCGGCGATGTCCCAGAGCGCCATCTCGATAGCGCTCACTCCGGTTCCCCACGGTTTGAAAGCGCCCATACGCCGGATGCCCATCATCACCCGCTCCACGTCTGTCGGATCTTTCCCGATGATCATGTCCCTGTAGAACATCACCATCGGCTTCAGGTAAGGCTTGGGGGTCTCGCCCTGGCCCAGACCATCGATGCCTTCATCGGTCGTTATCCGAATAACCGCAGATCCCCCGATGATTGCGCATTTCAAGTCTGTGATCTTCATATGAGTGCCTCCGGGACGTTGCTTTCTCGGTGCTGTTCCCGCGACGCCATGCCATTGGATGACATGAGGTGCCCCCGACCATTAATTCGGTGGCCGGAGTGGGGATTAGATATGTGTACGTGGATTGAGCCGTTATCAGAATGCCTGCCTGCGACTCCGTCCGAGATTGCGGCTAATCATCAACCTGAAGCGGCTGTAGAAAACGCCTGTGTAATTTCTGCGTTCGGGCGCCGGAGTATTGTTGTGTTCACATGCAGTAGAGGTACCGGCCAGTTGTCGTTTGGCCAGGTGATCACGATTCCGAGGTCAAGTAGCTTCCCGACGAACCGGTCGGGATCGATTCCGGGGTCGATCACCAGCTCAAAAATGTTGGAGCCGTGCTCGAACCGGCGGACTTCGATTCCGGACAGATTGTTGATGTCTGCGAACAGCGAGGTAGCTTTTTCAAACGCCTCTTTATTTCGAAGTTCAAAACCGTCCATACCGTCCAGAGCGAGCCCTGCAATTAGATAAGAAGAGGAGAGGCCGCCTCCGAACATACGGCGGTCATGAAACATGCCAGATATGAATTCACGGCTGCCGGCGAGTACCGCTCCGAACGGTGATCCAAAGTACTTGTACATGGAGACGTAAACGCTGTCGAACAGGTCCGCGTACTCTTTTAGTTCTTTGCCCGTCGCCGCCGACATCATGTAGAGCCTTGCTCCATCCAGGTGGACCGGCATCGCCTGCTCACGGCACAGGCGGCTGATCGCCTGCATCTCGTCCCATGGGACTATCTGGCCGGCTTGGCGCCTTACCGGGCTTTCGACTGATACAACGCCTACCAGGTTCGACACACGTCCACCTACAGATTGATCCAGCGCCGTCTGAAGCTCGCCGACGGTGAAATAAGGCCTGTCATGGGCAAGAGGAATAACGTTCAACCCACTTAGTCTCGCAAGCGCATCACCTTCGTCGTGATAGACGTGGCTCTGTTCCTGCAAGACGACCCTCGAGTTGGTCCCACAGTGACGGCGTAGGGCGAGGTGGTTCGCCAGTGATCCGGTCGGCATCCAGATCGCCGCTTCCTTGCCGAGGTCTCTCGCGACACGCTTCTCAAGCGCCTCCACAGTGCCGCCCTGAGAATAGTTATCTGGCCGCAGAACGCCTCCAGATAGCAGAGCTCCAAGGCGATCCACGATCGATTGCGGAGATTGCGATTCCCCATCACCTGAAAATACGATCGTATCGGGGCCGTATTCTTGGACCGCTCGTTGGTTACCAGAGCCGGGTAATTCTTGATTGCTCACAATTGGACTTCACATTATCGATGCATCGGGTTGTCAACTGTGCGGCCGAGTGTAATCCGGAGTTACGTTCATGTCCCAGAACTGGCATAAAACGCCCCGCCCCTGCCGTTGGCGTTGAAGCACGTCCTGCCCCAAGGATGATCCAAAGTACTTGTATATGGGGACGTAAACGCTGTCGAACAGGTCCGAGTACTCCCTTACCTTTAAATTCCCTTGTCGTATCCGACATCACGGAGCAAGGCTCCATCCAGGTGGACCGGAATGGCCCGCGTTCGTTTCGTGATCACATTCGTTTCCTGATTCCGTCAACCTCCGTACGCAAACGGTGACTTGAATCTTTCCAACATCGGGGCCATCATGCCCTTCGTACTGGTCGATATCATTCCCCGAGACGTTATCCGGGGAGCCATCTGACATTCATTCCTGAAAGGAATAGGTTCAAGTCACGTGAACGCTGTTAAAGATCTTTTGAAATCTGGGAAGACCATCGTTGGTACGGCGGGTTCCCCCCACCCAGAGGTATCAGCCGTATTGGCCGATGCGGGATACGACTTCCTGCTCTTCGATACCCAGCACTCCCCATATGGGATGAAGGAACTGGCGGCAGGGATCCAAGCGACCAACGGGAAGAAGGCGGCTCCGTTCGCCCGGGTGGACTCCATCCGTGCAGAACAAATTCTCTTCGCGCTGGACGCAGGCGCCAGGGGGATCATCGTTCCTATGGTCAACACCAAAGAACAGGCCGAATACATCGTCGAGTCCTGCAGGTACTACCCGGGTGGCAAGCGCTCCAACGGTGGCATGCGTGGCCAGTGGGGCCAGGGCGACGACTACCAGGAGTACATGGACACCGTGAATCGGGACCTGGTGATCATCCCCATGATCGAGACTAACGAGGCGATCAGCAACATCGACGGCATCTTGGGCGTCGACGGCATCGACGTCGCGCTTATCGGTCCGTCGGATTACTCGATCGAACTCGGGGTCACTCTGGACTACACTTCCGCCGGATACGAGGCAGGCCTAGACAAGCTCGCCGAGGCGGCCAAGAGGAATAACGTGGTTCCGGGCATGTACTTCATCCCGCCAGGAATGGACCCGAACTGGTTCGTCGCCAAGGGCTTCAAAATGTTCACGGTTCCGTGGGCCACGGCGGCGACAGACGGCATTCAGGCTTCCCTCAGCGGCATCAACAGGGATTAGCCGACTTGACAGCGGACAGTCGCTGCCTGTGAGAATCTAGAAGGCCCGCTGGTTTCGTCCAGCGGGCCTTCTTTGTAGAGACGACAGCATGAAAATTGAGTCAATCGAAATTTCGGTATTCGAGCTCCCGATGTCTCCATCGGTCACGAATGTCGTCGAGTTCGGCTCTTCCACCGTCCCGCGCTGGAAACAGACGTTCCCAGTCAGCGAGAATGTCCCAGTACAAGTGATTAGGGTAGTTACCGACGAGGGTTTGGAAGGCGTCTGCACCGTGGGTGACTGGCGCTACACGGAGCTCAACTGGGCACAGATAGTGACGTTACGTGAGCTTGTAATCGGCGAAGACCCACTTGATCGCGATCGGATGTGGTCGAAACTGAACGCTGCGTCACGTTTTCTTGATCCCGTCTGGTGGGGCGGGTTCGATAATTGTCTGTGGGACATCGCCGGCAAAGCCGCTGGGCTCCCCGTCGCTGAATTGTTGGGCGGCGCGAGGAAATATGGGACGGCCTACTACAACACCGCCGGGAGTACGGTCGAAGAATTGATCCTGGATGGAGAGATGGGTCTAGCTGCCGGGTTCACAACACTGAAAGATCACCTAGCGTTTTCGTACAAAGAGAACATTGACGCTTTCGAAACATTCAGGAACACATTCGGGAGCGAGGTCGGCTTAATGCACGACGCGGCGCTCGCGAGCTATAACTACGACGAGGCACTGGCGGTCGGCAAAAGTCTTGAGAATGCCGGATTCATATGGTTCGAGGAACCGATAGATGATCGCCTTCACGCGCAAAATAAACAGCTATGTGATCTTCTCGAAATCCCGATCGCCGGTGCAGAGACTTTGATGCATGACCCGGCCATGGGTGAACTGTGGTTGAGGAGTGGCGCAGTGGACGTACTCAGGGTTCACGCACGTCACGGTGTTACCGCGGTTCAGCGTCTGTCTAAAATCGCCTCCGAACTTGGCGCGAACGTGGAACCAAACGCCTACGGACCACTGTTCGGTCTGGTCCACGCGCACGTATCGTGCGGGATCGAAAACATTGACTGGTTTGAGACAGCCCCTCCTGCCAATGGAGCAACCATGGGCAGGGAGATCGGACTGTTGAACCCCATCGTTCCCGTTAATGGCTCAGTTACATACCCTGAATCCCCCGGCTGGGGTGCGGAATGGGACTGGAAGCAGTTCGAGAAAAAACGCGTGGCCGTTCTCTAGGTGACAACGTTCTTCGGAAACGCTCTCAACCTGCCTTGGGCGAAGTTAGCCGATATCTGCAAGATCGTCACTTCCTGGTTTTGAGCAGGGAATTAGATCATTCGCCTCGATTGCGAATCTAAGCTAGTCTCCGTTGCCACAACACTGTGACGTGCTGCTTGTCATTATCCATGGGCACCGAGGACTCATCTCATATGAAAGCCGAATACAGGATCAATAAGACCAAAATTGCACTGGCGAGTGGGGCGATGGTGAAGGTTCCGGAAGTCAACCGGGTGTTCGATCCCGCGGTTGTGGAAAACATTGCAGAGGCCGGCTACTCCTGTGTCTGGATCGACATGGAGCACAGTCATGCGGATTTCCGAGACCTTTCTATGATGATCTTAGCGGCACGGACTCGAGACATTGATATTTTCGTTCGCGTCCCACACGGGCCCTATAACCAGTACATCAAGACGCTTGAACTAGGCGCCTCCGGTCTTATCTGGCCTCACTGTAAAACTGCCGATGAGGCTAAGGCCCTGGTCAACATGACCAAATACGGGCCACAAGGCTTGCGAGGAATGGGTGGAGGACGAGACTCAGGGTACGGATTCATGGCAAGGCCTGACTATTACGATATTGCCAATGACAATGTGCTGTTAGGCGTGATGATCGAGGATGTCGAAGGAGTCGAGAATTGTGAAGAGATCGCTGCCGTAGAGGGCATTGATCTCCTTTTTGTTGGGCCAGGAGACCTGTCTCAGGATTACGGTGTACACCGAGAACCTGGCAGTCCGATCGCCAAGCCCAAAGTACTGGCAGCGTACGATCGGGTTGGGGAGGCGTGCAGGGCTAATGGTAAGGCTATGGGTACCGCCGTTAACCCTGGGGACGCTATGAAATTAGCGATCGAACGCGGGGCAACATGGTTGAACTGCTGCACAGATGTCGACGCTATTGCCAACGGGTTCACAAGCGGTTTAGAGGCTACGGAAGCCATCATCAAATCGTCTCAGTCCGGCAAATAGCACTCGAACGACAACCCAAGGTATTTTCCAAAGGACAAGAAACATAAGAGTCAGCGGAAACCCGTGGCTCTTGTGTTTTCCGTCTAGACTTGGGTCCTTCGCTTACATTCTGATGACACTCTCGCCACGAAAGGCATCGGTTAATGCCCTGGGATCCCGCTCAGTACCTTAAGTTCGCAGATCACCGGGTACGACCGGCGATAGATCTCCTCAATCGGGTCGATCTTGAGTCTCCAGAAGTTGTCTACGATCTCGGGGCAGGGACAGGCAATATCACAGAGATGCTCGCGAAGCGTTGGTCGAGCGCGCGCGTGATCGGTGTGGACAACTCACCAGAAATGATGGGACGAGCCGAACGGGTTGAAAATCTCGAGTGGCAGCAGGGCGATATCAGCACGTGGCGTCCAGACCAGCCGGCAGATTTGATCTTCTCTAATGCGGCGTTGCACTGGGTGGATGGTCATACCGAGTTGTTCAATGGGCTTATGTCCGCGGTGGCACCCGGCGGCCTGTTCGTCGTGCAGATGCCACGCAATTTCGGCGCCCTCTCTCACACATCAATTTCCGAAGCTGCCCTTGGCGGACCGTGGCGCTCTACATTGGAGCCACTACTACGTCCGGCCCCGGTCGAGCCGCCACAGTTCTACGTACGAATCATCTCCCCCTTGGCGAGTTCGCTGGATGTGTGGGAAACGGATTACATACAGGTCCTCACCGGCGACAATCCGGTCAAGGAATGGACAAAGGGCACCTGGCTCAAGCCCCTTCTGGACGCGCTTGAAGAGCCCGTGAGAAGCGAATTCGAAGAGACTTACGCGGATCTTGTGGAAAAGGCGTATCCGAAAGAGTCAGATGGCACAACGCTTTTCCCATTCAAACGCATGTTCATCGTCGCGAGAAGAAAGTAAATAAGATGCACCGATAAGAGTGGGCGCAGGGCCTCAAATCACGCTTGTAGCTCACTTGTCAGTCACATTGGTCCGCATTGCATCTTCTGATCCGGACATTCCCACACATTCTTCACCATAAATTTACCTGCTCGGTTCGTCGACACACTTCCGTAATCGGATGGGGCCGCCTAACGTGTGATCGATTGCCTGGCAATAAGATTCAAATGTGTGGTGCCGACAGGTATCTGTTGGCAAGGATTGGTTTTAATTATGCGGTTCACTAAATCGTTAACTCTGCTCTTAATCACCCTGGCGGCATTTTCGCTCGTGGTTGCTTGTAGCAGTGATGATGACGAGCAAGTTGACGCTACGGTGGCGCCGGCTGCGACATCTACCCCTCAGCCGACTGCGGCTCCAGTAGACGACGTCAGTACATTCAAAATAGGTATGTTGAGCCCGGAGACGGGTCCGATTGCACAGTACGCACCAGGCTTTGCAGATGCAGCGGACGTCGCTGTATCTGAGATCAATGCCAGCTACCCCGGATTCCAGTTTGAGCTGATCATTGTGGACTCCGGTTGTGACGCCACGCAGGCGGCAACAGCGGCCCAATCGCTTGTCGACGCCGGTGTGTCCGCAATTGTCGGAGCCGCCTGTTCCGGAGCAACGCTCGGCGCTATCGCCGTCGCCGCCCCGGCGGGAGTCCCGATGTTGTCTTACGCCAGCACATCGCCGGCGATCACTACCGCCGATGATGACGACAAGCTGTTCCGTATCGTCCCAAGCGATGCACAGCAGGCCGTTGCTCTAACAGACGTAGTTTCTCAAGCCGGAGTCAGCAACCCCGCCGTTCTGGCCATGACCAACGACTACGGGGCTGGTCTTGGCGACAACTTCGCGGCCAACTGGTCCGGCACTCTGTGTTCCCAGGTTGGTTACGACCCGACAGAAGGTTCATACGACGCTTCGA
>Ga0310125_10001561_pt1 | contig 11609 bp, 5 predicted proteins | sample CB11b_Tmax_Bot8__FD_203508 | JGI IMG/M metagenome (GOLD analysis project Ga0310125, IMG submission 203508) | Marine microbial communities from Western Arctic Ocean, Canada - CB11b_Tmax_Bot8 | ecosystem: Environmental > Aquatic > Marine > Oceanic | place: Canada: Western Arctic Ocean | collected... | reverse complement strand
TTCAACGGGTGATCCAAGTTCTAGGGGACTGAACCCATTACTCCTAAGTCGCTCGAGTGCGACTTCTGTCATCTCCCCTAACATAGCCCTGACCACATCGGGGTGTCGGAGGCGAGCTGAAGAAGGGGTTTCTGCCGTCTTTGTGGTCACCGTTTCAGATCCGAGGAGTTGGCCCAACTCAGCTGCAGCGGCTGAATCCCCTGAGACGAGGATCACGGGCACTCCAAGGCTGCCGGCAAATGCCGCGTTCATTCCACCTTCGCCTACCTCCACGTCGTTTAGCCATAAACCTTTGACTGAACCACTCCCCGTGTGAGCAAGAAACCCATCTGGATCACCCGCCTTAGCATGATATCCAATGAAAATTACGCCATCGAAGGAGGAGTCCAGCCCCTGCACCATTCCAAGCGGCTTAATAGATCCCTGGATGTAGCTAATCCTAGGATCAAGTTCTCCGTGTAGCACATTCTGATGATCGCCATGAGAATCATTCACGAGGATATCAGCACTCGGAATGTGTTCGAAAATTGCAGCCACAACTGAATTGACTTCCTGGGTCATGTATTGCCTAGAGATCCCATAATCCTTACCACCACTACTCGTCATCAATGGCGATCCAACGCCCCCAATCCCCTCTAGATCGACCGAGATGAAGAGTTTTATTGACTCTTGTGAATCGGCTGGAGCGGGGGGGGCTAGGCAAACACCCAGAGTGAATAGACAGGCCTTCAAAACAAGTGCGCGGAGTTTCATGATGCACCCCCGATAGGTGTATACCCAGCTGAGATCAGCGCTGCTCTATAAGCAGCCACACTCCCGTCAGTGATAGCAGCAAGCTCTGATCTTATGGTCTCGGCCGCTGTTACTGCTTGATTAATCATGGTTCGGGTATTCTCTGATGGTGCCCCATCTTCACCTGTGATTCTACCAATAGGTTGATCGACAACACTAGCTACGATGTCGCCACCGCAAGATCCCTGACATTCAGGACCAGTAAATAGACGTTGATTGAGCGCACGCAATGCCTCCCGAAGGTTCTGCCCTTCTTCCCTTAAACCATCTTCATTCTCATCAAGTGTCTCCAACACTCTTTCGACACCAAGCATTAGTCGCTCCAATTCTTCTCTGGCTTCGTCCACGCTCTGTATTATCTCAGCCATCATGACCAACGCTTCTCTTTTGGCGAGAAGGTCCTCAATATCTCGTGGATTCCTCGGGTCCCCATTTACCTCCAAGTTCGCCCCGGACCAGACATCACCAATTGATACCGTGACGGAATAGGTGCCCGGAAAAACACTCATTTGTTCAGGGAATCGCATCAGGTCAGCCTCTCCTCCTGGTCTAAGATCCCAGGAGAATCGAGTCACTCCTGCGTTGGCGGAAATAGGGCGCGAATAGACGGTATCCATAGATTCACTGGTTACTGTTACCTGTCCCTGGCCACCCTCTACCGACCAGAAACTGATGAGGGCCCCATTAGGTCGTGTCTCAGCCTGCTGCATCGCATGGCCAGTAGAGCGGTAGCCTATAGCTTCTGCGATGTTCACATCGTATGCGGGTGGTGGGGAAAAAACATGCACTATCGCGTTTTGGACTGTTGAATCTGAGGCAAGCTCACGCAGCGGACGAATGTCATCCAGCACGATCAAAGCGCGCCCATGCGTACCCAAAACAAGATCACCATCCCGCGGATGCACAATCAAATCCCTAATCGGTACAGCCGGCACACCAGATGTGTACCTCATCCAACTATCACCACGGTCAAGGCTTACTCTGAGTCCAAATTCAGTACCGAGGAAAAGTAGGTTTGGATTTTCCGGATCTTCCTCAATCGCATGCACGAATCCGTCAATGTTCTCCGACGAAAGGGATGCCCACGTCAAGCCATAATCTTCAGTGACGTAAACGTGAGGAGTCCAATCACCTCGCCGATGATCTTCAGCGATGAGATAGGCCCTGCCAGGTTGGTGTTTAGAGGGTTGTACGTCTGGAATCCAGATACCGTGCGGTAATCCCCCGACGCTGTCTCGCACGTTCTCCCAACTGCTACCTCCATCTCGAGTGATCTGTACGTTTCCATCATCTGTACCGACCCAAATAAGGCCTTCTTCTAAGAAACTGGGACCAATTGAGATGATCGTGGTGTGTGTTTCCGCACCCGATGCATCGATCGTTAACCCCCCGCTCTCGGAGTGCCGCTGCTTTACTGGATCATCAGTCGTCAGATCCGGGGATATGATCTGCCAACTTCTTCCCTGATCTGTGCTCTGATGTAGGTATTGGCTCCCAAGGTAAATCTTTTCAGTCTGAAAGGGATCCGAAGTCAATCCTGCATTCCAATTGAATCTGAGTTCATCCCCATCGGGATGGACTGGCCGAATACTACGCCGGGCCCCAGTCATTTTATCAAAATGCTGGAGGTTACCACCTTGGGACATGGAATACCCAAAGTGATCTGGATCTGAAAAGTCAGGCATCACGCTGAATCCGTCTCCTCCGCCTACCCGGAACCAGTGTGCATTCAGTATGCCTTTATTCTCCCAAACGGTGCTGGGCCCATACCATGAACCATTATCCTGTAATCCACCGTAGATATTAAATGGGAGGGCATTATCAACTGATATATGATAGAACTGAGCCAGAGGAAGATTCTCTACAAAACGCCAGGTATCCCCACGGTCTGCAGTGAACGCAATTCCTCCATCTTCACCAAGAATCATGTTTTGGGGGTTCTCCGGATCAATCCAAAGCTCATGGACATCCCCATGAATGATCTGACTGGGAACTACGGTCTCCCAATTCCGTCCTTGGTCCTGGCTGACATCAATGGACCCGTGTAATCGGTAGATGCGATTTTCGTTCGTAGGGTCTACACGAATGTCGGCGTAATAGAACGGACGCGGGTTAATCCCTGGATTATCAGAAATTGTTACCCAGTTTCGTCCACCATCATCAGACCGTATGAGTGCGGATTTTTCCGCCTCCACTAGTGCATAGACTACGTTCGGATTGGATTGCGCTATCGCCAACCCAATCCTTCCCAGCTGACCCCCTGGCAAACCGTCTTCCGATGTTAGTTGTTCCCAAGAGTCTCCACCGTTGTAGGTCACGAATAGTCCTGAACCCTGACCCCCGGAAGTGAGGAACCATGGATCTCTCCGGAATTCCCACATCGCAGCAAAGAGCTTATCCGGATTAGAAGGATCCATGACCACATCTGCGATACCACTACGGGGGTTTTGCCAGAGAATCCGATCCCATGTCCTTCCACCATCAAGCGTACGGTAAAGGCCTCGTTCCTGCCCATCCGACCAGGCGGGTCCCATTACTCCTACATATACGATGTCTGGATCAGTCGGGTGCGTGATGATTCTGTGGATTCGTTCGGACTGGCGAAGTCCCATCAGTCGCCACGTGTGACCTCCGTCTATTGATTTGAAGAGGCCCCGCCCGACTCCAGCACTATTTCGTGGATTCCCCTCGCCCGTGCCGACCCAAACGATATCGGGGTTCGGCTGGAATACGGCGATAGCCCCAATGCCTAGAACATCTTGATCATCAAAGATAGGAGTCCAACTGATACCGCCGTTTTCAGATCGAAATAGACCGCCCGTTGCACCCCCTACATAGATGATATTCCGGTCGGCTAACACGACTTCGACGTCGGAGACACGGCCACTCATCCCGGCTGGCCCAATCTCCCTCGCTCGCATGCTCCCGAATAGATCGGGACGCTCCTGCGCACCCAGCGACAATCCTGTCAAAATGATTACAAGAAAACCCCACAGAATGCCTTGCTTCATCAGATGCTCCTAATACGTGTCTTACGAATGCCAGTCATCTGGCAGGCTTCAGATTAGGCTTCGTTTCACAACGCTGCTAGCGCCTCCGGCGCCCAACAAGTCAGGACGTGATTCATAAAGCCTTCATCTACTCAAGTGCTTGTGCTAGCCTCCGCGCTGAACAACGTGTCCTTAGTGCTTAAGCGGGTCTTTAGATGTTTACTCAAACACCCAATTTAGCTGCGTTCTCGCCCAGGCAATGCCTCATATGCTAACTGAGCTCTTACTCCTGGCCACCCTGGGCACTGAACCTGACTCAATACGCTACAACGGACGTATGGGTGAGCTCGAGGTCAGCCCGCCGAAGCTAGTTGATCCGGGTATCAACGTCGACGGGTTTTTGGATGAGCGAGCATGGAGCACTGCTGCCATTCTTGGGGGCTTTACTCAATACGTTCCCGTTGAAGGGGTCGAGCCCTCAGAGCCCACAGAGATCCGGGTGTTTTACACGGATGAGGCCATCTATTTCGGTATTCGTGCCTACGATAGTGACCCAGATGAGATTTTGGCACGCTTCGGTGAACGTGACCGTGTAACCTATAACGATGATTGGGTCCGGATCATCCTGGATACCTTCGATGACCGCCGGCAAGCATACGCATTCGCAATCAACCCGCTCGGCTTGCAGTCCGATGGCCTCATCGTAGAAGGCAGCTCTAGCGGATTCGGTGGAGGAAGACACGGTGGTGGTGGTGGCAGTTTTGGCGGCGGAAGTTATGGAGGGCGGGTATTCCAGGTAGATTTCAATCCTGATTTCATATGGGATTCTGAAGGGATCGTTGACAGTGAGGGTTGGACCGGAGAAATCCGGATTCCATACGTGTCCCTACGCTTCCGTGAAACCCCGGAGCAGGCCTGGGGCATTCAGATAACCAGAGAGGTTAAGCGCACCCGATTCCGCCAATCTTGGGCTCCTCTTACGAAGGATGAATCAAGTTCTCTCGGACAGAGTGGGCGGCTCGTCGGCCTACAAGAGATTCACCCCCGGCGTTTGGTCGAACTGAACCCAGTCGCGACAGGGATTCGGACAGGGACAAATACCACGGGAACTTTCCTAAAAAGCGACCCAGATGGTGAATTCGGTTTCAATACCCGAATAGGTGTCACGCAGAATATGGTGCTGGATGGCACTTACAATCCAGATTTCTCTCAAATCGAAGCTGATGTTAGCCAGATCACGGTCAATGAGCGGTTTGCGCTCTTTTTTCCCGAGAAAAGGCCTTTTTTCCTTAACGGCACGGAAATTTTCAACACACCTCAACGGCTTGTTTACACTAGGCAAATCGTTGACCCAGTCGGTGGTTTAAAACTCACCGGGAAACTCGGGAACTTTAATATCGGTTATATCGGAGCACTGGATGATAGTCCAAGCTCAATTATGGGGGGCAGCGGCAGAGCACGCTTCAATATCCTCCGCGCACGTGGGGATATCGGTACCGGCTCAACAATCGGAGTGCTCTATACCGGGCGGGACCTGACAGACGGCTCAGGAGCGTTTAATCGCATGGTATCAGGTGATATGCGCCTCCTCTTGGGCGGTCGCTACGCCTTAACTACTCAAGTGGCTGGCAGTGTAGATCGTTCGGATATGGACTCTCAATCAACCGGGTTTAGTCCACTTATCATGGCGTCTATTGATCGGTCAGGTCGGGAATTCACTTGGAATGTGACCTTTACAGATATTCACCCGGATTTCAGGGCACGAAGTGGATTCATTACACGGGCAGGTGATACCCAGCTTGATGCCAGGATGACGGTGAACCGATTCGGTCGACCTGGAGCTATCCTCGAGCGAACGTCGATCACTGCTTCCGCCCAAAACTTCTTCGACCACAATGAGTTTTGGAGTGGATCCGGCTTATTCGAGCACGAGCTGAACGTCATGCCGAGCTTCACATTCCGAGGTGGGAGAACTCTCACTTTCATGATCAGGAACGGATATTTTCGCTTCCAACCTGAACGTTATGCCAACTATACGACCCTAGACGAAGATGAGTCCCAAAGCCCCTTCCTAATACCGGAAGCACTCAAGAACCTGAAGGCGTTCATGGTTTTTCCTAGGATAAGATTGACTAACGAATTTAGCCTTAACGGGAGCTTCATGGCCCGAGAGACAGCCATTTTTGCAGAAGCCTCTCGGGGATTCGAGCTACAGGCACGACCCGAGATTCAGTGGAGCCCAACAGATCGCCTCGAACTCTCGTTGGACCATACATTCTCAAAGATTTCTAGAGTCTCAACTAAGCAGCACGCTATAGTTCCAAACGAGATCTATTCGACTGTGCATATAACAAATATCAAAGCTCAATACCTCTTCAGTAGAGCTTTAATGGCAAGGATGATCCTGCAATATGACCTCGATCAACGTGAAGCACTTAAGGACCCAACTACTGGTCGCCAACTGACCATCTTCGGCCAGGCTCAAGGGGCCCGCTCGACGGGGGAGTTTCAGGGACAATTTTTGCTTCAATATGAACCTTCCCCGGGAACCATATTCTATATCGGCTTCAGCCGACTGATGGAGGGCGAGAGAACCTATCGAGTTTCAACGATGAGCCCGGTGGAAGAAGGGCTCTTCCTTAAGCTGAGCTACCTCTTCCGGATATGAGTCAGTCCTGCTATATGATCCGACCCGCTATTTGAAGTATGACTTAGGGTAATGGTCTTGTCTTGACCTTCGACGCTACAGATCCCTGATCAGTATTTTCCTACTTCCCCAGAGCTAAGATGGCTAAACCTCATACACGAACAGCCCGCCGGACCCATCTCTTCACTGAGTCCGTTATTCGTGAGATGACACGAGTGGCACACGAACACGATGCTATCAATCTCGCTCAAGGCTTTCCTGATTTCTCAGCACCAGAACTTCTTAAGGAAGCCGCATGTGCTGCGATCCGTGCCGACATTAACCAGTATGCGATCACCTGGGGGACGGTAAATCTTCGACAAGCTCTCGCAGAGAAGTACGCCGAACGCTATGACATGGAGGTTAATACCGAGCGAGAGATCACTGTCACATGCGGCGCCACTGAAGCCATGGCGGCTGTGATGCTTTCTATCATCGAACCCGGCGATGAGGTGATTATCTTAGAGCCTTTTTATGAAAATTATGGACCCGATGCAGTTCTATCAGATGCCACGCCAGTTTTCCTCACATTAGAGGCTCCAGCATACCGCCTTGAGAAAGATCACTTAGAGGCGCTCATTACTAATCGAACTCGAGCTATCGTGGTCAACACACCTAATAATCCGACAGGTAGGGTCTTCGATCGCGAAGAGCTTCAGATGATCGCTGACCTTTGTCTCCAATACGACATCTTGGCGATCACGGATGAGATCTACGAGCACATTTATTACGAAGGAGAACATCACGTTCTGGCTACCTTCGATGGAATGCGGGATCGGACCATAATCATAAGTGGTCTCTCAAAGACCTTCAGCGTGACCGGATGGCGGATAGGTACAATCATCGCCCCGCCTGATCTGACTGATGCCATCCGCAAAGTGCATGATTTTTTGACGGTTGGTGCACCAGCACCTCTACAAGAAGCATGCGCCGTTGGTATCCGTGAACTGGGGCAAAGCTACTACGAGGGACTGACAATAGATTATCGGGAGCGACGCGACGTCTTCCTCTCAGCACTCAAGGATTCCGGCTTCAAATTTAGTACACCAGAAGGCGCGTATTATGTGCTCGCAGACTTCAGTGGTCTTTCATCAGAGGACGACACGACTTTCTCCAAGAAGCTCGCCAAGGATGGAGGCGTAGCTCCTGTACCGGGTTCCAGCTTCTTCAGTGTCCCGGAAAGGGGACATTCAGTTGTACGGTTCGCGTTCTGCAAGACGATCAAGACACTCGAAGCCGCCGGTGAGCGCCTCCGTGAGTTCGCGTTAACTGGGCACAACTAAGCCTGATTCCTGACCTCTCTTGTCTCAGTCCAAACTTCGTCCAGACCGAAGTAAGCGCAAAGAAGTAGCAAGTCTGATCAAGCTGTTCGGGTTTCCTCCCACACAATGTGTGGTTTCCCTACTCCCTAGGACGAGAGCATGGCGCGTGGGAGGCGCTGTAAGGATTCTAGTTCTGTTCTCAGTCATAGCGAGCTTCGCCATCTTCATTCCCCCGCACGGTGTATGGACAATCGGTGCACTTACAGGGGGATTCATCCTCGCACGCAGACGCTGGTTAGAGCGATTTACACTGCACTCTGTTAAGGGCAGATGTCCTAAGTGCGAGATCACGCTATCCGTGAAATCAGGCCCTCTAAGATACCCTCACCCCATAGCATGTGATGGGTGCCACCATACGGGGTCCCTAGAGCTGCCCCATCTTGAGCTTAGTGAGACCAACAGCGAATGAGGAGCCCTTTTGGCCCAGGAGTGACAATCCTAGGAGGTGCTGCAGTTCTCCTAATCTCGTTTCTATTTATTGGAGTACTTCTACCTGGTACCTGGAGTGCAGAAGCATCAGCACGCTTACCGGCATCCCCTGAAGACGCGTTTCTACGTCTGGATTCCCCTTCAGACTGGAGTCAATGGACGATCTGGCCCGATAGTGGTGTACAGATGATGGGACCATCAAGCGGGGCTGGATCAGGGTTTACTTGGGATGATCCAGAACTAGGGACCGGAACATTCACGATCGTAGAAGCTCAAGCAGCAAAAGTGATTCGATATCAAGTGCAAATGCAGGGTGGCGCAATGCATATCGATGGAGTGCTCGAACTGAGTCCCGAACAGGGAGATACCAGGATTATCTGGCGAGAATCTGGTGACCTCGGCGCAAACCCTTTGATGGGTTACTGGGCCCTCTCTATGGACCGAGTTCAAAGCGCAGAGTTGGAAAAAAGTTTGGATCGATTACTTCAGCTCTTGCAAGGTCCTAATGATTCTACTGATTCCGAGCCCAATCAATGAGGTCCCGGTTATTTGAAGTCTTTCTCATCGCTCCAAGCAACTCCTGCATTCCATCTGATGAGCTAGACCCAGAGAGCTGGCGCCTCATGGCATGCGACAGCCAGAGAGCGTCAGCATCCAGAAGCAATTCCTCTTTCCGCGTAGCTGACGCTGGGATGTCGATCGCCGGATAGATCCTTCGATCCGCTAATTCTCGAGACAGTACAAGTTCACTATTTCCGGTGCCCTTGAACTCTTCGAAAATGACTTGATCCATCCGAGAGCCAGTATCAACCAATGCGGTAGCAATGATGGTAAGAGAGCCACCCCCTTGAGTTGGATCGATCTTTCGTGCACTTCCCAAGAAACGCTTCGGCTTCTCTAGCGAGTTCGAATCGAGACCACCAGAGAGTGTCCGGCCGCTGCCTGATTTGACCGAGTTATAAGCACGCGCCATACGAGTAATCGAGTCGAGGATGATGACGACGTCCTCTCCCTGCTCTACACGTCTGCGTGCACGCTCGAGTGTTATCTCAGCGACTTGGCAGTGTCGTTCGGCTGGGCGATCAAAAGTTGAGGCGATCACCTCACCAAATCCGCACTGCTCCATCTCCGTGACCTCCTCGGGTCTCTCGTCCACCAAAAGAATAAGGAGATGACATTCTGGATTATTCTTTACAATGCCCTCAGCCACTGCCTGAAGCACCATCGTTTTCCCAGCCTTGGCCGGTGCAACGATCATCGCTCTTTGACCCTTACCGAACGGACAGATCAGATCAATGACTCGATTGGTGTAATCTGGCTGTCCAAGGAATTCCCTTCCACACTCAAGAACGAGTTGGTCGTCAGGGTGCATCGCGCTTAACTGCTGAAAGTCGGGCCGCCTTGTTGCTTCGTCAGCAGGATGGTCATTGACCCGAGCAAGGTGTGCTAACGGAGGACTCTTCCCTGGCCGCGCACTGCGACCAACGATTCCAACCAATTCATCACCAGTGCGCAGACCATACCGCTGGATCATTCGTGATCCGACGTAAATATCATCATTGCCCGGAGTGTATCCAGATTCCCTCCGGCGCACGAAACCTGACCCGCTACCCAGTACTTCTAGGATTCCTAGAGGACGTGATTCTGCTTCGAGCTGTTCGGGATCGTCTGGAAGCTGGGCCTTGAGTTCTTCCTCACTGTAATGGTGTTGACTTTGCCCGTGAGGTTTACGACGTCTTCGCCCTCGCCGGCGGCGGCGGCGCTGTCCTTGCCCACTGTTGCTCTGTCGATTCTGTGGTCTCTGCTTAGCCTTAGGGGCTTCCGACTGAGCCTCTGGTGCAGCCTGAGTTTCTGGCGCAACAGCACCTTCGCTGTCGGCCGGTGATTGGGCCGGAGCCTTAGGGGCTTCTGACTGAGCCTCTGGTGCAGCCTGAGTTTCTGGCTCAGCGAAGCCGTCCAATGTCGGTTGAACTTCTGATGATTCTGACACGTCTGAATCCATTTGTACGTTACCTGGCGCCTCCTGAGAGTAATTCCCCTCACAAACGCCTTCGGTGGAAACCCCGAATTAATCAGGAGTTGTGGACCGGTCCTCTTCAGCTGGCCAGGAGGCCACACTGGTACCGACGCATACCGCATCGGTCGGACAGAACAAATCTTTTACGAATAATGCCTACGATCAAGTGTTACACGTACAGTCGTTCCGTAATGAGCACCCTGGGCTAAGGATCGAACAAGCCCTCTACGCGTCCCATGGACCCAGAGAAATAGGTGTCCTCTCGGTACTCCATATGTCCAATATATCGGACATAAATTCATGTATTAGGATACTCGTGACATCACCCATAACACATTGTGCTATAATGGTTTAGCTACAATATTGGCAGCCTGGTATAGTACGTGCATTTTACGGTTGTAGTACCAACCTTTGAGGGAGAATGGAGGTGCCTGCTAGAGTTCGAGCCAGCGCTGTTTTCGTCTTCTTAATTGGGCTACCTGTGATCGGAGCAGAAGCCCAGAGCAGAGTGTCATTCACCGTCGCCACCGGTCCAATTGTCAGCAATTCAGTGTTCAGTGGTGTTTCGCTGCAAGTATTCCCACTCACTCCCTTTGGCTCTGTCCGAGTGGCTTCGGCCTTCCGCACACCCTCCGCCGAATTCGGGTATGGCATCTATTCCGGATCCAGGGGCAACCACCCGACTCGGTACTTCGGCCCGAGATACGCCCCATGCTGGGATTACATATGGGATCCTTTTGTGGGGTTTTTCAATGACTGGCTGTGGGGCTGTGATTTCTTCACTGGCCTAGCGTACCGGTCAATCCATCACCCCTGGGATCGCTTCTGGATATGGAGCTCCTTTCATTCAAGGCCTCCACGCCACGCATTCACATATTGGAGGGATCCGTTCATACCACCATGGGGACCTCATTGGACCCAAGATCCATGGGCACCATTCTGGGATGGATACTGGGATGAGCCGGGCTTCGGAGGGCATTCCCCTGCTTCCTATCCAGCCGTCCCCGAAATTGCTAAACCTGAGCCGGGCAGTCGAACAGCCACACGTCGTCCATCCTCACGAGTAGCCTCACCCAGGGGGTATGGAGACGGTACAGCCAGACCCCCAGGTCGTTCCGCCGTTCCACGGAACTCAAGCCCTCCGAGCAGGTGGCCAGCAATCCCCGTTTTGGATTCTCGAGATCCTGAAGAACCGAAAGCAAAACCTAGGGCCAGGGGATTTGGATCCCCACCATCTGACTTTGTGCGTCCCCCCTCAGACCACCCTTCCCTTGATCCTCGAAGAGTAGGCGGAGCGACCACTAGAACCCCTCGGCCATCAGACCGTATCCGAGGAGGTACAGTCCCAAACTCGAAAACCAAACCAAGGGTGA
>Ga0310125_10001558_pt1 | contig 11620 bp, 6 predicted proteins | sample CB11b_Tmax_Bot8__FD_203508 | JGI IMG/M metagenome (GOLD analysis project Ga0310125, IMG submission 203508) | Marine microbial communities from Western Arctic Ocean, Canada - CB11b_Tmax_Bot8 | ecosystem: Environmental > Aquatic > Marine > Oceanic | place: Canada: Western Arctic Ocean | collected... | reverse complement strand
CGATTTGGCCAGATTGACTTCCAAGTATTCAAAAGACCTGTCCATGTTTCGAGCGAGGATAGTTGGAAATCGCTCAAGAGGGTCATCGGTGACCTCTGGCTTCTGAAACGGCTGATCACGCTTACCGTCTTCGCCAAGTGACCATACCCAACACCGACATTAACAACAGCACCAATCCCGTTGGTTCAGGTACCGACGAGACACTCGCCTGGGCTCCCGTGAAATTAATGATCGACGTGGTCAGATCGCTCGTGTCAACGTCTCCGTCTCCGTCCATGTCTCCGTGAGCCCACGTTTTACCTGTACCACCGGCGCTGGTGAAGTTGATGATCGCGCTGGTCAGGTCGCTGGTATCCACGTCAATGTCACCGTCGGCTACATCCGTATTACCGCGAATTGCAATCTGCGCGTCGACAGAGGTACCTGTGTAAGTGATCGCCACTCCCTGCTGGCTACTGATGACAACATTATTGACCGTCGCAAAGGTGCCACTGACCGTGCCGGCCGTCACGACGCCCGCCATGGAGTCACCCAGTGCTGGTGTGTAACCGGCGTCCAATTGCACGTCGAGCAGGCCAGCCAACGAGGCGGTACCCGTCACTTGCAGGCGGTCATAGTCAACCCCTGCGATGCCACCACTGCCGGCAATTTCAATTTGAAGTGCACCGCCGGTGGCCTGTGTGTAATTACCATCCACGACCAAAATGCCGGTGCTGTTGCCGGGTGCCACAGCACCGCCAGCATTGGAAAGGCTGCCAGCGATCACACCACTTCCACTGACGACACCTCCTGCCAGGTTGACAGAGCCGCCGCCGGAATCCAAAACGTTATTGACCGCCAGGTTTCCGCCTCCATTGACTGTCAGATTGTTACCGTTGAGGTCCAACCGGTTGTTGAATTCAACGGTTGCCCCGGTCGCGATGTCTGCGGTGGTGTCGGCGGCCAGGGCGACATTCAATTGGAATTGATGGGTCCCCTGTAGGGCGCTGAGTGAGGGGGCAATGGTACCACCAGAGCCTGCAGCCAGCGTGATGGTGGCATGTCCGGCAATGGCGTAGGTGTGCGCGTTGTCGAAGTGAATTGCATTCAGTGTTTTGTCGACATTGGTATAGACCGTTTCCGCTGAGGTGATCTTGTCGCCAAAGGTTGCTGTCTGATCTTCTGCAGTGTATTTATCCGATGCGGTATCTCCCGGTAGAATCCCATAAGACCAGTTCCTCTTGTCGTCCCAAGTGTCGGATCCTGTTGATTTCCAGCTGAAATTGGTAGGACCGGCGACGGTTTCGCCTGTAACTTGTTCCACCAAAGCTATTAGAACAACATGATCGCCACCACTGTCGCCTTTGCCACTGGCGAAATAGATCGAATCCCCACCGTTCATAAGAATCAGATCGTCATGGGCGACCCACTGTCGGCCAGAGATAGAATTGTCTAAATTTCCTGGCAAGAATGGTTCGTAGAACAAGACAGAATTTTCACTTGCGGCGGCGTCGGTCAGGACCCAGGCGTCACCTTCGCGACCCGCTGCGCCTTGATTATCCGCAAATTCGGCATGCACAGAATAGAGTCCATCGGATGGCACTTGCAGGCGAACCGTTGAAACAACTTGGTGTCCCTGGTCGGGAACCAGATCGACTTCCAGCGGATCCCAGTCGATTCCAAAGTTCGCATTGTAACTGCCCGTGTCGTTAAAACTGACAGCTCCTATGGAATCGACACTGCCGGCTGCCTGATCTTGCCACGCCTGTCCGGGTTGGTTGATGACCCTGGCATTCTCGTCATAGAGCGTAAACTGCGTCGTGTCAGGAATTGGACCATCACCCATGTCCATTGTGTAATTCAGATGTCCGTAACTCCAAACGCCGCCGTCAACGGGCGCTGCGGGATTGGATACGGTTGAGTAGTCGGCGCTGACGTCCCACGTGGCGATCGCGCCAAAGGCGGCAGTGTTCAATAGGAGTACCGCCAGGTATGCGACAAAAGTTGCGGCTAATTTGGTCAAGCACTTCATCTAACAGGTCTCCCCAGAGTTATGAATTTAATTTTGAGTCGTTGTTCGTTCTTGGGTCAGATTCTGGCAAGTGTTCCTTTTCGGAATAAGGCTCATTTTTATCTTGATAGAAATGAGTTTTTTCGTTGTCGAGCGCCTGCGAGCAATCCCAACAGGCCGATCGAGATCAGGATCCCGGAGGAGGGTTCGGGAACCGACTGCTGGCTGCTGGCTGCCAGGGCGCTAGTGAAGTTGATGATCGAAGTGGTCAGATCGCCGGTGTCAACGTCGCCGTCTCCATCCATGTCGCCCTCGGCCCATGTCTTGCCAGACCCTCCGGCGCTGGTGAAGTTGATGATGGCGGTGGTCAAATCGCCCGTATCCACATCGATGTCGCCGCTGGCCACGTCGGTGTTGCCGCGCAAGGCAATCTGTGCGTTCACAGCCGTTTCGGTATACGTCACGGCGATCCCTTGACGGCCATTAATAACTGCATTATTGGTCGTTGCGAATTTGCCGCTGATTGTGCCGGCCGTGACAAGTCCCGTAAAGGAATCACCGATGGTGGGCATGTATCCGCCGTCCAACTGCAAATCCAATGTGCCGTCGAGGTTCGCTGAAAGAATGACGTCCAAACGATCATGATCGGTCCCGGCAACGCCACCATTGGACGCCAGTTCGATTTGGAGTGTACCGCTGGCGGATTGCGTGTAGTCGCCATCCACACTCAGGATGCCGGTGCTGTTGCCTGGCGCCACGATGTTGTCGTTAGACAAGTTTCCGCCAATCCGGCCGCTTCCCAGGAGGACGCCCGAGGTCACGCTGATCGAACCACTTCCCGTGTTCGTGTTGTTGTTGACTGCTAGTTGCCCTCCCCCGGCGACTGTCAGATTGTTGTCGTTAAGGGACAGCCGGTTGTTGAACGCTACGGTTGCCCCGCTGGTGATCTCGGCGGTCGTGTCAGCATTCAGAGCGACGTTCAGTTGGAATTGATGCGCGCCCTGGGTAGCACCGAGCGTGGGGGCAATGGTGCCATCGGAGCCGGCGGCCAGTGTGATGGTGCCGTTTCCAGCAATGGCATAGCTGTTGGCATTGTCAAAGCGAATCGCATTGAGCGTTTTGTCGACATTGGTGTAGACCACTTGAGGCTGGGTGATCGCATCACCGAAGATGGCGACTTGATCCTCCACATTGCCCGGGTTATTCACCGGATTGCCGGGCTTCACCCCTGGACTCCAGTTAGACGTGATGTCCCAATTGTCCGATTTGTCGTTTTTCCAGCTGAATTCGGTGTGAGCGGCGACCGTTTCCCCCGAAAGCTGTTCGACAGTGGCCCGCAGGACGACGTGATCGCCCCCGCTGGGACCTTTACCACTGGCGAAATAAATCGAGTCACCCGCATTGAGTTCCACTAATCCGTCATAGCAGTGGTCGGGGCCACAGACACCTGGTGCTTCGGGGGGATCCAGAAAGCTGCCGCCAAATTCGCGTTCTGTACCCGCTCCATGAGTCAGGTAAGGGTCGCTCGCGGCGAGCACGGGGTTGTAAAATAATGGTGACGGTTGGAAAGCGTTGTCGGTGAAAACCCAAGCATCGCCTTCTCTACCAGCACAACAGCTTTGATTGTCGGCAAATTCCGCATGGACCGAGTAGATACCATCGGCTGGGACTTGCAGACGGGCCGTGGAAACGACCTGACTCGTCTGGTCGGGAACCAAATCGATTTCCAGTGGTTCCCAATCGATCCCGAAGTTGGTATTGAACGAACCCGTGTCGTTAAAACTTACGGCACCCAAGGCATCGACAGTGCCGGCTGCCAGATCTTGCCACGCCTGACCGGGTTGGTTGATGACCTGGGCATTCTCGTCGTAGAGTAAAAATTGTGACGCGTCAGGGATTGGGCCGTCTCCGGTGTCGTTTCCATAGGGCGTTTGTCCGTAGCTCCAAATGCCTCCGTTAACCGGCGGTGCGGGATTGGTCTCGGTTGAGTAGTCGGCGCTCACGTCCCACTTGGCAAGTGCGCCGAAGCTGACCGTGTTCAGAAGTAGCAACGCCAGTAAGAGGGCAAAAGCGGTGGCTGATTTGGTAAAGCACTTCATGCTAAAAGGTCTCCCCGAATTCTAAAATTTAAATCCTCTTGTAATACTAATAAAAAAGTACTTGAAAGTTGCCAGTTGCCGACCCCTGGGTGGGGATGAACTGAACACTCTGAAGTACTTGGTCGTAGATTTCAGTAGCTTGGTTTGGAAGATTAAAAAAGGTTGATTTCTATTTCAGTCCAAAGGTGTTTCTAATTCGGACGCCACTTGTGCAGAGTTTGGAAACGTTCTTCAACGGATAGGCTCGGATTGCCTGCGAGTTCAAAAAAAAAAGCTTTTGAAAATTCTCCAACGCCCGCTCTCGGGGGATTGAGGATTTTCAAAAGCTTTTGTCGATTTACAGTAGGTCTGCCGATCTTTGATTTTCAGCGTGCTGAATGTCCTGATTGTAACTAAAATGTTGTTGATGTCAATGATTTGGATCCGAAATAACGCCAGAAACTTGATTTTTCCGCTGAGCGTCAAACTATCTTGTCCGGAATACGAGTCATCCAGTGCCATTTTCAGGTAATGCGTTTGCTAGTTGGGATTTAGCCGATATTTCCCATTTCGATATCTCTGGAACCGATTCAGGCGCGAAGTATCTCGCTGGCTTGAGGGACTGGTTGTCAATGAAACTTCCCCGAGCCCTTTGCGGGACCCGGGGAAGAAGTCAATGATTCTGTTTTCATACTTAAGTTTAGCGTTGGGAGCGGCGCGAAATGCCAATCAATCCCAGCACGCTCAACATGGCCAACAAGAGTGTCGACGGTTCGGGAACCAGGTTGACCGATGCCTGTACTGCGGCATGATCACCACCGGAAGCACCCTTGCCACTGGCAAAATACACGAAGTCACCTGCGTTGAGGGCAACCGTGTCGGCTCCACCTACCCACTGTCGGCCAGAGATATCAGGGCTTGCGCTTGTTTGTCCGGGAAGTTTGTCGTTGTAAAAGAGAGTTGCAGCGGAACCGCCAGCCGAGTCTGAGGTCCACACCCACGCATCACCATCCCTACCGGCACAACAAGTCTGATTGTCAGCAAACGCGTAACTGATGTCGTAACTGCCAGAAGTGGGGATTTCATAGCGGGCGGTTGAAACGACCGTCATAGTTTGGTCAGGCACGAAGTCGACTTCCAAGGGATCCCAAGTAATTCCAAAATGAGCTTGGCTCGCCCCTGAATGGCCATCGCGAGCAGGGTCATTAAAGCTGACACCACCACCTCCATCCACACCGCCGCCGTTATACCAATTGCGGCCGGTAAAAGAGATGACTTGCCCCGCTTCGGGATAGATCGAGAAGGAAGTTGAGTCCACTGCGGTAGCGCCATCACTGTAGTTTGTAGAGCCATAACTCCATCCACTTGGCGATGGATTGTTGGCGATATCAAAATCTGCGGCGATATCGGCAGCAAACGTTGGATTGGCCGCAAAAATCATCAAACTGGCCAGTGCCAAGGCAGTCGTAAGTTTCATCACTCATTCCCCTGAAAAGTTTTAGATTGAACAAGATCCCGCATTTTTGTGCTAAAAAGTAGTAGTTTTGAAAGATTCAACTCGTCGAGATTGCTTCACGGATTTACTGAAAATGACACTTCCCCGAGTCCTTTGCGGACCCGGGGAAGAAGTCAATGATTCTGTTTAGCGTTGGGGGCGGCGCGAAATGCCAATCAATCCCAGCACGCTCAACATGGCCAACAAGAGTGTCGACGGTTCGGGAACCAGGTTGACCGATGCCTGTACTACGGCATGATCACCACCGGAAGCACCCTTGCCACTGGCAAAATACACGAAGTCACCTGCGTTGAGGGCAACCGTGTCGGCTCCACCTACCCACGCTCGGCCAGCGGGCGTGTTGTCTGCATTTCCCGTAAGCTTAGGTTGGTGATAGAGAGTTGCCGCGGAACCGCCAGCCGAATCCGAGGTCCACACCCACGCATCACCTTCACGACCGCCAGCGCCTTGATTGTCAGCAAACGCGTAACTGATATCGTAACTGCCAGCTGCGGAGATTTCGTAGCGGGCGGTTGAAACGACTGCTTGGCCTTGGTCAGGCACGAAGTCGACTTCCAAGGGATCCCAATCGATACCGAAGTGAGCTTGGCCCGCCCCAGTTTCATTAAAGCTGACACCGCCACCTGCATCGACATTGCCGCCGTTAAACCAATTGCGGCCGGTAAAAGCGATGACGTTACCCGCTACGGGATAGACTGCGAAGGAGGTTGAATCCACTGAGTTGACATCACCACCGTAGTTTGTAGAGCCATAACTCCATCCGCTTGGCGATGGATTGTTGTTGATATCATAATCTGCTTGGATATCGGCAGCAAACGTTGTATTGGCTGCAAAAATCATCAAACAGGCTAGTGCAAAGGTAGCAATAAGTTTCATCAGTTCATCTCCAAAAAAGGGTTTGTGTGGTCACGATGTGACTGAAAATTGCAATAAAAAAAGTGCTCAAAAGTTGCCAGTCACACATGCCCCAGATGGGGCGGACTGAAGACTTTGGAGCACTTGATGGATATCGCCAGTGGCTTGGATTCGCTTAGGTTGGTTTCGTGGTTGTTATTGAGTAATTAGATCAGTTGTTGTTGATAGGCGGTTGTTGAAAATACCAACGAAAAAAAGGCTTTCGACAAACCTCACAACCCGCCAATCGGGAGAGAGGATCCTCGAAAACCTTTTAAAATTCTACAGTGGCTTGTCTACCCCAAAGTCCTGCTTGCAAACGTCACTCAAATAAGTCTCACAGCTCACTCGAGTCTACCCTAAACTCCCGCTTGCAGTAATCACCAGTTTAACCATGAATCAAATGGAGTCAATACCCAAAATAGGATATCTAGGGATTTTTTTTGGATTGTGTCGTGGCAGAGCTGATGGTTAGGTGATTATTGCGTACTCAATCCATTAAATTCGGCAGAGCTTATACAATCAGCCGGCTCGAGGTGCGGTTGAAACCGGTGTTTCTCAAATCAGTATCCGTGCCGCCCGATTTTTGCTCGCTGCTGGATTTGAGAATTGGTAAGTTACAATTGAGCTACTTCCGCTGTCACAGTCGGCCTTTTCGTCGTTGATAGACGTTAAGTCTTGCTGCGACCGTTCTTTACGGCTGTCCGGCAAGCGGAAATGTTGTTGAAATCCTGCTTTCGGGCCAACCGACGTGTGTGATTTGGAACTGTTAAGGAAATGGTAAAACGTCAAAAAAGATTATCTACCGTTCGGGTTCCCGCCCCTGCGGTGGCTCCAGCGGTACGCTGGCCAAGAAGGACGGGGCTGGTCGTGGTATTGGCGGTTGTGCTTTTAGGGGCGGTTGGCTACCTGGTTCATCAATCTGAGCATGCTGATCAGGCGGGTCAAGCACCGCCGCAGTTGGCCACCGAATACTCGTCAAAACCGTCGGAAGTTGTTGGCACGGACTTCAAAGAGGAGAACGAAACTGGCCGGTCAGCTTTGACTCCGCAGTTGGTCACCTCGGCGAACGTGTCGACCGCGCAGAGTGCTAAACAATCGACAGCGCTCAATGATTTGCTCAATCCAGAGAGTGTTGGCTGGCCCACCGAAGCGTTCAGTGACGCGACTACCGAACAACTTAAAAAGCTGGCCAAGTTTTTGGCTCATCCGGCAGACATGGATGTGACGAAACTGCAGGATCTAGCAGTGGAGCATGTGACCGCCGGAGCGTTGCGTCCCACCGAGTTGAACGAGGTGTTTCGAGATTCAACGATCGTGGTGTCACGAGCTGCTGATGGAGCGACGACGGACGCTGGCCACCAGGGTTTGTCGGGATTGGCCCAGGCGCTCCGCGAACTGGCCGAGCCACTTGGACAAGCTGAACAGGTTCGTTCCAAAATTAAAACGGTCGATGTTTCTTTGGACGGGACCTCCGCTGCCACAACTGCTTATTTTGAGGTCAGTGGTGTGATTGCCGAGGGCTCGGTACAGGAAAACGCGACTTGGACCTGCCAATGGCACTTGGCTGATCGATCGACACCACCGAAGCTCGTATCGATCGTCAGCAGCGGTTACGAAGAAGTGGTCGTTCGTGCTCCGCACCAAACGTTGCTGGTGGACTGTACCGAGCATGTAATCGGAGACAATGTTTCGTTTCAGCGACAGCTCGCCTATGGATTGCCTTATTGGTTACAGCGTGTCGAGCTGCGAAATGCCTGTAATACATTTTGTCGCTATGGCGGAGCGGTAGGTGATGTGAATGGTGATGGGCTGGAAGATCTGTATATCTGCCAACCGGGCGGACTGCCAAATTTGTTGTTTGTGCAAAACCTCGATGGAACTGTCGACGATACCTCACGTGCGGCCGGCGTGGATGTACTGGATTGCGCGACCAGCGCCATTTTCAGTGATTTGGACAACGATGGTGACCAGGATCTGACCGTGGCCGTTTGGTTTCAGCTGCTGATTTTTGAAAATGATGGCACGGGCCGTTTTCAACAACGGGCCAAGTTGCCTACCCACGTGCGTGATATCCAATCGTTGTCGGCCACCGACTATGACAACGACGGACAGAATGATCTCTATATTACGATCGATATGCGACTGGGAGATACACGAGCCGGGGAAGGGACGGGAGTATTCGTGTACACCGATGCCAACGATGGAGCTCCCAATATCCTCTACCGAAACGAGATTGCAGGTGGCCAGTGGTCCTTCAAGGATGTGACCAAGGCCAGTGGGCTTGATCAGCACAACTACCGGCATAGCCTGGCAGCGGCCTGGGAGGACTACGACAACGATGGTGACATGGATCTCTATGTGGCCAATGATTTTGGACAAAACAGCCTGTACCGCAACGATGATGGCCAGTTTGTGGACATCGCGCCCGCGGCAGGCGTGGTCGATCACGGCTCGGGAATGTCTGCCTCTTGGGGCGACTACGATCGGGACGGTTGGATGGACCTGTATGTGGGGAACATGTTTTCCTCGGCTGGCCATCGTGTCACAAGCCAGACGAGTTTCAAGTCTGGCTCGGACGGTACGACACGCAACTTGTATCGTCGTATGGCCAAGGGGAACACACTGTTTCGTAACCTCGGCGATGACACGTTTGAGGAAATCACCGATGCGGGTGTCGAAATGGGACGTTGGTCTTGGAGTTCGCTGTTTGCGGATCTCAACAATGACGGTCGAGAGGATTTGTTAGTTGCCAACGGGTACATCACTACCGAAGATACGGGTGATTTGTGAAGTTTTTTCTGGCGGCAGGTCGTGCCGCAATATGACCAGGAAACGGGCGAATCGTCCGGTTCAAATTCTCCTGTTCTCTACGAATTGCTGCGTCGCGGACGTTCCTTCAGTGGGCATGAACGACACTGTTTGTATTTGAACACTGGTCAGACCCAATTCGCAAACATATCGGCAGCCAGCGGCTTCGACTTTCCCGACGACGGCCGCTGTTTGTCGCTTGTCGATTGGGATCAGGACGGAGATCTGGACATGTGGATCATCAACCGCAATGCGCCTCAAGTTCGTTTTCTCCGCAATGACCTGCCTCGAAACGATCACTTTGTCTCGATCGGTTTGCAGGGCACCACTTGCAACCGCGATGCGATCGGAGCTCGAGTGGAAGTGGTGATCAAGGGGGAAGGTCAAGGGATCACGTTACTGAGAACGCTGCGTGCTGGTGATGGTTACATGGCTCAATCCAGCAAGTGGCTTCATTTTGGACTTGGCCAGGCTGAGCAGATTGAAAAAATCGTCGTGCGCTGGCCTGGAAATGAAAACGAACAGTTTACGATCTCGGGCTCTTCCGGAGTGCCCGTCGATAATCGTTACCTGCTGGTACAAGGTACTGGTGAGGCAGCTGTCCAAGCGGTCCCTGAACGAACGGTCAATTTGCAACCTTCCAAACTGCGATTGCCAACGCAAACCGAAACCGCACACACGTTGCTGGTTTATGCGGCGCCGCTTCCTGAATTGCGTTATCAATCCTGGGAGCAACGTGAGCTGTCCGTTGGCCATGAACTAGAGCGGCCACTGCTTTTGAATCTTTGGGCCAGCTGGTGCACGCCGTGCCTCAAAGAACTGAATGAAATTTCCGAGCGTCAAAATGAGCTTCGCCGTGCCGGGGTAGATGTACTTGCTTTGAGTGTCGATGGACTGGGAGTCAACAAGTCGGAAGTTGCTGCGGCTCAACGATTACTTGACCAGATGAAATTTCCCTTCCCATCCGGTCGAGCGACAGAACAACTGGTTGACCTGTTGCAGATGATGAACGACATTTTGTTCGATTACCACGGTGAGTTGCCCGTTCCGACCAGTTTTTTGATCGATCGCCAGCGGGCTCTGGCGGTCATCTATAAGGGGCCGGTCGAGGTTGACCGGGTGTTGGTCGATCTGGAGAAAATCAAGCTCAAAGGCGATGCCCTGCGATTGGCGGCCCAGCCGTTTGCAGGACGTTGGTTTGGAAAACAACCTGGCCATCGATTTTTGCGGCTGGCAACGAACCTGTTCACGGCTGGAGAATGCGAGAACGCGGGCCAGTACCTGTTACGTAATCAAGGATATTTTGGTGACCATCCAGTCTACATCGACCTGTTGACCAAAACGGGTATTGAATTGGCCAGCAAGCGGCACAACAACCTGGCAGCTAAAATTTTTGGCCATTTAGTAACGCTAACGCCCGCTTCGCCATCGGTTCATTTCTACCTGGCCCAGGCATTGCAAAATTCGGGAAGACCGGAGCAGGCCATCGTCGAGTATCGTCGTGTTCTCCAGCTCGATCCGAATTCGGTGACCGGGAATTTTTATCTGGGTCTCATGTTGGCCGGACGTGGTGATGTCGAGCAGGCACTGCCTTATTTTCGTAAAACGACGGAAGTCAAACCGGATTGGGCAGCCGGTCAATTTAATCTGGCCATGGCCTTGGCAGAGGTGGATCAGGCAGAGCAGGCGGTTGTGCATTTACAGGAGACGTTGCGTTTGAGACCGGTTGACCTGACCACGCAGATCCGATTGACTTGGACGTTGGCCGCACATCCAGATCCACGATTTCGCAACGCCGAACAGGCCGTTTATTGGGGTCAGTATGTCTGCGAGGCGACCAAAAATAAATTGCCCGGTGCGCTCGACGCTCTGGCAGCTGCGTATGCCGAACAGGGTGACTTTGGCCGTGCCGTGACGACGTTGCACCAGGCGGTCGAAATGGTATTAGCTGCCAAGCAAGATGCGAACACTCAAGAGATGGAACACCGTTTGCAGCTTTATCAAAACGGCGAGCCTTATCGAACATCGCGATGATTGGGTTTGCAATCGCGAGTGTAAACGAAAATGGCTGCTCCGGGTGACGAGGGGAGTTTCACGTCCAAGCCTCCAGTGATGAGCTGTTGACCGCTGAACTTCTGCTTGGAACCGTTGTCAAGATTTTCCACCGTATAACTCGCAGTGGAATCCAAGCCGCGTAATTGGATGGACAGCTTGGCTGGCGAGTTTTTGCCCGGCCGTCGAAATGCCTGGACGAATCCTGCGCCCTTTTCAGGCCGATCAAATTGCCATGCCATCCAGACATTTTTAGTCTCCAGGCTGAATGGTGTCAGC
>Ga0310125_10001557_pt1 | contig 11622 bp, 13 predicted proteins | sample CB11b_Tmax_Bot8__FD_203508 | JGI IMG/M metagenome (GOLD analysis project Ga0310125, IMG submission 203508) | Marine microbial communities from Western Arctic Ocean, Canada - CB11b_Tmax_Bot8 | ecosystem: Environmental > Aquatic > Marine > Oceanic | place: Canada: Western Arctic Ocean | collected... | reverse complement strand
TTGCGCTCCTCAATCGCAACATGACCCGATGAGAAAGGGCATTTCCAATCGTGTGCTCCTTTGCTTATTCTCTATTAGCGCTTATCCTAGGCCTGGAGGGGGGCTAACCCCTACTCGTTCGGATCAGGAAGCTTGCGGTAAAGAGTGGCCAGGCTGACCTTCAGGGCCTTTGCCGCCTTCTCCTTGTCGCCATCCATCAGGTCCAGGACCATCTGGAGGTACTCTTTCTCTTTGTGGCGGACGAAGGCCTTCAGCGACTTTCCGCGGTAGTCGTCGGCTGCCCCCCCCCCGCGGATCTCGCCGACCAAATCGGCTTCTCCCATCGAATCCACAATGCGCGCGGGCAGTTCCTTCTTGGTGATCTTACCGTCGTTGCCGAACGTCATGGCGTGGCGAACAGCGTTTTCCAACTCCCGCACGTTGCCCGGCCAGTTGTATCGTTCGAAGATCAATTGCGTATCGCCGTCCAGCTCGGGCATCTCCCCATTTTGTCCCACCGCAGACCGCATGATGTGATAGACCAAGGGCAGAATGTCCTCACGCCGTTCGCGCAATGGAGCGATCGGAATCGGAATCACACTCAACCGGTAGAAGAGATCTTCACGGAATTCCCCGCTTTTGATACTCTGTTCGAGATCGTCGTTGGTGGCGGCCAGTACGCGCACGTCGACGCCTACGGTCTGGGTGCCGCCCACCTTGCGGATCTCACGCTCCTGCAGGACCCGCAGCAGTTTCCCCTGGAGCGCGATCGGCATCGATCCAATTTCGTCCAGGAAGATGGTCCCGCCGTTGGCGGCTTCAAATAGCCCTTCCTTGTTACTCGTGGCGCCGGTGAACGCCCCCTTGACGTGGCCGAACAACTCGGATTCCAATAACGGCTCGGGCATGGCCGCGCAATTGATGGGAACAAATTCCTTGGTCTTCCGAAGGCTATAGGAGTGAATGGCCTGCGCCACCAGTTCTTTCCCCGTTCCGCTTTCGCCGTGAATCAGGACCGTCGTGTCCGTCGGCGCTACCCGCTCAATCATATCACACACCGATCGCATGGCCGGACTCTCTGCCACGATGTTCTCGAAGTGGTAGCGCGAATCGAGCTGCTGCTTCAACGAGACGTTCTCGGCCACGATACTCATGTACTCGAGCGCGCGCTTGACCGTGATCAGCAGTTCATCGACTTTGAACGGCTTCGTCACATAGTCGAAGGCGCCCTCTTTCATGGCCTCTACCGCGGTCTCCACCGAGCCGTAAGCCGTCAGCATGATCACCGCCGCCCCGGGCTTATCACGGCGGGATTGCTTGAGAAGCTGCATCCCGTCAATGGGGCTCATCCGGATGTCGCTGATCATCAGATCGAAGGACTCGGCCTTGATCTGCCCCTGGGCGTCCTCTCCCCCCCGGCTGGAAATGACTTCGTGCCCCTCCGCTCTGAGAAGCGTGGTCAGCACACTGAGAATACTGGGTTCGTCGTCTACCAGAAGAATACGAGACATAGATCTGATCCTTGGGTTTTCCCCGAATCCGAGTCGAGGTTTCAAGTCATATATGCAAAGAATACACCATTGTGAAGAAAAATATTCTCATACTAAAGATTTCGCCAAGCTAAGGGGAGAGGCCCCAGGCAAGCGGCTCAGAGGTTGAAAGCCCCTGGCCGGGCCTGGAAGCAGGTGTCTCTCCCGACATCCTCCGTCTCCGGATTCGGCAGGAAGCCCCGCCGGCCGGCACATCTTGCGTCCAATCTAAAACTGCACCAGCATGGTGGAAAAATTCTTGTCGTTGAGGAGGGCATGGGAGAGTGGCTCTCCCCGCTCCACAAAGTCCTTGGACCGGAAGAGAATGGCTGCCATGACTTTGTTGCCGGTGGCCACCGCCGTGATGTCCAGGGCCTCGAGAATCGGAACCCCGCTTCGCGTCATCTGGGCGAACGTCGAGGCGAACCGGCTCAAGGACACCTTCTTCAACAGTTCCCCGAAGATCGGCAGGCGCAACATCATGGCGTCCCACATGTACGCCCCCTTTTCCGTCTTCTTGAACTGGGCCAGCGAAATGAATGCGACCACAATGGCGCCAAAGACAAACGGCGCAAACCTGCGGACAAACGTACTGACGTCCACCAGGAATTGGGTCGGACCGGGTAGGGCCGCATCGAAGTCTTCGTAGATGCTGGCGAAGGAGGGAACGATCCAGATGATCATTGCGGAGGTCAGCAGGAAGGCGACGACAGTGACGATGGCCGGGTACATCATGGCGGATATCACTTTGCGCCTCAGCTTCGCCTGGGCCTCGAGATAGTAGGCCAGCCGTTCGGTGGTATCGGCCAGCAACCCGCCGGTCTCCCCGGCCTGCAGCATGCACACGTAGAGCTCCGAGAACACATCGGGATACTGCTTCATGGACTCGGTGAGCGAAGCCCCGCCTTCAATCTTGGACCGCACGCCCTCGATCACGGTGCGAAAAACCTTGTTCTCGCTTTGCCCTTCCAGGGCTTCAAGGGTCTGCACAATGGGCATGCCGGAGGCGATCATGGCCGCCATCTGCCGGGTAAAAGCAGGGAGTTCCTTGAGGCGAATTTTCTTTGCCCCAGGGCGCTTACGCTGGGGGCCAGGGCGGCCTTGTCGAGAATTCGCATCACGATCTTCTCGCCATGTACGGTGGGAAGAATGCTGACACGCAGATCGACCTCTTTTCCGATCGCCCGAATCTTAAATCGCCCGTCCTGCGGGATGCGGCGCTCGGCGATATCCAGGTTGGACATGATCTTGATGCGCGATGCGATGGCGCGCCATCAATTCCTTCGGAATCAGATCCATCAAATGTTCCGGCGGCGAATACCGGGTCAGGTTGATGGGAGGAATGTTAAGGTATTCCGAGAAGGTCAGCGTCATTTCCAGTTCGCTGACAATCTCGTTATCCACCAGGAAGCGCTCGAGCTTCTTCCCGGCATTTTTTGCCTCGGCCTTGGCCGCTTCAATGTCGGCATTCGTCACTGCTTGACGCTTTACCAGCAAGTCAATTATGGATCCCGATCCCGCACTCATTGACACACCTCTTTGCTCAGGGCTGCATGTGTCACCCTTGGAGCAGGTTCAATGCCACCAATGAGAAAGGCTTCGCAATCAGGCAAAACTGGGACAATTTGCTGGGGTTTTCAGCAAAAGGGGAGTTCCTGCAACCGGGTCAGCAGGGGGAAGATTACCCCATCTCTTCTCAATTTGTCGTTTTTCATGCGAGTGGATTTCCTCCTTCCCGTCACCCATGAAATCGGCCACTGGTCAGGGAATTCGCACGAATCAGGCCGCCGGACGTACCTTACTTTCAAGACGAAGCGCCGCAATGACTTCTTTGGCATGGAAACTGCAGTTCTAAGGGCCAAATAGCCGGGAACCGGAAAAATCGAGCCCAGAACGGGGAGACACGTCCGTGAATAGACCAAAACAATTCGAGAAATCGGCAGAGTCGGAAGTGTGGAGCGCCATTGCAGCATTCGAGGAAATCCTCGCCGCCATGCCCGATGACCGGACCGCGCTCGAAACCCTCTACGACGCCTACGACCACATCGGCGAGAAAACCAAGGCCCTCGAACACCTGGTGAAACTGGCCAGCCAAGTGAGGGATGAACAGGATCCGGGCCCCATTTCCTGGATCTGCGAGAGTCTGGAACGGTTGGGCAGAGAAGACCCACAGGCCAAGCAGGCCTCGCAGGATCTCGAAAAGATGGCCGAGTCGATGGGGCTTCCCTCCCCCGGCCAAATGGTCAGTTCCCGGTCTACAGCCGGGGCGACGAGAGGCCTCGACGTGTCCAGTGAACTCTCCCTGGCGTGGAAGTTACGGCAGGAGAATCAAGTCACGGAGGCTGAATACTCCCAGCTTGTTCAGGACATCTCGGAGAACTCCACCAAGCACCTGAATGTGCCCGTGTCTGTGCTTCACGTGGTCCATGACCGGACCTTCAAAGAACTGCCACGAATCACCGCCCATCTCAGCCGCGAATCGGGAATGCCCATCGTCCGATTGGCCGACTTCGCGGTCGACGCCCGGATCTTCAAGAACCTCGATGTTCGGTTTGCCGAACAAAAGGGCGCCCTCCTGTTCGACGAAATGGGCGGCGAATATATGGTCGCAGTCCTCAATCCCTATAACGAGACCCTGCGCGAGGAAGTTCAGGGCGCCACCTCGCGGATCTGCCACTTCTATCTCGTCGAGGCCGAAGACTACGACGCCTTCCTCGAACGGTCTCGCGTCCCCGAAGTCGCTGAGGCCCGCGTCTAACCGCCCCCTGCCGGGCGCCAGCCTACGGTAAGGCGATACGGGGCCCAGCCGATTCAGTCGTAGGTCGTGCCGCCGATCTCTACGTATTTCTGTTTCCCGTTGTACTCCAGGACAACTCCCTCTTCCGACACCTCGGTCAAGCGGACGCCATCCAGTTTCCGATTCACCCGGATCACGTTGCCGTTGAGGATGGCAGAGTTTCTCTTGGCATCGCCCCCCGACAGCACCCCGTCGATTTCAATCATCGGCCACTGCCCGGGGATCGCCGCCACGCCAGGCGTAGCCTCCGGCGCTTCTGCAGGTGGGGTGCCTGTGGTCACCCGGGTGGGTGCAGCGACGGACAGCGCATCGGGTGATCCCGCCGGCGGCGTGACTACCGCGACGGGTCCCGCCCTCGGCACGGGTTCGGGGACGTGCTGAAAGGGCTGAGGAACCAGGGCCGCCGGTTCCGCGTAAAGCACCGATACCCCATCCGGGTTGGGCCTCGTCTCGCCCGGAGTTCCTCCTGCCATCTCGGACCGGCCGCTCGCCATGAAATAAAGGAATGCGCCGATCATTCCCGCGGTCAGGATCACCAGGATCGATACGATCAACATCCAGATGGTGCGCTGCTGATCCCGCGCAACCGCACCGTAGTCGTGGGTCGGCTCGGGCGGGGCGGGGGCCGGACGGGCCGCCGCCTCGTATTGCAGGACCTGGTGCGCGATCGGCGGCGCCTGGGGCGGAGGGGGTTGGCCCTGCCTCGAAGGGGGCGTGGCCGCCCTTGACGCCTTCTGCTCCTCCAGTTTCCGCTTCAAGGCATCCTGGATGACACTCATACTTTACACTCCAACTGCTGCAGAGCTCGTTCAGCATGGTCGGGACAGATCGTCCGCATCTGGGACGCGTATCCCGCCAACATCGAAAGATCACAGATCGCGTTGATCAACCGGGGAATCCCGTTCGAAAACTGGTATATGATTCGCAACGCATCGGCATCAAACCACACATCCTCCCCGGCGCCGGCAATGTGCAAGCGGTATGCGACGTAGTCGGTCACTTCATCTTCCTGGAGCGGCGAGAGATGGCAGCGAATGAGAATCCGCTGGCGCAACTGGCGAAGATCATGTTGCGCCAGGCGCTCGCGCAATTCGGGTTGTCCCGCCAGTACAATCTGCATGAGCTTTTGCTCATCCGTCTCCAGGTTCGAAAGCAGGCGCACCTGTTCCATCACATCCGCATCCAGGTCCTGCGATTCATCGATGACGATGACCACGTTGTGGCCCCGCTCGGCCTGCATGAGCAGGGATTCGTTCAACTGCTCGATATAATCCAAGCGGTCGTTTCCCCGTACGGTCAGTCCGAAGTCCTTGAGGATTGCCCGAAGCAACTGGTCACCCGTGACGCACGGGTTGAGGACGAGCGAGGTTTCCACGTCGTGCGGAAGACGCGCCTATACGCCGCGCAGCGTGGTGGTCTTGCCGCACCCTACTTCCCCGGTCAACTCGATGAACCCCTTGCGGTTGGCGATGCCGTAGAGCAGGAGGTCCATCGCCTCCCGATGGCGGGGAGAAAGATAGAGAAACCGCGGGTCAGGAGTGATATTGAACGGAAACTCGTTGAGCCCAAAAAATTCGAGGTACATGCCGGATCTACGTCGGCCGGCCCCCCGGGCAGGAGATCCCCGGGCAGGCGCCTATTCCCGGGTCATTCTCAGTGACTTCCGGCCGAATTGCAACCTTTTGCCACGGAAGTGGGGTTCCGGCTATCCCCCGCTCGGGCCAGGGGATAGCGCACGCCGAGCAGTCCGCCCAGGGCCTTGTGAAACGCCTTACGATCCTCCTTCACGAATGCGGCCACCTCTCCGGCGCGCCGGTCCAGCCCATCGAAATCCAGCCCGGCGGTCGCCCCGAGATGATCTTTTCGCGCCATGGCATGATAGGGATCCCGATGTTCCAGCGAGGCCAATTCACGCTTCACCTGTTGGTAGGCCGAGCGAAACGGCATGCCCTGCGCCGCGAGCTCCAGGGCCCGGTCGGCCGCGAACACGTCGGGACTGAACCCCGCCTCCAGGGCATCACGATGAACCTGAATCCCTTCCACAATCGGTTTCAGGATGGCCACGCTGGACAGGGTCATGGCCAAGCCCTCGAGGAAAGGCGCTTTCACCTCCTGGACGTCGCGATTGTAACCGGAGGGACTGGAACGGATGATTTCCAGCACGGCCTGGCCGTGCGCCAGGACGCGGGCCGCCCGGGCGCGCACCAACTCCAGCACATCGGGATTGGTTTTTTGCGGCATGATGCTGCTGCCCGTTCCATAGGCAGGCGGCAGGGTGAAATACCCGAACTCCGGCATGCTGAAGAGAACCAGGTCCTGGGCCAGGCAGGAGAGAGTGACCATCACCTGGCCCGCCGCCTGCAGGATATAGGATTCGTTCTTTCCCCGGGCGTTTCCAGCATGCAACACATTGTGCATGGTCCGGCTCAATCCCAGCAGCCGCGTCACCAGATCACGGTCGATGGGCAGCGGCACGCCATACCCCGCGGCGGATCCCAGAGGATTCTGATCATTCAAGTCATAGGCAGTCATCAGGAACACGACGTCATCGAGCAGCGCTTCGGCGTGGGCCGACGCCCACAGTCCAACCGAAGACGGCATGGCCTTTTGCATATGGGTCCGGCCCACCATTGGAATGGCGACATGCTTCCGGGCCATGTTCAACAAGGCCTGGATCAGTTCCGCGACCTTCTCGTGCAAATCGAGCAAGGTCTCTTTGCCGAACAGGCGGAGATCCAGCGCCACCTGGTCGTTCCGGCTCCTTCCGGTGTGCACCTTACGGCCCAAGTCGCCCAGGCGCCGCGTAAGCCGCCGTTCGACCGCGAGGTGTACGTCCTGGTCCGCCAATCGAATCGGAAACCGGCCGCTCTCGTGGTCACGAAGAATAGCCACCAGTTCGCGCACGACCCGTTTCGCCTCCGCCTTTCCGAGAATGAGCGGCCTGATAGGCATGCGTGAAAGCATGGTTACATGCGCCGCCGTGCCCAGGCAATCGGCCTCCACCAATGCCGCATCAAGTTCGATGTCGCGGCCTGCGGTATAGGCCAGCGCATCCGGATGGATTTCCCCGACCGTGGTCCTGGTTTTTTTCTTCGGTGCCATCGAGTAGATCAATCCGGAGCAGTTCGATTCTCGAGCAATGAATCGAGGAATTGCTGGCGCAGGATCTCCATGCCGTCGTCGTCGGCGGGAGGTTCGTCGTCGGTCTCGAGGGTTTCCATGGCATCCTCGACGTTTTCAATGTACTTCGATTGAAGGGCCATGCGCTTCTCCAAATCGTCGAGGGCCGTCTGCGCGTCTTGAAGGATGTGCTCCACCTCGACGAGCGCCGGTCCCTGCTCCGTCCCACCCGGGGCCCGGGCCGCCTTATACGACAACAAGATGCGGAAAAACTCGTCGAAACGGTCTGCCGCCGCCACCAGTTCAACGGCCTGCCCCGCCCACATCTGCTTTAGGTCGGCGCGCTTGCGAATGCAGACGCGTGATACCCAGTCCTCGTCCCGCAGTCGAATCAGATCCGCGGGCTCCAACCGGGCCGGGATGTCGTCGCGGTGGGGAATCCCGAAATCGGCCCGGTGGATGTGGAGCGATTTCTTCAGGGCAATCACCGCATCAACGTCAAACCGGCCGAGATCCGACGGCCGGTCGGTCAGCGTGGCCAGGTGAAGGTCCCACCGTTTTTCGGCGTCCCGCGTCCGGTCCATACCGAGGACCGAGCGGGTCACCCACGCCATGTCCAGATCCTTCCCCTCGGCAATGCGCTGAATTAATTTGCCCCACCCCACCCGTTCCCCCAGGGGTTTGCTCAACCAGAACACCAATTCGCCGCACCAGGCCTTGTCCGCTACCCGGCCGGCGGGGAGCGTCCGCAGACTCGCGAGTTTCCCCAATCCCAGGATCTCCCCCTGGTGCCATTGTGCCGTCACATAGTCCCGGTTCCGATTCACCAACTCGTGCATCAGACTTTGGGCCAGCCCAGCGGAGAACCAATCCGGCAGCACCATCCCGGTTTTTCCCGGCCCCGCCTCTTTCCATGCGTTCACGATGTAGCGATTCAAGAAAAGCTTCACCAGACCTTCCAGCAGCATTTCCTGTTGCACCTGTTCCGGGTTGGTCACCGTCATGCGTTGCTGGAGGTACTCGTCGATGAACACCTGGGAGAGGTGCACGCTGCCGTGGCCGATTTCGGGTTCCGCGGTAGCGTCGACGCGAACGGCCTCGAACCGGTTAAAGGGAACCGGGATTCCAGTGCGCGCCTCCAGGCGCGTCACCACCTGCTCCATCCAAACCGCGAGCTGCGCGCTATCCTCCGGATGAAACTTGCGGAAAATGAACCGCCGCGAACTGCTGGTCATCGGCGGAATTCCCCCCTCCATGGGGCGGAGAAATGGATCTTCGTCCATCGTGCCCCAAGCGGGGAACGGCTGGCCGAGCATCAGCACCAATCCCATCCAGGCTCCAAGAGTTGTGGTCGTTCGATTCGACATCCAGACCCTTCATACTATCCAAGCGTTGCTGGATCATGCCAAAAGACAGCCCCTCCGGTCTACTCTCTTCAACGCCGGGAAGGGACCTTTATTCGAGAATGAGGGTTACCGGGCCGTCGTTCTGAAGGTGGACGACCATGTGCTCCTGGAAGCGGCCGGTCTCCACAGTATGGCCGAGGGACCGGAGGGCATCTATAAAGGCCTCATAGAGTTCACGGCCCAGACCGGGCGGCGCGGCCTCAATGAAGCTGGGCCGGTTGCCCTTGCGGCAATCACCGAACAAAGTGAATTGGCTCACCACCAGGAAACTGCCTCCCACAGCGTGGATCGATTCGTTCAGCTTGCCCGCGGCGTCGTTAAAGATGCGCAATTGGGACACCTTCCGGGCCGCGGCTTGCGCATCGGACAGGGTGTCGCCCCGCCCCACGCCAACCAGGAGTACCGCGCCGTGATCGATCGCACCGACGATATCATCACCCACACAGAAGCTTCGCGGCACCGTTGGACGACAACCTTCACACTCGACAGGGAAGAGGAGACGATTACTCGAAAATCGGTGAAATCAGCCGCGAGGGAATCATGGCCGGCGACCGTCTCCGGTGGCCCCGCCCGTGGTGACCCGGATGCGGCGGGCCTTCATTTCCACTTCGGAAAGGTGATTCAGTATGAACATCTCCGCCTCCATCCCGCTGAATACACGACTCGTTTTCCCGCCGACAAAGTTGGAAATCGGACCCGGCATGGGCAGGTGGCCCACCGAGGCCCGCACGATCTCGAAAACGAACGCATCGCCCTCGACGGACGGACGCCCCTCGACCACGTAGGAGAGCGGCACCGGCCCCAGTTTCATGGTCGTGACCACCTCCACCGTGTCCTCGTACAGGGTGAGGACCAGGTCGGAGAGATTGGCCAGCTGGCTGGTGGCCCCTTCTTCGCCCGGGATGCCTTCATCGCCGATCATCTGCGCCAGGTAGGCATTCATCTCCGCTTCTTCAAAGATGCTCTGCATCCCGATTCCCCGTTTGCACGCTTCTTGCAGCCGCGCCAGCTTATTTCCGCATTCCCATGCGAGGACGTCGCCTCCGACCTCACCCTTGGGTGAGGGTGGCCAGGCCATCAAGCCGATGGCGGCCAGGATTGCGAGGAGCAAGATGTTACGGACCAGCTTTAGCACCACACGAAGGATGCCGCTGCCTACGCCAGACTCGCTGGAGAACCTATCGAGCCGCACACTTTTCATGTCGAGCTTGGCGCCACACTCCACACAGAAAAGGCTTTTGAGCTCGTTGCGCGTCTTGCACTGACTACATTTGACGTACTGATTCATCGAAGGTTTGTAGTCCTCTCACGAAAGGGTGAAGCAGTTTCAGGAATCGGACGTGGCCGCAGGCTTCTTCGTGTCTTTCTTGGCGTCCCCGCCACCGGAAGAGCCGCTTTTTGCGCTGTCGCCCTTTTTCCCTTCGCCCTTGGACTCGGAAGGTTTGTCTGCCTTGGCGGACTCTTTGTACCCTTCGCTCCGGTAGTCGGTGGTGTAAAACCCGGATCCTTTGAAGAGGAGCCCGGCACCGCCACTGATCAGCCGCTGCACCTTTCCCCGGCACTCGGGACAACGTTTCCGCGGCTCATCCGCCATCGGCTGGAAAAGCTCGAAGCGGTGACCGCAACGCTGGCATTGATAATCGTAGGTCGGCATGGTGGATAGGCACTAAAAACGAGCCCCCTACTATATCCGCTATGCAGAACCCCTGTCAAATCCCCTCAATGTCGGGAGAAACGGCCCGCCGGGCACGATCGAACGGGGCCGGGGCCACAATCAGGATGGATTTCGGCGCTGCTTGCGGTATTTTCTCGCCCCATGACCGACCCACCGGAAAGCCGAACCGCGCTGAGTAAGGCCCGGCGGCTGATCATCAAGATCGGCAGCCGGGTGCTGGTGCAACCGAGCGGTCGCCCGGATACCCGGCGTATGAAGTGCCTGGTGCGCGAGATCGCCGCCCTGCAACGCCAGGGGCGGGAGATCATCGTCGTCTCCTCCGGCGCCGTGGGGGCGGGCATGGAGGCCCTGGGGCTCCGGCACCGTCCCACCAGCATTCCCGATCTGCAAATGGCCGCCGCGGTGGGCCAGTCCAGGCTCATGGCCACCTACGACAGGCTGTTCAGCGCAGAAAAGTGCCGCGTGGCCCAGGTGCTGCTGACGCATGATGATCTGAAACACCGCGAACGGCACCTCAATGCCCGCAACGCCATTCTGAACCTGCTCCGCCACGGAATGATCCCGGTGGTCAATGAGAACGATGTGGTGGCGACCGAGGAGATCAAGTTCGGTGATAACGATACGCTGGCGGCCCTGGTGGCCGCCCTGGTGCCGACCGATCTCCTGGTTCTCCTTACGACCACCGACGGATTGCGGGATCGGTCCGGCCCTGGACGAATCAAACGCGTGGCCACGATAGAAAAGATCACCCCGGAGATCCTGGCCCTGGCCGACGACACGCGGGGCGACTTTTCCACCGGCGGCATGGCGGCCAAGCTGGAGGCGGCGCGCACTGCGGTGGATGTGGGCGTTCCGGTTGTGATCGCAAACGGGCGACGCGAAAAAGTGCTGGCCGGAATCCTGGAAGGACGGGATGTAGGGACATTGTGTCTGGCGCCGCGGTCCGCGGCCGGGTCCACCCTGCGCGGCCGCAAGCGCTGGATCGCCTTCTTTCACAAGGCCCAGGGCACGCTGGTCATCGATGACGGGGCTCGGAATGCCTTGCAGAAGCTGGGAAAGAGCCTGCTGCCGATCGGAATCACCCGGGTAGAAGGCCAGTTTAACATCGGCGCCCTG
>Ga0310125_10001554_pt1 | contig 11627 bp, 12 predicted proteins | sample CB11b_Tmax_Bot8__FD_203508 | JGI IMG/M metagenome (GOLD analysis project Ga0310125, IMG submission 203508) | Marine microbial communities from Western Arctic Ocean, Canada - CB11b_Tmax_Bot8 | ecosystem: Environmental > Aquatic > Marine > Oceanic | place: Canada: Western Arctic Ocean | collected... | reverse complement strand
TCCTGAAAATCTTTTATTTGTTTTTTTGAGAGGTATTATTTGATGTTTTGCATTATATAAAGCTGGCCTCATAAAATCATTCATCCCCGCATCTAAAATAATAAATTTTTTGTTAGCACCTTCTTTGATATAAAGAATTTTTGAAATTAGCATACCCGCGTTTCCGATTATTACTCTACCTGGTTCAAAAATTATTTTAACTTTTTTATTTTTCATAAATTTTTCTACTAATTGTGAATATTTCTTTAAATTTAATTTTTTTTCTTTATTTGAATAAGCGATACCCATACCTCCGCCCAAATCTATAAATTTAAAATCTATTTTTGTTCTTTTAATTACTTTATCTAAGATAGATAACATATCTTTAAATGGTCTGATGTCGGTTATTTGACTTCCAATATGTACGCTTAGCCCTTTTAATTTTAAATTTTTCATTTTTAGAATTTTTTTACAAAGATTTATACAATCAGTATAAAGCAAACCAAATTTTTCACTTTTACTACCTGTTGAAATTTTTTTATGTGTATTTCCGCTTATATTGGGATTTAATCTTATTCCAATAGAAGTTTTTTTGGATAGTTTTTTTGACACCTTATTAATGAGAATAGCTTCACTTTCTGATTCTACATTAATTAAAAGTATTTTTTTTTTAATTGCTTTTTTTATTTCTTCTTCAGTTTTTCCAACGCCAGAAAAAACAATTTTATTTGAATTAATACCTGCCTTTATTGCTTTCAGTAACTCTCCTATAGACACAACATCCGCACCAGAACCAATTTTTCTTAGTTCTCTTAACAGAGTTAAATTTGAATTAGATTTTACCGAAAAGCATATAATTGGTTTAATATTTTTAAATATATTATTAAATCTAAAAAAATTATCCTTTAATTGTGCAAGTGAATAACAATAAAAAGGAGTTCGATACTTTCTTGTAAGACTAAGCGCTGATATATTTTCAATACAAAGGTAATTGCCCTTATGTTGAATAAAATTCATTATTTATTAAATTAATTGTATGGTATTATTTTTATAATCAAATGATTTATATTCTGGATCATCTTTTTTTCCGCAAGACAAACAAGTTATAGCAATAATTATAATTACAAAAAATATTCTCATTATTTAAAATCTTTCTTTAGTTTTGATATCATTTTTTTTATATTTTTTATAGAAGTTCCACCATAAGATGTTTTTAAATTTACTGAATTTTTAACATTAAAAACTTTCATTACATCTTTATTTAAATCATTTTTTACCTTTTTTATTTCATCTAAGTTAAGTTCATCTAATCTCTTTTTATTTTTTTCGGCATAGTTTACAAGTTTTGCAGAAATTTTATAAGCCTCTCTAAAAGAGAGATTTTTTTTCTGGACAAGATAATCAGCAAAATCAGTAGCAGTAGTATATCCTGTGCTAGCTAGGTATAACATCCTTTGTTTATTTGGATGTAAATTTTTAATTAATTCATTGGTAACTAAAATTGATTCCATTAACATATCATAACTTTCAAAAAGTAAATTTTTATCTTCTTGCATATCTTTATAATATGAGAGCGGCAAGCCTTTCATTGTAGTTAGCATTGCCTGTAAATTTCCGAAGTTTTTTCCTGCCCTACCCCTGATTAATTCCGCTGGGTCGAGATTTTTCTTTTGAGGCATAATAGAAGAACCAGTCAATACTTTGTCATTAAATTCTATTAATTTAAATACATCCGAATTCCAAATAATTAAATCTTCAGCAAGTCTAGAAATGTGCATAGCACAAATAGCGGCAGAGGATAAAAAATCTAGAACGAAATCTCTATCAGATACTGTATCAATCGAATTTAAAGTTGGTTTTTTAAAACCTAATTTTTTTGATGTAAAATTTCTATCTATATTATATGAAGTTCCTGCTAAAGCGGCCACCCCCAAAGGACACTCATCTAAATTTATAACATTATTAGAAAATCTTTTTTTATCCCTTTTAAAAATTTCAATATATGCCAATAAATAATGTGCAAAGGAAATTGGCTGAGCATTTTTTAGATGTGTAAAACCAGGCATTATTGTTTGAATATTTTTTTCTGATTTTCTTAAAAAATTTTTAATTAAATTATCCAAATTTTTAACTACATTCATTGAAGATTTTTTTATCCATAATTTAAAATCCGTAATTACTTGATCATTTCTCGATCTTGCAATATGTAAATATCCAGCATCTTTTCCAATTATTGAAAAAAGTCTTTTTTCGATATTTAAATGAATATCTTCATATTTTTTACTAAAAGAAAACTTACCTTTTCTAATTTCAATTCTAATTTTTTTTAAACCATTAATTATTTTCTTACCTCTTTTTTTGTTAATTATTTCTTGTTTAACTAACATTTGGGTGTGTATAACTGACGCTAAAATATCTTCCTCGAATAATCTTTTATCAGTGTTAATTGATGTTCCAATTTGTTCAAAAATTTTTGAAGTAGAACTTTTAAATCTTGAGTTCCAAACTGTTCTATTTTTATTTTTCATATGTTTTTTTACTTTTCATATGTTAAGTATGTGTTTTTTATGTCAAAAGTGATAAAAACTATAAAAATTATAATATTTTGTTGTTTTTTTTTAAATATAATTCCATCAATATCACAAACAGAAATAGTTTCTAAATCAACTTCCCCCATAATTATTCCACTCGATAATTTAGTTCAATATGAAAAAGTAAGCCCAATCCCGTCTATAGTATTTAAAGATTCTGTAGGTAACAAGATCAATCTAGAGGATTTTTTTGGAAATCTAATAATAATTAACTTTTGGGCAACTTGGTGTAAACCTTGTGAAGAGGAAATGCCTTCTTTGGATCGTTTATATCAAAATGAAAATTTTAAAAATTTATTGATATTTCCTGTTAATATAGAAAATCCAAATTTTGAGAGAACAAAAAAGTTTTTTTTGAACTTAAATATTAAAAAATTACAAATTTTTTATGATACAGAATTAAATTTTGTAAAACATTTAAAACTTAGAGGTGTTCCAACAACAGTATTCATAAATAAAAAGGGAGAAGAATTTGCAAGACTTGTTGGATCAATTAATTTTGAAGATAAAGATTTTATGAATTGGTTATTACAATATGACTAAATATATTTTAGACACAACTTTCATTTCACCAATTTCAAAGAGTAAACCAAAACAAATTATCGTTTTATGTCATGGTTATGGTGGAGATGGTAAAGACATAAGTGTTCTAGGTAATTATTGGAGAAGATTTTTACCAGATGCTTTATTTTTATGTCCAAATGCTCCAGAAGTTTGTGCAGTAAATCCACATGGCTATCAATGGTTTGATATGACTACAGGAGATAGTGATGAAATGATTCTAAAAAAGTCTTTAGAAAGTGAAAAGAAATTAAATATATTTTTAGATCAAGTTCTTGATAATTTTCAGCTAGATGTAAAAAATATTGCTTTGGTTGGCTTTAGTCAAGGATGTATGATTGCTATCCAAACAGTACTTAAAAAAAAAGAACAAATTAACTGTTTAATTGGTTATTCTGGAAAAATAATTAATAAAAAAAATTTATCAGAAAATATTATTTCGAGACCTAAAATATTTTTGATGCATGGTGATAGAGATGTTATTATATCACCAACTCATTTATTAGAAAGCAAGGAGTTTTTAGTTCGACAGAGTTTAAAAGTTAGAACTAAACTTTTTAAAAATTGTGAACATAAAATATCAGTTGAAGGTTCAAGTTTTGGACTAGCGTTTTTAAAAAAAAATATTTTATAACAGAAACAATATTGCCACAAAACTATCTCTTGAAATGTTTCACACTATAGGCTAACTTATTTACATGATAATAGCGGATTCAGAGAGTATTCCATTAGAAAAATGTCCCGCATTAGTTTTAAATGCTGATTTTAGGCCTTTGAGCTATTATCCATTGTCATTGTGGTGTTGGCAAGATGCAGTAAAATCTGTTTTTCTTCAAAGAGTTAGTATTGTTTCAAACTATAAGAGAAAAATAAGAAGCCCATCACTTGCAATGAACTTACCTAGTGTAATCGCATTAAAAAGTTTTATTAAGACTTCAAAACATTCTAATTTTACCAGATTCAATGTATTTCTGAGAGATAAATTTACTTGTCAGTATTGTGGAGATAAAAAAGATTTAACTTTTGATCATTTGTTACCAAAATCTAAAGGAGGAATTACCGATTGGGAAAATGTTGTCACTGCTTGTTCTACATGTAATGTAAAAAAAGGAAGTAAATTACATTCTACTTCTGAAATGAAACTATTTAGAAAACCCTTTAAACCTACGGTAAATGATTTACATCAAAATGGAAGAAATTTTCCACCGAATTTTTTGCATGAGAGTTGGATGGATTATTTATATTGGGATGTTGAATTAGAGCCATAATTTAAAAATAAATTTAAAAAAACAATACTTAATATTACTGATAAGATTGTATTAATAGCGGCAAGCGATAGACCTATTACTCTAAATGTTACGTTTTTACAGCTTATTACAGCTTGATTTAATTCTCTAAGAAGTTCTTCTTTTGATAAGGTTTTTGACTGATTTTCCACATTACACACAAAAGATTCGCTGAAAAAACCCTTTTCAATTCCAAAGTGGTAAAAAGCAAGCAAAGCACTAAACATAAAAACTAAACATAATATCAATAAAGTAATTTTTTCGTATTTATTAAAAAAGAATATTTTAATAAGCAATAAAGCGGAAAGAAAATAGGGAATTCTCTCATAAAGACAGAGATTACATGGTTGATGACCCATAACATGTTCAATTATTAATGTAGAAGCAATTGATAATAAAATTATTAAAAAAGTAAAAATTAAAATTCTTTTTTGATTAAATATCATTTATTTATTATTAAAAAGTATACACCTGCAGACAAAAGAATTATTAGTGTGACTATTATAAATGACCATTTTCCACCTTTTTCTTCTAGAAAAATATTTATTTTTGAACCAAATTTATTTGTCAAAAAAGCTACTAAAAAAAACCTAAGACCTCTAGTAACAATACAAGTAAAAATAAAGACAAAAATATTATAATGTATAAATCCACTAGTGATTGTTAATATTTTGAAGGGCAAAGGAGTAAATCCTGCTGTAAACAAAAGTCCAAACCAAGAAAATAAACCGCCTTTACTTGAAAACATTTCTTTTAATGTATTTATATTTTCAAAACCATAAATTTCAAAAATTCTATAACCTATTTCATTAAAAAACACATAACCTATGAAATATCCAAATAAACCACCTAATACGGAAAATATAGTTGCTATTAAAGCTATTTTAATAAAATGTATTTTTTTTGCTATTACCATTGGAATAATCATGACATCAGGCGGTACAGGAAAAAAAGAACTTTCGATAAATGAAACAATACCTAGAGCTAAACTTGCATATTTTTTGCCAGCCCATTTTAAACAAGTATCAAATAATTTTTTGATCATTTTTTCTATATTAGATTATTAACTTCATCTATCCATTTTTTTTTTTTATCTTTATTTAAAAAAGAAGATCTAAATGAATTTATAGCAAGTTTTTTTATATCCTTGCCAAAAAGATTTAACGCTATTTGGCATTCAATTAGGTTAGTATTTAAATAGCCACCAAAATAAGCAGGATCGTCAGAATTTACCACAACCAATAATTCTTTATTCAGTAACTTTTTTAGATTGTGATTTTCAAGTTTTTTGAAGACACGAAGCTTAACATTTGAGAGAGGACAAACTGTTAAAGGTACTTGATCATTTTTCAGTCTTTGAACGAGTTTTTCATCTTTTAAGCACTGAACTCCATGATCGATTCTTTTTACTTCAAGAAGATCCAAGGCTTCCCAAATATATTCGGGTGGGCCCTCTTCACCTGCATGAGCTACAGTTAAAAAACCTTCTTTTATTGCCTTTTTAAATACACGCTCAAATTTTCTTGGCGGATGTCCAATTTCTGAGGAGTCGAGCCCTACCCCAATAATTTTATCTTTATGAATTAAAGCGTGATCTAAAGTTTCAAAAGCTAAATGTTCATCAAGGTGTCGTAAAAAGCACATAATAATTTTTGAACTTATCTCTAGTTCCTTTTCAGCTTTTACAATGGCTCTGTAAATACCATTAATAACTAGATCAAATTTAATACCTCTGGCAGTGTGAGCTTGAGGATCAAAAAAAATTTCTGTGTGAACAACATTATCTTTTTTGGACCTTAACATATACGCCCATGTAAGATCGAAAAAATCTTGTTCCTTAACCAGAACTTGAGAACCTTGATAGTAAATATTCAAAAATGATTGAAGATTATGAAAATTATAAGCCGCCCTCACTTCATCAACATTTTTAAAAGGAATTTCTATCTTATTTCTTTTAGCCAGTTTGAACATCATTTCTGGTTCAAGAGAGCCTTCAATATGTAAATGTAGTTCAGCTTTTGGTATCTTTTTTATTAATTCAATAATTTCACTCATTTTGCAAATTACACTTTTGATATTAATTAAACAGATATTGCTGTTATATACTGAAATAATTAATTATCCTTATAAATTTATGAAAAAAATCTTTAACTATGCACTCTATGATTTTGCAAATTCATCTTTTACTACAATTATCATTACTTTTATTTTCGCAACTTATTTTGCACAACAAATTGTAAAGGATCCTATATTAGGTCAATCTTATTGGGGGTGGACCATTGGAATCTCAGGTTTTGCCGTTGCAATAATTGGACCATTTCTAGGTGCTATTTCTGACAAAAAAAATTTAAAAGTTACTTTTTTAAGAATATTTTCACTATTGTGCATTATTTTAACCACCGCACTCTGGTTTGCAAAACCTTCACAAAACTATATTTTTTTCACTTTAATAATTGTGGCAGTTGCAAATTTTTTTTATGAACTAAGTATATTATTTTACAATTCTTTGCTCAAAACTGTTTCGTCGGAAAAAAATCTTGGAAAATCCTCAGGAGCTAGTTTTGCGTTAGGATACCTAGGTGGCGTATTAGTTTTGCTTTTGGCAATAAAATTATTTATAGATACTGAAAATCCTATATTTGGTCTAAAGAAAGAAGGCTATGAAAATGTTAGAGCAATTTCATTTTTTGTAAGCTTATGGTTTTTAATATTTTCAATACCGTTATTAATAAGTGCAAAAAATATTTTGATAAAAACTGAAAGTGAAATAGGTCTATTTTCTCAAATTCAAAAACTTGTATGGGATAAGGGGTTAAAAAAAATTGGAATTTTTTTAATTGCTAGGATGCTTTATGCAGATGGACTCAACGCCATCATTGTAATGGGTGGAATATTTGCTGTTGGGGTATTTCAATTATCGATAAAGGAACTACTTCAATTATCAATTTTAATGAATATTTCTGCTGTAATTGGCGCGATAATTGGCGGATACTTTAATGATCTTCTGGGTTCAAAAAAAATAATCGTTTTTTCATTGTTAGGAATAATTATTTCATCAATATTAATTTTATTTTCCTTTTCTAAAATATATTTTCTTGTTTTTGCTACAGTTAATGGTTTATTTATAGGTCCAATTCAATCAGCGAGCAGAGTTGTTATTTCGAAAATGTTGATTAATGAAGATCAGAGCAAAGGCTTTGGTCTATTTGCAACTTCAGGAAAATTAACTTCATTCCTTGGTCCAGTATTAGTTAGCACACTTACCTTTTTGAGTGGAAGTCAAAGGATTGGGTTTTCTGCTGCAATTTTTTTATTGATTATAGGACTACTACTGCTTTTTAAAATTAAAAATCTTGATTAATTTAATCTAAATACTTTAGCCTAGAGAAATAAAACTAATTTTTAGTTGCGTAATTTTTAAATACAAAACATAATGTTTGTGTAAACATTAACTCAATAAAGGAATGGGCAGATGGTGGAACTGGTAGACACGCGAGACTCAAAATCTCGTGGTAGCAATACTGTGAGGGTTCGACTCCCTCTCTGCCCACCAAAATTCAATGAAATTAAATGAATTTAATAGTCTGACAGAATTATTTTTTTATCAAGCAAAAAAACAAATTCCTGAAAGTGTTTTTTTAGAGTGGCTTAATCCAAAAAATAAAAAAACATTTACTTGGTCAGAAACATTATCAAATATTTATAAATTTGCTAAAATTTTAAAAGTATATGTAAAAAAAGACGATAGGTGTCTTTTAGTTTCAGAAAATAGACCAGAGTGGTTTGTTTCAGACTTAGCAATTATGATATCGAATGCAATTACTGTTCCTGCTTACATTACATATACAGAAAATGATTATAAGTATCTAATTGAAGACTGCGAACCTTCAATTATCATTGTTTCTAATAACGAGATGCATAAAAAATTACAAAAAACTATTAAAGAAAAAAGTTTTATTAAGAAAGTAATTACTTTTGAAAAGATAGATGGAGCTGACTATGAAAATAAATATATAGATTTTAATTCTATAGTTAAGACTAATCTTTTAGAAAATGATAAAATCAATAATTTGAATTTAAAAAGATCTTCACCAGCTTGTATAATATATACTTCAGGAACGGGAGGAAGTCCCAAAGGAGTTATATTAAGTCATGGAGGAATATTAAATAATTGTGAAGGTGCATGTGAAATTTTAAAACCATTAATAAATAAAAGACCTGTTTTTTTGACTTGGCTTCCATTATCGCATTCTTATGAACATACTGTTCAGTTTACTCAAATTGCCGTTGGAGCAAAAATTTTCTATGCTGAGAAAATAGAAAAACTTTTAGACAATATTTTAGAAGCTAAACCAACAATTATGACCGCAGTTCCAAGATTTTATCAAAACCTCTATAACAAAATAAATATGAATATGAAAAAACAGACTGGTCTTAAGGCTAAATTAATTAAAGCAACAATTTTTTTAGGAAAAAAAGAATTATTAAAACAAAAAATGACGATATCAGAGAAATTGTTAAATTTGATTGTTAATGTTTTAGTTAGAAAAAAAATAAAAAAACAGTTTGGAGGTAATTTAAAAGCTTTTGTATCAGGTGGGGGAGCCCTGGATAGAGAAATAGGTGAATTTTTAAACGCTATAGGACTTCCTACTCTACAGGGATATGGTTTAACCGAAACTTCTCCTGTAGTCAGTTGTAATCCAATTCATAAGATTAAGGTTGAAACAGTAGGACCTCCGTTCAAGGGCAATCAAATAAAAATTGCTGAAGATGGAGAGATATTAGTAAAAGGGGAAAATGTGATGTTGGGTTACTGGAACAAAAAAGATGAAACAGAAAAAGTAATTAAAGATGGTTGGTTATATACTGGAGATATTGGAGAAATAGACCCTCAAGATGGTTATTTAAAAATCACAGATAGAAAAAAAGATATAATCGTCAGTGCAGGAGGAGATAATATTTCACCAGCTAAAATTGAAAATCAATTGACAAATTTTTCAGCAATAGATCAGTGCATGGTATATGGGAATAGAAAAAATTATTTGGTTGCACTTATTGTTATTAATAAAGAATTTAAGAAACAAAAAGAAATAATAAATAAAATAATAAATGAAATTAATAATAATTTAACTTTAGTAGAAAAAATAAAAAAATATCATTTAACCAATGAAAGTTTTTCGATTGAAAATGGTTTACTAACACCAACGATGAAAGTAAAAAGAAATAAAGTTATTACAAAATATAAAAGTATTTTAGAAAATTTTTATAAAAATTAAACATTCGAATTTCAACTTAAAATATAATTTATCGTATAAAAAAGTATTGTTATTACTTGTTTATTTACAAATTAATAAAAAAAAATTTTTATTTTTTTATTTTTTTTAAAATTTATTAATCAGGATTTGTGTTTGACATAAGTAAAAAAAAACATAAAGGTAGAAATATAAACCGAATCACTCTGATTCGTAAAAAACAAAGGGAGTTAAAGATGGCTAAAAGAAGAAAAGCAAAGAAAAAAAAGAAAGCTAAGAAAAGAAGAAGAAGATAACAGAGTTTTCTTTAAATACGCTCCTTATTAATTATAAAATTTGTAAGGAGCGTATTTTTTATTTAGCTATCTGATTTCTGTTAAGAGCTTTATCAAGTTTATTTTTAGTTTGTTCTAAAGTAGTCCCAAGTACTATTTGAAATTCGGCTAAAATCCTTTCATAAGCTTTTTCAAGCAATTGTCTTTCACTATATGATTGATCCATATGTATATCATTACCCTTATTTAAATCTCTTACTACCTCTGCTAAATCATATATTTTTCCTGAAACGATTTTTAGTTCATATTCTTGAGCTCGTCTGCTCCACATCGTTCTTTTTATTTTTGGTTTTCCTTTTAATATACTAATTGCTTTAGTTACCTGATTTACACTTGATAGTGGTCTTAAATGAGATTGTTTATTTATTGGAAGCAATCCCACTGCTTTATCTTTTTCGAATTTAATATCATAACATTGTACATTTATCCCACCAATAGTTTTAGGACCAACCGACAAGATTTGACCTACCCCATGTTTTGGATAAACTATATGGTCTTTAATTTTATAGAGTCTTTTTTCTGTAGCTTGTTTTTTAATTTTTGTTATTTCAACTTTTTGTTCAATATTTTTTGAAATTGAAGAAGTATTTACTCGTTCAAGGTTATTTTTATTTATTTCATTAGTTTTCGATTTTTTTCTATAAACTCTTTTTTTTAATTTTATTTTTTTATATTTTTTAACTTTCTTTTGGTTTGTTTTTTTTCTTAGCATATTTATTTTATCTTCTTCGTTTTGTAATCATTGCTATCTGGAAGTTTTACTTTTAATAATTAACTGTTTTATATCCCCAGCTTCCTTATCGGTTACATAGAGTAATCCACTGAGTCTCCTCATTAAACTAGATTCATACATATCTGAAACACCATCTGAGTATATGATTTTCCATAAAACTTCAAGAATTTTAATCCTGAATTTTTTTTCTGAATTTTTTACCTCTCTAGTAAATTCTAAAATTTGATTTGATTGATTTTCTTTTTTTTCCGCTTCTTCAAGAATGAATTTGAGGTTAATTTCTTTATTATCAGAAATATCTGATAAAGCTTTTAGGATAATTGATTTCTCTTTGTCTGTATAATTTTCATCCATTTTTGCAGCATGTATAAATAAAGCACAAATTAGAACAAGTCGTTTTTCATCCTTTACATTTTCACTTTTTTTTTTAAAAATATTTGTAATCATCAGTTTTAATTAAAATTTACATTACTTAAAACGTTAAACGGATTATCATCTTTCTTTTTTTCTTTAAATGATTTTTTTTTATAATTAATCTTTTTTGATATGTATCTGCAATATATTTCACCTTCTCCATTTCTTTTTTCGATTTTGTAATTCATGAGTTTAAGCAATTTTAGGAAATCGTCTTTATTACAACCAAGTAGATTAATCATATCAGAATTTAATTTTATTGTATTTTCTTTGCTATTTTCTATAATTTTTATAAATAATCGCTCTAATATATCAATCCTAACATAAAAATTTTCAAATTTTTCAAAACCACAAATTAACATAAATTTTTGGTTTATATTTTTTTTTAAATGTAAAAAATTTAACCCAAACTTGGGAGGGTAAGTTTTTAAATTATTGCGAAAAAAATTTTTCCACAAAAGTATTCTTGTAGT
>Ga0310125_10001553_pt1 | contig 11629 bp, 10 predicted proteins | sample CB11b_Tmax_Bot8__FD_203508 | JGI IMG/M metagenome (GOLD analysis project Ga0310125, IMG submission 203508) | Marine microbial communities from Western Arctic Ocean, Canada - CB11b_Tmax_Bot8 | ecosystem: Environmental > Aquatic > Marine > Oceanic | place: Canada: Western Arctic Ocean | collected... | reverse complement strand
GTGTTTTCCCGCGGCGATCGCGCGCAGCGCCTCGTCCCGGTGCCGGTCCACCGGCGTGCCGACGTATACCGCGTCGGCCTGCGTTCGTCTCAATGCCTCGCCGAGATTGTCGTAGGCCTCGGGGGCATTGTGAGCCTCAGCCACCGCCGGCGCTCGGCCGCCTCCACCGCAAACGCCGGCCAGGCAACCGCCCTCCGCGGAGGCCAGCGCAGCCGCGGCACGCTTCTTCACCAGGTCGCCGGTTCCGGCGCACAGCCATTTTATCTCGTGCATAGGTCTCTTCAGGCCAGTTCTTTCAGTGTCCGCTTCACGGCATCGGAGACATACTTCAGATCCTCGTCGCTCGATTGCGCGAACACCGGCAGGCTGATTGCTTGTTCGCAGGCCGCCACCGCGTGATCGCAGTCGCTCCGGTCGTAGTCGAGGTCGTCAAACGCTTCCCACGTCCACACTGCCGGGTAGTGATAGGCGGTGCCGACCTGGTAGGGGTCCTTGAGGTGAGCGGCCACAGCGTTCCGGTCGTGGTTCGGGGTACGGATGACATATAAATGAGCCCCGTGCCCGTCGTCGATGCCGGCCGGCAGGATGAGGCCGTCGGCCCCGGTAAGCAACGTCTGCATTTTCCGCATCGCGACAAGCTTGGCGGCGATGAGCCGCCCGGCCTTGGCGATCTGGGTCAGGCCCACGGCGAGCTGTGGCTTGGTCATGCGGTAATTGAAACCGACGGAGGCGACGCGCAGCTTCGGGCCGTACACGAATCCGAACGTCTTCTTCCGGCGCACCTGCTCCGCGAATTCCGGGTCATCGGTGGTGATCGCACCGCCTTCGCCCAGCGTGGTGATGTTCTTGTTCGACTGGAAGCTGTAGCAACTGGCCCGTCCGGCGCCGCCGACAGGCCGCCCCCGGTAGGTGGTGCCGACGGCGTGGGCGGCGTCGTAGATCACCGGGATGCCGGTGTCCCGGGTGATGTCCTCGAATCCGTCGATGTCGGCCGCTTGTCCGGCGAAGTGAACGGGGATGATGGCCTTGGTCCTCGGGGTGATCTTCGCTCGCGCCTTGGCGGGATCGAGGCAAAGCGTCCCGGGATCGATATCGGCGAACATGATTTTGGCGCCCAGCGCAACCGCGCAGGTGGCGGTGCAGACGAACGTCAACGGCGTGGTGATGACCTCGTCGCCGGGTCCGATGCCGAGCACCATCATGCAGGCGTCGAGCGCGGTGCCGCAGGAGTTGAAGGCGACGGCATGCGCGGCGCCCTCGTGCCCGGCGAAGGCCTTCTGGAAGTCGGGTTCCTCGGGCAGAGGGAAGAAATTGCCGTTGGGTTCGGCGGCGGCCGTCATCACCTCCAGTGCGGCGTCGATATCGTCCTGCTCAAAAGCACCGCCCAGCGCGAGATAGGGAACGTTCCGGATATCCGTAGTCATGAGCGGAAACCACTATGCCTTGTCGTATCCCCTGCGGTCGAGCGTGCGTTCGGCGTTGTCGGACGGCAGCGGAACCGCCGCGCGGTAGGCGCCGGCGATTTCCTGCTCCGTGACGCCGCACCACTCCAGATGGTGTTGCTCGGCAATGCGCTGGGTGTGCGCAATGACGCCTTCCAGGGTCTGCCGCCGAAAATCGCCCGGGTCATCGTACGCAAAGATGTTGTGGGTACAGCCGACGATGGTCCTGAGGGGCGTGTCGTCATGGATCTGGCGCTGCACGGCTTTTTCGATAGTGTAGTAGTGGTTCTTGGCGTCGACGAGTTCGATGCGCAGGTCCTGCGGGTGTTTGCCGCCCCACATTCGCGAATCCGGGTCGACCGTGTTGGGGATTTCGACGAAATCGAGGCCGCCGCTCAGCACGCGGTTCCAGGGATGTGCGAAGTAAGGATCGAGCGGTGCGCCTGCCGCCACCGATGCGCACTCGGGAAGAATGCGCCCGGGGATCTGGGTGGTGCCGTAGTCGTATCCGAGCTCGAGGAGGATCCGGCGGGTGTAATCGTTGCACGAGCCGTAGCCGATGCAGATGCCGATAGGACGGCGGCCCATCGCCTGTTCAAATCGGTCGGTGGACTGTACGAGGATTTGGCGCTGCTCATCGGGCCCGTAGAGGCCGAGGAATTCCTCGTATCCGAGGTCGGCCGGGTGGACGTGCAGGCCGACGGTGTGTCCCCGGCCGGCTACGTCCCGGTATACATCCCGGTTGGCCTTCGCCTCGGAGGGGATGCAGTAGAACGAGCCCTTGCATCCCGCGGCCTCGAGCACGTCGGCGAACCCGCGGCTCGAGCGGCGGCCGAGGTCCGGGTCCTGAATCGCCGGTTGGGTGGCTTCGCAGTCGATCTTGATGGCAAAGTAAAGTTTCCGGGTCATGGCGCATTCTCAATCGATGTCGGTGATCTCCCAAAGGAATCCGCTACGGTGAGGGACGTCGTTTTCGCCGGCGAAAAGCGTGCCGTCCGGCGTCATGCATACGTCATGCGCCTGGTAGAGTGCCTCGCCTTCCGTATCCACCAGCCGATCGCCGATCAGCTCGTAGGTGTCGTCGCCCGGGTTGAACCGGATCACGCGGCAGTCGCCATCGCGCCCGGTGACGCCGTACGCGCAGCCGTCGGCATGCATCACGAGGTTGGTCAGCCGCGACGGCCGGTCGGCAATCGGCGTGCCGAGGTAGGTTGATTCAGCCGTGTCGGGTTCGATCCGATAGAGGGAACCGTTGTCGGCGGAGGCATACAAACAGCCGGTTCCGAAATTGAATAAGCCCTCGACCTTGGCAAATCCGTACGAACCGTCGCGATGCGGCAAGCCGGTTTGGTAATAGACGATACGGGCTTGTACCGGGTCATATTTGCAGAGGCGATAGGCATCGGGCCCCCACTCGTTCTGCCATGCTCGGGTCAGGCCCCACCCGCACCATGCGCAACCGTCGTCGTCGAGCATGATATTTTCACCCTGGGCCATGAACATACCGGAACCGAGGGGGCCGAGATCACGCGTTTCGCTGCGATGGAGGTCGAATACACTCATGCGTTCGGGCGTAAAGTGCATGCAGTAGATCAGGCCCCGGTCTTCGTCGAGTGCAATCGACTGGATGTAGAGGTGCGGGATGGGGATGGCGAGCTTGGTAGTCTTGCCGGATGAGACGTCGTGGGCGAACAGTCCGCCGCCGGGAGCCGTCCAGTACCGGTCGATGTCGTGCAGCAGGGCAGTGGCGGCATAGAGCGTGGCGCCGTCGGCGGTTAATTGCATGGAGCGGTGGAACTTCGCATCGAAGGGATCGCGGACGTCCCCGAAGCCGCAGTCGATCCACTGCTCCGCTTCCCGGTCCCAGGCCCAGAAGATGTCGGCATTGAAGCTGGTGATGCCGCAGTAGACGCGGTTGTTGCCCGAATGGTGCACCACGCCGTCGAAACTGATCCAGTCCTTGCGCCAATGCGGGTCGGCGCACAGGTCGCCGTAATTCCACCGGTTCTCCACCGTGGTTTGCCAGGCGTCACCGAAGTGGTGATCGCGGAGCCGTACGTTGCAAACTTTCATCAGTGGCATTATTCTGAACGGACCCTGAGACTCCCTGCGGAAATTGATACACGGCGAGTCGTCTGCTCTGTGATTGGGATACCCTAAACCATCTCTGTCAGATGGATCAAGGAGAGGCCGGCGACGTGGTCGAAGTGAGCGTCGAAGCTCAGCAAGTCAGCGCCGCTCTCCAGGGCATGGGCGGCAACCCAGATGTCGTTGGCCGGGATCGGGGTCCCATTTTTTCGTAATGCCGCGGCGATGAGCCCGAAGCGGTCCGCCGTGGTTAACGTCACCGGCATGAGGGTGACGTATGGATTGGCCAGGAACGCTTCAAGCTGCTCACGGTTCTCCACGTAACGCGAACCGTTTCGAAAACCATAAAGAAGCTCCCCCGCCACGATGGATGAGAAAAGGAGGGATTGGGCCTTGCGTACCCGGGTTGCCACGGCTTCGCTGCCACGCATGAGGGCGGAGTACGCACTCGTATCGAGCAACAGTCTCACTTCCAGAAATCCTCATCGGGACGCTCCAAGTCCACGATGGATTCGAGCAATGCGCGCTCCTTTTCGGCCGACCAGGAGCCGATGAAGGTATCGAGCGAGTGGCCTACGGTCTGGGGACCCTCGTTTTCAGGCCGCAGGCCGGCTCCCTGCTTCATCAAGATGATGGCCGCCTTGTTGAGCGAAATCCGGTGCTTGCGGGCCACGGCGTGCAGCTTGGACTCCAGCTCCTCCCCGAAACCCCTTATGGTGATCTGTTGTTTCACGATCTGAGGGTAGTCTCATTTATGCCTCATTTCAACTTAGAAAGTGAGGCATATTGAAGAATGGCTTCAACCACGGCCATTTCCCACAAGTTTCAATACCTTGGATAGACCCGAGCGCGCCCAGGGATAGTCGGGTAAGAAAGGAAGAGGCCCTGTTTGAAACCTACGGTAACGGCGTATGCACCCTCATCAACTCGGGCAAGTGTGCATCATCGTACGAGGACCAGCCCGAAGGGCTGAAACATCGTGGCCGAGGGTATCGCCCTCGTTGTACCTCCGATCTCACGTAGGTAGGACGCTCTCTTTGCACCATCCGTTTTCAAGCCGGAAGCTTGCAAAGCCGGTAGCCGGCGGTAGAGCTTGCCCCGCACCAGAGTTCGCCGTCGGCGGACACGGTGTGAGGCAAGCTCTACCGCCGGAATCGGGTGGCGGCGTGTCCACCATCCCGGAGGGATGGCAGCGACTTCACTGTGTGGGAATGCAGGCTAAGATAGGTGGATGGCATGATGATGGGTCCTTAGCAGGAGCTGGCATCCCTTCGGGATGCCATTCATATGTCTGATCGTACCCAGTGGTATCGCTTCGCTCAACCACCGGCTACCGGCTATTCAAGCCTCCGGCTTGTCTCGACGGCACCAAGCACCTCTCTATCATGCTGATGAACGTCCTGCCTACCAGAGCCATCCGATCACGCCGCTTGAATCGCTTGCGGCACTTCGGTAGGCTATCGTGTTGAGATACAGCACATCCACGGAATCGAGCTCAAAGGACCTGGAGACCAGATGACGATCACGCCGGATGAAATTCAACATTTCCAGGAGGAAGGCTATCTCATCTTTCCCGGGCTGATCCATGGCGGGAAACTGCTTCGGCTCAAAGGCATACTCGATGAGCTGGTAGAACGTGCAAAGACCTTTGCAACGTCCCGGGATGGGTTCAACCTTCAGCCCGATGCGGAGGGCAATCTCATCCCAGGCAGGTTGTTTAAGGTCCAAGGCGTTTGTGTGGCCGAACCCAGGATCCTGGAATTGGCGCGCGACCCGGACATCGTAGATCGAGCGGCTTCCCTGCTGGGTCCCCGTTTGCACATCTTCGGCTCGAAGTTCTACCCCATGCTGCCGCATGGCGGGACCTCCACCGGCTGGCACCAGGACAACTACTACTTCGGCACCACCTCCCACCGGGTCATCAGTTGCGGCATCTACCTGGAGCGCTGCGACCCGTCGAACGGGTGCCTCCGCCTGGTTCCCCGAAGCCACCTGTCGGGCCAGTTGCTAAAGCACGCGCATGGACAAGGCGCCTTTGGGCACGGAAGCTGGACGGAGGTCGATGAATCCCTGGCCATCGATGTGGAGTGCCCCGCCGGGACAGTCGTGCTTTTCTCAGCCAATCTCCTCCACGGCGCCACCACCAACACCAGCGACCGGTCGCGCTACAGCACCGCCTGGCATTACATCCCTGCCGACATGGACCTGGAATCATTCCCATACGGCGAATACGAGGACCGGTTCGAAGTGAGAAACTGAGTTGGATCCATACAAAATTATGACCTGCGATTATTGCCGAATGAAGGACGACTATTCCATGGATCCAAATCCATGATGGGTCGTACGGATCCTGGGAACGTGCGGGAATCGAACATCAAAAAAATTGTCATCTCGAGCTGAGTGCAACGGCAGCGCCGAGCGCTCCAGCCGCGAACTCACCCCCGCCGACCGCAAGCGGTTGTTCCGGGCCAGTTTGCTGGCCTTTACCGCGGCCGGCTTCGGCGTATGGATCAACGCCGAAGCACCACTGCGGCGGGGTTGGCTTGGCGGGCGGGAATGGTGAGAGTGAAGCGACCGTTGTCGCCGGGTTGAGGCACGAAGGGAGTCTCGCGGCCGTCGAGGGTGTAGAGCGTGGCGTTCGATGGCGGGGCGATGTCAAGCGCTACAGGATCCAGATCCAGGTCAAACGCCGCCTTCTCCGGGCGCCGGTCGAGCAGGGTGAGGGTGAGGGATTTGCCTTCATCGTGGCGGAAGATCTTGGCCTCCACGCCCCGGGGGAGGGGACCGAGCCCGATCTCATCGCGGAAGGAGGAGGCGTAGAGGTCGTCCTTGATCCGCTTGCGCAGGGCGATGAGGTCGCGCATGTAGAGCCAGTACTCGCTCTCCTTGTTCAGCGGATAGCCGAGAACGTCGAACCGGTTTCCGATGAGAAAGACCCGGTTCATGGCGTCCTGCTGCAAAGGCACTTCCATGTCGTCGTAGTACTTGGCGATCCCGGTCCAGGAATTGCAGGTACCGCTGAAGATCGGGTGGTGAGGGAAAGTGAAGTTGTAGATCTCCGGGCGCGGATAGTCCATGAGGCCGTTCACCAGTTCAAGGCCCAGTCCGTGCGAGGCGTATTGCATCAATACGTCGGAGACGGTTTCCATGGAGATGGCTAGGTCTGCCGTCTCGCGGCCGCCCTCGCGCAGGCGCCGGACCAGTTCGATGATGCCGCGACCCACCCCGTGGGGATGGCTCTCGCCATGGTCCAGGCTGAAACAGGTGCGCGCCGCGCCGAACATCGTCACTGGACAGCTGTCGATGTACCAGCAGTCCACCCCGTACTGCCGGACATACTTGTCCACGATCCAGAAATAGAGGTAGTCCCGGTATCCCTCCGCCCCGGGACACATGCCCGCGTAGCCGTCGGGCGGATAGGCGCCCGGCTCGATGTGCCCGTCGGGAAAGACGGACGCGTATTTCTTAAATTCCCGGTTCCAGTCGGGCACGGACACGCCGGCGGGAATGGCATCCTTCCATTGTTCCAACCCCCGCGGCAGGGTGGCGTCGAAGGTCCATAAGTTGGAGTAAAACCCGATGTGTCCCCCCGCCGCGCGGACCCGCTTCACTGCCTCGGTGAGTTCGGCTTCCCCGCCGCGGTCGGGGTCGGGCAGGAAGAAACAGTAATACTGCTTGCGCGTCTTGTCGGGCCCGACGTTTTCCAGCATCTGTGACCAGACTTGCAGGTAATCCAGCCCCAGCCATTGGGCCATTTCCAGCATCCCGGGCAGGTCGCTGTAGCGGTAATTGGGTCCGCCCGTGCCGTACCACCCGTCGCATTGACTCACCCATGCGGGCACGTCGCGGGGCTTGAACCAGGCGGCCGAATCGGCGCGGTAGCGGTCGCCGGCCCAGTGCCAGTCGCCGCGGTGCATCCCCACCATGAACGATTGCGAGGTCCACTCCTGCTCCGGCTCCAGATACGCGTAGGTGCGCACATCGAGGGTGACCGTGCCCTGCGCAGGATCGGGAAACGCCTCCAGGTCGATCTGCTGAAAGGTGGGATCGTAGCTGGCCAGGTAGAGGCCGCTGACCACATCCGGCTCCGCCTCCGGCGAACCATAGAGATCCATCCAGGGCATGGAGGCCCAGCCGGGATAGGTCAGCACGTGCGTCGCCGGATCGGTTGTATCGGGAAAACAGAACGAGTGCCGGGAAGGGTTCGGAATCAGTTCCCCCTGGGCGAAGGGGCGCGCCAGGTAGTTTCCTTCCGGGGTCCCCGCCACGCACAGCCCCGGCAGCAGGGGGAATGCCGTGCGGTAGACGCGCAGTTGATCGCGCGGGAGTTCGGGCAGACCGTTGGTCACGGCGATCTGCCACCGGGACACCGGATCGCCGGGGGGCAACTCCACCGAATAGGCCACGGTTATGCCGTGGTCCAGCCCGTAGGTGAACCGGATCGTGCCCTCGGACTCGTCGACTTCGGGCAAATTGTCCGGACCGGGCCGCAGGTGCACGAGGTCGCCCGGCTTCTCCGCCAGTTTGCGCGGATCGGCCTTGGAGAACCCGCCGCTCTGGGATTCCTGGTAGTCGTTTATGAAAAAGGACTGGTGAGCGGGGTAGGCGTCGATCTCGAAGGGCGACCCGGGTACATGATCCGGTCGCAGGTACTCCGCGCCGGTCTGCTTGTTGAGCATCCCGGTCACGCGGCCGAGCGAATTGAACGAAATGGCGGCGTAGTCATTCTCCAACCGGTATCCATCCGCGGCCTGGACCTGGAGTGTGCACATGATGAGACTGGCAGCGGCGATGACTTCAGCATCGAAATAGTGCATCGGTCTCTTTTCCATCAACGAGGGTTATCGACACTCTCAGCTCAAGGCTCCTGGGCGTTGATCCGGTAGCCCCAGTCCCATGGGCAGCGCCTGCACGCCCGCGTTGAAGACCTCGATCTCGGGATGAACCAGGCCGCGATTCTCCACCGGGGGTTCCACGTCTTCATCCGGGAACGGCGTTCCGGGCCGAGTGACGGGTCCCAGTGCCGCGTCCAGAGGGTAAAGGTGCTCCTGCTGACTGAGCTGGGTCGCCTTCTTCAGCTTGGTCGCCGGAATCGGATTCTGAGTTAGAAAAGCGGTTTGAATCTCAAAGACGACGGTGTCGCCGGGCATTAGCATACCGGCGGTCATGTAGGCGGTCACCGGCCGGGGTGCGGTGGCGGGCACGACGACGTCGAGAGCGATCTCGATCGCGTCTGCCCGGCTCAGAAGGGGCGGAGGGCCGGCGCGGCCGGCAGAGAAAAGCGAAAGGGCGAGCGCGCAGATCAGAAAAAGACCCACTGCCGCCTTGCCTCCGGCGGATCGTAACCCGCGGGGCCGCCGGCACGATCCTCCCTGGTGTGTATCGTGCAGAGTCATGGTCGCTCTCCTACCCTCCGAATCGTACACGGGACGGGGAAACAATCCAGGACAATTTCGGGTAAGGAATCAGGAATGACAATGAGGGTTAGCGGAGTGCGCGTTCCAGGGCGAGGATCCGTTTGCCGCCTTTGAACAGGCTGACGGTGCCGGTGGATTCCGAAATGACGACGCTGAGCGCGTCGGTGACCGCGGTGATCGCCATGCCTGCCGCGTGACGCGTGCCCAGTCCGAGGGGGAGATCGTCGAGTTCAGCCGACGCCTGCAGGTAGGTCCCCGCCGACATGACCACGCCGTCCCGGCGGATGACGAACGCACCGTCTATGCTGCTGAACTCCTTGATTGTCTCCTCCAGGCTCGGATCCAACACGTTTCGTTCCTCATCGGGATAGCCGCGGAACGGATTCATAACGATCTGGGTGCAATGCCCGGCCACGATGTCGTAATCGCCGATGACGAACATCGAGCCCACCGGCTTGCCCTCACGCCCCTCTCCCGCCAGTTGCATGGCCAGGTTCAGCACCCGGTTCAACACCCCGTGCTCTACGTTGCCGATAATGCGTTCCGGCTGAAGCGAGAGCAGAATGTCGAATTCACGTTCGATGTGCACCACGGCTATTACGGAGAGGCCTTCGGCGCCTGGCTTTCCGTACACGCAAATAACGGAGTCGTCCTTGCCGATTATCCCCCGGGTGAGGGCCAAAAGCAACGACAGCTCGATCCTGTGTCGGGGCGAAAACCCGCGAAACGGAACCTGGAACACGTCGTCGAAGGCGTCCGGATACTTGCTTTCGCCCGGCGGGTTACTGGTGCTCAGGTAGAAGCGAGTGTCTTTAGAGCGGCCTGCGGCCGCGGTGACATCGAGGACTTCGTCCGTCAACAGGAGGAGGCATGACGAATCGTGCTCCCGCGCCAGCTCGAAGGCATGACGAAGGATGGAGGCAGTCAATCGCTGCTGTGCCGCGTCCACGGCAGCCGGGATGGGCGCCTGGCGGGCGATCAGACGTTCGTACAGCTCGGCCGGTGTAGCCGCGGCAAAGAGGTCGCTCAGCGTACCTTCCTGTTTGAAGAGCCGGGCCAACTCTGCCAGCACACGAATATGCTCATCGGCGCGATCCCGGTCTCCGATGAGCATCAACACGAGGCGTACCGGTTCCTGCTTGGTGGTCGCCCAGGCCAGGCCGTGGGGGTGAAAGCCCACCACGATGATCATCCGGCCCACACCCGGCAACCGGGCATGGGGAAAGGCGATACCGGCAATCATCTCGGTGTCGATCTCCTTTTCCCGTTCCCATACTGCCTCGAACACAAGATCCTGCTCAAAGCCCGGCGTCGTGGCGCAGATGCAGGCCACCAGTTCCCGGATGGCGTCTTCCTTGGTCGCACCCTGCAATGCGATGGTCCGGTCTAGGGTAAGATGTTCGGACAACGCCATGGATGAGGACTCTTCATTGCACATGAGCCGGAATGTGGTCCGCCTATTTCCGCGTTCGGAAAAGGTCTTGCGAACCTCTCCTGTACCGGGACGCAGGATAATCGATGGCCGGATGGAACGCAAGATCCCGCATCGGTTGTTGATCTGCGCTTGTATTGTAGTTCCGGTTGGGCTACTGCTCGAGGGAGGGCATAGATAATGGAAATCTCATTACAAGATCGTGTGGCGTTGGTGACCGGCGGGGCACAGGGGATCGGGGCGGGGATCGCCCGGGTCCTTGCGAAGGCGGGCGCCGATGTGGTGGTGTGCGACATCCAGGACGACGGCGGCCAGGCCACTTCGCAAGCGGTGAAGGAGTTGGGGCGAAAAAGTCTCTACGTGCACGCCGATGTAGCTAGACCGGATGAAGTGGAGGCGATGATGAAGGAAGTTGAATCTGCTTTCGGACGCCTCGACATCCTGGTCAACAACGCCGGTATAGAGTACTTCCGCAGCATCGAAGAGACCACCATCGAGGAGTGGGACCGTACCCACGACGTCGACCTCAAGGGTGTATTTCTCACCATCAAGTTGGGTCTGCCGCTCTTGAAGAAGTCGGATCATGGGGTGGTAATCAACATCGCCAGCGTGCACTCCTTGGCCACCGTGCCGGACCTGGGCGCCTATGCCGCAGCGAAGGCCGGTCTGGCCGGTCTCACCCGAAGTCTCGCCATGGACCTCGGCCGGCTGGGAATCCGGGCCATCTGCGTCAGCCCGGGGTTTATTGATTCGCCCATGATGCAAGCCTGGGTCGACTCCACCCCTAACCGCCAGGAGACTCTCGACCGCGTCAATGCCATGCATCCGGTGGGCCGGGTCGGCACCCCGGAGGACGTCGGGAACTTCATCGCCTTCGCCTGCAGCGACCTGGGAACCTTCATCGACGGGATCAACATGGTCATCGACGGCGGTATCCTGACCAAGATGCACCACTAGCCCACATTTCTCACCGAAAAATGGGAAGCGCGAAATTCGAAAACCGAAATTCGAAACAAATCCGAATGAAAGAGTATCCAAATTCGAAAAGGATTGAGCCTCTGCTTGGAGAGTAACCGCAAAGACTGTTTCGAATTTTTTCTTCTTGCCACGACGGCCGGTGAGAAATGCGGGCTTGCGCTCGAGCAAGTGGCGGGTCGTACAAGGCATGGACCGGAGATCCAACGATTGGAAGACAGGCTCCAACTGCTTGAAGTGATGCTGCGCATTCGCCGCTTCGAAGAGAAAGTACG
>Ga0310125_10001552_pt1 | contig 11630 bp, 9 predicted proteins | sample CB11b_Tmax_Bot8__FD_203508 | JGI IMG/M metagenome (GOLD analysis project Ga0310125, IMG submission 203508) | Marine microbial communities from Western Arctic Ocean, Canada - CB11b_Tmax_Bot8 | ecosystem: Environmental > Aquatic > Marine > Oceanic | place: Canada: Western Arctic Ocean | collected... | reverse complement strand
AAACGGTGTCATCATCGGACGCAACGGGAACACCGTTCCCGGACGCTGCAATGTGCTGATCATGGCACCACCGCTGGTGATCCAGCCAACGGATGCAGACCGCATGGTGGACGCGCTCAGGAGCGCACTCAATCAGGCCCTCAACTAAACTAACGGGGTGCGGCGTTCGACGCACCTCTTCCGTTCATTTTCCAAAAACAAAACCTTGGCCGAATTCACTTGGCAAAAGCAAACGTCACTCCCGCTGTGTGGGGAAAACACCTTGCCCGGACTCAACTGAAGTAAGCCCCAGACACATCATATTTGGAGATCATTATGCGTATTGGAGTACCAAAGGAAATCAAGGTGATGGAAAACCGGGTTGGCATGACTCCGGGGGGGGTATCAGACCTAGTCCGTCACGGCCACACCGTTCAGGTGGAAACCGGTGCCGGAGAGGGCAGCGGATTTGCGGATGAGGAGTACCGCAACGCCGGAGCCGAAATCGTGGCCACTGCCGCTGAGGCGTGGTCCAGTGAAATGGTCATCAAGGTGAAGGAACCACTGGAGCCAGAGTATGCTTACTTCCGGAAAGACCTGCTGCTCTACACCTACCTGCACCTTGCTGCCGAAGGTTCGCTGACAAAGGCACTCGTGGACAGTAAAGTAACGGCGATTGCCTACGAAACGGTACAGCTGGCCGATGGCAGCCTGCCATTGCTGACCCCGATGAGTGAAGTCGCTGGCCGCATGGCCGTGCAGGTCGGCGCTCGCTTTCTGGAGAAACCACAGGGTGGACGTGGAGTGCTGTTGGGCGGCGTTCCCGGAGTCGCCCCAGCTCGGGTTTCCATCCTCGGCGGTGGGATTGTTGGCATCAACTCCGCAAAAATGGCTGTGGGTCTAGGCGCTTCGGTGACGATCCTCGACACCAGTGCCGCTCGCCTACGCTACTTGGATGATGTCTTTATGGGGCGTGTTAAGACACTGATGTCGAATGCACACAACATCGCTCATGCCGTCCGGCACGCCGATCTTTTCGTGGGGGGGGTGCTGATTCCCGGAGCGAAGGCGCCGCACCTCGTCACCGAGAAAATGGTCCAGACGATGCAGCCCGGATCGGTGATCGTGGACGTCGCGATTGACCAAGGTGGGTGCATCGAGACGATTGACCGCGTGACCTATCACGACAATCCGACTTACGAGCGGCACGGAGTGGTCCATTACTCCGTCGGCAACATGCCCGGAGCTGTGCCGCGCACCTCGACCTTGGCACTGACCAATGCCACCTTGCCCTACGCCGTGCAATTGGCGAACAAGGGCTGGCGTGCTGCTTGTGTTGCGGATCAGGCGCTGGCATTGGGCATGAACACCTACGCAGGCCAAATCACCTGTGAGGGCGTTGCGACTTCGCTCGGTTATGAGTACTGCGCACTTGCTTCCTTGTTGTGACAGAGGGGCGAGGTTTTTGCCCCGCCTTTCCCCCTGTGATCGCTGATGTCCGACATTCCGCTGATTGACCTCCAGTCCCAACTCGACTGTCCTGAGGTGGAAGTTGCTATTGCGGAGCAGATTGGTCAAGCTTGCACCAACACCGGTTTTTTTGCTATCAGTGGACACGGTATTCCGGACACGACCATTGAGCATTGCTGGCAGGCGAGCTTGAAGTTTTTTGCATTGTCGGAATCGGAAAAGCTGAAAGTCCGGATGCCCTACGCAGGGTACCCCTACGGCTTCGCACCAATGGAGGCAGAGACACTTTCGCACTCACGCGGTCAGCAAGCACCCCCGGATTTGAAGGAAACTTTTTCGGTCGGCCCAAACACTCCACCGCCTCCGGGCATTTCTGCGAAAGAAGCTGTGTTTGTGTTTTCAGAGAATCAGTGGCCGCACCGTCCTCCAGATTTTCAGGAGGCGTGGCAGGTGTGTCACAAAGCAATGGCGCAACTTGCCGAACGCTTAATGATGCTGTTCGCTTTGGCCCTCAAACTACCAAGAAACCATTTTGACGATTTCCTGCGGCAACCGATCAGCGCCCAGCTTACGTATTGGAGCGGCAGCGGTTTGTCGAGGTTGTATTGTGCGCGGAGGTTCTGGACCTGCTCAGCGGAGACCTCGATACCCTGCGCCTGCATTCTGTCCAGGGTCGACGTGACGATGTCGCCGGGCGGTAACTGGATGACCACAAAGACGATAACGGAGATGAGCGCGAGCGTCGGAAACATGCCGCCGATGCGTCGTGCGATGTACCATTTCATGTATTCACTCGATCTTGATATCCCGTAAAGCAGACTGGCCGATTATAGGAGAGTCGTGGGCGCTTGTCTCATTGAGACGGGTACTGTGGGTGATTGTTGTCCTGAAATTCCGGCAACCGGGTCACAGATGGCTGGATGGAACGACAAAAGTGGGGAGAGGTTAGAATTGGGACCTTCAAAAGTTGTTATTGAGATCAGATGAAAACCTCAAAAGTCTTTACCGCTGGGCTAATTGTCTTCATCGCAGGTTGCGCCAGTGTGGGTGGCGGCGGGGGCAATCCGGCCATCGGCACCTGGGACGCAATATCAACATCGCAGCTTGGCGAAAATGCGCAGGTATTAGTGGTCAATGAAGACATGACCGGTGTAGTCAGGAATCAAGGGGCTATTGAGACTGCCATGCAGAACGCGGCTTTTGCGGACGGCGAGTTGACGTTTGATGTCACCTTCATGATCCAGGGGCAGAACCTGGCGGCAAAATTTGTCGGGACAGTCGACGGCGATGCCATTGTGGGTGAGTACCAGACCCAATTTGGCAATGCGTCTGTTAAGGGCACTCGGGCCCTCTGACGTTCAGGCCCGGATGCGGGATTGTTGCCCTGTCCTTTTTTGTCAGGTCGTTGATTTGCTGTCGTGAGAGGTTCCGGTTTGTTTTGCACCTGGCATCAAATGGGGATTGTGGGCCGTGAGTAACGCGCTGGAATCAAAATGGTTTTTGGGTGGTCCGCAGTGACTCGTCCCAGCGCCGATCAGAGAGATACTGGATAGCGGCGCTTTGGGACGTGACTGAGCCAATGCGGACCAGGGCTTCGGCCGCAACTGCGGACACATAACCGTTGCTGCTGGTGATCCCGAAGTCGGTCAATATTGATTCAATCTCGGCGAGGTTCTCCCCGGTATTTACGGCGTTCAGCAGCGTAAACATGGCATTGACCTGTACCTGATCCTCACCGGTCCAGCCGCGACCGACCTGAGCCGTCTGCCACGTGGGATTGCCCCCATCCATCAAGTCCCGTATCGCGGGCAGCGCAGAGCCCAGCCCGCATCCGATGGCGCCGAGAGCGTCGAGCGCCTGCCGCACAACCTGCTGCAGCGGACTGGTCAACAAGCATGAGATATCGGCAACTGAGTCCCGCGCAGCTGGACCGATCTCGCCGAGCGCAAAGACGGCATTGATTTGCACCCACGGGTCCGATTGGCTCAGCAATGTTGTTAACAGCGGCACAGCACGTGGGCCGACAACTGCCAGCGCGTACGTTGCGTCTTCCATCACAACGGCACGCTCGTTCCAGCGGCGTGCGGTAGAGTCAGCGGCATCTCTTGGCAGAACATTGCCATCTTTATCTGCAGCAAGTGCGCGATTGTGTTTGTCGTGCCCTGCCGTTGCCGTCAGCAGATCGGCAAGCTCTGTGAGGGGGGTTGAATCGCCGACGCCGTAGATTGCGTGCAGCCGCGCTATCTGGTCCTTCGAGTTGAGGTCGGCAAGATGCGACGGTTGTGATGGCGAGCTTGCATGGCCTTGGTCACCCCGCAGCCAGTGCCACAGATAACCCCATGTCTCAGGCAGGTCGAAGTCGGGGATTGTGGATTCTGGTCGTTGCCACACGTTGCTGTGGCTATCCCAGGCAGGTGTCTGGGGATGCCGGGTCCGGGTAAACACAAACTTGACCATAAAGCGGGCTGCGTCGGCGAGATTGGGAAAGCCCGCATGGGACATGTCGAAGTGCACAAGCATGAACGTGCCAGCCTCAATGTGCTCCGGGAGAACCACTGCTCGTGGTTCAACCGGGTGGGCATAGAGGTAACTGCCCGCCTGCATCCGGGTGGGCCCCATTGCACGCGGTGTGTCATGGGGAAAGTAAAAGCCGATCACGTATCGAGGTACATGATGGCGGGCGCGAGACAGGGGGCTCTGTGCATCCTGGTGCCAGCCAGAGCCGGAGTTGGAGCCTTTGCCCATTTGCGGCGCATTGACGTCCGCCGCAAACGTCAGGGTGTTGTCTTCAAGTGGCATGTTGCGGTGAATCGCCCGGTGTGGGTGCAGGTAATAGTCGGGACCTGCAATCGATGTCACAGCACCGTGTACAACCGAACTCCTGAGAACGTCGTGCATACGGGGAATGCGGGACACAATATTGTTGCCGAGCCATGACTCATGCTCGAAGGAGAATTCGAGCATCTTGTGGACTTCAGCGTGAACCTCCGGCGCAACGTCAGGCTGCAATGTGATAAAACCGTTAACAATGAACTCGCGGACTTGTGTGTCTGTTAGCAGGCGCGGAGCGTTCATAGTGTCGCGTGTGGCAGCACGTCTCGGTGTTTAGTCGCCCGAAATTGTGATCCGCTGGTTGGTGATGTAACGCCCGTCCTCAGAGCATAGGTGGGCAACCGTTGCGGCAATGTCTACGGGCGCACAGACAAAGCCAAACGGTGACCGCGCGTCCACCTCGCGGATATCGGCTGGCCCGCCGGTAGCCTCTACAATTTTCCGACCCATGTCGGTATCAACCAGGCCCGGAGCGATCATGTTGACACGCATGCCGTTTGGCTTTTCTTCCCGGGCGAGGGTATGTGCCATAGCCTCCAGTGCAGCCTTGCTGACCGAATAGACGCCAAAACCCGGGTTGAGTGCCTGCGCGGCTATCGAAGATATCATCGCGATATCGCTGCGTGGGTGTTCGCGCATATGCGGGACAAGCGCCCGGCAGAGGTAGATTGGCCCCCAGACGTTGACGTTGAGCAGGCTGTCCCATTGCTCGTTAGTAGCGTCGGCAATAAACGGGCGGTTAATGGCTGCGGAGCCAAGCCCGGCATTGTTGACGAGGGCGTCGATTTTGCCAAAGTCGGCAATAGCGGCAGTACACATGCGGTTGACGGCCGCTTCATCGCTCACGTCCGCCTGGTAGATACGGGCGGTCTGGCCTGCAGCGCGGACAACAGCGGCGGCTTCTTCCGCCGCCTCCACATTGCTTGTATAGTTGATTGCCACATCGGCGCCTTCTGCCGCAAAACGCTCAACGATGGCGCGGCCGATCCCTCGGCTGCCACCGGTGACGAGCGCGGTACGCCCCTCCAGTTTGCCCATTTTTTTCACCTATCTGGTTTGTGTCCGAGAATTCCTGTTTTTAAGAAACAACGGACAAATTGCCCCGCTCGCGACGTTAGAAATCAAACACATAGCGTGCGGACAGGAATGCCCGGCACAGTTTATGGACAAGAACCATCTACGTTGCCCGTCTATGTTGCCTGTTTGTGTTGCCTGTTTGTGTCGCCTGTTTATGTTACCTATGCCGCTGCGGCAAATTCGGGGATCCTCAACCGCCAACAAGAATGGGTTCCGGTCACCCCCTGCAAGCCGCAGGTGGTGGTCAAGCTTGACGATTTGATGGAACGCTGGACCAACGGGAAGTGGGTGTCGTCGCTGCACCGCGTGGTGCCTCCGGAGTTTGAAAGAAACACCTCACACTCGCGGATGTCTTTGGCGTTCTTTCAGCAACCGGATTGGGATGCTCCCATTGAGTGCTTGCCTACTTGCCTCAATTCCGATGAAACGGCTAAGTACCCCGGCGTCACCTCCGGGTGCTACCTGATGGAGCGATTCCACAGCACGGTTCTTGATTAATCTGCTTAAAGTGACTCCGCGAGTTCCCGGAGAATGCGTCCGCCATCGCAGAAGATAGGCCAGCCATCTCCGGGCAGGATGGCTTCTAAATTCGGCAGCTCCGCCAGTCGCTGCACCGAGGTCATGGCCTGAGCGCGGTCGCTGAGTTTGGGGTCGGGCAGCAGACAAAGCCGTCCACCCTCGTGTGCCCGTATGAGATCACCTGTAATCAGCGTGGTTTTTTCAAGCAGCAGGGCCAGTTCTCCCGAGGTTTTCGAGCCGTTGACCGTGAAGACCTCCAAGCCCGGAACCACCTCGTCCCCGTCCTCCAACCAGCGCTGGCAGGCAAACGGAAAAACAGCCTGTTCAGCTTGTGGGCCCAGAAGTTCTGCCCCGGTTTCAGAGGCCAACCGTTCGGCATCGCGGGTGTGGTCGGAGTTGGTGATGACGATGTGCTTGGCCCCCCCAAGGCTTTGCAAGTGCTGCCGGTCGTGATTGGACATCGGCATGGGATCGATCACCACATTGCCCTGCGGGCGCACCCAGCAGAGACCGTGGAAATCAATGTTGCGGTCCTCGTTGAAAACGGACCAGTTAAAGAGATCAGAACGATGCAATTGTTTCATGATTCATTTGCTGGGTTGGGGGTTGGGGAGTTTTCGGCAACTCATGAAGGGGCCAAACTCACGAACCGAATCCGGTTCGTAATCCTCAAAATACTGTGACTCCATGGGGGCGGCAAACGTACTCTTGGGCATGGGGTTCCTTCTTCACAATTCATTCGGGATTCGCCTCCACTGGCACCCCTCAACCCTGCACAGACCGAGCGCGTCAACCTCATTTTGTTTTCACATGATGAAAACTGGTTCGGCTGTACAGCACCCCTGACCCCTCTTTGCTAAAGGGAGGGAAGGCTTATCCAAAACTCATGTGGAGTTTAGCGCAATGGGGGCAGGGGTGCAAGGTGTGAATCTTCCTCCCGCACAGCTTGGACGAAGGCCCGGACTTTTGCCATATCCTTGATTCCGGGTGCCGATTCCACTCCGCTCGCGGTGTCCACACCGAAGGGTCGGACGCGGCGGATGGCGGCGGCGACATTGTCGGGGGTGAGTCCTCCGGCGAGCAGCAGTTTGCCATGTTGCGTCGCCTGTTGCGCGAGTTCCCAATCAAGAGTTTGTCCGGTGCCACCGTAGTGTCCGGGCTGGTAGGCGTCGAGCAGAAAGCGGGCTTGGCCGTAGTCGGCAATGCTCTCGACCCGAAACTCCGGTCCCGGACGAAAAGCACGGAACCACGGCACCCGCAAGGCTCTGGCGAATTCCGGAGTTTCGTCGCCATGCAACTGCACGCAAGCCACGCCGCCGTCCTCGACGGCTTGGTGGAGGGTGTCGGCGCTGGCGTTGACGAACACGCCCACGGCGGTCACGCCGTCCGGAAGCGCTTGGGTGATTTCCTGCATTTGTTCCACGGAAATGTAACGTTTCGACTTCGGCCAGCCGTTGAGTCCGATCCAGTCGGCCCCCGCCTCCACACACGCCAACGCCTGCTCCAGTATGGTGACGCCGCAGATTTTCACGAGGGTTTTTTGCAGGGTGGTGTCGGCGGAGATTGTCATGTTTAGTGCAAACCAGTAAAATAAATGATTTTACCATCAGGAAACAGCACGGAAAAGACAACCGGAAAATGAGACCGATGCCGGACAGAAACCGAGAATTCGTGGAATGCCACGACGCAGATGTGACGCTGTACCTGCATGTCCAGCCTCGTGCGTCTCGCACGGCATGGTCCGGAGTGCAAGCGGGTCGCATGAAATTGCGACTAGCCGCGCCTCCAGTGGATGACCGCGCCAATCGGGAATGCGTTGCTTTTGTCGCAAAAACCCTGAGGCTTGCCAAGTCGAAAATCCGGATCGCACGGGGCCACAGCAGTCGCCAGAAAACCCTCGTCATTGACTCCGCTACTCCGGAAGCCACCGCCGCGCAACTCCGCGCCCTTGCCGCCGAACTGGAATCCGCCTCGGCATGAGCCATTTTTCTCGCAAAATTTTGTTTTTGTCAACACGCAGATTCTTGCTTTGTGCGGGACTGTTGCTGCTACAACTCAGTGTTGGGATTGGTAGTGCCCACGCGCAGTGTTTCTCCGGAGGAGGGTTCTCCGAGGAGGACACTGCCTTGGTGATCCGGCAGATGATGGACGGGGAGCAGTACACCGATGCTTTCAAGGAGGCGGAATGCTACCTCAAGGAGCATCCGGAGGGACAGTTCTCGGAGGAGTTTCGCTTCACGCAAGCCGAGGCGCTGCGACATGAAACGGAATTCGTCAAGGGGAATCCGCGTCCGGTCCTGCAACGCTACACGGATTTTCTTGAGTCGAACCCCAAGCATCCGCAGTTCCGGGAAGCTGCACTGCTGCATCAGGGAGAACTGAGTCTGCGACTCAACGAATTCGCCTCGGCCAAGCGGGCACTGCGACAACTGCTCAAGGACTACCCGGGCACCACCTCAGCAAACCGGGCGCATTTTGGCCTAGGGCGGGCAGCGTTTTACTTGGGCGGTCGGATTCAGCAACAACAGGGGGAGGACACGGCCCGGCAGTGGTACAACGAAGCGGCGCAGGAGCTTAAAGGCACCACTCATTTCCAGTTGAGTAAAAAGGAGTTGCAGGAGCGGCACTGGATGCTCGGCTGGGCGTGGTGGTTTCAGGAACGTCCGGAGCGGGCCGAAGACCCGTGGCACCAGTATCGCCAAGACTTCCAGTCGGAAGGCGAAGTTTCGGCGGATCGCCGTCCGGACGAACTTGCGTACCGGTTGGCGGTTGGATTCCAGCGCAACAAGGCGCTGGGCAAGGCTGAGCAGTACCACGCGCTCGTCGTGGAACAGCATCCGAATTCCGCACATTATGCTGAATCGGCGTTTGTGTGGGCGGAACTGGCCCATCACCGGGTGGTGTCTGCCCAGCACGACCAGCCGCTGTCTGCGGAACAAGTCGCCCCTTTGGTAGCACACTACCGGACCTATCTGGCGACGCAGGACACGCAACATCAGGGAACTGTCCATTTCCGGATCGGCAGCTTGGAGCAGCAAGCGGGTCGCCGGGAACCGGCGGTGTCGGCGTATCGTGACTATCTGGCGTCCGGAGACACGGAGCAAGTCGCCGAGGTGCGGTTTCGGCTGGGCGCGCTGCACATGCAGTTGGAGCAACGTCCGCAGGCGATCCGTGAGTTCCAGCACTACCTGAAAACCAAGAACACAACCCACCGACCGCAAGCGCTCTACCTGCTCGGCACGCTCCACGAGGCAGACGATCAGGACGACCCTGCCGAAACGGCGTACCAGCAGTATCTGAAAACCAAGGATCCTGCTCATGCGGACGAGGTGCATTTCCGGCTGGCCCTGCTGTATCAAAAGCGTCCGGACCCCACTGCGGCGGAGCACCACTTTGCGGCCCTTGTTGAGCAACACCCACAATCGCCGCATCGCACCAATGCAGCGTTCAGACGGGCAGAGAGCCACTACACGGTGCTGGTCTCTCGCAAGCAGGCTCCGGACAAGCAGGCGTTACGGGCTTCCGCGCAACACTACCAAACCTACCTGAAACTGGGGGGCCAGGAGTTCCGGGGCTTGGCACATTACCGCCGGGGAATGCTCTTTCAGCAAGCCGGGGATCGCAAATCCGGCATCGGCGAACTCAATGCCTACCTCAAGACTCCCAAGCCGGAGTACGCCGCCGATGCGAATTATCGGCTGGGCCTGCTCCACGAGCAAAGCGAGCAGCCGAAATCCGCACTTCGTGCTTATCGAAGTTACCTGAAAACGGGTGCTGCTACCCACATCCCGGAAGTGCGCTTCCGGCTGGGGATGCTTCAGGTGCAGCTCGGTGATTTGCAAGCGGCTGTGAAAGAATTGAACGCCTACTTGGCTACAGACGACAAGACTTATCAGGCAGAGTCCCGCTTCCGGCTGGGAACCTTGCACATGGAATTGGAGCAAGCGTCCGAGGCGATCCGCGAGTTCAACGCCTATCTCAAAACCGGAGACTCAACTTACGAAGCCGAATCCCGTTTCTGGCTGGGCACACTGCACATGCAGTCCGCACAGTATCCGGACGCGATCCGCGAGTTCAACGCCTATCACAAAACCAGAGACACGATCCATCAAACTGAGGCGTTTTACCTGTTGGGCGGGGCACATGAGGCCAGCGGGCAGCTGGAGCCAGCAGAGCAGGCTTATCTTGCTTATCTGAAAACCAACGATGTGGTGCATCGGGACGAGGTGCATTTCCGCCTAGCGGTTCACGCCCAGCAAGCGGGAAATCACGTTGCCGCCGAATCCCACTTTGCAGCGGTGGTTGAGCAACATCCACAATCTCCGCACTTGATTGAAGCCGCGTGGGGCCGCGCCGAAAATCGCTATGCCGCACTGACGGCTCAAACGCAGGAGCCAGACTCCGTATCCTTGCGAGCCAATGCGGAGCTTTATCAGGATTATCTTGCGACCAAGGATCAGAAAAACGCCGGACTCGCGCACTATCATCGGGGGGTGCTGCTCCAACAGGCTCAGGACCGCAAGCAAGCCATCCGGGAACTGAAAGCGGCGCTGAAGACTCCGAACACGGAATATGCTCCGGATGCACATTACCGCCTTGGCTGGCTGCATGTTCAGCAACAGCAGCCCAAGCAGGCGATTTCGGAGTTCCAGAACTACCTCAAGACCGGAGACACGAATCATGTTTCCGAGCTGCGCTTTCAGCTTGGGATGCTGCACCTCCAGATCGATGACCTGAAAGCGGCGGAATTGGAGTTGGAGAAATACCTTGAAACCGATGACCGCACCTATGAGGCCGAGGCGCATTTTCGGCTGGGTTTGCTGTATGCGCAGGATGGCCAGCGGAACTTCGAGGCGATTTCGGAATTGCAGAAGGCCCGTGCCTCCGATGCCGACTACCGGGATCATCCGGAGGTCATTCAGGCACTGGTGACGCTTTGTGAGCAAAGCTGCAACGCCACCGACCGCAAGGCACTGCTCGTCGAGGTCAAGGACAACCCCAAGCTCAGCCCGAAGTTGCGGGAGGGCTACTTGGTGCGGTTGACTCAACTGCGCACCGATTCCGGCGAATGTAGCGACATCCAGCAAGAACTGGAGCGTTTGCCTGTGGAAGCCGCCCTGCTAGTGCGAGCGCAGTTGCAGCATGCCCACGGCGTCTGCCGCCACAAGGCACGGGAATGGGCGGCGGCGCGTGCCGCTCTGCTCGACATTCGGGATTTTCCGGAGTATCACGCTGAGGTGTATGCCCTGCGCCGGGACAGTCATCATGAACTTCAGGATTGGAAGGGACTGGCCGAAGAGGTTGCCCACGCACACAAAACCCACCCCGACATCCTTGAATCCGGAGATTATGCGCTTTGGGTGGAAGCGCGCCGTCAAGTGCAGGATGGGGCCGGAGCGGAGCAAGCCTACGCTGCATGGCGTACACGATTCCCGGATGAGTTCAAGGCAGCGGATCGACTCTTGGGCTGGGTGGCGGTACGGGAGCAGCTTCCGGAAACCGAGCCGCGAGCTGTGCTGTACCGGGAACTGCTGGCCCTCGATTTGGATGCTGAGACTCGGACCTACGTTCACGGTCGTTGGATCGCAACCGCGAACGAGCTTCCAGTGAAGGAGCGTGTTGCACACTTCCGGGAGTTGTTGCTCCTTGATCTCAATGCAGAAACACGAGCTTATATTCACAGCCGCTGGATCGAAACGGCCGCCGGGCTTTCCTCTCCGGAAGAGCGCATTGAACATTACCGTGAGTTGTTG
>Ga0310125_10001550_pt1 | contig 11634 bp, 10 predicted proteins | sample CB11b_Tmax_Bot8__FD_203508 | JGI IMG/M metagenome (GOLD analysis project Ga0310125, IMG submission 203508) | Marine microbial communities from Western Arctic Ocean, Canada - CB11b_Tmax_Bot8 | ecosystem: Environmental > Aquatic > Marine > Oceanic | place: Canada: Western Arctic Ocean | collected... | reverse complement strand
ATCAAGCTCGACCTCTTGCTGGATGAGGCGGAGGAGCGGGCCTGCCGGATGGTGGAGGCGTCGAGTCCCGGGATGCATTCCGATCAGCAGCGGGAAGTCGCGCGGGTGGTCGGGTTGGGGGCGTTGAAGTACGCCGACTTGAGCCAGAATCCCCAGAGCGTCGTGACCTTTAGCTGGGACAAGGCGCTTTCCATGGAAGGCAACTCCGCGCCCTACCTGCAATACGCGGTGGCCCGAATCGCCAGCGTGCGGGACAAGTATGCCGAGCGTTTCCCAAGGGGGGACCCCGAGGCGTCGCCGTTCCGGCTGGACGAGGCCGTGGAACGGCAGTTGGCCCTGCAGATCGCTCGTTTCCCAGAGTCGGTGCTGCGCGCTTGCGAACAGTACCGGCCCAACATGTTGGCCGACTACCTGTATGAACTATCTCAGGTGTACAGCCGCTTCTATCAGAATGTCCCCTTTCTGAAAGCGCCTGAAGGCGTTCGGGAGAGCCGGATTCGGCTCTGTGGGCTCACCGCGCAGGTGTTGAAGACGGGGTTGGGGTTGCTGGGGATCGAGACGATGGAGCGGATTTAAGAATCGGCCGCCCCTTCGGGGCAGGGGTTACATCACGGTGGGTTCGTCGCCTTCGAGGAAGCCGTGGAGTTTTCGGAGCCGGGTGGGGTGGCGCATCTTGCGCAGGGCCTTGGCTTCGATCTGGCGGATTCGCTCGCGGGTCACGTGAAACTTGCGTCCTACTTCCTCCAGGGTGCGGGAATAGCCGTCCGCCAGGCCGAACCGGAGAGAGAGGACTTCCTGTTCGCGTTCGGTCAAGGTGGAGAGCACGTCGGTGAGCTTGTCCTTGAGCAGGCTGAAGGCCGCCATGTCGGAGGGGTTTTCCGCTGACTTGTCTTCGATGAAATCGCCGAAGTGGGTGTCTTCGCTGTCGCCCACCGGGCTCTGCAACGAGATAGGCTGCTGGGCCATTTTCAGCACGGCGCGCACGCGCTCCACCGGCATGATCATCTCTTCGGCAAGTTCTTCCGGGGTCGGTTCACGGCCGAATTCCTGGATCAACTGTTTCTGGACGCGCATCAGCTTGTTGATGGTCTCGATCATGTGGACCGGGATGCGGATGGTACGGGCCTGGTCGGCGATGGAGCGGGTGATGGCCTGCCGGATCCACCACGTGGCATAGGTACTGAACTTGTATCCGCGGCGGTACTCGAACTTTTCTACCGCTTTCATCAGGCCCATGTTCCCTTCCTGGATCAGGTCGAGGAAGGAGAGGCCGCGGTTGGTGTACTTCTTGGCAATACTAATGACGAGGCGAAGGTTGGCTTCCACCATTTCGGTCTTGGCCTGGAGACCCTTTCGGACCCAGGTCTTCAGATCGCGGTAGCCCTCCTCGAAATGCCCGGTCTCCATCCGGTACTCGACCTCAATCACCTTGAGCTTCTTGGCATCCTCTTTCGCGGCCTCGGCCGCAGTGGCGGACCGTTTCGCGTTTCGCTGGTTGCGCTCCATTCCGCTCTGGCAGTCGCGGAAACTGCGGTAGAAGGTGTCGGCGACATCGACCAGATCCTCTACCGCCTTTTGCTTGAAGTAGAGTTGTTCCAGGTAGTCCGACAGCCGGTCCCGTACCTGGTCGAAGCGCTTTTTCCGCTTGGTTACTTCGGCCTTTCCACCGCTCTTTTTCAGGGTCTCCACGAACTTCTTGCCCACCGCTTCGTGGTTCCGCTCGATGGTCTTGCGCAACCGGGGAAGAGCGGCCATGTATTTTTCGCGATTGGTGACATGCTTGTCGCTGATGATGCGGTCAAAGCGCTCTTTGCCCAACTCCAGGCGGTCGGCCAGGCTGAGGTAGGCCCCGGTGGCGAAGCCGAAGCGGTTGAAGAGGCGGCGCGTGTGGATCTCTGCTTCCTCGATACGCTTGGAGATCTCGACTTCCTGTTCCCGGGTGAGCAGCGGTACCTGGCCCATCTGCTTGAGGTACATGCGGACCGGGTCGTCGAGCACGTCGACCCGCTGCGCTTGGCGGGCCCGCTCATCCTGCTCCATCTGCTTCTTGAATTTTGCTTCCTCGTTCGCCTCGATGATCTCGATATCCATCCCGCGGAGCAGGATCAGGATGCCTTCAAATTCGTCGGGGCTGATGACGCTCTCCGGCAGCGATTCGTTGATGTCATCGTAGGTGAGGTAGCCCTGGTCATGGGCGACCTTGATCAGATCTTGGATCTTCTCGTTGCGCTCTTCCCGGTTGATCTCGAGCTTGACCGTGGTGTCCTTGTCGCTACTGCGCTTGGCGTTGACCTTCTTGCGGTTGACGCTCTTGGCGTTGGCCGGCTTGGCAATGGCTTTCGCTTCTTTCTTGACCGTATCGGCGCGGCTGATGCGCTTCACCGTGGGGGCCGCGGCGCTCCCTTTCTTGCCGGGCTTGGAACCGCCATTGCGTTTCGAGGCGGCGGTCTTGGCCGCCGGCGCCTTCGCGGTAGCCTGGGCGGCAGTCTCTTTCGCCGAAGCGGTTTTGGCCTTGGCCGTGGTCTTGGCCTTCACTTGGCCACGACCGACGGAGGATTTGGTGCTGTTGGTTTTCGACCCGGAAGTGGATTTGGCCCTCACTCGGGTGCGTGTGGATTGTCCTGCCTTAGAGCGGGCGCTAGTTTTGGTGCGTGTTGCCATTCAATTATTTCGCCCGGAAGGCAAACCTCCCCCATAGTAGTGTCGTGAAAAGAGCGCAAAAGGTATCATCTGTGGCCCCGGCGTCAAGCGTCCGGGCCACTTTTCTGCATCTTATTTGCCGGCCGCCTTTAAACCCGCCGGCCGGGGGGTCAGGCGTCCATTTCGAGGAGGGGAAGGGCCGCCTCCCACCCTTGTTTCAGGCGGTGCAAATCCTGAGTAAGGTGCTGCCGCTTTTCCACCAGCGCCGCCGCGTTCTCCCCTTCGGATTCCTGAATCCGCCGGTGGGTTTCGGCGCGCTGCCGTTCGTATTCCATCCGGTATAGCCTCAGAATGATCTCCTTGGCAGCCGATCCCGGATCGGGATCTTCCCCCAACAGCCGGCTGGGCGCAGCCAGGATCGAGCCGGCCAGGCGGATGCAAGGTTCCCCCTGGTCGGCCACCGTGGCGACCAGGTCAAACGATTCGTTGTTCTCGTCGCGGCAAATCGCATCGGCGACGCGGCGGCAATCTTCGGCGGAGAACATCGTCAGGGGCAGGAAGTGCCGGACCAGTTCCACCGTCTCGTCATGCTCAATCATGAGTTGAAGCAGGGTGATTTCCAGCGCGGGATGGGCCTCCTGCTCCGTGGGCTTCGCCGGTTCTTCCCGGCGCGGGGTAAATCGGGACTTGCGGGTCATGCGCTCGAGGTCCTCGCGCAGGGAGCGCTCGTCGACAAAGTAGCGTTGGGCCACGGCGCGCAGCATTTGGTCACGCTGCACTGCGGCGGGGACCTTGCCGATGGTCTCCAGGACCTCGCGAATCATTTGGGGCCGTGCCGCCTCCTGCTCGGCCTCGGAGGTGCGTGCCTCAAGGATCCCAATCTGGAAATCGACCACCGACCGGGCCTCATTGACCACCTTCAGCAACGCGTCCCGGCCGTGGGCCAGGATGAGCGAGTCGGGGTCTTCGCCCGGGGGCAGGGCCGCGATACGTACATCGAGTTCGACGCCCAGGAAGACCTCCGCGGAGCGAATGGCCGCGTCCTGCCCTGCCGTGTCGGCATCCATGAGCAGGACCACACGATCCGCGTAGCGTTTGACGATGCGGGCGTGTTCCTCGGTGAGAGCGGTGCCCTGGGAGGCAACGGCATTGGCGATGCCGGCGGAGTGACACCGAATGGCATCGATTTGCCCTTCGCACAGGATGGCCAACCGGGTATTGACCAACTCCTGCCGCGCGTGGTCCAGCCCATACAGGATCCGGCTCTTGCGAAATACGGGCGTCTCGGGACTGTTGATGTACTTGGCGGGATGAGCCGTTTCGTCCAGGATGCGGCCGCTGAAACCGAGCACCCGTCCCCGCTCGTCGGTGATGGAAAACATGACCCGGCCCCGAAAGCGCTCGTACCAGTTTCCGCCCTCCTCGGAACGGGCAATCAGCCCCGCGCCTTCCAACACTTCGTTGGAAATCTTCTGATCCTGGGCCCATTTGCGCAGGAGCCCCCGCTGATCGGAGGCAAATCCGATACGAAACTGCTCCTGGAGGGGCCCGTCGATCTGTCGATGGTCGAGATAGTCGCGGGCGGCGGCGGCGGCCTCCATTTTCAGACAGGACTGGTAGTGCGAAGCGGCCTGGTCCAGGACCTTGTACAGGAGATCCTTGCGTGGCCCTTTCTCCTTAGCGCCGCTTTCATCAAACTCGAGCTGCATCCCCGCCCGTTCGGCGAGGAGCCGTACTGCGGTGGGAAAATCCACCCCTTCATATTCCTGGGTGAACCGGAATACGTCTCCGCCCACGGCGCATCCGAAGCAATGAAAGGTCTGGCGCTGGGGGTTGATATGAAAGGAAGGGGTTTTCTCCTTGTGAAAAGGGCAAAGCGCCTTGAACGAAGAACCGGCGCGTTTCAAATCAAGCGTGGCGCCGATCACTTCCACAATGTCACTGCGCGCCCGTAGCTCTTCGATCGTTGACTTGGAAAAGATGCCCGGCATGTCTCACCTTTAACTACGACGAAGTTTCTGTCTCCACCTTATCATCGCTTCCATCCCTTTCCTCTTTTCCCTCCTTACTCTTTTCCCTCCAATTTCTCCTCCTGCAAGCGCTGGTAGGCGGGGACGAGGTTATGGGTGACAAACCGGCCAATCTGCGACTCTTCGCCGAAGGTCCGGCTGAAATAGTCGAAGGGGCAGAGCGAGGCGACGACGATGACGGCCGCTGAAATGATGAAACAGCGCAGAAGCCCCGCGATCAGGCCCCCGATCCGTTCGACCGGGCCCTTGAAAACGACCTCCATCAGGTTTCTTATTCCCCAACGGACCAGGAACATCACCAGGAGCGCGGCGAGGAAGCTGACCAGGAAGCCGCTGAAGTGGGATCCCCGTTCGGAAAGGCGGGTGAATTCGGCGATATGCCCGCCGATCGGCTCGTAGAGTAGCCATCCCGCGACCATGGCGATCCCCAAGCCCATCAATCGCGCCAATTCCCCGGACAATCCGCGTTTGAGCCCGATCAGCGCGCCCATCATGAGATAGACGACCACCACGATATCGACGTAATTCAGGCTATTGAGAATTCCTTCCTCTTCCATGGGGCGTGTCCTCGGTCTTCCCTCTTCGTGGCAAGGTAGCAGGATGGCCCGCCGGATTCCATGTTCCATTGGAGGGCCTTGCCCTGGCCCAGCCTGCCTGGTCTTTACTACTCCTGATCCCGCTCCTGATCCCGCTCCTGATCGAGTCGGAAGGATCCCTCCAAAGGCGGGCAAGTAGGAGCGGGATTAGGATGAGGAGGGGGATCAGGAGCGGGATTAGGAGCGGGAGGGAGGCACCAAACCGGCCATTTTCCCCCATATCACTATTCACTTCACGATCGTAAAGACAAACGTGATGTGGGAGGATGGCGGGGATATGAAAGATCTTGTACATTGTGCGCAGTTTTTGGAACACCGCGTTGTCTAGACGAGATGGGAGCACTGGTGTACGTTTTGTTACTGGAACACCTAGCCATGGATAACCACTCCGTACCGACGATGGGGAGAACGCGCCGGCACAGGAGGAGTCTGTCCGGCGGTTTTACCCTGGTTGAACTGCTCGCCGTGATCGCCATTATCACCCTGGTGGCGGGGCTGATCATCGGGATCACCGGCCGCGCCGCGGGCGAGGCCGACGAGGCTCGGGCCCGGACGAAGATTGAGAATATCGCCCGCGCCCTGGAGGAGTATCGGCTGGAGAACGGGGCCTACCTTGATTCCGGCGTCAACACCAACATGGACCACTCGGTTTTCGAGGTGCTGACCAACTACGTGGAAGGGGTGGACACGGACTTCCTGGACCCATGGGGCAAGCCGTACAGCTATCGCCTCCTGTCGAAATTCCGGTACGAGTTGGTGAGCGGCGGGAAGGATGGCAAATTCGGCGCCGAATATGACTATGACAACGTCTCCAACCAGAAGGATCTGTAGAGACAACCGGATACGACGCATGAAAAGGGAAAAACAAAGGGCTGCATTCACACTCCTTGAGCTTCTGGTGGTGGTGGGCATCATCGCCATCCTGGCCGGGATCCTCCTGCCGATGGTCGGGGCCGCCTTTCGCAAGGCGGAACAGGCCACCGCCCGCCAGGCGGTACACGCCATCGCCGCGGCGATCGAGCAATACCAGGTGGAGTACGGAAAGCTGCCTATTGCGAACGATGCGCAACACGGGGCTGTCGACGGCGCCGAATCGCACACCGATGTAATGGACGCCTTGATGGCGAAAAACGATGACGCCAACCCGAAGAAGATCATTTTTCTTCAGACGGAAAAGACAATTACAGGAAGCAGTTATACGGATCCGTGGGACGAGGAGTATCTTGTTTACCTGGATAAGGATTACGATCAGAAGACGCAGTACTACACGAAGCTGATTCCCGGCGTTTGCGTCGTAGTGAGCAAGGGCCGCGACAAGAAAGAGGACACGGATGACGACGTCCGTTCGTTCGGAGCGCAATAACGTGGTGATGGGTGAATCCATGAAGAATAAGAACCGAGTGCACCGGTCGGGCTTTACCTTGGTCGAATTGCTGGTGGTGATCACCATCATTGCCATCCTGGCCGGGATCCTGATCCCCACCATCGGGGCGGCCTTCCGCCGGGCGGAGGAATCGACCGCGCGGCAGGAGACCCGGATGATTGTCACCGCGATCCAGATCTACCAGAACACCTATCACAAGCTGCCCATTCCCAGCGGGATCACCGAGAGGGACGGCCCGGAGACCTCGGCGGATGTGATCAAGGTCCTGATTGCCGAGGACCTTAACCTGAACCCGCGGAAAATCGTCTGTCTGAAGATCAATGATGAGATCACCAACGGCGTGTTCCTGGATCCCTGGGACCGGGAGTACATTATTCACATGGATCGTGATTATGACGGCCAGGTGGACAGCGGTCTGCCCAAGAAGGTGAAGAGCTCCTCGGTGGTCTACAGCGAAGGGCGCGACGACACGGATGCGGACGACGACATCTATTCCTATGAAAATTAAAGGCTTTACCCTGGTCGAGCTGTTGGCGGTGATTGCCATCATCGGCATCGCCCTGGTCATCGCGGTCCCGCATATTATCGGGATGACCCGGGGTTCCGGGATGAACGCCAGCGTGACGGAGTTGAAGTCGGTCCTTTCGCTGACGCGCCAGTGGGCGATAACTCACCGGGAGAAAACGTACGTGGTCTTTGCGGATGGAGGGCACTTCTCCGGGTCCAGAAAAAACCGAGGCGACATGGCCTATCATGCCTACAGCGTCTGGGGGGATCGGTCACAGGAATACATTCGGGAATGGAGCTACCTCAAAACCGGGGTCTATTTCATCCCCTGTAGTACCAAGGAGAAGAGCGTTCCGCCTCATTCACGCAACACCAAGAACCCGCTGACTGGCACCTTCGGCACCCTGTCGCTCGAGTTTCCGGATCCCGGCGACTCGCCCAGGAGTTTGCCGGCCATTGGATTTCGCCCGGACGGCACTGCATTCACTGAAGACAACACTCCGCTCCAGCTGGAAATCTATCTAGGCGAGGGCCTGATTACCGCGTCGGTGGGGCGCGATAATATTGGTGTCAATGACCTGGAATTTAAGCCTGACGGGACGGTATTCGGTATCGAAGTGAGCACGATTACAGGTGGATTGCGTGTACGAGATTATCAACATCTATAAGGGGCGCGCCGGGCAGCGGAGTGCCGTACGCGGCTTCACCTTGGTGGAGGTCGCGTTGTCCCTGCTGGTGATCTCCGTGGGCATCGTCGTGTTGGTGGGGCTGTTTCCTGCCGGGTTGAAAGCCAACAAGGCGTCTATCGATGAGACCCGGATGGCCCTGTTCGCGGAGGAGGTGCTCAATGGCGTGCGGGCGGCATCGCGCGATATCCCATGGGATTGGCTGGTCAATGATGGCCCCTTTTTTTCTCTTCCCGCGCCGGCGCCGGACATCTGGAAACCCGCCATCCTGAACAACCTGGCCATCGTCGCGGGCAAGGTCCGGGTGAACAACTACGTCTTTTCCGATGCCATTTACGATGAGGCGGACATTACGGCCTACGCGTTGCGATACCGGCTTGATTTCAAAGATGTTCCGCCGTCGCTTCCCATGGTGAAGGAAGTCACTTTGCAGGTGTGGAACGGCGAAGAGGGCCCGTTGGGCGACAACGGCCGGGTGTTCTACACCGAGCTGATTTACAACGGGAAATAGGGATGCAATCTCTGAACCACAGAATGTGCCGGGGCTTCACGCTGATCGAATTGATGGCGGGGATGGCCATCCTTTCGGTCCTGGTATTGCTCCTGGCCCGTTTTTTCGACGTGTCGACGACTGCTTACGATCTCGGTACCCGCCAGGCCTCCAACAACAACAACGGCCGGGCGGTGCTCGACTTCATTGCCAAGGAACTTTCGACGGCGGCGGCCGACGAGCATCTCACATTCCGTTTGGAACGCAATGTTGCGCAAACCTACAATGTTGATGACGATGAAAACAGTGAACGGATATACTTTGTCTCATTGGGCAACGAGCCCGGACCCAATGAACGAAGCGGCATACAGGTCGTCTACTACCTTGCCTTGATGAAGGATACGGAAGACTTCGACATTCCCTCCCGGTATCGCCTGATGCGAAGCGTCCGATCCGACATTAGAACCGCATCCTACGAGGCATATCAATGGAATGGCAACTCTGGAATTGACTGGACCGATGACGGGTATCCCCTGACCGGGTCATCGGTCATCGCGGAGAACGTCTCGGCCTTCCAGATCTGGGCCTATCCAACAGCCACGTCCTTGGCGCAGCAGGGCGACTACCGTTCCCCCAAGTTTGGAAACCGGCTCCCGGCGTGGGTGGATATCTACCTCGAGGTCCTGGATGAGGCCGATGCGGTGAAGGTGGCAACGGTGCACGATAACAGTCGGGCCGAAGGGGAGGTTCTCTCCCGGCGCCTGGGCGCGGGCTATCTCACCCGGGTCTACTTTAGCAATCGCGATGGATACGGTAGGAACTGAAACCACATGAAAAGGAAACTCACATCGAGTGATTCGAATCGGGGGATCGCCCTGATCGTCACCCTGGGATTCCTGGCCATCATTTTCCTGCTCGCGGTGGCCTTCGCCACTTCGATGCGGGTGGAGCGGCTGACGGCGCGGAACTACAAGGACGGTGTGGCTGCGAGACACCTCGCGGAGGCCGCGTTGACCCGGGCCATGGACTCCCTGGACGTAGAGATGACGATCAGCGGGATGTCAATGTATCCTTCCCAGGCGGTGTACGTCTCGTCGAACGGATACGAACTGGTTTCGGGGCGGTTTATGGATGCGGGAGAGGGGACGAACTACTTGCCTGATGCGGTGATCAATGCCGCAATCACCGCCGAAACCACGGTCGAATGGGATCTGGTGGAGGAGACGGGGGCCCAGACCGGGAACATGCTGCGCGGTCGCGTCTCCTGGATGGCGGTGGATTGTTCGGGGCTGATCGACGCCAATACGGCAGGACAGGTTACCCGCGGGATCGGATCCGAGATCGGGGAGGTCGCGATCGGTAATGGCATTCTCTCTGCACTGGACATCGATGAGGCGCAGCGCGGCAGTTTCGTCAACCAACTCACGAACAGCTGGGTCCGGTTCGAGACGGTGCCCGAGCTCTGGCAACTCGTCCCGGCCGATATGTGGAATACCGCCTACGTGAACCATACTTTTATCCACTCGGACTTTCCGGAAGGCTATTGGGGCGGCACGGCGGTTGCATTTCCCGTCGACATCAATTCCTTCGCCACGAATCTCCCGGCGCTGGAGGCGCAGTTGATTGCGATTGGATTCACCGATCCGGAGACCCTGGCCAAGAATATCCGCGATTACGTGGATCTGGACAACGTACCCAACAATGGCGGCGGCGTGGATTCGTTCTGCACCGAAGCGGTGCCGATGCTCAGCGAGCTCCGGTTCAAGACCAAGATTCGAGTGAGGGGATCGAATTACTTCCACCGCGTCGATGTCACGGTCGAGCTCTGGTATCCCTTTGGGAACAGCAACACCAACGAGTATGATGTGGAGCTGCAATTCCAAGCCTACGGCTCGCCGCAGCGTCCGTTCAATCCGAGCCTGAATCCCGCGGAGACAATGACCCCCAGGAATCCCATTGTGGCGCCTTCCTGGGATGAGGGAGATATTCGGTTGTTCGACCGGCGCATCACGGCCACCTACGCCGACACCGGAGACGGACCGCCGACGGTGCCCACGACTGCCCGGGTGGCCTTGCGAGTGCGTGAGCGGTCCACCGGTGACCTGGTGGACGGGATCGAGAACATCACCTTCGATTGGAGCAAAATCAATCCTGACGCCGGCAACAAAGCGGTGCCGGCATCGCCCGCTGGTTGGGGCAAGGAGGTGGAGGACCCGCGGATCAATTGGAACTGGGACGACCATTGGGCGGAAGGACACTCCCCGGGGAACACGAATGGCAATACCCAAGCCAGCCTGGGCGGCGCGGGAAAAGACGATGCGGCGGTGATGTTTGTGCGGAACGGACCTCTGGAGACGGTGGGCGAGCTGGGATTCCTCCTGTATGACGATTCCAAGCCGTGGACCAGCATTCGGCTTATCGGGGGCTCCTCCTACGACACCAGCACGATTCAGATTCTGAATGCGTTCACCGTGAACCCCAGCGCTCCTGAAAAGGGGTATGTAAATTTGAACTCGACCAACCCGGTGGCGGTTGCCGCGGCGCTGGTCAATGCCCCGCTGGAACGCTATCCAGGCGAGTTGAATGCCCCGCGCTTCAACAACGAAGTAGAGGCCCTTACCGTGGCGCGGGAGCTCATTAACAGTGGTCCTTTTACGAACCTCAGCGACCTTGCATTTGTGGACGAATCGGCGCTCGAAGCGGCTTCGGCCCTCCTGAGGGACGGGATCGATGCTGAGGCGTTGATTCGAAATTCAACCGGGTTGTTCCGCACGCGGCAGAACCTGTTCACGATCTTCGTGGCCGCGCAGACCCTGGCGGCGGCCACCGATGAAGTGACCGCGGAGCGGCGCGCGGTAGCCGTGGTCTGGCGCGATCCCTATGCGGCAGCGCCGGGCGGACGGCACGAGATGTATGTCCGCTACTTCAAGTGGCTGGATAACTAAGGCGGGCGATCTGTCGCTCCTTCGGAGCTTGGGGTGTTGGGTTGCGCGAAAACGGCGCGCTGACGCACGCCGCTACTTGCTTTCGCCCCTTCGGGGCTGGGGGAGCCAAACGGCTTACGCTTCGTATTCCACCGTCACGGTTTCGCCTGTCTCCTGTGACGCCAGGGCGGCGGCGTAGAGGGTGTGCTGGTCCAGGGCTTCGCGGGGGGTGGCGCAGTGGAAGGGTTGGCGCATGGCCGATCCGTTGACCAGTTCGTCGCAGTAGGCGGCGAACATGTGCAGGACGCAATCCGAGAAGCTGAACTCAAGGTGGGCCGGGGTGACCGAGGGGTAGGCCTGCGGACAGGCGGGCTGCT
>Ga0310125_10001548_pt1 | contig 11639 bp, 9 predicted proteins | sample CB11b_Tmax_Bot8__FD_203508 | JGI IMG/M metagenome (GOLD analysis project Ga0310125, IMG submission 203508) | Marine microbial communities from Western Arctic Ocean, Canada - CB11b_Tmax_Bot8 | ecosystem: Environmental > Aquatic > Marine > Oceanic | place: Canada: Western Arctic Ocean | collected... | reverse complement strand
TCTTGCCGAGGCTCTGTCCGCGTCGTACTCGAGCTTCTGGCCACATGCGACTGTGATCGCGATGACAGGTGCTGACTTTTGTCGCAAGCATGCTACGGCCGCCAGGGAAAACAAGCTGGCCAGCTGCAGAAAAGCGTTCCGCACAGCCGACTTGTTCGTCCTGGACAACTTACAAGAGGTTGTGGCGAAACGCGCCAGTCAATCGGAATTGCGACACACGATTGATGCGTTACACACTCTTGGCAGCAGGGTGGTCATCACCTCTGGTAAAACCCCACATGATCTCGCCAAATTACTGCCTGGCCTCACCAGCCGTCTCTCCGAAGGTCTCACCCTCAAGCTTAACCCGCCAGGCAAAGTCGCCCGAGAAACCATTCTTCGTCAAATCGCCCTGGCGCGAAACCTTCCACTGGATAATGGGGCTGCTCGCATTCTTTCTCAAGCCGTGTTGACAAGTGTGCCTCGTTTACAGCAGGCCTTAAGTGAATTGCATTTAGTCGCGCAAACTCGCAAGGGTCGCATTGATTCGCAAATGGCCCGTCAGTACGCCGCACGACAAATCACAACTCGTACTGTTGAAATGTCCCGTATCTGTACAACTGTTGCTCGGCATTACGGTTTAAAAATCAAAGATTTAAAAGGGTCGAGTCGCTCCAGGTCTGTTGTTTCAGCTCGTAGTATTGCCATGTTTCTTGCCCGTAAAATGTCTCACAAACCGTTGTCACAAATCGGCAATCATTTCGGTGGACGTGACCACACGACCGTTCTACACGCCTGCAAAAAGATTGAGGGACTCCGTTCAACAGATCCAACAACCGAAAATACAATTCATCAACTGCAAGATGCCTTGTCTTCCCTATAACTTATTTAAATGCTCGTTTCATGAACATCAACATTCATCTGTGGAAAACACGTTAGACAATTGTTGTTGTTTGTTGCTAATCATCGTCGTACCAACTCTTTAAATCCTCCTTAAAATTCATCGACCATCCATAACATTCAAATAACCGCTGAACAACGGACCAACGACATCCTTTCCACTGAAAATGATTTTATCTAAAAGCTGGTGAGGCTCATACTTAGAAAAATCGTTATGCCAAAACAACATTTTTCTGTTCCTCTATATTACTACTGCTAAATTTAACCTTAAATAATAACTACATTCCTTTACCGAACCCGTAATGTGAATCGATGATCAGCAAAGGCAACTGCCATGAAGATTCAATGTGATCGTGAGAAATTGTGGACTTCTTTCCAAACTGCAGCAGCCGTAGTTCCGGTTCGCAGTCCTAAGCCCATACTACAGAATGTCAAACTCAATGTGTCGTCTGAAACCACAACTCTGATTGCCACAGATTTGGAGGTGGGAATTCGAGTGGATGTTCAAGGCATAGAGGTGGATGTTCCAGGTGAAGCCCTGCTACCGGTGAATCGTTTTGGACCAATTTTACGAGAGAGTGTTGATGAAAAACTTTCCATAGAAGCAGATCCACAGGGCTGTATAATTCGTGGCAAACGAAGTGAATTTCGCCTTCCTGGAGCGAATCCACAGGAATTTCCAGAAGTGGTTTCATTTTCAGAAGATAAATACCATGAAGTTCCAGCTCGGTTGATGAAGGAGTTAATTCGAAGAACACTATTTGCAACAGACACTGAAAGCAGCCGTTATGCCTTAGGTGGAGTTCTTTTGGAAATCGAAGACGACAGAATTATAGCAGTTGGTACGGACGGACGCCGACTGGCCAAGATGGAAGGCTCCTGTCAAGCAGTGGGCGGACATTCAGTTGGGGAGGCGCAAACAATTGTACCAACCCGGGCAATGCAGCTCATCGAGCGGACTTTGTCGGACGCTGATGCGGAAATTCAGTTGGCAGCTAGATCGAACGATGTCTTGATTAAAAATCCGCGGGCAACGATTTATTCGCGACTGGTGGAGGGACGCTTTCCGAAATGGCGAGATGTGTTTCCAAAGCGGGAAAACGTACAGTCGATTGAGCTAACCGTTGGAACATTATTTTCCGTTTTGCGGCAAGCATCGATCGTTACCAGTGATGAAAGTCGAGGTGTTGCTTTTTCTTTTGGCGACGGACTGCTAGTGTTGAGCACATCTACAGCTGAAGTAGGGCAGGCACGGGTTGAAGTGCCGATCAGTTATGATGGTCCACCGATAGACATATCGCTAGACCATCGTTACGTGGCCGACTTTCTTAAAGTGCTTGACTTGGGAAAAACATTCAGCATTGAATTAACCGATTCGGAAAGCGCAGCCGTTTTCCGGACCGAAGAAGGGTACGGTTATGTCGTAATGCCATTGGCAAAGGAAAGGTGATACTCTAGGTGGGAAAACATGGTCCAAGGAAGCTGGGCGATGTCGTGGCAAATTTAATGGCACGGCGTGGTTATGGTCGGGAAACTGGATCTGCACAATTTGACGAGGCATGGTCCAAGGTGGCAGGCTCCCAAGTGGCAAAAAAATCACGCGTTGGGAATTTAAGGAAAGGGGTTTTGGAGATCGTTGTGAGCAATTCAACAACACTTCAAGAGCTCACGTTTGTAAAACAGCAATTGCTCGACCAACTGGTTCGCGAGACTTCAGGAACGTCCATACAAGACCTTCGTTTTCGAGTGGGCATGGTCGATTAAAGGTATCAGGAGTAATCATGGCTGAGGAAAAACCTATCTCCAAAGAAGATCAGCCGTTGCAAGACGGTGCTGACTTGACGCCGGAGTTTCAGCGGGGCGATGCAGATTATAATGCCGAGGATCTTGAACACTTGTCCGATTTGGAACATGTTCGTGAACGACCAAGCATGTACATCGGAGATACGAGCAATCGCGGATTGCACCATTTGGTATATGAGGTGGTTGATAATTCCATCGATGAGGCGATGGCAGGATACGCTGGAAACGTATCGGTTCGCGTCAACAGTGACGGCTCGGTGACAGTTGAAGATGACGGCCGAGGCATCCCAGTAGAGCAGCATGACCAGCTCTCACAGGAGGCTGGGCGCCAAATATCGACGCTGGAAGGTGTCATGACGGTGCTTAAGTTTGGTGGCAAATTTCAGAAAGGCGCTTATCAAACATCTGGCGGATTGCATGGCGTGGGTGTGACAGTCGTCAATTTTCTTTCCGAATGGTCAGAAGTGGAGGTATGTCGAGATGGCCACGTTTATCAACAAGAATATGAACGGGGGGTCCCACAAGGCGAGGTCCGCCGCGTAGGAGCGACCGAAAAAGTTGGTACCAAAACAACTTTCAAGCCGGATCCGCAAATCTTTCAAGTGGTGAAATTCTCGTTTGACACACTACAAAAACGGCTACAGGAACTTGCTTTTTTAAACCGAGGGGTGCGGATTAATTTCCAGGATGCACGCAGCGGTGATCGTGAGGAATATTACTACGAACGAGGTATCGTACAGTTTGTGGAACACTTGAACCGTGCCAGCGAACCTCTTCACCGGGATGTTGTTTACTTTGCCACAGAGACCGACGGCGTCGGCTGTGAAGTGGCGATCCAATACTCGACAGAATTTACTGAAAATGTCCAATCCTACGTAAACAACATCCATACAACAGAAGGTGGAACACATATATCTGGTTTTCGTTCCGCAGTTACCCGCTCGCTGAACAACTATGCAAAGAAACAGAACATGTTTAAAGACATTGTTCCCACGGGGGATGATTTTCGGGAGGGATTAACGGCAGTTCTCTCCATGCGGATCCCACATCCCCAGTTTGAAGGTCAAACGAAAACAAAGCTGGGCAACAGCGAGGTGGAGGGAATCGTCGCATCTGCCGTAGGCGACAACCTCTCCAAGTTCCTGGAAGAGAATCCAAAACCCGCAAAATTGATGGTCCAGAAAGGGGTTTTAGCTGCCGAGGCGCGCATCGCAGCTCGCAAAGTGAAGGATCTGTTACGAGAGCGGAAAGGCGCACTGTTTGGTGGTGGCCTGCCAGGCAAGTTACGCGACTGTTCAAGTCGTGAAGTTGAAAAGTGCGAACTCTATCTGGTCGAAGGTGATTCGGCTGGTGGAAGCGCTGAAGGGGGTCGCCTCAGGGAGTACCAGGCAATCTTGCCACTACGGGGAAAAATCATCAATGCCTACAAGTCCCGTGAAGACAAGGTGCTGGCTAACGAAGAAGTGCGCAGCATGATCCAAGCGATAGGTGTGGGGATAGGTGAAGACCTGGATCTTGAAAAACGCCGCTACGACAAAATTGTCATTATGACCGATGCGGATGTCGACGGGTCGCACATTCGAACGTTATTGCTTTGTTTTTTTTATCGTCAAATGTACGAATTGGTTGTCAAAGGGCATGTGTACGTGGCCCAACCGCCCCTGTTTCGTGTCCGGTCAAAAAGAACGACGTACTACGTCCAAACCGAAGAAGAAATGAAAACCCAGTTGTTGGAAAACGGTCTGGCAGACTCGGTGTTGGATGTGGGTGACGGCCGACAGGTTTCCGGTGCGGAAATGGCCCAGCTTTGCCAGATTTTGGTAGCCATGGAAGAAGCCCTTAATGCTCTCGAAAGGCGGGGAGTTAGCTTGAGAGTACACGCTGAGCGGATAGATGTGGAAACGGACCGGCTGCCTGTCTATCACGTATTTCTAGGGAGTAGCGATTACTGGTTTACCAGCCGAAAACAAATCGACGAGTTCCTGCAACAGCAAAAGCAGGCCATCGGACAAGAATTATCAGTTTCAGACGCCCCTGATCCAGAGAGCAATGGTAACGGCGAAGTGGCCAACACGATCGCTTCGAAGCTGCACATTACAGAGCTGCACGAAGTTCGCACGATCAATACACAACTGGGTGATCTGGTGAAAATGGGACTTGACATTCAAACACTCATCCCCCAGGAGCGTACAGGTGTGGAAGAGGACCGCTACACGTTGCGACGTGGAGATGCCGAGATAGGCCTGGATGATCTGCGTGGTTTGCTGCCAGCAGTCAGGGCAGCAGGCGAAAAGGGATTGAACATCACACGCTTTAAAGGTCTGGGTGAAATGAATGCTGAAGAGCTGCGAGAGACAACGCTCGACCCAGAGAACCGGACATTGGTTCAGGTCAGCATGAGGGATGTTGGCGCAGCCGATGAAATGTTTCGTATTCTCATGGGTGACAAGGTGGAACCTCGCCGTGAATTCATTGAAAAACATGCTCTTGATGTGCGAAATTTGGATGTTTAACATGCACCGAGGCTTATTGGTTTCGCTGTTGTTGCTCACGGGTTGTGGAACAAGCTTTGATTTGGCACCGGCACCAGAACGGCTGGTCGGAGAACAAAAATCGGTGGCTAGCCGCAAGGGATTGACACCAGATGATCCAATGGCCGTTGAGCGTCTGGAAGCTCAAGCTGTTAAGTTAACGCGCGACGGAGACGGATTGATCGTCGAGGTCAGTTTTCGTGGTAAACAGTTTGACCGCGAAGTCTTGGCTTCCCTGGCCAGTTTACAACGGCTTCGTTCGCTGCTGTTCAATGATTCCAATGTGACGGACACAGATTTGGAAGCCGTCGGAAAACTCTCAAGCTTACGAAATCTGGATTTGCGAGGTTGTGAGATAAGCAACGCGGGCGTTGAGCGCCTGGTTGATCTGGAAAGTTTGAAAGCTTTAAGATTTTCTGGCAAGGACAGTTCTACAAGTGTCGACGATGGCGCGCTGGGTGCCATTGCCAGCCTGCCAAACCTCAAGGTGCTCGCCTTGGATTTTTTATGGGTGAGTGACGAGGGACTGCTGCAGTTGCAGTCACTTATCGGTCTTGAGGAGCTTTATTTGGCAGGGACACTGGTCACTGATGAGGGGCTGCGGAACATCCAACCATTGAGCCGCTTGCGGCGCCTGCGACTTGCCCAGACACAAATCACCAACGATGGACTGGTTGTTTTGAAAGATTTTTCGAATCTGGAGGATCTGGATCTCAGTGAAAATGCACTCTTGTCAGACAGGGCGATGGCGGCTGTTGGCAAAGCGACCTCATTGAAAAAGCTCAATCTCTGGCGCGTCGCAATTACCGACACCGGTTTAGCCGATCTTACCGAATTGGTCGAGTTGGTAAGTCTCAATTTGGACAATACGCAAATATCGGACACAGGGTTGCAGTATTTAAAAAAGATGCAAAACCTCGAATTTTTACATTTGGGCTCAACAGCAGTGTCCGATGCCGGACTGCCACACCTGGAGTCACTTGGTTCCCTGCAGGATCTCAAGGTCACTCGCACTGGCGTCACGGCCGAGGGAGTTTCAGAGCTACAGAAAAAGCTTCCCGGCACACAAATCCAACTGCGTTACATTGAAAGTCAATGACGTTTTTCTTAGGCGACTTCCCAGCCTTCCCGGTATTCCTTTTGAATGTACTGATCAGCTGCTGGGCAATTGACAGCCTTGAGGTTTTTGGCATCCCATTGCAGGGTTTCACCCGTGCGATACGCCACATTGCCCAACAAGACGGCTTCGGTCAACGCACCGGAGTAATCGAAATTGCACGTAGTAGGTGAACCGTCTTTACAGGCCTTGATCCATTCAGCGTGGTGACCGATGGACCGTGGAATTGTGGGAGCGGGAGGTTGATAGCCGGCAAATTTATCTACGGGGAATAATTTCTTAGCTGAATAGTTGGCAAACATTTCCCCCTCGGTGCCGATAAACATCACACCGCTGCTAGGAACAGAATGGCCGGCGACCTTTTTGGGGATCTTGTTCCCGTCATACCAAGTGAATTTTACAGGCGGTAATCCATTGCGTTCGGGAAATTCATACCGGACAACGAGCCCCAGCGGACAGGTTTCTGGGTGAACATCGGGACCTTCAGCTTCGCAGCGGGTGGGATGGCGTAAGTCGAGTGCCCAAAATGGCAGGTCCATATAGTGACAGGCCATGTCACCGAGCGTACCTTGACCAAAATCCCACCAACGTCGCCATTGTGCCGGGTGATAGCGCCCTGCAGCAAACGGTCGCACTGGCGCTGGTCCCAACCAAAGGTCCCAGTTGAGGTTTGCGGGTGGTTGTTGTCCCCTTTCTGGACGCTCCCCACCACCCCATTCTTTGCCAACCCATACGTGAGCTTCATAAACATCGCCGATGGCGCCAGACTGGATCATCTCGACGACCTGACGGTAATTTTCCTGCGCGTGGATCTGGGTACCCAGTTGTGTCGCGACGCCATGTTTGGCGGTTGCCTCGGCGATAATCCTTGACTCGGCGACAGTATGTGTCAATGGTTTTTCACAATAGACATGTTTGCCTGCACGAATGGCTCGGATGGAAGCGGGTGCGTGATGGTGATCGGGAGTTCCAACCACTACCGCATCAATTTTATCTGCCTCGACATCAATCATCTCACGATAATCGTCGTAGGTTCTTGCATTGGGGAAATCGTTGGCTGCTCGATCCAAATAATTCTTGTCGATATCACACAAGGCAACGATATGCTCGCCGCGAACTCCGGCAATATCGGCAGCAGCCCGATTGGCCGTGCCAATACAGGCGATGTTGAGTTTTTGGGAAGTTGCTGCCGCCGTTGCGGTCCATACGCCACTTGAAAGGGCTGCCACCCCAATTCCTGATATTTTCAAGAAATCACGACGCGTTGAATTTGATTTGTGAGGCATGAATCAATTCCTCTGGAGTGTTCCTAGCAAGAACCAAGGGGAGCCTTATGATATCAAGGAAACGAGACCATTTACAGTCGACAGGGGTACTAAGGGTACTTTGTCGATTTGGCCAGCCACAAAGCGATACAGAAACCAGTGCCCATAGAGACCCATACAGCGAGCGAGTCAAAACCATAAGTCCTTTCTCTGTTGAGGGGTTCCGTCCCTTTTCACCTAGCGTAGCGATCGTTCAGTCCATCGATGACCAGCCTACTGGATGTCCGTGTTAAGCAGTTGGTGCATGTTGGCGTGTTGAAAAAAACAATGGCGCGGCAAGCCAATGGACGGGAAGCAATCGTCCACGCCCAGAGTGGTTGGCCGCAAAAAAATAAAGGATTCAAGAGGGACATGGATATCGAACAAGCGGGCTTCAGTCCGCCATCGTATCGTTTGTAAATTCAATGAACATGTTGTGTTCGTCCTATTTGCTCGAATCGACCTCACTTTGAAAGGCCGAATAGATCGGTTACAATTCCTAGTGTTGGCCAGCGATTGCCTGTAACTGCGCTGTCAACAGTCGCACTATCGGGAGATTAGTTTGAACCGCTCCAGGGAGAGTAAGCCATGCGATTTCGAGATTCCTTTGTTATCTTTCTCCTGTTGTTCTTTCTGGTTGGGTCGCCTGTCGCGCCATTATCAGCAGCTGATGAGGATGTGGGTCCGTTGCTTCTCAAATTGCATGCGGTAGCCGCCAAGGGGGTGGGTAACCGAGAAGCTGCAGTTGCTTGGCGCAAATTGGTCAAGGCCGACGTGTCACAATTGCCAGCTATTTTAGAGGGCCTTGATGCGGCGGAGCCATTGGCCGCTAACTGGATCCGCGGAGTGGTTGACACGATCGCAGAAGCCGAGATGAAAAAAAACGGTACGCTGCCTCTTGAAGGACTTCAAGGTTATCTGGACGATGTGACCCATTCACCTCGTGGGCGACGATTGGCATACGAATGGATTGTTCGAGTTGACCCCGCCGCCGAAGATCGGCTGATTCCTAAAATGCTTAACGATCCGAGTCTTGAATTGCGGCGCGATGCGGTGGATCGTGTGGTTGCCCATGCCGAAGCGGCTGAATCATCTGGAAACAAGGAAGCGGCGATCGCCGCCTATCTCCAGGCCATCCATGCAGCCAGGGATCTTGATCAAATTAAATCCGTTACCGAAAAGCTTCGATCTTTTGGAGCAGAAGTTGATTTGCCAAGTCACTTTGGATTTCTGTTGACCTGGCATTTGGTGGCCCCATTTGACAATCGTGAAGGTGTTGGATTTGACAAGGCCTATACACCGGAGCGAGAAGTCGATCTAGAAGCGAATCTTCAAAGTCAGCAAGGCGATGTGAAGTGGGTGTTGCATCGCACCAATGATGAATATGGAGTTGTCAATTTAAACGAGACGTTAGGTAAATTTAAAGGAGCTGTCGGGTATGCCTATACAACATTTGTTACGGCAGCCGATACCGAAGCGGATATAAGAATTGGTTGTATTAATGCTAACAAGGTATGGGTCAATGGCCAGTTACTCACGGCCAACCAGGTCTACCACGCCGGAATGGAGATCGATCAATACCAGGCTTCATGCCAACTGAAAAAGGGTAAAAACGTGATTCTGGTAAAAATTTGCCAAAATGAGCAGACGGAATCGTGGGCCCAGCGTTGGCAATTTCAGTTGCGTGTCTGCGATGAGACCGGGACAGCCATTGCATCGGTGGTCCGGTGAAATTGAAGTTCCTAGAAACAGGAAATGAAATACCCGAAGAAACTTTAACCAACCGAGGCGAGGACCACGCGTCCGGGATTTTCAATATTTTAAGGATGCTTCTGACCATGAAATTCCGCTGCACAGAAGTTGTTTTTGCTGCCATTTGTATATTTTATCTGACCGGTGCTAACTGGTTGCAGTTCAGGGGGTCGGATTATCGCAGTGTCAGTGATGATTCAAATTTGCCAGCCCATTGGGATACGACGACCAATGTGGCCTGGAAAGGCCAGCTGCCAGGACGAGGGCTTTCCAGTCCAATTGTTGTCAGTGATCGGGTGATCGTGACGAGCTCCAGTGGTGTTCGACAAGATCGTTTACACGTGGTTTGTTTCGATAGCAAAACGGGTGAACAACTCTGGCATCGACAGTTTTGGGCGACCGGGCGCACGCTGTCGCATCCAACCAGTGCCAATGCTGCACCAACGCCAGTGAGCGACGGGCAGCGGGTGATTGCATTCTATTCGTCTAACGACGTGATCTGCCTTGATCTGGAGGGCAATCTTCTTTGGTATCGAGGGTTGGCACATGACTATCCCAAGGCAGGAAATGATATTGGGATGTCATCCTCACCCGTGTTGATTGAGGGAGGTGTTGTTTTTCAGGTACAGAATCAGGGTGATTCGTTTGCCGTCGCCTTGGATCGTTTAACGGGCGAATCTCTCTGGAGAGTACCACTTGACCCGATTGCAAGTTGGTCAACCCCGACAGTGGATCATGATCCCAAGAGTGGCAAACAGACCGTTTTCTTGCAATCAGGAAATGGTCTCTGTGCCTACGATGCAAATAATGGCAATTTGCGATGGAAATATGAGATCGGATGCGATGGAATTTCCTCCCCGGCAGCAGTTGCCGGACGGTTGTATTTGGCTTCTGGGGGGATGACCCTGCTGGATGTTGCCGCGATCACGACGCAGCCGCAAGTTGTTTGGAATGAAAGTAAATTAAATCCTGGTGCAGCCAGTGTCATCGTGGATGATTCCCGATTATATATCGTCAATCGGACCGGTGTCGTGTCATGTGCCAATGCTGACACTGGAAAATTGTTGTGGAAAATGCGAATGGAAGGTTCATTTTGGTCAACGCCGGTTGTTGCAGGCGATCGACTCTATGCCTTTAATGACACGGGTGTTGGCCAGGTCGTGCAGCTTGGCGCAGAAGAAGGGACCTTGATCTCATCCAATGATTTGGCAGAGCCAATTCAGGCTTCCCCGGCGGTATCCGACAGTGCAATTTACGTTCGCTCGGATCAGCATTTGTGGAAAATTTCATCGGCTCCCCAGGCCGAGTGAACTTCGGTGACCGATGGGCTGTACCTAGGCAACCGCTAAATCATCGATTCGGCGGATGTTGGTCTCTGATCAGCTATCGCGTCCGAACGTAGTCTGTTTTGATTACACAGGTTTCCAACGACATTATTTTCATTAAGTAGTTGGCCAGTTGGATTAAAGAGGGACCATGCACGAGGATGCAGCTTATATCTGTGATACCTGTGGCGAAGAAATCATCATTCCCCTGGACTTTTCCCAAGGTGCCTGTCAGAAGTATATCGAGGATTGTCCGGTCTGTTGCCGGGCCAATGTCATTCGCGTTGAAGTGGACGATGAGGGTCGTTGGCACGTGTGGGCTGAAGCAGAATAGTTTTTGCAGAATCCTGGCCGCTCGCTATGATCAACAGTGATCGGACATGGAAGACCAGATGACTTCAGCATACCAACGACGTTTCTCCCTCCAAACGCATCCTAACGGTGCAGAGGACTAGCGGGTACGTGACGTTGTGTTAGTATGACAACTTGAAGTTGTCGATTCGATGGCCGTTTCAACGACGATCTGGACAGGATGGACACTACCAAACAACGCCTGTTCCTTTTGGACGGCATGGCTCTGGTGTATCGTGCACATTATGCGCTGATTCGAAGTCCACGCTATACATCCCGGGGTTTCTGCACTTCTGCTATTTTTGGCTTTGTTAACACAGTCTTTGATATTCTTAATCGTGAAATGCCGACGCATATCGCAACGGCGTTTGACACGCCAGAACCAACCCACCGTCATCGCGAATTCGAACCATACAAGGCCCAGCGCGATGCCATGCCCGAGGATTTGAGTGAACAAATCCCCTATGTGTTTCAGTTGCTCGAAGCTCTCAATATTCCAGTCCTCACAGCGCCAGGATTTGAAGCAGACGATATCATTGGCACACTGGCACGTCGAGCCGAACAAGCGGGTTTGGAC
>Ga0310125_10001541_pt1 | contig 11674 bp, 8 predicted proteins | sample CB11b_Tmax_Bot8__FD_203508 | JGI IMG/M metagenome (GOLD analysis project Ga0310125, IMG submission 203508) | Marine microbial communities from Western Arctic Ocean, Canada - CB11b_Tmax_Bot8 | ecosystem: Environmental > Aquatic > Marine > Oceanic | place: Canada: Western Arctic Ocean | collected... | reverse complement strand
TAAGGGCATCAATATGGCTGGATGAAGAATCAGAATATCCACAGATTACGGGCTCCGGAACCTCCTCACTGAGGACGTGGATGCCCTGATTCCTGAGAATCTTACCCATTAAATTCCGCGAAGAACCGATATTCGAAAGTCATATGTGTTTCATCCGTCTCCTCGCCGCGTTGACTGGGAGAGACGGGAAGCGATTTTGGCAATGCCAATAAACCACAAATTTGAGTTTCGAGGTTGATTTGAATTTCGAGCCTCGAATTTCGAGCCTCGGATTTCGAATTTTCCTCACGGGTTCACCACGATCTCGGTCTGCCCCTTCCCCACTTCGCAATTGACGAAGGTTTGGCCGTCGATGGTTTGGACGGTGTGCTCGATGGCTTCGAATCCAACGGCGACCCCGGCGCTGTGGCTATCGCTCCATTTGCGCTGCCGTACATGCGGTGTTTCGCCGAAGTCGCCGGAGAGGGCGATTCGGATGCCCGCGTGGGCGGCGGGATTCTCCACCGTCACGTTGACCTGTCCGGTGCCGATCACGCCGTTCGCCTTTACCCCGTAGGCCTCCGGCAATCCATATTGGCACGGTTTTCCGTCGACTGAAGTGATCACCGCCGGACTGTGGGTGACGACGATTTCAACCGGGTTATCCCCGGGCAGCGCCAGGTCGAGCGATACGCGCCGGGGCAGGCTATTTTCTACACGAATTAACTTCTGCACGGCCAGCTGCCGGATGGGCGATTCCATGGTGACCCCGGCGTAGTCGATCTGCCGCGGATCCGGCATCTCGTAGCGCCACACGAAGGCGGGGCGGCCGGGACGCAGTCCCAGCGGCTTGGTATCGAAGGCGATGGTTTGCGCGACGGGATCGATGTCATGGTTCATCGCGGTGACCAGGCCGTAGCCGCCGGTCATCCGCCAGGCATAGGCCTCGATCTCCGTCTCGTGCGCCTTAAACCAATCGGGGGAGATTCCCGCGTTTACCAGGGCCCGGCTGCGCAGTTCGTAGGCGGCCTGGATATAAGGGGCGCCCCTCACATACAGCTCCCGCTTCTGCTGCACCTGCTTGACGTCAAGCATGCCGAGTCCCATGGCGAGCAACCGCATGCTGTTGAGGTGAATGCGGATCGACGGTTCGGCGGGGTCTCCGGAGGGCATGATCTGTCCGGCCAGAAAGAGCCTTCGGTCGGCCGGATTCATGGCCTGGCAAAGGGCAATGCGACCGGAGAAGCGCCGCCAGTCGTCCTGGTAGAACGAGATCCAGGGGAATTCCGCGAATCCCGCCTGGCTGCAGGTGGGAATGGGCATGTTCATGGTGGTGGTGCCGCCGAACTCGTGGGCGATCTCCTGGAACCCGGCGTACAACTCGATGATGTCCCGGGCGGTGGGAGCGCGAAATTCCTTCCAGTCATATTCGTAGTTGCCGGGGCGGACCGCGGTATCCATGTAGATCAGGTCGACCCCATTGAGTTCAAACAAGTCGCGAAAACGTTGGTGAAGGAGCTGCCGGTACCCGGGTTCATACCGGGTGATGTCCACCGCCGCCCGGTTGTCCTCCATATCGTAATCGGTGCGATGGGTGGATTCCGTGCCGTCACGACGATAACTCTTCCATCCTTTTTCCTCCGCCAGGCGGGCCATGCGGGAACCCCGTTTCACGCTCACGCTGCCGAAATGGGTGTAGTAGCCGGCCTTGATGCGCGGAGAGAGCCCTTGCATGCGCCGGATCATCTCTATGTTTGCCGCGGGATCATCCGGGGAGCCGGGTTCGGTATCTTCCGGTTTCGCGATGTAGAGTTCGTGCGGGAAGGCGCCCCACAGGACGGTCGTGATGTTGCCGAAGTGAAGCTTCTTTTCCACCACGTCTTTCAAAAGTTCGTCGTATCCGTGGTTCAGGTAACTGGAGTCCCAGTGCTCGTCGACAATGGTGTCAGACATCCAGGCCGGGGCGCCGTCGAGGGGATCGATGAACAATTCGCGAAACTCGGGGAGGGCCGCGTAGGTCATGAGGACGTGCTGGGCCGTCCCCTCGTGCAGACCGTACACCATTTGTATAGTGAGGGTACGCCGGTGGGGCCCGCCCACAAACCGCTCCTGCGAACCCATCCGCCACCGTCGGGGCCAGACGCGTTTTCCGAAGTCGTCCCGCTCGCCCACCACGTCGAAATGTTCGAACACCTCCCCGCCCCAGCGGAAATGGATGACGCAGGCGTCGCGGCGCGGCTGATAGAGGGCCACGAAGGCGCGGCATCCGTTTTTCGGGGCGAGGTTTGCGTACTCCTTGATTTCCCTGGCCGGGGTGAAGGGGTTGATACCGGTATGCCAGACCGGCTCCCAGAGCATGCCCCCGTTCCACCAGGGAGGCGGCACCTCGACCCCGCTCTCAAACCAAAGCTCGCCGCCCACCTCCGGATCAGCCCGGATAGCGATCTTTTTCACCAGCCACCCGTGGTCCGGATCGATCCGGTATTCCTTGAGTAGGTCCAGCCTCAGGGTTTCGTTGCGGCACCCGAACAGCACGCGGCTGCCATCCTCCGCCACCTCCCGCTTGATCACCACATCGTCCGCTTCGCCGGCCTCCGTCACCCCCTCCGGGGTCCACAGCCGGTAGTGATCGAAACTCTCCACCATGAACGGATCATCGCCCGCGGCCGCCCCGGCGAGATTGCCGTGCTCCGGGTTGAAGGTGTAGCGCAACGACGCTTGCACCAGTTCATCGGCCGGGGCGGGCGCGCCAAGAGCAACCACCAACCCCATCCAAAGGTATTGTTTCAGCCGCATAAGGCCGAAGATACCGTATGCGACATAGGCTTAAAAAGAGAATTCGGCAGACAAGAGGCCATTCTCACATGCAGCCCCTTCGGTAGCCCTTGCCCGCCCCCGCTTGTGCAGCGAGTGGGTAGGCGGGCGGGAATCTGTTCCGGGATGAAATGGAGGCTGAGAGAGCGAATAGATCAGACCGGACACCGTCCACGACCAGACAGGGTACCCTTTTGATTCGGGCCACCGGCAAACAGACAAGCGTGCATAAGCAAATCGAACCGATCGGCATCGTTGTGCTTGCCGCTCCAGGCTGAACCCATTGATACTTGGCGCATGAGCAAGTCTTCATCGCTCTACGCGAAGGCACAACACGTCCTCCCCGGCGGCGTGAACTCATCCACCCGGTTGAACCATGCGATCGGAGCACCCTTCTTTGCTTCCCGCGCCGAAGGCAGCCGGGTGTGGGACGTCGACGGACGGTCGTTCGTTGATATGTGCTGCGGCCACGGGGCGGCGCTATTGGGCCACGGGCATCCCGCCATCGTTGAGGCGGTGCAAAAGGCCGCCGCGCTGGGCTTTGCCCACGTCTTCGAGACTCCATACCACGTGGAACTGGCCCGCGGCATCTGTGAGCGGGTGCCCTGCGCGGAGCGCGTTCGTTTCTGCTCGGCCGGCTCCGAGGCCACGCTGCACCTCATTCGCGCCTGTCGCGCCTTCACCGGCCGGGACAAGATCATCCGGGTAGAAGGCCATTTTCACGGCTACCACGAATTGATCTATATCGGGGGCCACCCGCCCGCCGGCCGGCGATCGGAGAATCAACGCCGGCCCTACATCGAGTCCCCCGGCATCCCTGCCGCCTTTGCCGATCTCATCATCCCCGTTCCCCATAACGATCCGGAGGCCTTGGAGCAGGCCATCGAGCGCTATGGCGGCGAGGCGGCGATGCTGATCCTCGAACCGGTCAACTACAACTGCGCCTGCATCCTCCCCCGGCCTGGTTACCTGGAACGCGCGCGCGAGTTGACCCGGGAGGCCGGAATCGTCCTCTTCTTCGACGAGATTCAATCGGTGTTCAAGAAATCACCGGGGGGGGCACAGCAGGACTTCGGCGTGATCCCCGACGTCTGCGCCATCGGCAAATCAATCGGCGGCGGCCTCCCGTTGTCCGGATTCTGCGGGCGGGCGGAGATCATGGACCAATATCAACCGGTGGGTCCCGTGCAGCACAGCGGCACCTTCAACGCCCATCTCGTGCCGGTCCTGGCCGGGCTCGCCTTCCTCCACGAATCCGCCAAGCCCGGTTTCTATCCGCATCTCCGGAATCTCGAAGAACAATTCCACGATGGGATGGATCGGATTATTCGCGACCACGACCTGGAGATGGTTGTTCCGCGCCACGGTGCGCGTTTCAACATTCTCCTCGGGAGAAAAACCCCCGCGCAAAACTACGAAGAGACCTTCTGCCATGACAAGGAGCAGATGCTGAAGCTGATCAAGGCCTGCTACGACCGGGGTGTATACTTCCACGATTACGGGGGCGGCCCCATCCACCACGGCTACAGCGTGCAGCACACCGAAAAGGACATTGACGAAGTTCTCAACGTGCTGGAATCTGCCTGCCGCGGATTAAAGCGATAACCGATGTCGAACCGCCCCAACATCATCGTCATCCTCACCGACGATCAGGGTTCCTGGGCCTTGGGAAGCGCGGGAAACCGGGAAATTCGCACACCGCACCTCGACCGGCTGGCCGATTCGGGAATCCGGTTCGACAATTTTTTCTGCGTGTCGCCGGTCTGTTCCCCCGCGCGGGCCTCGCTGCTGACTGGACGAATCCCTTCGCATCACGGCGTACACGACTGGCTTCGGGGAGGGAACGCGAAGGTCGATCACGAGAATCATGGATTGATCGAATACCTGAAAGATCAGCCGGGCTACACCGACTTCCTGTCGCAACAGGGGTACGTGTGCGGGCTCAGCGGGAAATGGCACCTGGGCGATTCCCACCATCCCCAAAAGGGGTTTACCTACTGGGAGGCCTTTGCCAAGGGCGGCGATCACTACTATGGTTCGGCAATGATTCGCGACGGCGAGGTGGTGTTGGAGCCGCGCTACGTCACGGACGTCATCACCGACAATGCGTTACACTTCCTGGAGCAGCAACGAGGGGATGATTCCCCCTTCTACCTCAGCGTGCACTATACCGCCCCGCACCTCCCGTGGGATCGGGAAGAGCATCCGCGGGAGTTGTGGGACGACTATTTCAACCACTGTCCTTTCGACTCCGTCCCCAGGGAACCGATGCACCCGGATCATATCGTTATGTACAGGGAGGCGTTCCAATCCGAAACAAAGCGCCGGGAATTCCTGGCCGGCTACTACGCGGCCACCACCGCCATGGACGCCGGCGTGGGACGTATCCTGGACTGGCTGGAAAAAAACGAGTTGCGGGAAGAGACGATCATTTTCTTTACCGGTGACAACGGCATGAACATGGGGCACCACGGAATCTACGGAAAAGGCAACTCGACCTACGGCATGAATATGTACGACACCTCGGTCAAGGTCCCGGCCATCTTGAGTCGACCCGGGACCATTCCCGCGGGCCGGACCCGCGGCGAGCTCCTCAGCCACTATGATATCTTTCCCACCCTTCTGGAAACGCTGGGCATTGAGAATCCGCATGCGGAGACCCTGCCGGGCCGCAGCTTTTCCCCGCTGTTGCGCGGGGAGGCGTATACCCAGCGCGAAAACGTGGTGGTCTTCGATGAGTACGGGCCGGCGCGGATGATCCGCAACCGGGAATGGAAATACGTGCACCGGGTTCCCGACGGCCCGCATGAGCTTTATCATCTCGATGAAGATCCCGGCGAACAGACCAACCTGGCCGATGACGCGTCGTGGCAGTCCGTACTCCGCGAGCTGCGTGGAGAACTGGACGGTTTCTTTGAGACCTACGTCGACCCCCGGCGGGACGGCGCCCGTTTGGGCGTTCTCGGCGGCGGGCAGATCGGCCTCGCCGAAGAAGGCAATGACGTTTTTCGGGACCACATGGAGAACGAACTGCCTCGAAATCCTTGAAAAAGTTGCTCCTCTATCCGAAGCGACACGAATACCCTATGAGCATTTCATTGGACTCCCCATTGTCTTCCTCACGAAACATGCGAGACGCCTGTTCGACGGATCCACGTACCTCGGACGAGCCCCCGGTGAATAGGCGTCCCGCCTGTTCCCAGGGAAGACAATGGAGATGACAAAGAGAGTTCCCGCCGCCGCCTTGAATTCCCGCTCCCAGTACAGTGCCATCATCATTGGCGCCGGCCACAATGGCCTGGTGTGCGCGGCGTATCTGGCCCGCGCCGGGTTGAAGGTCCTGGTGCTTGAGGCGCGTCCATTCGTCGGCGGCGCCTGCGTGACCGAGGAGGTGTTCCCCGGGTACCATGTCTCCACCTGCGCCTACCTGGTCCACGTGCTGCAGGACAAGGTGGTCCGCGATCTCGATCTCTATCGCCACGGCTACCAGGTCCTATCCCGCGATCCCGGATTTGTCCTGCCTTTTGGCGAAGGCAAAGCGATTCGGATGTGGGTTGATCCGAAGCGAACGGCACGCGAATTCGAGCAATTCTCTGCGCAGGATGCCGCCGGTTTCCTGCGTTGGGAAAATTTCTGGCGCGAGGCCTCCGGGCTGCTGGCCGAGGACCTTCTCCGCGAACCGCCCACCCTGGATCAGCTGCGCGAACGGGTGCGGGGCACTGACCGTGAAGCCCTCCTCGAGCGGTTGATCGCGGGGACGCTCCGCGAGCTGTTGGACGAATGTTTCACCACCGACGAGGCCAAGGCGGCGGTGATCCACATCCCCTTCGTGATGCGCCCCTTGGACGAGCCCGGCGTCCTCCTGGCCGAGGCTTCGCTGCAGATCGACCGCCACGCCGACCCGCAGCACCAGGGCCTTCCCGTCGGCGGCATGAGCACCCTTTCCAATGCCATGGCGCGAGCCGCCGAATCGTTCGGGGCGGTGATCCGGACCGATTCAAAAGTGGAAGAAATCACGGTGACAAGCGGCCGGGCCGCCGGGGTGCGCCTGGAGAGCGGTGAGCATGTCGAGTCCGGGGTGGTCGTCTCCAACTGCGATCCGAAGCGGACCTTCCTCGACCTTCTCGATCCCGCCGGCGTGACGGATGGGATCCGTTACCGCGTGGAATCGATGGACACCGAATGCGGAACCATCAAGTTCATCGGTGCGCTCCGCGAGCTTCCCGATGTGTCGCGCTACCTGGGTCCCGGCCATGATCCTGCGTGGCTATCCGGGGTTCGCTTCTGTCCCTCCGTGGCCTACTTTGAGGAGGCGTTAAAGGCGGCGCTTGACGGCGAGTTGCCCGATCGCCCGCTGCTCAGCATCCAGATTCCCACCGTGTACGACCCTTCGGTGGCGCCGCCCGGCAGACACCTGTGCACCATGTGGGTGCGGTATTATCCAACTCATCCACGCGCCGGATCGTGGGACGAATTGCGGCAACAAGCGGAAGAACGGATCATCGAAGAAACCACCCGCTGGATACCCGGTTTTCGCGACCTGCTGCTAGAGCGGTGCATCTACACGCCGCTGGATCTCGAACGGCGAATGGGTCTGACCGACGGAAACATCCATCACCTGCACCACGCCGGGACCCAGGTGCTGGCCGGCCGCGCGGGCTACCGCACGACGGTTGAAGGCCTCTACCTGTGCGGCGCCGGCACCCACCCGGGCGGCGAAGTCAGCGGCGCTCCCGGGCACAATGCCGCGCACGTCATCCTGGGGGATCGGACCAGCTAACCCGCATTTCGGTGAGATTTTCGGGCTAGTCGTATAGGTCCACCGCGGTCTGTTTGCGGGCGAAGCGCTGCGCGGTCTTGGCCGCGGAGTGGCTGCCCTTGCGGCGGCGGACATCGGTGGCGTATCGGGCCAACCCGACCAGGAGATCATGGCGGGCCGGATGGGCGGCCACGACCGGATTTTCCCACTCCTCAAAAAGGGTACGAAGCGTCGGCAGGATAAAATCGCCGGTGTCGTCCTTGAGGATGGTTTTGCCCAGCTCATGCAACAACGCGTCCCCCGAGTGCCCATCATTCAAATAGGACCGGGTTTCCCGGCCGACATCCTGAATCCGTACCGATTCGATGCTGTTTACAATCCGGGCGATGCCTTCTTCCTCGCTCTCGCCGCTGGGCGCCACATCCTGCGCTGCGGATGCATCGTTCAAGGAACGGCTCTGGATGTTTAACCAGCGGTCGTCAAAGTGGCGGAATGCGACATGGTACAAGGCTTTCTTCGCTACGATGTCTCCCCCATAGCGCTTGGCCGTGCGAACGGCATTCGCCAGGTTCAGTTCCGCGGTGAGCGCTCCCCATCCGGGATTCATGTTCACCGGGGTCCTGGCCATTCGGTTGCCCGCCAGCAACACCATCGACGCAATGACGCGGTCGGTGTCGACGCCCTGCTCGATGACATCGGTCACCGCCTGGAACACCGTCTTCACCTTGCCGCTGGTCAGCGAAAGGGTTTGCTCCCTTCAGCCTGCCACGACCAGAATTGCCCCTGGTGCCTTACGGCCGGCTCGCCGGAAGTCGAGTAGAATATAAGCCCTCTTTCCTTCCGTCCTTTCTGTCCCATGCCTTCCGCTTGGCGAGCTTTGCGTCTTTTTCTTCAATCGTCAGTTCAGCACGATGATGGAGTGCATGTCCACCGGCGGAACCGGAATGCACACGCCGGCATCCGCCGGTTGCAGTGGAAGTTCTTCCTCCAGAGGATAACCCTGCCGGGCATGACTCACTTCGGCCAGGTCACGGTCCACGTGAATCTCGACGCCGTGCACCGGGGCGGCGTAATTTCCGGGCGCCGCGTGCGTCCGGTTAAGAAGATGCACGATGAGCTCGCCGTCGCGCCGGTGAAACACCGCCTCGACCGCCGGCGGCCCGGCGATGCGGATTCCGGGATCGATTCCAAGATGTCCCAGGATTCCGCGCAGCAGCGCGGTGGGCCACTGCACATCCACGTCATACTTCGCATTGGGGTTAGGCACGAACCAGGTGAGCGGCGAGACGCTGTAGATCGCCCTTCCTTTTCCCATCGTGCGCATGGTGAGACCGGCGAAGCGGGTTTCCTTTCCCGGCGCCAGCGGGAACCAGCCCACGTAGTTGTCATCCGTTTCCACTGCCAGAGGCTCGATTACCGGGGCGATCACCTCAGCGTCCACGGCCGTCACCATCGGCCAGTCCAACCAGAGGTTGTATTCCGCGCGGCGGAGATGGCGGAAAAAGGGGTGCTCCACCCACGGCACGTACCCCGTCACCCCGTTCAGGGCAAAGGTGTTGCAGGTCCCTTCGCATTGAGTCCCCAGCAGGTTGTGAAGAGGAAAGGTGTCACGGGGCGACGCGTCGGCGTGACGGGTGCCGCAATCCCCCGCCACAAGCAGGGTGCCGCCCCCCTCTACGTATCGTGAAAACACGGCGATCTCGTCATCGCTCAAACAGCTCTGGTGATTGACGATCAGCATCCGGAAAGCGTTCAAGACCTGTTCGTTGCACTGCCAGTCGGGGACGAAGTCGCAGGGCACCGACATCCCGCGCAACCGGTCGATGAGCGAGGTGAGGCGGCGGCCCGACCCGCCTTCATCGTCGCGGGAAGCCGCTTCCATGTGAGTCGCCTCGCTGTGGTAGACCGCCACGCACGGCAGCGGCTCCGCCCCGATGAGATACGGCTCCTTCTCGCGGGTCTCCCGGTTGATGCGGGCCAGGAAGTCGAGTTTGTGCTGGGCAAACCGGCCATCCGGATCGCGTCCTGTCATGTAGAAGAAGAACGTCCGGTTGGCATGGGCGGCCACGGTGGAGGTCTGCATCCGTACGCGGTCGGCCGGCCAGTCATCATAGGCCGCCGGCCCCGCCCCGATCCCCGACTGGGGATTCGGGACGCCACAGCCGCGCAGGATGACGGGGTTATGCGCATTTTCCCCTCCCTCGGTGTAAGGCCAATCGACTTGTTGCAGCACCTTCCATGGCACCCGCAGCGGGCCGCCGTTCAACGAGAGGACCGCCTTCGGGTTCCCGGTGCGCATTCTTTCCTTCGCTTCCCGGACCACGTCCGCCCAGAAGTCGCGCCAGGCGCGAACCATGGCCAACCGGTCATGGTCCGGATCAATGCCCAGGGCCCGGTACCGCACGCGGCAATGCTCGCAATGACAGTTGAGATTGTAGTTGAAGCCTTCTCCGATGATGTCCAGGAAGAGCGCATCGTATTCGTAGGTGGAAAAGATTTCTTCGATCTGGTTGAGACATTGCGCGCGATACTCCGGGTGGCCGGGACAAACCATTCCCCAGCGGCGCGCCCGGTAGTTTTCGACATCGCCGTGCCAGTGGCGCCAGATGGCGGGGGTGCCGTCCGCTCCCACCACGCGCCACGCGGGATGGTCCCTCGAGGTCCGGGTCTCGAACCAATAGCAGAAGTAGGCGACCGCCTCGATGCCGGCGGCCTTGAGCCGCGGCACCATTTCCGCAGACATATCGAAGCCCAGCCGCGGGTGCTTCAGGCCGAACCGGGTGTCGTAATACGAGTAGCCCCAGTGGCACTTGGCGTAGACATGGGCGGAGTCCACGCCGGCGTCGATGTAAGACCGGACTTCCCCATCGGGATCGAAGCGGTCAAAGGTGATAAACTCCGCATCGGGAAAATGCTGGTCAATCGTCAGCGCGCGAAAAGAGGGGGAGAGGCTCAATGGATTTCGGAATGGCCTTATCGCCCGATACCTACACGTTGTTCCACGTCGCCGCCTCTTCTCTTGTCCGGGAGCACGCTTCCCGTTTGGCCCGCCAGGTGTCGAAATCCTCGATCCGCCCGGCATCTGCGCTGCGGCCGATCATGGGCGGAAACTTCGCGAAGACATCCTCGGGGCCATCGCCGACCGGGCTGTACCGCAGATCCGCGCTCCAGCGGATGGCATCGGTCACGTTCATGAAGGAGCGGTGGAAGGTGAGATTGCTGAAGGCAATCATGTCTCCGGCCTTCATGGGAAGCACCACGCCCGGGGCGCGCTTCGTGGGATCCTCCAGCGGCTCCAAGGCGTGCTCGGTGGATTCGCGGTGTGCCTTCTGCAAGCCCCAGGTATGGCTGCCGGCGATGACTTCCAGGCACCCGTTCTGCTTTTCTACATCCACCAGGGGAATCCAGACGGTGAGAATCCGGTTCTGCGCTGAGTCCTCCCCGTAATACATGCTGTCCTGGTGCCAGGGGATGGTGGACCGCTCTTCCTCGGGAAGCTTCGGCCGAATCCAGTAATCGCCGTGCACGTGAACCTCCGGCCCGAGAATCTTTTCCACCACATCCAGTACCGGAGGAGCGCACACCAGGTTGTACAACGCGGGTCCGAAGATTTCGGGGTTCCAACCCCGCTTGCCGATCGGCTTTCCGCACTCCTCCTGCAAGGCGTACAAGCGGCGCCCCACTGGAAGCTCCTCAAATAGATTCGCAACCAGCCCCTTCCTGTAAAGGGCCTGCGCGATCTTCTCCACCGCACCGGCGATTGCGCCCAATAACCCGGCAACCGTCCCTGGATCCACAACGCCCGGAACGACGATATACCCATCCGTCCGGTACTTCGCCTGCAAATCATCAGTTTTGATCATAGCCGGGTCCTTTAGGTCCCTTGAGTCCATTTCCCGAACAAAACCAACCTCATGTTCGGCAACCGCGAAACCAACGACAAGGACGAAATGCATCCGCCCTCCGCAGAGTCTATTCCCCGGCTCCTCATTGTCTATCCCAGAAAACGGTTCTTCGCGGAATTTAATGGGTAAGATTCTCAGGAATCAGGGCATCCACGTCCTCAGTGAGGAGGTTCCGGAGCCCGTAATCTGTGGATATTCTGATTCTTCATCCAGCCAT
>Ga0310125_10001540_pt1 | contig 11675 bp, 7 predicted proteins | sample CB11b_Tmax_Bot8__FD_203508 | JGI IMG/M metagenome (GOLD analysis project Ga0310125, IMG submission 203508) | Marine microbial communities from Western Arctic Ocean, Canada - CB11b_Tmax_Bot8 | ecosystem: Environmental > Aquatic > Marine > Oceanic | place: Canada: Western Arctic Ocean | collected... | reverse complement strand
TACCTGTCCTCCAGCATAGAATCCCAACCAAAGTAGTATCCAACCTAAGAACAAGTATCTAAAAGATTTCCATACATAATGATATTTTACAAGCGTATCTTTTTTCCATAATGCTAATACTAAAATGCCTAATGTTATAAATAGTAAATTTAAATTAAGTCTCTGACTTTCCCAGGCAGCATACCAAATAGGTTCATTATTAGCTACTGACTCTAATCCATCTGGTTGAATAATATATTTAGGGTGTAATTTATAATCTATATAGAATATTTTATCATTACCTTCAATGTTACTTTCAACCACCAATTCAAATTTCCAAGGCTTTACTGGATCAATATTTATCTCTGGAGGAATTCTATAGATTCCTGCTTCTGCAAAAAAAGGTTTATCTTCTCCATGTAAAAAACCTAGATTTCTAAAATGTTCTTTTGTTAATTGGAATCTTTTATTTCCTTGAATAACAGCCATACGCTTGAATGGTCCAGAGGCAATATGTGGTTCTCCATCAATAGGATACCTACCTAAAGTAGCCACAACAAGTGTTGTTTCTTTAGGGTCCCTACCAGCTATAAATATATCATACCATTTATCACCTAATAAATTTCTACCTATCGTAGGTGTCACAACTGGAGCAACATACAAATCTATCACTAGATTTCTATCAGTATCAATGTACCCTTTTTTAACCTCTTTTTGATTTGCAGCTACCGGCATATCTCCTGCAAAAACAGCTCTATTTCTATATATATCATTCACACCTGCCCGATTAGTTATTTTTGGATCGTCCATACCTAGGCTTTTAAGATAATCTAATGTAAGGGTTAACCTACCCACAGAACCATCTGCAATTAAAGAGTTTAAATCAGCGGCTTTAAATCTAAATATATCTACTACTGGCTCATCACTTAACCTCATACCTTTATATAAAGCTAAATTTCTTGCTGCCGTTAAAATAGCCCCATTAAATAAGACTGCACTAACTGTAGCTGATGATATTCCATCTATAGACCCAGGACCTTCAGTTCTTAATAAATTAACTCTCGTAGGTAATCTAATATCTAATCCTTTATATTGAGCAGTAAATAGTGGTAATACTAACCCCCCAGCTGGAGTATACAGGCCTATTATAGGTTCTAAATGAGCAATAACAGTTGCCCCTGTTAACTTTCCATCCAACCCTAAACCAACTACAATATCAAAAATTTGAGAAGAAAATCCCTTAGAACTAGTAATATCCTTAGTTATAAATAAATAACCTAATAATTTTCCATCTGACATTACAGGAGCAGATGGCATGTCACCTTCTAGTCTACCGATTTTAGTAGCCTTAGGAAAAAAAGTTTGAGCTAACTCTAAATTTACCCAATCCGGATCTGAAGCACCCCATTTTCCTGTTCTCAAACTATTAATATATTTTGTGGTTAAGCTTTCATCTTTATTTTCTGATTTATTATACTTATAATCAGGGTTTATCATTTTATCCGCGTATTCCGATGTTAAACTTTTTTCCGTATCTACCGAATCTTGTGCAAAAGCATTGCACTGTATAAAAGTAAATAATAATAAAAGAAAAACTTTAATAAAATGATTTAAAAACAATAATATTCCCCCCAGAATAATATTAACTATAAATACTTAATTGGTAAAACATAAAAATGCTAATAATTAAATTAAAATTTAAATTAAAAACACATAGTTATAAAATTTCTGAATAATTATAAAAAACATTTGCTAAACCTATGCTTTCATGATTAGCTTAATAACGTTTAATTAATTGGGAGAAAAAGAAATGGGAGGAACTTGGCTCAGCGAGCGCGAGCTTGCTTTAGTGGATGGAGCGGAAAAATTAAATTTAGATTTACCGATTCCTACACAAATAGTGTCTAATGGAGAATATTTGCCTCCATCACAATCAGGTATTCAAAAGAAAGTTGAAGCTTTGACTGTAGAAATGGCAGATAAAAACGCAAAACACCTCAATATGTCTAGAAGACAATACCTACAAACTAGTTGCGGGATGGCTACAGCTTTCTTAGCTATGAATCAAATCTATGGTGGTGGAGTTTTTCAAGTAAGTGAAGCAGAAGCACGCGACCCTGAAATGATGATGGAAAGAACAGCTCGTGTAGAAGGTCAATTTATTTTTGATGACCAAACACATTTCCTTCGTGATGACTTTCCACATGAAGCAATTTTAGGTCTAGGTGAATTTGCTGCAGAACATTGGAATCCAAAACTTAAAGAAGAAGGGCTATCTTTAACAAGATATAAATTTGAAAACTATATTGCAGAACTTTGGTATAGATCAGATACAAAAATGGCACTTCTATCAGGTGCTCCTTTTGATGACCCAACTTGGTGGTTACTACATAATGACCAAATTGTAGCTGCAAGAGACATGGTAAATGATTTTGCTGGTACTACACGTATGTTAGGTCATTCAGTTATTACACCTGGTCAAGATGGATGGATGGATGAAGTTGATAGAGCTATTGAAGTTCTAAAACCTGATTCATGGAAATCTTATACAATTGGTGATCCATTATCACCATCTAAATACCCATGGCGTTTAGATGATGAAAAACTAATGTATCCTTTTTATGAAAAAGCAGTTAAAGCCTATAAAAACGGTGGGCCAAAACCTACAATTTGTGTTCATAAAGGGTTGTTACCACCAGATTATGAAGTTTCCTTCAAAGGTGTGTGGCAATATGCCACAGCAGATGATATACCAAAAGCTGCAGTAGACTGGCCTGAAATGAACTTTGTAATCTATCACTCAGCTTTGCGTCCATTCCTAGAACTTCCGGATCAAGCTTGGAATGAATTTGAAGAAAGTGGTGGTTATATAAAATGGGCTTCAGATTTAGCAGAAATTCCTGAAAAATATGGGGTAACAAATGTTTACGGAGAGATTGGATCTACTTTTGCTAATTCAGCTGTAGCACATCCACGTTTCTGTGCCGCATTCATTGGAACTCTTGTAAAAGGAATGGGAGCAGATCATGTTGTATGGGGATCAGATACTGTATGGTATGGTTCTCCACAATGGCAAATTGAAGCAATGAGGCGCTTAGAAGTTCCAGAAGATATGCAGAAAAAATATGGGCTTCCTGCCCTTGGAGGTGAAAATAGTCTTACTAAGCAAGCTATTTTTGGATTAAATTCTGCTCGTCTCTATGAGTTAGGTTTAAATGAAGCGAAAAACCTACCAGATATGCCTTCATTCTCTGAAGATAAAATTGGACAGCTTGCTGAAAGATTTAGAGAAGAAGGAGGACAACCATCTAATAAACGTTATGGCTTAATTAGAACATAATTAACGATTATTTGGTTTTCAAATATATAAGAAACCCCGTCCCTTAAGGGGCGGGGTTTTTTATTATAACTTAGGAGATATACTTATGAAATTTATAAAAAATTTATGTGTACTGGCATTTACTGTATTTTTATTTATAGGACTTACCTATAAGATAGCTAGTTCACAAGAAATAATAACTATTAAATCAAATGAGGCTCGACTCTATTTTGGTGGCTTATTTCCAAGCTACATATTTTATATGCAAGGGGGAATACCTGAAAGTACAGAAACAGCATGGGTTGATAAAGAATATTGGGCAGTTCTAGAAATTGATAAAAGCAGCAAAGTACATCCTGGTGAATCAACAATTTTTAAATTAAAAAGAACTTCTAAAGCTAGCCCCCAACCTGAATGGTGCGTAACAGAAGGTGGATCAGAATTTGCAGGCAAAGGTCCTGCTTGTCTTAAAACTCCTGCTGATCCAAAAAGTATGAACCAGTTACGTTTTAAAGTAAAAACCCAATACAGTGAAACTGTAACAAATTTACCTACAGAATTTCAAAATAAAAATTGGGTACAATATGAAGTTGGGTATGATGATGATGGTGTAACTCTCAATCAGTTACCAGGAAGGTTACCTCCTCCTAATCATACATTTGGGCCTGTAACTCTTTATATATTTAAATAAACACTATTGTTTATTATCAGCATCTAGATTTTAAAATATCTAGGTGCTGTTAATCTCCAGTAACTATTCTATTTACTAATTCTTTTACACTAGGAACAAACCCATTAGAATAAAAAGGGTCATTTTTAAATTTCCAAGCATTATGTCCGGCAAACATTAGTTCCTTGTCAGGGTCCTTCCCATGTGCAACATTTTGAAGTGTTTTTTGTATGCAAAAACTTCGTGGATCAACTTTTCTCCCAGTAGAATATTTATTTTCTTCATTATCTGACCAATTTGAGAATTTACACTGGCTCAAACAACCCATACACTCTTTTTGATCTTTTCTAATTTGCAAAGAATTTTTTTCTGTAACAAAAATTACTGTATCATCAGGCGTCTTTAAAATTTCTGTAAAACCTTGCTTTATCCATTTAGCTGCTTTACTTGCATCTTCTTTATTAAAATAAAATGTTTTATTTTTATTTTTACCTATTTTTATAGGAACTACCATCTCTCCAACTATAGTTAAAGAGGTCTTCAACTGTCTCTTTTTTCGTTCTATTAAATCTTTAATAAATGTATTTTTTACCGATGATGCGTAAAAATTAGTCGGACTAAATCTATGTAATAATATATCTTTATCGTTAAGAGTTAGTAACTTGTCTTTCCAAATTTGTGATATAGGGCTTTCTTTAGTTAAAAGAGGTCTTGTTCCAAATTGAAATACTATAGGGCCTAATTCTTTATTATCAACCCACTTAATCCAATCTTTTAAATGCCAAACTCCTCCTGCCATAACAATTGGAGTTTCATCTAAACCAATAGCACGCATAGCTTTTCTTAACTCTACACATCTTGGATAAGGGTCTTGCGGAATTTCTGGATCCTCCTGGTTTGATAATCCATTATGTCCTCCAGCTAACCATGGATCTTCATAAACTACCCCACCTAACCAATCCTTACTTCTTACATAAGCTCGTTTATATAAAATTTTAAAAGCTCTTGCAGAGGATATAATAGGATAATAATATACTCCAAAACTTGCACATATATCTCCTAATTTATAAGGCATACCTGCCCCACAAGTAATCCCATGCACTAAGCCTTTTGATTTTTCTAATATGCCTTTTAAAACAGTTTCAGCTGCACCCATTTCCCATAAGATATTAACATGTATTCTTCCATTATCTTTTCTCATATCATGAGCTATCTTTGCTTGCTGAACCCCTCCTTCAATTGCATAATTTATTAACTCTTGGTGACGTTCTATTCTAGTCTTTCCAGAATAAGTTTGTGGTATTATTATACCATTAGAATCATACGAGTCAGGATTAACTCCAGATATTGTGCCTATACCTCCGGCTTCCGCCCAAGCACCGGAAGTGTTGCCATTAGTTACACAACACCCTTTTCCTCCCTCAATTAGAGGAAGAACATCTGCACCTGATATTTTTAATGAGTTTAAAGTAGGAAACAAACCTTACTTTCCTTTCTTTATATAACTATCTTCTTTGCGGAGGTCTTCTTCCTCCCCTAGAAGGTCCATTTGAGCGATCCTTTACTTGTTCTGGAAACTGGTCAGAAATATCTTCTCCTGTTTCTTGATTAACCACTTTCATCGATAATCTTACTTTACCTCTATCATCCAATCCCATAACCTTAACCTTTACAATGTCTCCCTCATTACAAATATCAGTAACCTTTTCTACTCTTTCAGCAGCCATAGCACTTATATGCACTAGTCCATCTTTTTTCCCTAAAAAGTTTACAAAAGCCCCAAAATCCATAATTTTTACTACTTTTCCTTCATAAATAACCCCTACTTCTGGCTCAGCTACAATACTTTCAATTTCTGCTTTTGCTATTTCTATTGCTTCCTTACTAGTACCAAATATGGATATCAATCCTGTATCGTCTATATCTATTTTAGCTCCAGAATTAGCAGATAGTTCTTTTATAACTTTTCCTCCTTGGCCAATGACTTCTCTAATTTTATCTACAGCGACCTGCATTCTTTCTAATCGTGGCGCGAATTCATTTACTTCTGCCCTGGCAACTTTAATTTCCTTAGCCATTTCTGAAAGTATGTGTAATCTTCCTTCCCGTGCTTGGTCAAGTGCTAAAGACATAATTTCTCTCGTTATTGAAGTGATCTTTATATCCATTTGTAATGAAGTTATGCCATTATCAGTTCCTGCAACTTTGAAATCCATATCACCAAGATGATCTTCATCTCCTAATATATCTGATAATACAGCAAATTTATCACCTTCCTTTATTAAACCCATTGCAATTCCTGCAACTGGTTTTTTTAAAGGAACCCCCGCATCCATTAATGCTAATGATGCACCACATACTGTGGCCATTGATGAGGATCCATTAGATTCAGTAATTTCAGATAGCACTCTTACTGTATAAGGAAAGTCTTCATGATCTGGCATCATAGGATGAATAGCTCTCCAAGCTAACATTCCATGTCCAGTCTCTCTTCTACCTGTAAATAAACGCCCTGCTTCTCCAACTGAATAAGGCGGGAAGTTATAATGTAACATAAAATTCCTTTTTGAATCACCCTCAAGAGAATCTAATATTTGTTCATCTCTGCTACTACCTAATGTAATTGAAACTAAAGCTTGAGTCTCTCCTCTAGTAAACAAGGCTGAGCCATGAGTCGTTTCTAAAATATCTACCTCAGAAGCAATAGGTCTTATTTTATTTAACACTCTTCCGTCTATACGTTTACCAGATTTTAAAACTTGTCCTCTAACTAAATCTTTTTCAGCTTTCTTTAATTGAGCATTTATTTGCCCTATATCTAATTCAGAAACAACTGCTTCTTCAATCACTTTTGTTTTTATATCACTAAGCATTTGTTGACGTTTTTGCTTAACCGTCTCTGCATACGCCTTCTTTAAGACAACTTTAGTATGCTTTTCTACATGCTTTACTTCAACATCACCTATAGATGAAGGTTTAAAATCCCAAGGGTCTTTAGCTGCTTGTTCTGCTAAACTTATTATTGCCTTAATAACAGATTTAATTTCTTTATGACCAAAGTCCACAGCCCCTAGCATAATTTCTTCTGAAAGCTCTTTTGCTTCAGATTCAACCATTAAAACTCCTTGATTAGTACCAGCTACCACTAAATCTAATGCAGAGGTTTCTAACTCTTCATATGTAGGATTTAAAACATATTTTTCATCAACCCAAGCAACTCTAGCCCCACCAATTGGACCTAAGAAAGGAACTCCAGATATGGTTAATGCTGCTGCAGTTCCAATTATAGATGGAATATCAGGATTATTTTTTAAATCATGACTCACAACAGTACAAATCACTTGAACTTCATTCATAAAACCTTCCATAAACAAAGGTCTTATGGGCCTATCTATTAATCTAGATGTTAAAACTTCTTTTTCGCTTGGGCGACCTTCTCTTTTAAAAAACCCACCAGGTATTTTTCCTGCTGCAGAAGCCTTTTCTTGATAATGCACAGATAAAGGAAACCAGTCCTGATTGAGAGTTACATTTTTTGCTGCAACCACTGTACACAATACTTGCGTGCCTCCATATGTTACCATAACTGCCCCTGCTGCTTGGCGCGCAATTTTTCCTGTTTCTAAAACTAACCTTTTTCCACCGTATTCTATCTCTTCTCTATATATATCAAACATACAATTTTCCTTTTAATTCCTCTATAATTTAGTAACTATAAATTAAATTTATTTAAAATATTCTTATTTACGTAAACCTAAATCTTTTATTATTTTTAAATATGATTTTTCTTCTTTAGCCTTTAAATAATCTAGTAAACGCCTTCTACTGTTTACCATTTTTAAAAGCCCTCTTCTAGAATGAATATCTTTTTTATGGTCTTTAAAGTGGCCAGTAAGATTATTTATTCGTTCTGTTAAAATTGCAATTTGCACTTGAGGAGAACCAGTATCTCCCTTTTCTCTTGCAAATTGTTTTATTACTTCTTGTTTTCTTTCAGCTGTTATCGACATCAACAGTCTCCATTATTTAATTGTTAAACACTCTAAAGGGCAAAATATACTTATTTTCTATTCTAGCAAGTGCCACTGGGTTATTATTGCTAGTGATATAAACTTCTGTATTAAATTTCCCTTCCTCTAATACTAAATCTTCTTTATAGACTTTTTGACCTCTAGAAATAAGAACAGCCTCATCTCTAGTAATATCAATTGCCGGGATGTCGTCCAGCACAAAAGATATAGGTCTTATAGCCTCAGATATTTTAGCTTTATCTACTAGGTTAGCAATATCTGCAAGTAAAATCGCATCTTTATGAAAAAAAGATCCTACAGATAGGCGCTTTAAGTAAACTATATGTCCATATGTATTTAACTCCCTCGCTAGATCTCTTGCTAAAGATCTTATATAAACCCCTTTACCACATTCTACTTTTAACCTAGTTAAATCTTTATTAATATATTTTACTAAAGAGATCTTTTTAATAAGGACTTCCCTTGCAGGAATGTTGGTAATTATAGCGTTTCTTGCAAGCTTATATGAGCGAACACCATGAATTTTAATAGCTGAATAAGCTGGGGGCTTCTGCTTAATTATGCCTTGAAATTTTGATAAAATATTTGTTATATCTTTCTTTAGAGGTCTTATATTACTTTCAGCTATTATTTTCCCTTCTAAATCATCCGTATCAGTAGCAGCTCCCCATTTTATATCAAACTCGTAAGACTTGCTCGAATTCATTGCAAAGCTCATAGTTTTTGTTGCTTCTCCTAATGCAACAGGCAAAACACCTGAAGCCAAGGGGTCTAAGGTTCCTGCATGTCCAGCCTTTTGAACATTCAAAATCCTTTTTACTTTATTTACGACCTTTGCAGAAGTCATGCCTATTTCTTTATTAACTATTATCCAACCACTTTTTTTATTTTTTGAATTTACCTGCAAATATATATTTCTCCTTATTTATCTCTTTTAGCGCTATTAATTAAGTCATCAATATAAGTTTGCTTTTCAAAACTATCATCTAACATAAAATTTAATTTAGGGGCTCTTCTTAATTTTAATTCTCTAGTTAAAGGTCCTATTAAAGGACGACATGAATTGTTTAAAGCAGAAACTAATTCTGCAGAATCATTTATGCCTCCAAGAGTAGAAATATATACAGAGGCGTTACTTAGATCGGGTGAAACTCTTACTTCTGTAACTAATATTGATATTTTATCTATAATTGGATTATGAAAACTATGATTTAGCATCATAAAAGAAATAGCTTTTCTTAAATTTTCTCCGACTTTTAATTGACGAGAAGAAGGACCAATATATTTTTTTTTCATTATTGTAAAGTCGGTATTTCAGTTTTTATTTCGAAACATTCTATCAAATCACCTTCTTTTATATCTTCATAATTAACTAATGACATTCCACATTCTGTACCCTCTTTAACTTCATCAACTTCTTTCTGATGATGCTTAAGTGTAGCTAAATCACCCTCGTGAATAACAACATTATCTCTTAATAATCGCACTTTAATATTTTTCTTTACAACACCTTCAGTAATTTCACATCCTGCAATTTTCCCAACTTTTGTAATTTTAAATACTTTCTTAATTTTTGCATAACCCAGAAAAACCTCGCTTTCTATTGGTGCCATCAGGCCAGAAAGAAGCTTCTTAATATCATCAAGTATTTCATAAATTATTGAATAATATTTTATTTCTATATTATTCTGCTTTGCTATTTTTTTTGCCGGTGCATCTGCCCTAACATTAAAACCTATTACTATGCCACCTGAAGATACAGCCAACATAATATCACTTTCATTTATGGCTCCCACTCCCGATAGTATAATTTGTGAAATAACTTCTTCATTTTGCAAATCACGAAGTGCTGCAGAAATAGCTTCCATAGAGCCATTTACATCAGTTTTTAATATTATAGGTAAAGCTTTTCTTTGGCCTTGTTTTATTTGAGTTAACATCTGATCCACATTAGTGACATCTACCCTAGTAGTTAATGGATTATTTTTTTGTGCAATACTTTGTCTATATTCTGATACTTCTTTAGCTCTTGCTTCACTATTAACTACCGCAAATTGATCTCCCGCTTGCGGAACAGAATTTAAGCCAAGTATTTCAACTGGTTCACTGGGTTCTGCAATTTTTTTTCTATTGCCTTTATCATCAAGTAATGCCTTCACTCTGCCCCAATTTGCACCTGCTATTACTATATCTCCTAACTTTAAAGTCCCACTAGAAACTAATAATGTTGCTACTACACCCCGGCCAGCATCTACTCGAGATTCTACTACTACACCAGACGCATTACCATTTTTTGCAGCCTTTAAATCTAATAATTCTGCTTGCAAATTAATAACTGTAAGTAATTCATCTATATTTGTCTTATTTAATGCAGATACTTCAACTGCAACAACTTCTCCACCTACGTCTTCAGTAATTATATTGTGTTGTAAAAGATCTTGTTTAACCTTTAACGGATTGGCCCCAGGAATATCAATCTTGTTTATAGCTAATACTATAGGTGCTTTCGCAGCTAAAGCATGCTGAACAGCTTCAATAGTTTGAGGCATTACAGAATCATCAGCTGCTACAACTAATACTACTATATCCGTTATATTTGCTCCACGTGCTCTCATCGCACTAAATGCTGCATGTCCAGGTGTATCTATGAAAGTAATAGTCTGTCCTTGTTTCGTCACAACTTGATAAGCTCCGATATGCTGAGTAATTCCTCCAGATTCTTTACTTACAACATCGGTAGATCTAATTGCATCTAATAATGAAGTTTTTCCATGATCAACATGACCCATAACAGTAACTACTGGAGATCTTTTTTCCCCAGTAGAATTATCTTTAATTGATTCTAAGCCTATTTCAACATCTGCATCAGAGACTCTCTTTACTGTATGTCCAAATTCCATTACAACAAGCTCAGCAGTATCCCCATCTATAGTTTGGTTCGTAGTGACTAATACGCCATTTTTCATAAGAGACTTAATCACTTCTCCACTTCTAATTGCCATTCTAATTGCTAAATCTTGAACAGTAATTACTTCAGGAATAACTACTTCCCTTATAATTTTTTTTGTTGCCTCTGATCCACCACCGCTAGCACTCATTCTTTTTTCACGTTCCCGTGCTCGCCTTACAGAAGCAAGAGAACGTTGACGCTCTTCATCTTCAAATGCCTGATTAATACTTAATTTTTTTTGCCTTCTTTTTCCAAAATCTCTTCCTAAAGATAATTGTTTTTTAGCATTTTTTTTCTTTTCTTCTGCTTCATCTTCTTTTCTTAAACGAATTGATTTATCACTATCGGATTCTTTTAAAGGAGTAGGAATGTCTATAACTTTTTCGTTTTCATTTTTTACATTAGTATCTATATTATTTTCTTTTTCTTTTACTTCTTTTTTTAATTTAGTTTTATTTTCTACTTCATTATTTATGATTGCTTCTTTCGTTTTTATAGAATTGTTTAAAGCTTTTAGTCTAGCTTCTTTCTCCAAATTAGATAAGCCTGCATCATTATTATCTATAACAGGCTTGTTTTCAGCCTTGTCGATTTCAAAGGCTTTATAAGTTCTAACTTTCTTAACTTCTACTGATACTGATTTGGTTCTTCCATGAGAAAAAGATTGCCTTACAGTTCCTCCTCCAATTGTTTTTTTTAATTCAAGTCTTGGAGAAGAAAAACCTA
>Ga0310125_10001539_pt1 | contig 11682 bp, 13 predicted proteins | sample CB11b_Tmax_Bot8__FD_203508 | JGI IMG/M metagenome (GOLD analysis project Ga0310125, IMG submission 203508) | Marine microbial communities from Western Arctic Ocean, Canada - CB11b_Tmax_Bot8 | ecosystem: Environmental > Aquatic > Marine > Oceanic | place: Canada: Western Arctic Ocean | collected... | reverse complement strand
ATGGCGCCAGGCAGAACCGCGTTGACGCGGATGTTATCCCTGCCGTACTCCAGCGCGGCGGTCCGGGTCATCACGTTGACGCCAGCCTTGCTGACGCGGTAGGCCATCCGGCCTATGCCGCCCTGCAGACCGGCCCCGGAGGAGTCGTTGACTATCGCCCCGCCGCCGCGTTTGATGATCTCCGGGATCTCGTGCTTCATGCAGAGCCAGAGACCCTTCATGTTGATGTCGATGGTCGAGTCCCAGTCTTCCTCGGTGTGCTCGTGGGTAAGGCCGGCGTCCAGGACTATGCCGGCGTTGTTGAAGGCATAGTCGAGACCGCCGTAGGTCAAGACCGTTGTGGCGACCATCGCTTCGACTTGGTCCGGCTCCGAGACGTCGGTCTGGATGAAGACGGCTTCGCCGCCGCCGTCGCGGATCTCCGAGACGACTTGCTCGCCTTCCGGCGCTCGTCGCGCCGATATGGCGACCCTGGCGCCCTCGCGGGCGAACTGGAGCGCTGTGGCCTTGCCGATGCCGGAGTTGCCTCCGGTCACTAGCGCGACCTTGCCCTCGAACTGTCCGGCCATACGCTCGCCTCCTCGGATGGCTAAGAAATTTACCGCCGAGCTCGCGGAGACCGCAGAGGCAGAATTTCTTAAATCAGAATCTCTCTGCGCGATCTGCGATCTCCGCGGTGAAACCTCGGGTGCTAGAAGCCTGAGATCGTCTCTTGCTCGTGGCCGACCAGCACGAAATCGTCTCTACTGCTCTCGATGAAGGCGACCACACTGGCCATCACCTCGTCGGCGTGGCGGCCGGTGTTGGTCGCGAACGCCACTCCCAGCGTCGCTGTGTGCCAGGAGTCGTTGTCGCAGACCTCCGAGATGGACACGTTAAACTTGTTGTGTACCCGCGAGCAGAGGGATTTGATGACTCGTCGCTTGCCCTTGAGGCTATGGTTCTCGGGCAGTTGGAGAGTCAGCTTGCAGACTCCGACGTTCATCTCGTCCTCGCGCAGCACGGGCCGCTAGCTGAACCGGGGGCACCGGCGGAGGGGCTCCCTGTCCGCTGGCGACGGCATTATATCACCTGCTCAGTCCGTCGATAGGGGACGTTGGCAAGGCTGGTGTCATAGCGCGCCGGAGTCTGCGTTTTCGCTTGACAGAAAGCCGGGTGGTTACCTAGCATCGAAGTATGAACAGTGAGCAGCGGTGGCGCAGGGCAGTCGAGCAGACGTGGGTGGTCCGATTCCCCAAGCAGAAGCTTGCGACATTCGGCTCGACCAACATCGCCTACTATGTGGTGACGGAGCCGATATACGAGGAGGCGGACTCGGGCAAGCAGGAGGGGGTTATCCGAAGCGGGCGGGTCATCGCCGAGCGCCCGGCCGTCGTCACCCCCACCTACGCGCTGAGCCTGCAGGGCTTTAGCACTGAGGCATACGAGTACTTCCGCGACGAGGCCGCCAGGTCCGGGCCCCATAGCCCCGGCATCCTGTACCAGTACAGGAACGAGGAGGGGAAGATGGACATAGTCGGCGGTGTGCCGAGGGAGATAGCGCACCGGATAAGCGACGACCTCGACCGCAAGCAAGAGGACCTGTCCGTGGTGATGGTCGGGGTCGACGAGCTGTGGGACGTGGCGCTGCTCAAATTCGTCTACGAGCTCACGTCGTCGTCACTGGCCGGCAACGTGCAGGAGTTCCAGTCGCGGGGGCTGATGGACCCGCAGCCGCAGTTCGGTGGGCTGCCGCGGGCGGCGGTCGAGCAGATTGAACGGCTGTTCCGCGACGTCGAGCTCGGCGGCGACGCTGACGCCCTCAAGGGGGAGCTGGACCGATGGGGCGCCTTCGAGGCCTACCAGGACCGCTTCCTCGCCATCTTCCGCAACCGCGGCTGACCACCGCTCGTCTCCCCGAACCCCGTACCCTACTCCGTACCTCGTACCCCGTACCCCACACCCTAAACGCCCGCCGTTGGCGCGGCGAAGCCTCTGTAGCCTGGCTCGCGTTTCGACGCCTGCAAGAGCCTGTCACCGATCCGGAATAGTCCGGCCAGGGGGTTCTCGCGGTCCTCGACGGCATCTGCCACTATCTCGCCGATAGCGCCGCCGAACTTGAAGCCGTGGCCGCTGTCCACCGCCCGCGACGAGGACCCGGCTGGAGTCCGGTGCGCGGTCGATGAAAAAGTGGTCGTCCGGCGTATTTGCGTACAAACAGGAACGGCCGCCGATGGGCCTGCTCGCGGCCATCTCCGGTATGCGTCTGCGTAGGAATTTGACGGCCTCCCCGGCGAATGCGGGGGTCCCGGCGCGGTCCAGGTCCGGGTCTACCTCCGCGCCGATTTTCTCCCGGGCCAGCTTCAGGTAGCCTTCTCTGAGCAGCGGAAAGCCGTACCATCCGTCGCCATCGGGATCGAACGCCCACATGGGGAACACGCCATGCGCGAATCTCTCTGTAGAGTCGACCTCTACGAAGACCATCTGCTGGTGCGATACCCGGAGGTGGGCGGCGAGAGCCGGTATGAGCCGGCCCATCCAGACGCCCGTGGCGACGACGGCCATGTCGGAATCGTGCCGGCCGCCGGTCGCCTCGACGCGCACGCCATCGGCCGTCTCTTCGACAGCCGTGACGGCTGCGTTCGGCACCAGCCGGACGCCCAGCTCTCGTGCCATGCGCGACATGAACAGCAGGGCCCGGCCGCTCTCCAGATAGCCGGCCCAAGGGTCTTGTAGGCAGGTCTCATGGTCTTCGATGACGAACTGGGGGAAGCGCGCCGTCGCCTCACGGGCATCCATGATCTCTATGGCGGCGCCACGGCCCAGGAGAAAGCGGTGGCTCTCGTACATCGGGCTGCCCGGCTCGAAGTCTTCGAGGATGAGGAGCTGGCCGACCTGGTGATAGACGGGAGCCGGGAAGCTCTCTTCCCACGAGCGCCACATCACGGCCGCGCGTTCCACCAGTTCGACGTAGGCGTCATCGTCGCCGTACCAGGTGCGGCGGATGGCCTTGGAAACATCGGTCGACGAGGCCTCAGGGTTGGGAATGGGACCACGCTCGAACACCGTGACGTCGTGGCCTCGCCGGCGGAGTTCAATGGCCGTGGAAAGGCCGAAGACACCGGCCCCGACGACCGCGACCCTCATGGCGTTCCAGACGCCTCCCCTCGGACCGCCTCGACGTGACGCCGCACGTCGTGAAAGTCGCGAAACGGGTGGTAGGGGAGGCCCCGGGCCTGGTAGTCGGACTCCAGCCAGCTCCGCGCGACCACGTGGTCGGCATGGCCGGCCGGGCCGACGTCGGAGAGGCCGTCGCCGATGTAGAAGGTCGTGTAGCCCTGGGACTTGAAGTGCCTCGCAAACGAGTCCTTGAAGCCGTTGGCGATGGGGCCGCCGTTGGGACCGGTGTATGAGACCCGGACGCCGTCGTGGGTGAAGGCAGTGGCCGCCGAGTGGGCCTCGACGTGGCCCAGGCCCATGCGGCTCATCGTCGGCTCGACGTACAGGTCGAGGCCGCTGCTGACCACGACGAAACGGATGTCCTCGCTCTCGCAGTACCTCACGAACTCCACGAAGCCGGGTCGGACCTCCACGCGGGCGCCGAGGAGCTCGTCGATCTCGTCTCTGGAGGCCCGGACGAGGGCGAACTGCCGCACGTTGCTCTGCTCGACGGTGTACTTTCCCGCGTAGAACTCCTTCTCCATCTCGCGCCATTCCGGGGCGGCAAAAGCCTCTCGGATCATGGTGCTGACGTTTCCCACCGTGATGGTGTCGTCGAAGTCCGATTGCACCAGTAACGGTCTCGTGTCACCCAAATCTGTACGCTCCTTGTTTCTCAGAGCTCGTAGCAGAACTTTAGAGGCCTGTTGAGGACTGTCCTTCGACGGGCTCAGGACGAACTGGTTTTGACAGACGCACCAAGAAGGCGCTAGCAGAACTCACCGCAGAGCACGCAGAGGTAGGGGCTTTTCAAACTTGTTATCTCGGCGACCTCTGCGTGCTCTGCGGTTATGTTAGGCGTTCTAAGAGAGGCTGATCGGCCAGCCTCTCTCGACGGACCGGTACGCTGCGAGCACCACGGACAGGTCGTTGATGCCCTCTTCGGCCGACATGGCGGGCTCGCGGTCTTCAAAGATACTCGCGCGGAACTCCAGGAGCATGGCGGAGGAGCCGGTGCCGCCCTTGACCGGCTCCGTAGTCCGGCCTTCCAGGGACTCGCGCTCGATGGTTTCTCCGAAGGGATCGAAGGTCAGGGTTTCTTTCGTTCCGGCCATGACGATCTCGACCTTCGGCCGGCTTCTTGGCGTGCCGTTGGAGTAGCTGATCGTGCCGACCGCTCCTCCGGGCAGGTGAGCGACGACGGCCATGCCGTCTTCACCGTCCTTGCCGAGCACCTTGGGTGGAGCGGCCGCGTAGAGCGATTCCGGCATGCCGCCCAGGTTGACGAGGGCGTCCACAAGATGAATACCTCCGTCGATGAACGAGCCACCGCCGGACATCTCGAGGCTGGTCCTCCAGCCTCCGGGCACGCCTGCCCAGTCACCGATGACGTTGACCGACCTCAGGTTGCCGACGTAGCCCAGGGCCATCAGTTCCTTCGCTCGGATGATCGTGGGCAGGAAGCGGTAGTTCTCGGCCACCATGAGCCCGGTCCCCGCGTCTCTTGCGGCGCCGGCCATCTGCCGCGCCTCCTCTATCGTGCGACCGATGGGCTTCTCCATCAACACGTGCTTCCCGTAGGCCGCGGCCAGTAACGCGTGCTCCAGGTGGAGGTAGTGCGGCGTCAGGAAGTACATGGCCTCGACGTCGGGGCTTGCGGCAGCCTCTTCGTAGCTGCCGAAGTGCCCGGCCCCGCCGTAGGTCTCCGCGTAGAGCCTGGCCTTGTCCGGGTCGCGGCTGGCGAAGTAGAAGCGAAAGTCTCCTGCCACGTCCCTGGTGTAGCCCATCACCTTGCGGGCGTACCCACCGCAGCCGACGATACACAGGGATAGTCTCAACGGTCCATCCTCTCAGGTCGCAGCCCTACCGTGGGCGGCCTGCGTATGATACACAAAGCGCACCACGGCAACACGACGGCCAGAAAGCGGGCCGGCGATGCCACGGCAGGCCGCCTGGAGGTCAAGACTCCAGTCGTCGTGTGCTAACCTTAGTGTGATAGTATGTCGCGTATAGTCGCGAGAGGTATATGGACAGAAAAGACGAGCCTGAAGTCAACCTGGAGCAGGTGGTCGAGCGGATACGCTCTGTCTTCAGGCGCTTCCGTATCGGTGGCGGTAGCGGCGCCCTCCTCACAGTAGTCGCAGGCGCGATCGGCGTCATAGTTGCGATCTGGGGCGTCACCGGCTTTTACCAGGTGTCCAGCGAGGGAGGCGAGCGCGCCATCCTTCGGCTCTTCGGCGAGTACAACGGCGATGCGGGCCCGGGCCTTCACTGGTTCTGGCCCTCACCCATCGGCAAAATGGCCATCGTCCGTACGACCGAGGTCAAGCTACTCGAGTTGGGCTTACGGGGTGATACTCCCGTGCCCGAAGAGTCGCTCATGATCACCGGCGACATCAACATCGTCGACGCCCAGCTCCTGGTCCAGTACGACATCAAGAACGCCAGGGACTTTCTGTTCAGGGTCGTCGACCCGGCGGGAATTACCATAAAGGACGCCACCGAGACTGCGCTCCGGCAGGTCGTCGGCGAGGGCAAATTTACCGACATCCTGACCGGCCAGAAGGAGATCTTCCAGCAGAGGACCCACGATATTCTGCAGGGTATCCTAGACGCCTACCATACCGGGATCAACGTCAGGGAGGTGAAGCTTCAGCTCGTGAGGCCGCCCGAGCAGGTCCAGCCGGCCTTCGACGAGGTGATCCGGGCGATCCAGGACAAGGAGCGCATCCAGAACGAGGCCGAGGCCTTCAAGGCGGACGTAGTGCCCAGGGCGGAAGGTCAGGCGGCGCGGATGGTGCAGGAGGCCGAGGCCGAGCGGGCGCAGCTCATCAACCGCGCGACCGGCGAGGCCGAGCGGTTCAAGGCGATCTTGAGTGAGTACGAGAAGGCCAGAGAAGTGACCCGACAGCGGATGTACCTGGACGCCATGGAGGACCTGCTGCCGGCGATCAAGAAGGTGATCCTCGAACCCGGCTCCGATACCATCGTGGTAATAGGCGGCGAGGGCAGGCAGGTCCTCCCGATACCGATGTCGCCGAGCGAGTCCTCACCGTAGCCCTGGGAGATTCTTAAGACAGAATGAAAGCACTGGCCATAGTTTTGATCGTCGTGGTCGTCGTCGGGGCGGTGTTCTTCCTGCCGGGGCCCGGCACCCTCAAGGTCCTGTACGCGGTGGACGAGACGCAGCTCGCCATCAAGACCAGGTTCGGCAAGCCCATCGGCGGTTCGATAACCACGCCGGGGCTAAGAGTCAAAGTCCCCTTCCTGGACAAGGTGACCTTCTTCGAGAAGAGGCTACTGGTCTTCGACGCGCCTCCGCGTGACCTCTTCACCAAGGACGAAGAGCGGTTGAAGATCGACGTGTACGCCCGGGCGAGGATCACGGTCCCGCTCCTGTTCTGGATGACTGTAAGGACAGAGGAACAGGCTGCCTCAACGGCAATAGGCATCATCGCTTCCGAGCTTCGGCGAGTGATCGGCGGTCATACATTGACCCAGATCATCGCCACGCAGCGCGGCGACATCATGAACCAGGTCCAGGCGGCAGTCAGTCCCAAGCTTCAGGAGCTGGGGATCGAGCTGGAAGATCTTCGGATCAAGCGGGCCGACTTCCCGATAGAAGTGGCCAGCAAGGTCTACGACCGGATGAGCTCGAACCTGGCGATTCGTGCCAATGAGGAGCGGGCCGAGGGCGAAAGGGCGGCCCTGAAGACTCGCGCCGGGGCGTCCAGGACGGTGGTGGAGATCGAGTCTGAGGCCGAGCGCAACGCAGCCATTATTCGCGGTTGCGGCGAGTCCGAGGCGATCACGATATTCGCCGAGGCCCTGGAGCGCGATCCGGAGTTCTACTCGTTCCAGCGCTCGCTGGAGGTCTACCGGGTATACCTGGCCCAGAACGCCACGCTGATCGGCTCGGCCGAGGACCTGGGTAAGGTGTTCGAAAACATAAGACAGGCGGTCGTGGCTTCGGCAGCGGCTCCCGCCGGAGGTACCGACAAGGCGTTGACCCTGTCGACCTTGGCCTTCGAGCCCCCCTGCGTCGTGGAGACGAAGGCCCTGCTTTTTCTCTCTCAGGAGCTGGGAATCCTCCAGATCGGGCTCACTCTGAGTGACGCGAGGCAGGTCGACTGGCCGGACGCCTCCCTCGGATGCCCCGTGGAGGGACAGGTCTACGCCGAAGTGGTTACGCCGGGCTTCTCGCTGGAGTTCGAGACACGGGGCCAGAGCTACGAGGTGCACACCGACCGGGAGGGCACTGAGCTGGTCCGCTGCATTCCCTGAACCGCGTGGTCTGCCGCCTCGGTCCCTCGGTCTAGCCGTCCAGGCCCGGGCGCCTGCTTCAGACGTCAGCCGCCGCCTCGCCGGACGCAACGATGTGCCCGTCCATCGCCTCCAGCAACTCGTTCTTGTTGGCACCTGCCGCAAGATCGAGCTTGACGTCTAGCGCGTAGATCGTGAACGAATACTTGTGCGGCTTCTGGCGTGTCAAGCCCCGAAGCTGCTGTGTATTACTGCTGATCGCCTGGACATTGGGGGGAGGACCCGGCCCGGCGTATCCGATGCCCCGGTAGTCATTGGCGCCCTGCCTCACGTTTGGGCCTATGGACACCACCTCCGTGGTCGTTGCGGTATGCTCAGCCAGTTCGAGGACGTCGGCCGGGATGTTCCAGATGACCCAGTGCACGCGCGGCGATATGATCCCCTTCTCGAGCGTGACAGCGTCGGGATCGTCGAAGATGATGGCGACGCTGTCCGTGCCGTCCGGCGCATTGGTCCAGGCTAGAGGCGGCTACTTGTACGCGCCGTACCTGAAGTCGAAGCCAGACTCCGGGTAGTAGTAGTTGTCCGTGCACGTGTACTCAATTGGGATACGCCTTATCCGGTTGAATACCTCGCTGGTGAGCTAGATCGTCGGGGAAAACTCCTGCTTGATCGAGTACACAGCGGCATCGACCATCAGTCCCGAGTTAGGCTGGGCGGCCGCTGCGGGGGGCGTCCCCGGTGCCGGCGTCACCTGCGGCACCGCTCTCGTCGTCACTGGAGCACCCGAGCGTGACGAGCACCAGAACCATGGTTGCGCCGAGAAACGTTCGGACGAGGCTGTTGCCGAGCAAGGTGGCCATCCAGAGGACCGGTCTATCTTTGCCGTCTCGGTCTAGGAGTTTGACGGGTCAGCGCCCGGTGGTCAAGCTTCTGGCGCATCACCTGAAGAACAGCTTATTGATATACTCTCCGACCAGCTCGCCGGCGGCGAGGATATGGCCGTCCATCGCCTTCAGCAGGTCCTGTTTAGAGCTACCGCCCTGGAGGTCAAGCTGAGTGTCCAGAGCGTACACCTTGAACGTGTACTTGTGGGCTGTCTTGATGTTTTTCCCGGCGCTGCCCTGTATGGCCACAAGGTTCTCGCCGGGGCACGGGCCGCTCCAGCCGATCCTCTTGTAGTCGTTGGTGCCCTGCCTGGTGGTGGGTCCGATCGACAGCACCTCGGTCGTCGTGGCTATTAGCTCGGGAAGCTCGGTGACGTCGGCGGGTATGTTCCAGATCACCCAGTGTACCCACCGGCCGCCGACCACCGTGTCTCTCGCAGCGACGTCGGGGTCGTCCATCACTATGGCGAAGCTCTGGGTCCCTTCCGGCGCGCCCGTCCATGCAAGCGGTGGCGACTTCTCCTCGCCGTACCTGAATTCGAAGCCGGACTCCGGGTAGTACTCGTTGTTCGTGCAGGTGTACTCGATCGGCATGCGGTGGATCCTGTCGAAAACGGTGCTGGTGAACTCGATGTCGAGCGGGAACTGCTGCTGGATGATGTAGCCGGGGTTCTTGATCTCCGCCTCGCCGTCGTCCTGCGAGGTGGCTGAACCTGGCTGAGAGCCGATACCGCCCGAAGAGTCCGTTTCGGTCGAGCTGGAACAGGCCGTCAGCGCCAGGGCCAACAGCACGGTGCCTAGGGCCGCTTTTCCGATCGTCATTCGGGAGATTGCTGCTATCGTGTCGTGTCCCATTTTGAAGAGCTTCTCGTCTACGTATTCGCCTCGGAGCTCACCGGCGCCGAGTATGCGGCCTTCCCTGGCGGCCGGCACTGCGTTCTTGATGGCAGTCAATAGCAGCGAAGCTGCCGCTTCAGGTAAATAATTTAGTGGTTAGGTGAATCCGCTGTCAACCCGGTACGGAGGCTGTCGACGGGAGGCCGCGTGCGTGCCTCGCCGGAGGCGGTCTCACACCGGGCGATGAGGTCTACGGGACGATGCAGGGAAGCAGATGCGTCGCGCCGTCTATCTTCGCCGGTACGTGCCCATCAGCCGGCCCTTGGCCAGCACGTGGCCGTCGATGGCGGACAGCAGGTCCGACTTCTTCGCGCCGGCCTCCAACTCCGGTTCCGCGTCGAGGGCGTAGAGGGTGAAGTAGTAGCGGTGGGGGCTGCCGGGCGGTGGGCATGGCCCGCCGTAGCCGACCTTGCCGAAGTCGTTGCGGCCCTGCCTGGCACCGTCGGGGAGGACGTCGGCGGTGGGTAGCTGCTCCGTGAGCCCGGTGGCATCGGCGGAGATGCCCCACATTACCCAGTGGACCCAGGTGCCGCCGGTCGCATCGGGGTCGTCGGAGACCAGCGCCATGGCGGCGGTGCCGTCGGGTATTCCGGTCCAGGCCAGCGGCGGGGAGACGTCTTCGCCGTCGCACGTGTACCTCACTGGGACCTCGGCCCCTTCGGCGAAGACGCTGCTGGTGACCTGAATGCTCATCGGCGCCTCCTCCTGTTCCAACACGGGCTCTTCGCCGTCACCGGAGCATGCCGCGACCGCGACCGCCAGCGTGGCGCAGACCAGCGCGGCTCGCCACGGCGGACCGGCGGGCCTCAGGTCTCGACCGGCTTCGTCAGCGCGGTCCTGCATTGGAGGGCACCGCATGGGCCGGGGGCCTAGTTCATCTGCTTGCTACCCACGAACTCGCCCTTTATGACTCCGCCGGACAGAATGTGGCCGTCGATGGCCTGTAGGAACTCGTCCTTCGTCGCGCCGCCCGGCAGGTCGAGTATCGTGTCCAGCGCGTAGACGTTGAACACGTACTCGAAGACGATCTTGACCTTGGTCTGGCTGTACTGGACCGTGGTCGGCACCGGGCAAGGACCGGAGTATCCGATGAGCTTGTTGTCGTTGATACCCTGCCGTGTCTCCGGGCCGAGGGCGGCCAGGTCGGTGGTGGTAGCGACCCGCTCCGGCAGCCCGGCGGTGTCCGGCGGAAGGTTCCAGATCAGCCAGTGGAGCCAGCGGTCGCCGGGGATCTGGTCGCTGTCCATGAGCATGGCGATGCTCTGTGTGCCCGCGGGTATCCCGGTCCACTCAAGAGGCGGCGATATGTTCTTTCGGTCCGAATACTTCGAGCCGGCGTTCTGCTCGAAGGACTGGCCGGGCTTTGGCGCGCCGCCCTGGCAGACGTAGGTCTTGGGAATGCGCCTGATGCGGCTGAAGACAGGGCTGGTGACCTCGACGCCCATGTCGAAGGTCTGCTTGAGCACCGCTCCAGCGCCCTCGTCGGCGGGGTCGCCGGAGCTGGCCGCTGGCGCCGCACCTCCGCCGGCGTCCACCGATTCGCCTCCGTCGTCGCTGGAACACGCGGCGAGCAGCGTGGCGAACAACAGCACAATACCGAGTGGCGTGACAATCGAGCGACCGATTCGCATTATAGACTTCCTATTCGGTTACACATTCCTGAGCACACCCGTCGTCTGGGCAGGTCTAGGTCAATGCTCCAGGAGCTGCTTGCTGGCGACGAACTCGCCACGAATGACTCCGCCGGACAGGATGTGGCCGTCGATGGCCTGCAGGAATTCGTCTCTGGTCGCGCCGCCCGGCAGGTCGAGTACGGTGTCCAGCGCGTACACGTGGAATAGGTACTCGAATACTACCTTGGGCTTGGCGTCGAAGTAGCCGATCGTGACGGGTATCGGGCAGGGTCCGGAGTATCCGACGACCTTATCGTCGTTGGTGCCTTGACGGGTGTCGAGACCGAGGGCAGGCACTTCGGTCGTGGTTGCCACTCGCTCTGGCAGGCCCGCGGTGTCCGGCGGCAGGTTCCAGATCGACCAGTGGAGGAATCGCACGTCCGGGTCCTCGGCGTGGGCGATCTGATCGCTGTCCATTTGCATGGCGATGCTCAGTGTGCCCTCCGGCACGCCGGTCCATTCCAGAGACGGGGAGATGTTCAGCCGGTCGCCGTATTTCGTAAGAGCATCCTGCTCGAATGACGCGCCGGGCCTCGGAGGCCTTCCCGGGCAGACGTGGGTCTTGGGGATGCGCCTGATGCGGTTGAAGACGGGGCTGGCAACCTCAGATGATGGTGTCATCGAAGACCTGTTTGAGCACTAGCTGGCCGCCTCCCGCGCCGGGCTCGCCTCCGCCGCCACCTTCGGACGCGCCATTGCCGTCGCTACTGGAGCACCCGAACGCTAGGACAATCATGACCAACAGCAGGACTGGGAGAACCGCTCGCATGCGCCGGGGCATTTGCGACCTCCTAGCGGGCCCTGTTACGCTGGGTCGCCGAAGG
>Ga0310125_10001538_pt1 | contig 11686 bp, 7 predicted proteins | sample CB11b_Tmax_Bot8__FD_203508 | JGI IMG/M metagenome (GOLD analysis project Ga0310125, IMG submission 203508) | Marine microbial communities from Western Arctic Ocean, Canada - CB11b_Tmax_Bot8 | ecosystem: Environmental > Aquatic > Marine > Oceanic | place: Canada: Western Arctic Ocean | collected... | reverse complement strand
CAGCGGTCGCTTCCGTCGCCGATGATGGCATCTTTTGATGCTCAGGTGATCAATAAGTCGTGTCCACGTCGCAGTGTAACGACGACTCCGCTACAGGCGCTGTCGATGATGAATGGGCCACTGGTCAGCCAGGCGGCCACAGGGCTTGCCGGCCGGGTTGAGCAGGAAGTGGGTACGGAGAAACACGCACAAGTTTTGCGATTATTTGAACTCGTGCTTTCCCGGGCACCCGAACCGGAGGAACTTGAGCAATTTTCGGATTTTGAAGGGTCGCTGGCCGGACTGGCCCGTGTTATGCTGTCTTCCAATGAATTTCTTTACGTAGATTGAGAGATTCCCTCATGAACTCACGAGAATTTCAAGGCAGATCGTTACGGCGGGATTTCTTATTCCAGTCTTATCTGGGACTGGGTGGGATCGCACTGATGGATCTGTTGTCGCGGGACGTTTGCGGGGCCGAAACGCCTGCGGCCAATCCGTTGATGGTGAAGCCGGCTCATTTGCTGGGACGGGCCAAACGCTGTATCTTCCTGTTTATGGAAGGCGGTGTCAGCCAGATGGATACGTTCGAGTACGTGCCTTCGCTGGAAAAGCTCGACGGTAAACGAATGCCGACCAATAGCGGGACGACCGGCGCGGTGGGCCAACTGGGTTCGGGGCCGAATCGAGTGATTGCCTCGCCTTACAAGTTCGCCAGGTACGGTGAGTCTGGCCACTGGATGTCCGAACTTTTTCCCCACCTATCCAGACGGGTTGACGAGTTGGCCTGGATCCACGGGATTGAGCTGGGCAGTAGCAATCACGCGCCTGCTGTGTACCATGCGTTGACCGGTCATATGCAGCCCGGTAGCCCTTCGGTTGGTTCATGGGTCACCTATGGTTTGGGAACTGAGAACCAGAATCTGCCCGGATTTGTCGTGGTGGGTCAGGGAGCTCCGGCGATTGGTGGAGCGGCCCAGTGGGGCAACGGATTTTTGCCAGCAGCCTATCAGGGCACGCTCTTTCGTAATGGGTCGACACCGATTGTGAATCTCAAACTCCAGCCGGGTCAGAGTCTTGACCGCCAACGTGACGAGTTGAACCTACTGCGTTGGCTCAATGAACGACACGCTGCGCACCGCACCTCGACGTTAGATCTCGAAGGACGCATTGCTGCTTACGAAGTTGCCTACAAGATGCAGACCGAAGCGCCGGAACTAATCGACATTGGCGATGAAACTGAAGCGACCAAGAATCTTTATGGGATCGACGAGTCAGACACCGATACGTTCGGGCGACAATGCCTGCTTGCGCGGCGGATGGTCGAACGGGGTGTGCGCTTCGTGAAACTGTTGCACGGTAGGGGTAAGCCTTGGGATCAGCATGGGGGGATCAAGGGTAGGCTGCCACAACTTTGTCGGGAGGTCGACAAACCGGTCACAGGTCTGCTGCATGATTTGCGTTCCCGTGGACTGTTGGAGGATACACTGGTTGTGTGGGCCTCGGAGATGGGGCGCACGCCATGGGATTCGAATCTGACGCAATCGGATCCGGGACGAGACCACAACAACTACTCTCTGGTGATGTGGATGGCCGGTGGCAATGTCCGTGGCGGTGTTTCCTATGGCAAGCCGGACGAGTGGTCATTGCGTAGTGCCGACGAGCATGTCCACATCCGCGACGTCCATGCGACGTTGCTTCACCTGATGGGTCTGGATCAGGAAAAACTGACCTATCTTTATGCGGGACGGTTTGAGCGGTTAACTGATTTTGGCGGCCGGGTGATTCGCGAAATTCTAGCCTAAGCGGCACAAATGGTTTTCACCGGCAACTCTATCGAAGTCGCAAGCGATGATGCTTCAGCGGTCGGCCGGGTGCCGCGATTTCTTTAGCAGGAAGTTGTGGTAATCCAAAGCTGGGAAAATATCATTATTTCGAAAGTCTACCGGCTTATGGGAGCCAGGCTGCCGTGCGGTAGTCACCGTGCGAAATCGTTGTCTTGGGCCGTTCAAATTGGTTGATTTCTCACGCTACGGACCTATCATTGAATCGGGTTGAGTGACTTCAAGTGGCAGTTTCTCTGGCAGAAAGACATAAGCTATAGTTCCACATGCGATGATTGGGGCGGTAGTGACGGCAAACGGCAGGGTGATGCAGTTTGTTCACGGGTATTGATGAGTGTCACAAAATTGTTCGTTGTAATTGAGAATTGAAATATCCTCTAGTTCATCGCGGGAAGCTAAACCATTTCAGTCAAAACCTTATGAAATAATAGAAGTTAGGGCTTCATCGTATCATCACGACCCACGAACTAATCCATACCTGTTGACTTTCTTTTTCCGGCTTTATGAAACTCTCTGGCCGTCAAATATTACTAATTCTGGTGGGCCTGGCTGGGTTGTTGTTGGTGAAAATCTGGATGTCCCTGGAGAAATCGGCGACGACCAGGGAAACGGTCCATGAGATTGTCTCTTCCGAAGAACTGATTCTTGAATTAACCCCTCGGCTCAAGAAATTGAACGAAAGCGTGATGAATTTGCGCTTTCCCGATCATCGCAGTTTTGACTTGTTTGAAGACACGATTGTTGTGAACGATCTGGATTCAGCAGACAAGCTGATGACTGTCCAAGAGTTGTCCGAAATCGTTGGTGCCAAGATCCAGAAATGGCCAGTTCAAGGTGAGGATATTAGCGTCCGTGTGAAAGAGAGACGGTTGTGGCAGACGTTAATGGAAGGTGTTGATTATTTCGAACAAGCTAAGTTTTATATCATTCGTGGAAACTTTGATCCTGCAAACGATCGTTTGTTTGACTGTGAAATGGGATTCTCCGGACTGGCCCGCATGCAGAACGGCTCCTGGCGGGGTATCCGGGGCAAGCAGCAGGTAAGTTGGCGCAATGTCATTGATTCTAATAACGATAACGCGAACAACATTGATCGTCCGTGGCGAATTTATCGTTGGCACTTGAAAGATTTGCGGATTACAGAAAGCCCCAGACTTTTGTTTTCAGAGGTTTTGAGTCAATCTGTGATAAGTGAAAAGGATTTTGAACCGCTACGAAAATCCGTCAATGAGGAACATGTCACTAACTATGTTGCCAATGGCACTGTACGCTTACCCAAGGAGAAGTATGCCCCGTACTTTGCGATAACTGCTGGCATGCAACATCCGGCGCTTTCGGTTGTGGATATTGATCAAGATGGCCACGATGATTTGTATGTGATGGTTCGTTGGGGGCGGAATATGTTGTTACACAACCGTGGCGACGGCACATTTGCGGATATTGCACCCAAGTTGGGGCTCGATATCGAGGGCGTATCGGCGGCTGGCGTATTTGCTGATTTTGACAATGATGGTGATGTTGATCTGATGCTGGGCCGTACGCTTGAACCCAGCCTGTACCTTGTCAATGAAGGTGGGCACTTTGTCGACGCTTCGCAGGATCGTGTTTCTGTTCCGCTGCCGTACCTGGTCACATCGATGTCGGCTGCAGATTACAACGGAGACGGATTGTTGGATGTCTATTTATGTACGTACGGGTTTCCCGCTGATGGTTCGGTTAACGTCGAATCCTGGACCAGCAAAATGCTTCCGCCAGAGCAGGCACGCGAGGTCGTTACTCGTTACACGACAAAAGAAGTCGGCTATCATCGTTTTATCAATTCGATCGGACCCCCCAATCTGCTATTGGTCAACCGCGGTGGACGTTTTGAGAAAGCCCCGGAAAACGCGTCAGTTCAGCAGTATTTGAACTCTTTTCAAGCGACCTGGGCGGATTTCGACGAGGACGGTGACCCTGATCTTTATATCTCGAATGACTTTGCTGCTGATTTTCTCTTCCGCAATGATCAATCCACCGGCTTTACGGATATCACGCTCGAGGCGGGTGGCGCAGCGATGGCCGGATTCGGTATGGGAGCCAGTTGGGGAGATTACGACAACGATACGCATCAAGATCTCTACATTTCTAATATGTATAGTAAGGCGGGAATGCGGATTACCGCGCCGTTAGATGATCTTGATCCCCGTTTTCGAAGATCTGCTGACGGCAATCGACTGTTTCGATATCGGGGCGGTGGTAAATTCGACCTGGTTTCTGGGACCGAGCCATCGGGGTTGGAGGTGGTCAAGGCGGGATGGTCTTGGGGCGGACAATTTGTGGATGTTGATAACGATAGTTTTCTCGACCTCTATGTGACCAGCGGGTATCGTACGGCTCCAGAGGCGATTTCCATGCCGGTCGATTTGTGAAGTGATTTTTGGCGCACGGTCGTGCGCACCGATCAAGACATGGGCAACTCGTTCCGCGGTTCCAAGGAATGGAAGATTGACATCATGGCTGGCGAACGTTTTTCGTCGATTGTCGAGCAGCCCGAGGGCAACCGGCTGACGTCTTTGAGTGGCTATGAACGAAATGTGTTGTTTCTTAACCAACGTGGAAAGCAGTTCACTGACGTGTCGCGAATCTCGGGTGCCGATAATATCGCAGATTGCCGGACTTTTGTTTACTGGGACTACGACCGGGATGGTTGGCTGGACATGGCGGTGGTGAATTCCAATTCGCCTTTGTTATCGATCTACCACAACGATATTGGCCAGTCGGAAAAAGAAGATTACGGCAATATGATCGGCCTGCGTTTGGTAGGCGGCAATCGCTCATCTGAGCCATCCCACACCCAGGCCTGCCGTGATGGATATGGAGCCAAGGTTCGTGTCGATCTGTCCGACATGACACTGGTGCGAGAGCACCGCTGTGGAGAAGGGTTTGCCGGTCAGAATAGCGCGACAATGGTCATCGGAATTGGCAGCCATCGAGAGGCGCGGTTAGTCGAAGTCCGCTGGCCATCGGGACAGACCCAAGAAATCTCGAATGTCACCTCCGGTACGCTTTTGACAGTTTACCAGGATGCGGCGGAGTCTCCGGATGGATCTGGCTTTCTAAGCCAGCCGTACCGTTCACCGGGTGCTTCAACATCCGTGGTCGCAAAATATGCCAGGGTGGATGAATCAATGAATCTGGATTTACCAGGTTCGTCTTCCAGCTCTCGGTTGCGGATGTATACGACGATGGCAACGTGGTGTGCGTCATGTAAGAAACAAATTCCACAACTTGCTTTTCTCAAGTCGCAATTTGACAATCAAGAATTGGTTATGTATGGCGTTCCGGTTGATCGTAGTGACGATTTGGAAAAGCTTGAACAGTATCGATCGACTTACGATCCGGCGTATGAATTGTTGACTGGCCTGTCCGCATCCCACCGTTCACAAATCAAGCGGATTCTCGACAAGACAACTCCGTTGGAAGCATTGCCTTCGTCGATCATCATCGATGCTGCCGGGCGTGTGTTAAAATCGTTTGTCGGTGTGCCGACGTCATCAGAATTAAAAAAACTGTTGTCGAACGATTCTCTTTGACGTCAGATAAGATTCGTTTGACTGCAGCCTAAAATAAATCATGTCGAGAAAAAAAGTTGCGGTTTGGCGGTAAATACTGCTGTTTGCAAGCGAGTTGATGTAATCAAAATGGTCAAATGATCATAACGATTACCTCCAGGCTGCAGTTAAATCATACCTGGTAGTCGTCATCCAAATGAAAGCCCGATCATGAACCAATATCTTCCGTTCGGCCTTTGTCTGCTGCTTGTTTTCCCGCTGGGTTGTTCGCGCGAAACAGGCCCCATTTCTATCCCTGAGGAGAGCCTGGATCCTCCTTGGCTTGCCCAGCGAAGAAACGACCAACTTGCAACCGCCGACCAGTTCAATGTGTTTCACGGATTCAAATTCAACGACCGTATACAAGAGAGCGGGATTACCTTCGAGCACAGGATCGTTGACGATGCAGGCAAATCGTTTGTGGCCAGCCATTATGACCATGGAACAGGTGTGGCGATCGCCGATGTGGACAGCGATGGACACTACGATATCTATTTTGTCAACCAAGTTGGCGGCAACGAGCTGTGGCGTAATCTGGGCGATGGTCGATTCGAAAACATCACTGATTCTGCTGGCGTGGGGATTGCTGAGCGGATTAGCGTCGGAGCATCTTTCGCGGACACCGACAACGATGGTGATCCAGATTTATTTGTCACTACAGTCCGCGGCGGCAATCTGTTTTTGGAAAATGACGGGACGGGTAACTTTACCGATATCAGCGAGGCATCAGGTCTCGACCATGTTGGCCATTCTTCCGGAGCTGTTTTTTTTGATTTTAATCGAGATGGCAAGTTAGATTTGTTTGTCAGCTGTGTGGGAACGTATACCAAAGACGAAGTCGGCGCCGACGGTGCCTACCGAGGAATGGCCGATGCTTTTTCGGGACACTTGAAGCCCGCACGGGCCGAACTCAGCAAACTCTATTTGAATCAAGGCAAAAATCGCTTTGAAAATGTTACCACCCGTTGTGGATTGGGTGATGAACTCAGTTGGACTGGCGATGCCAGCCCGCTGGATGCCAATGGAGATGGCTGGACGGACCTTTACGTGTTGAATATGCAAGGTCATGACGAGTATTACGAGAATGTCCGTGGTGAGAAATTCGTCAAGAAGAGTCGTGAGCTGTTCCCACAAACACCGTGGGGAGCGATGGGTATTAAGGTGTTCGACTACAATAATGATGGGCGGATGGATATTTACATTACCGACATGCATTCGGATATGTCGGAGCTGGTTGAGTGGCAGGACGAGAAGCTCAAATCCAACATGCAGTGGCCCGAGTCGATGTTAAACAGTGGCGGAAATAGTATCTATGGAAATGCGTTTTTTGAAAGTGATGGTGAGAGTGGGTACAGAGAAGTTTCGGACGATATCGGGGCTGAAAACTATTGGCCATGGGGCCTCAGCGTTGGAGATTTCAATGCCGACGGTTTTATGGATGCATTTGTTGCATCGAGCATGAATTATCCGTACCGATATGGCGTCAATTCGCTGCTGCTCAATAACGAGGGTAAGCGGTTTTTGGATAGTGAATTCATTGTAGGTGTCGAGCCACGACGAGATGAACGGACTGCCAAGCCCTGGTTTGACGTTGATTTCACAAATAATGAAGTTGGCGGTGCCATGCAAGACAAACTTGAACGATTGCGTCGTACGCGTGGAGATCAGTTTGTCATGTGGAGCTCACTTGGATCACGAACGTCCGTGATTTTCGATCTGGATCATGATGGTGATTTGGACATTGTTACGGGGGAATTCAACGCGGAACCCATGGTTTTGGTTAGTAATTTGACAGAAGTAAAGGACATTCATTTTATCAAAGTCAAGTTAATTGGAACTGAATCAAATCGGGATGGACTGGGGGCAACCGTTGTGGTTCGGACATCGGAAGGCGAGTACACCCAAGTGCACGATGGTAAGTCGGGGTATTTGTCACAGAGCTCCTGCCTACTCTACTTTGGTCTTGGTGACACACATGCCGTGGATGAGATCGAGGTTCGCTGGCCTTCAGGAAAGATACAGCTTCTAACCGAGCAAATTGTGGTGAATTCGTTGCTGGAGATCACTGAGCAATAAATACCACGACGTCTCATTCCAACGGCAATGCCTAACAATAAGGCCTAACCACGTTGATGAATGAGGTATGGACTGCGTAAAACACACGTTTTCGATCGGGACACAGGATAAGGTCATCGGATCGTCAAAACTGGGGGAAGATCACGGTCCACCTAAACGGGGACAGTCATCAGGCCGCTTTAACCGAATTGCCGTTTAGGTCACAATGGGTGTCGTATGTCAAGACTGCCTATGCGTAAAATGGTTAAGTGTTCTGGTGGCGCGGGGTCTGCCAGCGTGGGTTCCTTGTCGTGTTCATCGCGTCTCTGCTCTGTGCGGTTGGTGGTTCTCGGGGCGCTGGTCTGCTAGGGGTCGCGCGCGCCGCTCCGGGGCAATGGTCGAGTCTCCTGAACGGCTCCCAGGCCGAGCCGGTCAACGCCAACATCACCTTTCCGCTCACGAAGGCGTGGGAAGTCAAGGCCCAGGGCTATTGGGGGTTCCGCTCGTCGCCGGCGATCCACGACGGGACGGTCTACGTCGGCTCCATGTCGTCGACCTTCTACGCGGTAGACGCCGTGTCGGGGGCCGTCCGTTGGGAGAAGCAAGTGGGCGACCGCATCGAGTTCTCCAGCCCGGCCGTGGACGCTCGAGGTGTCTATGTCGGCTGCGAAGACGGCAACCTCTACGCTTTCGACCATGAGGGGAACATCCAGTGGAAGACGCCCACCGGCACGAAGATCGAAGGTTCGCCGATCATCCACGGAGACCTCGTGCTGGTGGGAAACAAGGCCGGCTCACTGTTGGCCCTGAACCGGTCCGACGGCAGCGTGACCTGGAGAGTGGACTGTGACGGACCGATCTTCGCGCGCCCGACGGTCGCGCACGACACCGTGTACGTGGGAACAGAAGGCTTTGAGGGCGGGACGCTCTATGCCCTGACTCTCGCCGACGGCGCCGAGCGATTCACGTTCCTCTGCGGGAACATCCCCGGCTACGAGCAGGCACGCGGCGGCATTTACTCTTCGGTGTTGTATGCGGACGGGCGCATCATCTTCGGCTCGATGGACGGGACGCTCTACTGCCTGGATGCGATGACGGGCGACGATGTCTGGCGGTATGCGCTGGAAAAAGGCATCGCCGGCTCGCCGGCCATGGCCAGCGGCGTCATCGTCGTCGGCTGCCAGGACCGTCACTGGTACGGGATCGACGCCTCCACCGGCAAGCAGAAGTGACGGTATGCGACCGACAAGTTCTATCCGAGCCTTTGCTCGCCGGTCATCGTGAACCAGACGGCCATCGTCCAGTACGGTTACCAGGTCGTGGGTCTTGCGCTTGCGACCGGTGAAAAGGTCGGTAGCTTCGAGCTGTCCGCCGAGGAGGGCCCCGCCGATGGGCTCGCCGTAGCCGTGGCCGACGACCGGCTCTACACTTGTACGCGCTTCCGACTACTATGCCTCACGAGTGAATGAAGCTATGAACCACCGATGCCTCAGGATGGTGATCGTTCTGCTGTCTCTGTCGGCCTGCGATGCCCGCGCCGCTTCGCTTGGGATCGCTATTGCGCCGGCGGACAGCGAGCCTCTTCAATTCGCGGCTTCCGAGCTTGTCAGGTACGGCCAGCTTCTGACCGGTGAGAAACCCCTCCTTCTCGAGGCTGGCGCCACGGGGCCCGCTGACTCACCGATCGCCGTCATCGCGGTCGTTGCCGCGGAGGCCGCCGCGCCGCTGCGCGCCGTGCTCGAAGCGCACGAACAGGACGTCCCTTCCTCGGAGGAGGGTTTCCTGGTGCGCACGACAAGCACTTCGGGCAGAAGGTACCTGCTGCTGATCGGGCGCAGTCCCCGGGCTGCCCTCTATGCCGTCTACCACTATCTGGAGAAATACTGCCGCGCCGGCTTCTTCAAGGATTACGTCGAATACGTCCCCGAGGGAGCCGGCATGACTCTCGATGGGATCGATGAGGCCTCGGCGCCGGTCTTCGCTATTCGCAGCTTGGGCACGCGACATCCGTGGTTTCAGCCGGATGACGAGCGTCGTCACCACCGGATGCGCGTCGACTGGCACTACAAGATGAAGTCGAACGGACTCAGCGGCATTGCTAACGAGAAGGAGCAGCAGCAGCGTGGTGGCCAGGCCAAAGGGGTCAACAATCGGCCCATGCCTTTTCCCGTGGGAGGCGGCTACCCGCTTTCGGCACTCGAAGTCTATCCCAAGGGGCTTCTCGGGGACGGCTTCTCGAACTGGCGCGGGCCAAAGTACTATGCCCATGGCATGGCGATCGATGAACCGCAGGACATGATCGCCGTCACCCGCCTTCTGTACCGCGACCATTTCGAGAAAGGTACCGAGAAGGATGGGACCCACATGTACTACTTCAACGTGGCCGTGGAATCGGCCGAGTCAGGGTACTACGCCCTCGGCACGATGGACGCGGCCTGGAAGCTTTTGCGCCAGTTTGACCCGCAAGCCCGCTTCTACCTGGAAGTCTACGGATCGCCCAAGTTCCAGATGTTCCAGAAGCCCTACGACATCTTCGTGATGTGTAACGTGACGAGCGACGCCTATCTTCCCCGGTCGCGCAGGAACGGCTCGAGCTACTTCGCCAACCGGCATTTCTTCGGCCATCCCTGGTTCTATCTGCTCATCCTCGCCGGCGGCGACGACCTGTCGCCTTTCCTGCCGGGTATTCAGCAGCTGATCCCGGCCATGCGCGAGCTGGCGACGAAGCCACAGATGTCGTGCGCCGGCGTGGGCATCTTCGCCGACGCGCGAAGCCACTGTGGCTTCTCGAGGATCTCTACGCCCGACTCTCCTGGGATCCCCAGCAGGTGACCTTTGAGGGGTGGGTGGCTGACCTGTCTGAGCGGCGTTTCGGGAAACGCTCGGCACCGGCCATGTCCCAAAGCGTTCGCGAGTACGTTCAGATCATGGATGACTGCCGGTACTTTGGCTACAACAACTACGTCTTCGACTTGACCGCTGTCCACAAGACGGATGATCAGTGCTGGTTCAAGACCCTGCGCCGCGACTGGTGGGGCTACGTGGACGGCCAGCGGAACCTCTTGCGCATGCAGCGGGCCCTGCTCGTCGCCCTCGGCGAGGCAGGGAACCAGGCCGGCAACCGGGCATACGACCAGTACATCGTCGAGCTCTACCGTTTTCTGGCCGCCGAGGCGTTCAAATTCCCCCTGATCAAGCTGCACCACCACTACTACAGAGCCACCGAGGCCTTCAAGCGGATCAAGCGCCGCGATCGCAATATGGCGATGCGGCACATCGGGCGGTTCGCAGCGGCCGCCGCCGGCTGCGACCTGGTCCTGCAAACGCTTCAGGACGTTTTGTCCACACAGGACCAGTACCGCATGCAGGATCTGGCTGGCCGACATGAGCTGACCTCCGAGAACAAAAAGAGCTACCTGGGGTGGCAGAACTGCCGGCAGGATGTCTTCGAGCTCGTGGGCGGACTCTACCGGCCTCGTTTCGCCGTGATGGTCGAGGCGATGCGAGAAAGGCTCGAACGCGGCGAAACGGAGATCATCGATTCGAAGATGATCCAGCCGTGGTACCCGGGGCCGGATCCCTACTTCTACTATCCAACCGCAAAGGATCCCGACGTCCTCGTGAAACAGCAGCAGGTCGCCGAGAACTTCGTGAGCCAGTCGTTGGAGCTGAAGACATTCGAAGGCTCTACCGCGGCAGCGGCCTGCTCTGGCCTAGGCAGGCTCGAGCGGGCGGGGCTTCTGTTCCACGATGGTATGGAGACCAACGAGCGCATTGCGGACCGCTTCCCACTGTCGGACCCGCCCAATCTACCCTCGGGCTATCATCCGATCCGGGTGCAGGGACCGCACACGTACGTTCTCGAGCCACTCTATTACGGCCACCAGATCCCCTACAACGGTCCGGGGGTGGGTGCGTGGTTCGAGACCGAGGGCGGCCTGGACCTGCGCTTCAACTATCGTGGAATCGGCCCGGACGGGGTTCACCGTGACAACTCGATCCGCCTCGAGCTGAACCTCGATGGCAGCACGGTGCATGTGTGGCACTTCGATCCGGATCAGCGCGAATTCGTTGAAGCCGGCTGCGTGCTCGAAGGACGCACGCTTCACATTCGTCACGGGTCGCAGAAGCAGGAGAAGACGCTACCCCGCAACCCGCAATACGGAACCTTGCGCATCGTCAGCCACGACACGGCCCAAGGTGTGCGCCCACGAATCG